>Ga0302320_10003488_pt1 | contig 36533 bp, 32 predicted proteins | sample Bog_T0_3_FD_202130 | JGI IMG/M metagenome (GOLD analysis project Ga0302320, IMG submission 202130) | Peat permafrost microbial communities from Stordalen Mire near Abisko, Sweden - Bog_T0_3 | ecosystem: Environmental > Terrestrial > Soil > Wetlands > Peat | place: Sweden: Abisko, Stordalen Mire...
ACCTTCACGGTCACGTTGCCAGGCCCGGACAGATAGTAGACCGTGGCGCCAGCGCTGCCCTTGGCCGGGGAGGGGTAGAAGTAGGCCCCTCCGATCACGGCCGGGCCGCCGGGAGTGGCCGTGGCCGCGGGGATCACCGTGGTGCGGGTGGGGGTGGCCGTGAACGTGGCCCCCGGCGAGGCGGTCGGGCTGCTGACGGGCGTGTTGGTCGGCGACGCCGCCGGCGAGGCGGTCGACGTGCCGTTGGGGGTGGCGCTAGGAGTGCCCGTTCCCGCCGACGGGGTGGGCGTGGGCGTGGGCGTGGCGGTCCCAGGCGTGGGGCTGGGGGACGCGGTCAACGAACCGTTGGGGGTGGGCGTGGGCGTGCCCACCACCACGCAGGGGGACGCCGCGACCGGGGCGGTGTTGATGGCGACGGTATCCATCGTGACCGCCCCGTTGACGGCCAGGAGGCGCCCGTCGATGCTGGCGCCCGTGACCAGGGTGATCGATTGGAAGGCCAGGATGGTGCCGACGAAGGCGGTGTTGCCGCCCAGCGTGGCCGAACTGCCGATGGCCCAGAACACGTTCTTGGCCTGGGCCCCGTTGATGAGCACCACCGAGCTGCCCACCGCGGTGGTCAGCGTGCTGGCGGCCTTGAAGATGAAGACCGCGTTGGTGTTGCCGCCGGCGTCGAGCGTCAGGATGCCCGTCAGGCCCAGCGTCCCGGCTGCGGTGGCGTAGACCCCCGTGGGCAGGGTGCTGCCCCCCAGCTCGGTGCCGACCATGGCCGTGGTGGCGGCGCCCGCCGCCAGGTTGTAGGCGGTCAGCAGGTCGTTCTTGGCGGTCTGGGTGAATGAATCGGACCCGTGATCCCCGCAGCTCATGGCCATGCTCCCCAGCCCGGTCTCGCTGGCGGTGGGATAGCTGCCAAGATAACCGCTGGCGCTGCTGTTGCCGGTGTTGGTGATGCCGCTGCCGGCCAGGATGGCGTAACCATCGGCGCCGTTGAGGGGCACTGGGGCGGGGCTGACCGCGTAGGGGCCGTTCGTGGGGGTGGTGCTGGGCGTGGGGGTGGTCGTGGCGCTGCCGCCCGCCGTGGGGCTGGAGGTCGCGGTGCCGGCCGGGGTCGGGGTGGCGGTGCCGCCCTCGGTGGGGCTGGCCGTGGCCGTGCCGACGACCGGGGTCGGGGTGGCTGTGCCGGCATCCGTGGGGCTGGCCGAGACCGTCTGCGTGCCGCTGGCCGGCGTGCTGCTGGGCGTCGGGCTCAGCACCGGGCAGCCGAAATTGTTGGTGATGGTGTTGCCCAGCATGGTCACCTGGCCGGTCAAGGCCATCAGGCGGCCCGTGACGGTGGCGCCGGTCCCCAGGCTGATGCTGGCCGAGGCCACCACCGAGCCCTGCAGGTCCGCTCCGCCGCCCAGGGTGGCCGAGCTGCCCACGACCCAGAACACGTTCTTGGCCTGGGCATTGCCGATCAGCAGGACGGCGCTATTGGCGGCGGTGGTCAGGGTCCCGCCGGCTTGGAAGATGAAGACCGCATTGGGGTCGCCACCGCCGTCCAGCGTCACCGCGCCGGTGATGGTGAACACCGTGGTGCTTGAATTGTAGGTGCCGGCGGTCACCGTGGTGCCGCCCAGTTCGGGGGCCAGCGTGCCCGTGTCGGTGCGCCCCATGCCGTCATTGAAGGCCGTGTTCACGTAGCCCTGGGCCGCGGCAGCGATGGGATCGCCCCCGTGGTTGGTCCCCGTCACCGAAACGGTGCCGAAGCCGGTCTCGCTGGGGTCGGAGTAAGTGCCCACATCGCCGGTGATGGCGGTGTTGCCGCTATTGGTGAGGCCAGCCGCACCCAGCACCGCGAAGGAGCAGGCGTCCTGGAAATTCAAGGGGCCCGTGCTGGCGTTCGCCGTGGCGGTCGGGGTGGGGGTCGGGCTGGAACCGATGGCCAAGAGCGGCCGGCCCATGGCCCCGGTGACCAGGGCCAGCAGGGCGAGGACGGCGTAGGACTGTTTCATAAGGGCTCCATCAAGGCAGGTGCTAGGGGTGTGTTCCGGCCGCGGTGCGGCTGGCGGGGCCTGCTGTGCTAGCGCATGACCACCTGGTAGATGCTGGCCGGGGAGCCCTTGTCCGAGCCCAACGTGACCCGGCTGGTGATGTTGCCCTTGGGCATGTTGCGCTTCATGTAAGCCCGCACCAGCTTGGTGCGGCGCTCGCCGATGCGGCGCAGCGCGGCCGCGTTGTCGTTGCCATAGGGGTCCTTCATCTGCTCGGTCTCACCATTGACCACCAGGCTGGCGCCCGGCTTGGCGGAGACGCCGCGCAGGCCCCGGCGGACCCTCTTCTGGGCGTCAGCGGTCAGGACCTCAGCGTCCAGGTTGGGATCGGGGTGGCGGAAGTCCTTGTCGGTGAGGGTGATCGACAGCTCGATGGGCTGGTCATCCGCCTTGGCGGCGGCGCGGGCGCGGGGCGTCCGGGTGACCGCCACGGGGGCCTCGGCGCGCGGCGCGCGGGTCGCTTCCGGCGTGGGCTCGGGGCTGGGAGGGGGCGTGGGGCGCGGCGTCTCGACCGGGGTCGGGCGAGGGGTCGGGCGCGGCGTGGGGCGTTGGGTGGGCTCCGGCGTCGGCTGGGGGGTGGGCGCGGGCGTCTGGACCGGGGCCGGGGCGCAGGGCGCGCCGAAGGCGTAGGTCAGGCTGATCCGCTGCATGTTGCCCAGGTCCGCCAACGGCACGAATGCGTAGTCGAACGCCAGCTTGCCCACGATCAGGCCGCCGCCGAAGGACCAGCCCAGCAGGTCGGTGGTGTCCGTGCCGGGCACGCCAAAGGCGTAGCCGGCGCGCAGCGCCAGCAGTTGGTAAAGGGTGTGCTCGACGCCCAGGTGGATGCTGCTGGGGCCGTTGGTCAAGGATTCCCCGGACAGGGCGAAGAGCCACTGGTAATCGCCGCCCTTGTTGGCGTAGGACGACAAGCCGACCCGCAGGCCCTGGGCCAGCTGATAGCCCGCCACGTCAGGGCCCAGATTGGTGTAAGCCGCGCCCAAGGTCAGGCTCGGGCCGAAGCGATAGAGGGCGCCCAGATCCGCCGCGAACCCGTCGCTCAGGCTGCCTGCCAAGTCCTGGAAGTCGGCCTTCACGGCCAAGCCCAAGGAAAGCCCGCTGGGCCCGCCGATGCCCCAGCCCAAGCTGGCGCCGTAAGCCCGCGCGGCGTAGGTGCCGGTGGGGATCCCGTTTCCGTCGCGGCCGTCAAAGCTGCCGTTGTCCTCATAAGTCACGGCCAGCCCCAGGGCGTTGTCGCAACCCAGCGGCAGGCCCATCACGGCGATGTCCTGGATCCCGCCCACCGGGGTGGCGTCGTGGTGCAGGGCCAATTCCGGCGTCTGCACGCCGCCCAGGCCGGCCGGATTCCATAGCAGCGAGGCCGAGCCCTCAGCGATGCCGACGTAGGTCGATCCCAGGCCGATGGCGCGGGCGGAGCCGCCCTCTTGCACCGACGGGAAGGCGAACGACGAAGCCGCCAGGATGTTCTCGGCGGCCGGCAAGCTGCCCTGGATCAGCAGTCCCAGGAGGAGCCCCGTCAGCAAACGCTTTTTCATACTGCCTCAATACGTTGGTGTTCAAGAATCAGGCGGTCCCATAACTGGATGGGGCGGGGCGGGGCCTTTATTCCCGATCCGGCCCTTCGGGGGGCGCGGCGCGGCCCTGCCGCTCGCTGGGCGCCCGCTCGCTGGAGATCCCTTCATACTGCTCTTCCTGCTCCAGCAGCCCCTCGTCGCCCGGCGAATCCAAGGCGGGATCCGAGGCCTCCGACTCGCTCAGCTCGCCGCTGTCGGGCGCCGGGTCCGCACGCTCCAGCCCCACGACCTCAAAGTCCTGCCGTGCCTTCCCTTTTGCGTCCATGCCGGGCTCCTAGCGTCAGAAGATCTCGCCGAACTGAAATTGAAGGGTGCTTTGATCCGCCCCCACCCCGTAATCCAGGCGCAGCTTCTGGCCCCAGCCCGGCGGCAAGCCGATGCGCAGGCCCACCTGGGCGCTGGCCTTCCATTGATGGAAAGCGTCGTCGCGGATGTCGCCCCCATCCACCGAGGCGTTCACCGACAGCCATTTCCACAGGATCCAGCGCAGCTCGGACTGGGTCACCAGCATGTCACCGCCCCGGAAGCGGTTGTCGGTGTAGCCCCGCAGCAGGTCCAGGCCGCCCAGGCGGTAGCGGAACAGGTAACTGGGGCTCCCATCCGAGAAGCCCACCACCACCCGTTCCCCCAGGGTCAGGTCACGCCGCAGGCGCCAGAAGCGCCGCAGGTCGGCGTCCCATTGGGTGAAGCCCAGGCCGGCCAGGTCGCGGGACACGCCCACCAGGGCGTAGAAGCCGCGGCGGGTGTTGATCAGCTTGTCGCGGCCCTCCCACTCGCCCCGCAGGCCCCAGGCCGTGGTGGCCTCGTCGGGGAACCAGCGGCTGTCGGGCTCGTGACGGCCCCGGAAATCGGCGGTCACGCCCAAGCGCAGGTGGGCCACGGGGCTGTAGAACAGCGTCGGCTTGATATCCAGGCGGTCCTGGCGGATGTAGATGGAGGATCGGGCCGACGTCAGGTCGCCCTCGCCGTAGTAGCGGTCGAAGGCGTGCTCGGCCAGCAGGTGCAACGAATAGGACCAGGGCCCCAGGCTCCGCTCGTCCAGGTTGAAGGTGGCGCTGTGGAAAGCGTCGAAATTGCTCACCGCGAACAGCCCGGCGTTGATGCCCGGGGCGCGGTCGCTGTAGACGAAGCCGGCCGCGCCGAAGACCCAGCCGTTCTTCTGGTCGAAGCCGGCGATGGGCACCCCGGACATGCCCAGCTCGGGGCGCTCGTCTTCGTCCGCCGCCAGGGGGCCCGCCAGCGCCAAGGCCAGGCAGGCCAGGCCCAGCCGAGCCCAGCGGCTCATGGCCCGCCCGCCGGCGGGCGGCTCACTGGGCGGCTTGGGCGCCGCGCAGCGCGTCCACGCCGCGCTCCAGCTCGCTGCGCAGCTCGCCGATGAAAGCCGGGGTCAGCGGGCGCTCCTCCTCGGCGGCGCCGGGGGCCTTCAGCAGGTAGCTGCCGCCCACGATGTCCACCAGGGTCAGGTCGGGCGCGCCTTGGTCGCTGCTGAACTGCCATTTCTTGGACACGTAGACATCCACCAGGTCGCGCGTCTGCAGGGGCTGCGGCTGGGCCTGGCGGGCGGCATCGGGCACCGCGTCATAACGGATCAGGCGCTGGCCGATGACGATCATCCCGGCGCTCTCGGCGCCGTTGGTCGGGTCAGGCTTCACGCTAACCTCATAGCCATGGCCCTTCAGGACCGCCATGGCCGCCTGCTGCACCAGCGGCAGCTCCGCCGAGACCTCGTAGCCGCGGTTCTGGCGCATGCGGCCGGCCTTGCTGAAGGCGGTCCCCAGCCCGCTGCAGGCGGTCAGGCCTGGCAGGGCCAGCATCAGGGCGGTCCAACGGGCGGCGCGATTCATGGGGCTTCCTCGGAAAGGCCGCCACAGGCGGCGGGCGCAGGGGTGGGGCTTTAAACGCGGCGGCCCTGGATCAGCCGCACCAGGACCATGATGACCGCCGCCACCAGCAGGATGTGGATCAGCCCGCCCATGGTGTGACTGGTCACGAAGCCCAGGAGCCAAAGGACGATGAGGATGACGGCGATGGTGGTGAGCATGGGGCCTCTTGGACGCAGTGAGGGAAGGTCAACGCAGGAAGGATCCAGCCGCCTTGGAAAGCGCCGCCCAGACCCCGCCGGCGCCTTCGCGGGTCAAGCTGGTCACACGGCCGAAGCGGTCGACCCCTTGGGCCTGGCCTTGGCCCTCTTCCAGCGCCAACCGCCCCTCCGCCCGTTGGCTCATGTTGAGCAGGCGCAGCAGCTCTTCGAAGCCCTGGATCAGCTTGCCCAGGCGCTCCACCAGGGCGTCCAAACGGTGCAGGAAACGCCATGCCAGCGCGACCAGGACCAGGAATCCCGCCACGGCCAGGCCGGCCAGGCATTCAAAATAGAGCATGTCATCGGGACGCATGGGGCTCCTTGGCGGTCGGGGCCGGCGCACAGCCCCTCCTGCACAATGGCGTCGGCCAGGGGTTTTATTCCGCGGCGGGCGGGCGGGGCAAGGGGGGAATAAAGGGCCGCGGCGGGGGCATGCAGGGCATGCGATGGGACCTGGGTCTTCCGATCGGTGGAAAGGGCCGGCGCCTTCTATGGGGCTGCCTGTGGCTGGGCATGGCGACGGCGGCCTGGGCATCGGCCGCGCTGGCCTGCCTGTGGCTGCGCACGCCGCTGACGCCGGAAATGGCCCTGCGGCTGCAGGCGTTGGTGGGCCCGCCTTAGGCGCCGCTAAGGATCACTTTCAGCGGCCGGGCCTCCCCGGAGGCGCCAAAAAGGTCGTAGGCCCGCGCGGTCTCTTCCAAGGATAGGTGATGGCGCTCAGCCCGCCGGGCGTCCACGTGGCCGGCGCGCAGCACCTTCAGCAGCACGGGGATGCTCGCCAGGTCCACCCGCCGGGTGCTCAGGGTGATGTCCCGGTCCCACAGCCGGTCCATCTGCAGGGTGACGGGGCGCCCCTGGGGCGCGATGTTGGCGATGCGGCCGCCCGTGGCGATGATGGACTGGCACAGCTCCAGCGAGCCCGGCGCCCCGGAGGCATCGATGGCCACGTCCACGCCCAGGCCGCGGGTCAGCGCCAGCACCTTGGCCGCGGCCTTCCCCGCCCGGTCGCAAAGCGCCCGGCTGGCGCCCAAGGCCCGGGCCATGGCCAGGCGCTCCTCATCGGGGTCCATCACGATGACCTCGGCGGGGGCGTAGAACTGGGCCGTCAGCAGGGCCGCCAGGCCCACCTCGCCGGCGCCCACCACCGCCACCAAGTCCCCCGGGGCCACCAGCCCCTTCAGCGCCACGCATTCGAAGCCGCTGGGCATCACGTCGCTGAGCATGACCGCCGACTCCTCGTCCATGCCGTCGGGCAGGGCGTAGAGGCTGTGGTCGGCATGGGGGATGCGCACGAAATCGGCCTGGGTGCCGTCGATGCGGTGCCCCAGGATCCAGCCGCCGCGGCTGCACTGGCGGCACAGCCCCCGCCGGCAGGCGTCGCAATGGCCGCAGGAGGTCATGCATGAGATCAGTACCCGGTCGCCGATGCGGAAGCGGGACACGTCGTCGCCCACCGCCGTGACGACGCCCACGCCCTCATGCCCCAGCACACGCCCCTCGGCCACCTGGGGCAGCCCCCCGCGCAGGATGCTGAGGTCGGTGCCGCAGACGGTGGTCGTGGTGATGCGCACGAGCGCGTCGGTGGCCTCCTGGATGCGAGGCTGCGGGCGCTCCTCCCAGGATTTCAATCCCGGGCCGTGGTAGACCAATGCCTTCACCTGAGCCCCCAAAAGCGATCCGGCCGGGCACGCTGCCCGGCCGAGCCTTCCGATCCATCGTCACGGACGGCAAGCGCCGGCCGTCAGCGGAAGGGGTCCTTCTCAGGGCAGGCTTCCGGCACCTCGGACAAGAGCTGGCGCAGCTGATCCCGGGCCCGGGACAGGCGCGACATGACGGTCCCCAGGGGGATGCCCAGCGCCTGGTGGATCATCTCGTAGCTCATGCCCTTGAGGCTGCGCAGCTCGATGATCTCCCGGCTATCGGGCCCCAGGCGTTGGATCAGCTCGCGCAGGACCACCAGCTTCGCCTGCTTGTGCAGTTCGGCGTCGTCGCTGCGCACCCGCTCCACCGCTTGGCGCTGCAGCATGGTCTCCAGGTCCTCTTCAACGCTCACCAGCACCCGGTTGCGCGTGCGCAGGCGGGCATAGCACAGCCGCAGGCAGATCTGGCGCAGCCACGCGTAGATGGGCGCGTTGAAGATGTAATCCTTGAGCTTGGGCAGGGCCACCATGAAGGTGTCCTGGACCACGTCCTCAGCTTCCGAATCCTGCCCGCCCAAAAAGTACTGGCTGGCCCGCAAGAGGCGCGGGCGATAGGCCTTGAAGAATTCCTCTTCCGCTGCCGGATCCCCGGCGATGACGCGCTCTACCAACGCTTGTTCCGGACCCATGGATGTGCCTCTGGGTGACGAGGGCGGCTCCGCCTGCGCTGCACGGGCTCTCCCCCACTCCCATATGTCACCACAACCCCGCCTTATTCCAGCCCAATACCGACAAAGCGCCGCCGATGGCGCCGAAAGTCAGTATTTCAGCGGTAATTCGGCCCTGGGCGAGCTGTGGGGGGCGTATGGAGGCGTCTGGCGGGCCATTTGCACCGCTTCCAGGGCGTCTTGTGCCGCCACCCTGCCGTCATAACCCAGGTCCTGGCCCGGCTCGATCAGGTCCGGATCCTGGATCTGGTCGCGATTGCGCCGGAACAGGAGGGGCCAGCGGAAAGGGTCCCCCAGCACGTCCTCACGGGTGGCGATGGCCCACAGGCTGTCCCCCCTGCGCACGGTCACATGCTTCAGGCGGGGGGCCGGCACCGGCTCGTCCGCCTGCGTCTTGGACGCCGGCAGCGGGGTGGGCGTGGCCTGAGGCAGGACTTCGGCCTTGGGCGCGCAACCCCACGCCCCCAAACCCAGGCTCAGGGCTAAAGCGATGGTCATCGTGGTCCGCATGCTGGCTCCGTTGAAAGTTCCCCGCCCGCCCATCGGCGCGCGGTCAATCCTCGTGTGTGGCACCCGCCCGCGACAGCCAAGGCCCCACCAGGGATTTGAGCCCCAGCAGGATGCTGCGGGCGCCTTGCCGGCCGGCCTGAAGGTCATCCCCGATGCCGCCCAGGGCTTCGCCCAGGCGCCCCATCCCCTGGATGCCGCTGCGCAACCCGGCCAGCTCCTCGGTGAGGTCGCGCAGGCACCGCAGGATCATCCACAACAGCACCAGCACGCCGGCGCAGGTCAAGCCCAAGGTCAAACTGATCGACAGGTAGAAGAGCTCCAAAGCCTGGCTCCTATGCGCAAGGTGTCCTAAGGCTGAATGTCCCGCCCCCGAGGTTTTATTCCGCCCCCAGGCGCAGCTGCAGCCGGTGCGCGGCCCCGTCGGCCTTCAAGGCGATCCGCGCCGCGGCGGCGGGCGGCAAGGCCGCGCCGTCCAGCGTCAAGCCGGCCACGCCCCGGCTGACGCCCTGGGGGTTGAGCACCTCGATCTCCCAGCGTGTGCCGTGCAGCAGCAGGCTCATCGAGAAGCCGGGCCAGGTCGGCGGGATGCAGGGGTCCAAGCGGATGGCGTCGCCGAGCATCGTCAGGCCCAGGATGGATTCCACCCCCGCCCGCTGCATCCAAGCCGCCGAGCCCGTGTACCAGCTCCATCCGCCCCGGCCCACGTGGGGGGCCTGCGAATAGACGTCGCCCGCCATGACATAAGGCTCCAGCTTGTAGCGCAGCATGCCGGCCCGCGTGCCCGTCAAGCCCACCGGGTTGACGGTGGCGAACAGCTCATGCGCCTTGGCGCCCTGGCCCAGCGCCGCGAAGGCCGCCACCGACCATGCCGCCGCGTGGTTGTACTGGCCGCCGTTCTCGCGGATGCCGGGCGGGTAGCCCCGGATATAGCCGGGGTCATGCGCCCCTCCCGTGAACGGCGGGGCCAGCAGCACCTGCAGCCGGTCGTTCTTCTTCCATAGGTACTCCTCCAGCGCAGCCATGGCCCGGGCCGCGCGCGCCGGGTCGGCCGCGCCCGACAGCACGGCCCAGGACTGGGCGATGGCGTCGATGCGGCATTCGGCCAAGCCCGACGAGCCCAAGGGGCTGCCGTCGTCGAAATAGGCCCGGCGGTACCAGTCACCGTCCCAGCCTTGGGCCTCAGCCGCCGCCGCCAGCGCGGTCGCGCGGCCGCGCCACAGGGCAGCCCTGCTGATGTCTCCCCGCGCCAGGGCGATGGGCGCGAAACGGCGCAGGTTCTCTATCAGGAACCAGGCCAGCCAGACGCTCTCGCCCCGGCCCTCGATGCCGACGCGGTTCATGCCGTCGTTCCAGTCCCCTCCCCCCATCAAGGGCAGGCCATGCGCGCCCACGCCCAGGCTGACGTCCAGGGCCCGGGCGCAGTGCTCGTAAAGCGTGGCCATGCCCTCGGCCTGGGCGGGCTGGAAGTACAGGTCCTCGGCGCCCGGCGCCAGCGCCGGGCCTTGCAGGAACGGCGCCGGCTCGTCGAGCACCGCCGCGTCCCCGCTGGCCTGGGCGTAGCGGGCCACCGCGTAGGGCAGCCACAGGCGGTCGTCGGTGATGCGGGTGCGCACGCCGGCGCCGGTGGGCGGATGCCACCAGTGCAGGGCGTCGCCCTCGACGAACTGCTCGGCGGCCGCCCGCAGCAGGTGGGCGCGCACGATCTCCGGGCGCGACAGGGTCAGGGCCAGCACATCCTGCAGCTGGTCACGGAATCCGTAAGCGCCCCCGCATTGGTAGAAGGCGGTGCGGGCCCAGACCCGGCAGCTCAGGGCCTGGTAGGTCAGCCATCGGTTCAGCATCAGGTCCAGGGCCCGGTCGGGCGTGCGGACCTGCAAGGCCCCCACCGTGGCCTGCCAAAAGCCCCGCACGCCGTCCAAGACCTGGTCCAGGTCGGCCGCGCGATAGGCCGACACCAGGCGGGCCAGGTCCTCGCGGTCCGACGCTTGGCCCAGCAGCACGCGCAGCTCCGCGCTCTCGCCCGGCTCCAGCTCGATGAAGGACTGCAGCGCCCCGCAGGGATCCATGCCCGCCCCCACCCGGCCGGACAAGCGCCGCCCCGGGCCCAGCGCCAGCGGCTCGCGCAGGCTGCCGTGGGGCCCCAGGAACTCGCGCCGGTCGCCCGTGAAGGCCCGGTGCAGCCCGCCCACGTCCAGGAACGCCAGCGCCTGCGGGCAGGCCGGATTGAACGGGTTGCGGGCGGTGAGCACGCCCAGGTCGGCGGCCGACTCGGTGACCAGGGCCAGCGAGCCACCCTGGGCCGAGCTGCCCAGCACCCATTGGGCGTAGGCCGTCAGGCTGAGCCGGCGGGGGCGGTCCGAGGCGTTCTTCACCACCAGCCGCGACACCTTGACCGGGTCGGCCAGCGGGACGAACTGGGTCAAGGTCAGCTCCAGGCCCAGCAGCGCGGCGCCGAAGCGGGTGTAGCCCTGGCCGTGCCGCGCGGTGTAGCGGCCGCCATGCAGGCGGATGGGCAGGGCCGTGGGGCTCATCAGGGCGCCGCTGTCCTCGTCCCGCACGTAAAAAGCCTCGCCCGGGGGGTCGCTCACCGGGTCGTTGCTCCAGGGGGTCAGCTTGTTCTCGCGGGCGTTCCCAGCCCAGGTGTAGCCCGAGCCCGACTCCGAGGCCAGGAAACCGAAGCCGGGATTGGCGATCACGTTGACCCAGGGGGCCGGGGTGGACTGGTCGTCCTCCAGCGTCACCACGTACTCATGCCCGTCCGCGGCGAAGCCGCCCAGCCCGTTCATGAACTCCAGGGCCTCGCTGGAGCGCGGCGCCATGCCCCCGCCCTCGTCCCACAGGCTGATGGGCGCGCTGGGCTTGGGCGCCGGCCCATGCTGGGGCTGCACGCGCGCCATCTGCTCGAACAGGCTGCCATGGCCCGCCTGCAGCGTGGCGCTGGCCGCGCACAGCAGCAGGTCCCGCTCGGCGGCGGGCAGCAGGCAGGCTTTCACCACCCGGATGACGCCGCCGCGGCCGGGCAAGGGCGCGCCCTGGCGCAGGCGGGCCTCCTCCTCCAGCGCCCTTTGCAGGGGGTCGGCGTAGGAGGCGGGCTCCTCGTTGAGGATCACCAAGTCCACGTCCAGGTCCTTCAGGCGCCAGTAGTCCCATGCCAGCAGCAGCTGGCGCAGGATCTCGCGGTCCGAGGCCTCGTCCAGGCGCAGCAGAAGGATGGGCCGCGTGCCCGACAGCCCGTGGGCCCATAGCACCGGCGGGCCCAGGCGGTTCGCCGCCAGGAAGGCCCCGGGCGGGCGCAGCCGCGGGTCCGGATAGATCAGGTGCCCCGCCAAGGCCTGATAGAGGCGGGCCTCCTCCGGCTGGATGCCACGGTGGCGCATCTGGGCCTGGGCGTGCACCCAGGCCTGGTCGAAAAGGCGCTCCAGGTTGGCCGGGTCGCGGGCCTTGTCCGCCAGCGCCAGCACCGCCTCGCGGCTGGGGGCCGCCATGGTCGCGAAGGTGATGCGGGCCACGGCGCCCGGCTCCAGGCTGACGCGCCGCCGCAGGCTGAAGATGGGGTCGAGCACCGCCCCCACCGTGCTGGAGAACAGGCTGCCCGCGACGCCCATGGCGGGGTCCAGGATGTCCCGGCCCCGGCCAAGGAAGCGGGCGCGGTCGGTCTCAAAATGGACGCCATCACCGCCCCCGCCGCCCTTGTCGGCGAAGCTCAGGTGGGCCGACCAGACCGCCGGCTCCTTGGGCCCGCGGGGGCTGCGATGGGCCAGCAGGGCGCCCAAGGCGGCCACATACTCGGTCTGCACGAAGAGCTTGGCGAAGGCGGGATGGGCTTCATCCGCCCCGGCGGGGGCCAGCGAGACCTCGGCGTAGGAGGTCAGCTCCAGCTCCAGGCGCCGCGACCCGTGGTTGCGCAGCGTCAGGCGCCGCACCTCCACGTCGTCCTCCGGGCTGACGGCCACCTCCAGGCGGGTCTCCACCGGCCCGTCCCGGCGGATGTATTCGGCCTTGTCCTCGCGGAAGAGCACGCGATAGCTGTCGGGCTCGCGGCGGCTGGGCAGGTAGGCCGCGCTCCAGCATTCGCCCCCCTCCTCGTCGCGGATCAGGATGAAGCTGCCCCAGGCGTCGCAAGTGGGGTCGGGCCGGAAGCGGGTGATGTCGGAGCCCTTCCAGCGGCTCCATCCGCCCCCGGCGGCGCTGAGCATCACCGAATAGCTGCCGTTGCCCAGCAGGTGGGTCGCCGGCAGGGCCAGGTGGGGGCTGTCAAAGCGCCGCTGCAGCACCGGCGGGTCCGGCTCCGAGCGCAACCACGGCCCCAGCGCCGGCGGCGCCAGGCGGCTGAAAGCCACATCCTGCGGCATGCGCTCCTGCAACAGCATGCCCGCCGAACGCAGCAGCGGCACCGCCTGGAACCGGGCCTGCATTCGCCGACCCTGCAAGGCGTTGAGGATGGAGACCAGCACCATGCCCTGGTGGTGGGCCATGTAGGTCCGCACCACCGCCCAGCCCTGGCCTTCGGGGAAGCGCGCCTCGCCGAAGTCCAACGCATCGTAGTAGCCGTAAGGCCCCAGCGCCCCCAGGCCCTCGAGCCGCGCCAGGTTCTCGGCGGCCGCCACCGGGGCGACCATCAGGGCCAGCGCCGTGGCGTAGGGCGCCACCACCTTGGGCTTGCCCAAGCCCGGCTTCAGGCCCAGGCCCTCCACCCCGAAGTCGGAGTATTGGTAGGTCATGTCCTTGTCGCGGACGTTGCAGGCCGATTCGGACACGCCCCAGGGCAGGCCCCGCGCCTTGCCCGAGCGGATCTGGCGGCGGACCACGGCGTGGTAGGTCTCGGCCAGCAGGCTGCCGCGGGGCGACGGCATCACCAGCAGCGGCATCAGGTACTCGAACATGGAGCCTGACCACGACAGCAGGGCCGCGCTGGACCCCACCGCCGCGAAGGACCGCCCCAAGCGGGACCAATGCTCCGGGTCGGCGTCACCCCGCGCCACCGCCAGATAGCTGGCCAGGCGGGCCTCGGACGCCAGCAGGTCGTAGCAGCCCGGGTCCAGGCGCCCATCCACGGCGCGGTAGCCGATGGACAGCAGCTTCTTGCCGGGATCATAGAGGAAGCCGAAGCGCATGGCGTCGAACAGCGCCTGCAGCCGGTCGGCCACGGCTTGGGCCCGCCGGGCGGTGGCGGGGGCCGCGGCCAGTCGCGGGTCGAAGCCCGCGGGCGCCCCCGCCAACAGCGTGCGGGCCTGGGCCGCCACGGCCTCGCCTTCGGCGGCCAGGGCCTGGGACCACCGCAAGAGCTGGGACGCGCCCTCGGCCCCCCCGGGCGCCGAGGACGCGCGCAGCAAGGCCAGCGACTCGGCGATGTCGACCAGCGTCCCGGTCAGGGCCTTGAGCCGGCCCAGGCCCGCCAGCAGCGTGGGCGCGTCCTGGCAGGGGGCCGCGATGGCCAGGCCCAGCTCGTCGAGCACCGCGGCCAGGTCGCGCTGGTGCATGCCCCCCAGGGGCCCGCTCCCTTCGGCCAGGGCCGCCGCCCGCGCCAAGGCCAAGCTGGCCCTCAGGCCCTTCAAAGGCTCGCGGCCGACCAGCGGCGCCGAGCCCAGCTCCAGCAGGGCCTGACGGGCCACCAGCAGGTGCCCAGCCAGGTTGCCGCTGTCCACGGTCGACACGAAGCGGGGCTCCAGCGGCTGCAGGGTCCCCAGGTCGTACCAGTTGTAGAAGTGGCCTTGGTGCTTCTCCATGGCCTCCATGCTGTCCAGGGCCCGCTCGAAGCGCTCCAACAGCTGGGTGGGGGTCAGCCAGCCGAAATCCTGGGCCGCCACCGCCGACAGCAGGTAGAGCCCCAGGTTGGTGGGCGAGGTCCGCGGCGCCAGCGTGGGGCGCGGGTCCTCTTGGAAATTGTCGGGGGGGAGATGGTGCACCTCCGGCCCCACGAAGGCCTCGAAAAAGGACCAGGTGCGCCGGGCCGACAGCTCCAGCGACTCGGTCTGCCCCGCATCCAAGCCGCCGGCGGGCTTCACCGCGCGCGGCAGGCTGAAGGTCCGGCCCAGCGCCGGCGACGCCAGCCACAGCAGCGCGAACGCCGCGCCCAGCGGCCACGCCGGCGCGCGGTCCCAAGCCAGGGCTGCCAGCACGGCCACGCCCGTCAGGGGCCCGGCCTTCATCAGCGCGAAGAACTGCCCCCAGCCGCGCGCCAAGCCCCGCCGGCCCCGCGACGCCGTGGTCCATTCCAGCAGCCCTTGGCGGCTGATGAATTGGCGGTACAAGGACCTGGCCACCGCGTCGACCATGGACCAGGCCTCGGCCGGCAGCAGCGCGGCCGCCACGAAGGCCTTGAGCATCCCCAAGGCCCCCTCCCGCGCCAGTGAGCGCCAGTGCCGCAACAGCGATTGGTCGCGCCGCCGCGGCAGCAGCTCGGCGACCAGCACGCCCAGCAGCTGCGGCAAGGCCAAGCCCGCGCCCACGAAGCCCGCCCAGGCCCACGCCAGCGGCGCCCGCAGGAAGAAGGCCGCCACCAGGGCCGCCAGGCAGGCGGGGGCCACCAGGCTGCGGCGCAGGTTGTCGACCATCTTCCAGCGGGCCACGGCCCCGAAGCGGGCCCTGCCCCCGGGGGCGAAGCCCACGATCCACGGCAGCAGCTGCCAATCCCCGCGGGTCCAGCGGTGCTTGCAGCCCAAGGCGGCTTGGTAGTGCCCCGAGAACTCCTCGAAGAACTCGACCTCGGTGACCAGGCCGGCGCGGGCGAAGCTGCCCTCCAGCAGGTCATGGCTCAGCAGCCGGTTGTCCGGGACCCGGCCCGCCAGGCAGGCGTCGAACGCGTCGACGTCGTAGATCCCCTTGCCGGTGTAGCTGCCCTCGTCGAACAGGTCCTGGTAGACCTCCGAGACGGCCAAGGCATAGGGATCCGCCCCGGCGCGGCCCGAGCTGAGGCGGTTGAAGACCGTGCCTTCCCCGTCGGGAGGCAGCGTGGGGCTGATGCGCGGCTGCAGGATGCCGTAACCATGGGCCACCCGGTCCCCGGCGGCGTTGAGGCGCGGCAGGTTCAGCGGATGCGCCAGCGTGCCCACCAGCTTCAGCGCGGCGCCCCGCGGCAGCCGGGTGTCCTGATCCAAGGTGATGACGAAGCGCACGCCGGCCGGCGGCGTGGGGGCCAGCCCATCGGCCGTGGCGAAGCTGGTCCCGGGGCGGCCGCGCAGCAGCCGGTTGAATTCGAGCAGCTTGCCACGCTTGCGCTCCCAGCCCATCCAGCAGCCTTCCGCCGGGTTGAAGCGGCGGCGGCGGTGGAACAGGGTGAAGCGGGGCGCCCCGCCGGGCCCGGCGCCGTGGCGCCGGTTCAGCGCCGCCACGGCCTCCTCTCCGGCGCGCAAGGCGGCGGGCTCACCCGGCTGCTCCTGGGCGTCGGCGTCGGGCCAGTCCGTCAGCAGGCCGAAGAAGACCTCCCCGTCGGCGTTGGCCAGGTAATGCACCTCCATGGCCTCGGCCAGCGCGCCAAAGCCGCCCCCCGGGCCGCCGACGGCGTCCAGGATCACCGGCATGACCACCATGGTCCGCATCCTAGCCGGGATCCCGCCCTTCAAGGCCAAGGCCGCCAGCGTCCGCGGCGGCCATAGGCGCGTCACCGCGTGGTTGGCCAGCGCCACCGCCATCTCCGAGGCGGGCCACAGGGCCAGCACGGCCAGGGCCAGGGCCCAGGGAGCGCCCACGCCCGCCAGCAGCGTCGGGCCCAGCGGCAAGCACAGCGCCCCCAGCGTCAACGCGGTGAGCGAGCCCAAGTACAGCGGCGCGCCCAAGCTGGTGGCCGCGCGGCGGACCCGCGACCCCCAGGGCACGCGGTACTTCAGCTGGCGCTCGAAGGCCCGGCTGGCCGGGCCGATCAACGGGTCCCCCGCGTCCGCCTGGGGGCTGTCCACCGCCCGGCCCGCGGCGCGCGCCGCCAGGACCTGCTTGATGGCGAAACGCGCCACCTCCAGCTGGGTGTAGCCGCTGCCCCGGGCCAGGCCCTCCACGGCGTGGCGGTATCGGTCGCGCGTGGCGAAGCTCAGGCCCTGGAAATCGAAGGCCCCTTGCAGGACGCCGTCCACCAGGCAGACGCTCTCCACGAAGGGGGGCCAATCCAGGAAGGCGATGTCGCGCAGGCTGGTGATGGCATTCTTGCAGGTGGCGTTGCGGGTCAGCTCGTCCTGGCGCTCCTGCCGCACCACGCCCTCGGCGGTGGCCTTTTGGAGGCGGAAGCCCTCGTCCAGCCAGGCCTGCACCGGGGCCACGGCGGCGCCCTGGTCGCGCAGGCGCTGGAACAGGCGCGAGCTGAACGCCGCCGGCAGCGCCCGCCCCTTGAAGCGCAGCGGCACCAGGCGCGGTTCCAGCGTCGGCCCCGGGACCAGCCCCAACAGGCGGTCAGCCAGGCGGTCGGCCTGGCCGGTGGCGCGCAGGCTCAGCACGGCCGTCTGGGCCTGCCGGCGCAGGTTCTCCAGCAGCACGATCCTAAGGTTGATGGGCAGGGCCCACAGCTCGCCGATCATCAGCGGCTGGGTGCGCTGGTAGGCGGCCACATAACGCCGCAGGGTCTCCGGGTCGAAATGGCTGTCGCAATGGGCCATCCAATTCCAGGCCAGCCCGTAGACCCGGGGATAGCCATCCAGGTCGCCGGGGCCCAGCTTGGGCAGCTCGCGGTAATAGGCCGATGGCAGCTCCGCCAGGATGGCCTTGCCCAGGTCCGAGACCAGGTGCTGATTGTCCAGCAGCCATTTGGCCGCCGGCGGCACGGCCCGCCCCTGGGACACCGCCAAGCCCAGCTCGCGGCGGAAGCGCTCCAAGCGCCGCGCGTTCTCGCGCACCCTGGGCGCCAGCGGCCGGCCGCGGCGCACCCCCGTGCCATGCAGGTGCTCCAGGGCCAGGTCCTGGGCGTGCTCCTCCAACTGCTGGACCGAGAAGACCTCCTCGCGGATGATCCCCTCAGCCGCGGCGTCGAAGCCCGCGTCCCATGCCTGCGTGCGCTTGAAAAATGGCGTATCCCACCCCCAGAATAAAAGCGGGGCCCGGGGAGGCGCTCGCCCCCCCGAGCCCCGGCTGTAACGCCCCTATTGCGCCGACTTGGCCGCTTCAGCCGCGTCCTGCCGGCGGTGCTCTTCACAGCACTCGCGGCCCTTGCGGACCCATTCCTCGCCCTTGTGCTCGGCGCAGGCCACCCGCTCCTTGACCTTGGCCACCAGCTCGTCGGCGTAGTCCTCGGCATCCTCGCCCAGCTCGCGCAGCTTGGCGCGGGTCCGGCGCCCGGACTGCGGCGCGTAGAGCAGGGCGATGCCGGCCCCCAGCACCGCGCCGCCCAGCAGGGCCAGCAGCAGGTTGCCGGTCGATCCATTGTTCGATTCCATGGTCACCTCCATCGGTTGGGCGAGCGTCAGATCCACTCGCTCTTGGTCCAATCCCAATTCTGAGTGCTCAGCTTGCGGGCCGCCGAGCCCTCCTTGCTCCCCCAAGTCTCGCGGGTCTTCTCCCGGGCCAGGGGCTCCACGGTCACGCGCTCCTTCATGTCGCCATCCTCGTAATAGCTGATGGCGCAGGTGTAGGCGCTGGCCCAGCCCTTGGCCTTGGCCGAATACCGCCGCTTGTCCTCGCGGATCAGGCGCCCGGACTTGTAGCGCTGCTCCACCGTGAAGCCCTTCAGCTGCCGGCCGCCGTCGCCGAACACGTCGTCCTCGATGGCGACGCTGTCCGGGTCGCCGCTGTCGAGCCAGGCCTTCTTGCCCAGGTACAGGACCTTGCCCGCGCCGCGGGAGGTCACGCTGACGGTCTCCTGGGCCTTGCGCCCGTTGGCGTGGTAGCTGGTCCTGCGTTCGACCCGGTTGGCGGCGTTGTCCCCGCGCTCCAGGGTGGCCCGCTGGGCGCCGTCCTTCTCAACGGTCGTCAGGTTCATGGTGTCCCAGCCCAGGGCGTGCTTCAGCCCGTCCAGGCTCCGCTGGGCGCTGGCGGCGAGGGGCGGCGCGCCCAGGCACAGCGACAGCGCCAGGCAGCCCACCTTCCAGGCCCCGGCCCGGCGCTCACGGATCCCCTGCGTCATGCTCCCCCCATGCCCCGCGTCGCCGCCAGCATCGGAGGATGGGGCGGCGGAAGGGCTCATAGCTGGATGCCGGGAGCCGGCGCTTATATTCCATGGGTGGCCCCCCTGAACGCGAAGAGCCCCCGGCTTGCGCCAGGGGCTCTTGGGGTCCTGCCATGCTCGATCCAGCGTCAGGCGCTGGGCGGGCCGACCTTCATCTTGTCGGCCAGGTCTTCCAATTCGGCGGGCGTCATCATCTTGCGCACTTTGGTGAAGAGCAGGGCCTCCTGGTCGCTGGCGTGCTTTTGCACCGCGTCCTGCAGCGACCGGAACATCGGCTCCCAGTCGGCCTCATCCACCGCCAGGTCGGACAGCTGCGCCAAGGAGGCGGTCACGCCATCCTGGGCCTGCTGGTCCTTGACCGCGAAGCTGGCTTTCTTGCTGTGAGCGTGCAGGGCCGGGTAGAACACCAGCTCCTCCAGGCGGTCGTGCAGCTCCAGCTCACGCTTCAGGGTCTCAAAAAGCGCCTTTTTGCGGGCGCCGCTGCTGCGGCCCACGGCTTCCATGGCGCGCTTGGCGTCCTTGTGATCCCTGACCAACATCTCGATCGCGTCCATGTGGCTCCAAAGGGGGCGGTTCGGCCGCTTTCAGCCGACCCCGATAGTATGGCAGAGCCCAGCCGCATGGATAGCCCCCATTCAAGGAGCCTGCCTTCCATGGCCTGGGGAAAGGGTGCGCCCCGCCCCGCGGGGTCGCGCCGTCAATTCTACAATCCTCTGGGGCCGGGGCCGGGAGCGTGGATCCCCGCTGGCATGCCGCTTGCATCCCTTCCGGTGATGACAAGGCACTCTCAATAGGAGGCGTGATGACCAACGCCATCAACGGGCCCAGCGGCGGCGTGGACCCTCTGCAGTACCTGCTCCAGACCAACGGCTTGACCGCGGCGTCGGCCCTCTCGCTGGCGAGCCTGGGCAACCCCAGCGCCCAGGCGGCCTCCGACCCCGATGGGGACGGGGACATCGACAGCGGCGGCGGCGACGCCAATGACACCATGAAACAGTTGCTGAGCAAGATCGGCAGCCTGGAGCAGAGCGACCCCAAGGCCGCCAGCCAGGCTTTGACCAGCATCGCCAGCCAGCTGAGCTCCCTGGCCAGCCAAGCCGGCGCCGGTTCGGCCCAGGGCAAGGCGCTGACCCAGCTGGCCGGCGACTTCACCCAGGCGGCCAAGACCGGCGACCTGAGCGGGCTCAAGCTGAAGGGCGCCTCAGGCGGGCACCACCATCACCACGGCGGCGCCAAGGCCGGCGGCGTCGGCGACCTTGCCGGCAGCAGCATCGACCTGGCCGCCAGCAGCATCGGCGCGGCCAGCGTCACGGCCAACAGCGCCATCGAGGCCTATCAGCGCTTCCAGCAGCAGGACACCAACAACAGCGTCAACAGCATCCTGAGCCAAGCGCTGAGCTCATTGGGCTGACGCGCCCACGGATGGCGGGAATAAAACGTTGAAATTCCTCATCCCTAGAGGGGGATACCGGCTTTATCAGCCTTTGGAGAAGCGCCTTGGGAGCCATCGAGACCTTGCCGTTGGAGCGTCAGCCGCTCGGGGATCCGAGCCGACGGGCTTTCAAAAAGGGCGAGCTGCTCTGGGCTGCGGGTTCGGACCCCGGCCACGTGTGGACGATCGAGCGCGGCCATGTGGCCATCGGCATCACGGACGCCGATGGCGACAATTCCATCGTCCAGGTCTGCACGCACGGGCAAAGCCTATGCCCGGCCGCGGCGCTGCTCGGAAGGCCGTTCCCATGCAATGCCGTCGCCTCCGAGGACCTGGTCGCCACCGCCGTCCCCCGAAGCTCCGTGCTAAAGTCATGGGGGGGGCTGGCACCCTGGGTCCGGGGCATGTTCCATCAGATGGCGTCGGACCTGTGCGGATCCCACCTTGCGCATTCCCAGGCCCCGACCACGGCCAGGCACCGCATCGCCCGGCTGCTGGAGCGGCTGGATATCCAATTCCAAGGAGCCGCGCTCCCGTTCAGGCGGCAAGACCTGGCGGAGATGAGCGGCACCACGGTGGAGACCGCCATCCGGACGCTGGGGCCTTGGGAGAAGAAGGGGATCATCCACAGTGAGACCCACAGCGTCCAGGTGGTGCGCTCCAGCGAATTGCAGGGGATCCGCGACTGAGCGACGCGGCCGGGATCCCCGGAAGCGGATGCTGTTGACCCATGGCCTACGATGACAAGAGGAGCCCCCGCGCTAGCAGGGGCTCCTCTTCATTTTTGACGCCAGCGAACGTCCGCGCATCCATATCCATGCAAGCAGCGGGGAGAACCGGGCCTCAGCCTGCCTGGCGCGCGCGGGGCACCAGCCACAGCAGCGCCAAGCCCAATAAGGCCAGGGCCGCGCCGCTGCCGAAGGCCGCGCCCGGCCCATGCGAGCCCCACAGCCATCCGAACAGCAGGCCGGCCGGCAGCGCCGCCAGGCCGGTGGTCAGGCCCAGCCAGCCGAAGCTGCTGGATCTCCGCGCCTCGGGCGCCAGCGAACCGACCAGCGCCTTCAGCGGGCCTTCGCTCAGGCCATGAAAAAGGCCGTAGGCCAGGAACAGGGCGCTCATGCCCGCCAAGGTGCCGGCCCAGGCGAAGGCCGCGTAGATGGCGGCGTAGAAGGCCCAGCCCAGGCTGATGGTGACGCGAGGCCCCAGCCGGTCCGCCAACCAGCCGCCCAGCAGGGCGCTGAGGATCTTGAAGAACGAATAGCCCGCCCACAGGAGGGCCTGGCCCCACAGCGGGGCCCCCGCGCGGTGGACCTTCATCAGCAAAAAAAGGTCGCTGGCGTTGCCCAGGCTGAACACGGCGATGGGCAGCAGCACCGGCAGCACCGCCCGGGGCGGGGCCCAGCCCAGGCGCAGGGCCTCTTCGGCCGCCGGCACCGGCCGTTGGCGCTGCTCCTTCACCAGAGCCAGGATCACCAGCGCGGCCAGGGCGCCGGGCAGCACAGCGAACAGCAGCACCTTATGCAGGTCCTGGGCCAGCAGCGCCAGCAAGCCGATGGCCACCAGGGGCCCCAGCATCTGCCCGGCGTTGTCCATCGCGTCGTAGAATCCGAACACGCGGCCGCGCGTGGCCGGGCTGGAAGCCTGGTCCAGCAAGGCGCTGGTGGACGGCTTGCGCAGGCCCTTGCCCACGCGGTCCGCGGCGCGCACGGCCACCACCTGCCACGGCGCCGCCGCCAAGCCGAAGAGCGGCCGCACCAGCCCCGACAAGCTGTAGCCGCCCAGCACGAAGGGTTTGCGCCGGCCGCTGCGGTCCGACCAGCGCCCGGCGAAGGCCTGCAGCAGGGCCGCCACGGCGTCGGCCAACCCGTCGACCAGGCCCACCGCCACCGCGCCGCCGCCCAGGCCCGCGATGAGGGCCGGCAGCAAGGGCATGCCCATCTCGGTGCCCATGTCGGTGAGCAGGGCCACCAGCCCCAAGGCCAGCACCTGGCGCGTCAGCCAGGCGGGGCGGTACCACGGTTCGAGGCGGGGCGAGGACGATCCGTTCATGCGCTGGGGCTCCCGATCGGGGGCGCAGGGGCCGGGCCGCAGAGGGGGCGGCGGGGCTGGCCCATGCTCCCCGGCAGTTTAGCCCAAGCCGGCCCCGGCCTCCATCCTAAGCCCGCCACGCCTGGCCGTGGGGCGTCTCCACGCGGGTCAGCCCCGCCACCGGGCCCACCTCGTCCTGCGGCTCCAGCACCAGCCAGCCGCCCGGGTTCAGCTGGGCCGCCGCCCGCCGCACCAGGCGGGACCGTTCGGGGCCGTCCAAGCCGGCCATGACGTTGCGCAGCAGGATCAGGTCCATGCGCTCCAAGCCGTCCCAGACCCCCTCCAGGCGCAGGGGCCGGAATTCGACCAGCCGCCGCACCTGGGCTTGCAGGACCCAGCGCAGGCCTTGCTGCTCGAAATAGCGGGTCAGCAGGCTCAGGGGCAGGCCGCGCCCCACCTCGTCACGGCCATAGGCCCCTTCGCGGGCCCGCGCCAGCGCGCCCCCCGAGGCGTCGGTGGCCAGGATGTTGATGTCCCATCCCTTCAGCTGGGGCATGGCGTGCTCGAGCAGCAGGGCCAGGCTGTAAGGCTCCTGGCCCAAGCCGCAAGCCACCGACCACAGGCGCAGGCGCCTCGACTCGGCCCGGCTGGCGGCCAACGCCGTCAACGCGTGGGCGCGCAGCAGCTGGCAGGGGTGGGGGTCGTGGAAGAACCAGCCGCCCGCGCTGGCCAAGCGGTCCAAGACCTCGTCGGCCAGCAGGCCATCGGGCTCCTCGCGCAGGATGCGCATAAGCCCGCCGAAGCCCGGCACGTGCCGCCGCCAAAGCAGGGGCGCCAGGCGCTCCTCGGCCTGCTGCACCGAAGCCAGGGACGCCTGGCGCCCGGCCTTGAGCAGGGCCTGCAGCCACAGGTAATCGGCCTCGTCGATGCCGTCCAACAGGGCCGCCCTCATCCTTCGGCCTCCGGGCCCGGGTCATGGACGACCAGCGCCTGGGTCAGCACGGCCGCGCGGGCCATGGCATCCATGGTGCGGGCCTTCAGCTCGGGCAGGGTGTCCAGCGTCCAACCCAGCTCGTAAAAGGCCTTCTCCGAGAACCAGGGCGCCACGCCCTCGTAGCTCCGCCCGGTGCCCAGCTCGTGGCACAGCATGGCCGAAAGGTGCACTGCCTGCACCGAGCGCTTGTGCGGGCCTTCGTAAAGGTTGGGGTCGTGGTGGTGCAAGGTGGCGTGGACCACGTCCTCGGGCAGGTTCCAGCGGGCCAGCAGCGTGGCGCCGATCTCGGCGTGGGTGAATCCGAAGACCTGCAGCTCGCCGTCGGCCAGGGGGGCGCCATGCTCCAGGGCCCACTGGCGCGCCTGGTTGAAGCGGCCCGGGTCGCGCAGGAACTCGATCAGTATGCCCAGGTGATGCAGCAGGCCGGAGACGAAGTAGGGGTTCTCGCCCAGGCTGGCCAGGTCCACCGGCAAGCGCTTGAAAGGGTGGGCCAGCTCGCGGGCGGCGATGCCGGCGGCGAAGCTGTGCTGCCAGTAGCCCTCCCAGTCCATGCGCTCGGCGGCGCCGCTGAAGGTGTCCAGGACCGCCGTGACCAGCACCAGCTGCCGCACCTCGGCCAGGCCCAGCCGCGACAGGGCCAGCTGGATGCTGGAGACCCGCCGCACCGACGGGTAGAAGGCGCTGTTGGCGGCCCGCAGCAGGCGCGCGCTCAAGGCCGGGTCGCGCTGGACCAGGCTGGCCACCTCCATCAGCGAGGCGTCCGTGCGCTGGACCGCCGCCAGCACGGCCTGGGCCGAGGCCGGCAGGGTGGGCAGGTCGTCGCGCGACTCCAGGTAATGGCGGGCCGCCTCGGTGTCGGCCCTGACGCGGTGCTGGGGCTTGTCCTGCGAGGGCGTGTTCTGTTGCAGCACGCCCACCCGCAGCAATTGGCCATGCAGCAGGTAGGCCCGCTCCACCGGCTCCAGGCCGTTGCCGCCCATGGCCATCGGCGGCGATTCCATGACCCGCGGCACCGACAGGCGCCGGGCCCCGCCGATGACCGGCTTCAGGTTGCCGGCCAGGATGTTGGCCAGCTCGCCCACCGCATCCAGCACCAGGGGGCGTTCGGACACGGCGCCGGGCTGCTGGCGCATGCGCGCGGCCAGGTTCTGGCCCAGGGTGAAGGGAAGGTCCAGGCGCACCAAGCCCTGCCACTCGCCGCTGAAGAAGATGGTGGCGGTCAGCCAATCGCCCGCCGCGGCCGGGGCGGGCCCGTCGATGGCGCTCAGGTCCACGCCGGCGGCCCCATGCAGGACCGACCGGGTGACCTCATCAAGCGTCTGTGCGTCCAAGCTCATGGCGCGGGCGCCCTCACTCGGGTGGGAGCAGGCCCAGCAGGGCCAGCTTTTCACGGATCATGCCGCGGTTGAACGGCTTCATGACGTACTCATCGGCCCCGGCCTCCAAGGCCCAGGCCATCATGTTGCTCTCGGTCTCCGATGTGACCATCATGACGCGGGAGCCGGCCAGCTTGGGCTCGTGGCGGATCATCTGCAGGACCTCCAAGCCGCTGACATCGGGCATGTTCCAATCCAGCAGGATCAGGTCCGGGACCAGCCCCTCGGAAAGGCGGGTGATGGCCGCCGTGCCGCTGTCGGCCTCCTCCAGCTCGAAGCCGAGCTCCCGCAGGATGTGGCCCAGCAGCAGCCGCACGGTCAAGGAATCGTCCACCAGGAAAGCCTTCACGGCGCTCCCGCCAAGGGGATGGGATGGATGGTAGGCACGCGGCACGCGCGGTCCCACAGGGTTGCCACCAAGGTCTTCGGCTGTTCGGGGGGAAAAATTCAGCGTCATAATGGAAAACTTTACCTACAGGCGCCCGACCGGGGCGGCCTTTCCATGCCGGCGAGCGCGGGCCGATCAGCCCTTGAGGGCCTTCCACAGCGCCCAGCCCCCGCCCAGGACCAGGGCCCAGACCAGGGTGGCCACCACGCCGCTGAACAGGGCGAAGATCATGCGCAAGGGCAGGGCGCCCAGGTAGGCCGCCAGGCGCAGGGCCTTGGGGCGCTCGGGCTTCAGGGCCCAATGGCTGGCGGCATAGGTGCCGCCAAAGAAGGCCCACGCGTGCAGCAGCACGCTGGCCGCCGCGGCCACGCCCAGCTGCAGCGCCGGGTCCTCCGCCAGGCGGCGGGCGATCAAGGCAGGGTCGGTCACATGCGCTCCACGGTGGCGATGCCGAGCAAGCCCAGCACCTGGGAAAGGCGGCCCAACGTCGCCGCCGTCAGGCCCAGCCAAGCCCCGCGCCGGGCCGCGTCGGCCTCGTGCAGGATGCTGGAGCCCTGGTAGAACGAGCTGAAGGCGCCCGCCAGCTCGTAGGCGTACTCGCACATCACGTGGGGCAGGCTCTCGGCGGCGGCCCGTTCCAGCGCGTCGGGCGCGGCCAGCAGCTTCAGCACCAGGGCGCGCTCGGCGTCGCCCGGGTCGGCCAGGGCGCCCGGCTCGAAGCCGCGCTCAGCGGCCTTGCGCAGGATGCTCTTCATCCGCACGGCGGCATAGAGCAGGTAGGGCCCGGTCTTGCCTTCGAACTGGGTGAAGCGCTCAAGGTCGAAGGCGTAGTCGCTGGCGCGATGGTTGCTCAGGTCGGCGAACTTCACGGCCGCCATGGCCACCAAGGCCGCCACTTCCGCCTGCTCGTGCGCCGGCAGCTCGGCCCCCAGGCCGCTCTCGGCCAGGCGCTGGGCGGCCTCCTCGCGGGCCTGGTCCAGCAGGGCCTGCAAGCGCATCACCCCGCCGTCACGGGTCTTGAAGGGCTTGCCATCCTTCCCGTTGACCGTGCCGAACGCCACGTGCTCGGCCGTGGCTTGCCCCAGATAACCCGCCTTGGCCGCGCCCTGGAAGACCTGGGCGAAGTGCAGGCTCTGGCGCTTGTCGGCGACGTAGAGCAGGCGGGTGGCCTTCCGGTCGCGCACGCGCTCGCGCAAGGTGGCCAGGTCGGTGGTGCCGTAGAGATAGCCGCCGTCGCCCTTCACCAGCAGCAGCGGCGGGGTCTCGGTGTTGGCGATGCGGTCCAGGTGGATGACCACGGCGCCCTCGCTGGGGCTGCTCACGCCGCGCGCCGCCAGGTCCAGCAGCATGGCGGGGATGCCCGCCTGGCTGTCGCTCTCGCCCAGCCACAGGTCCCAGCGCACGCCCAGGCGGCCGAAATCGGCCTTGATGGCCTCGATGCTGACGTCCACGAAATGGCGCCACAGCGCGCGGTACCCGGGCCGGCCGGCCTGCAGGTCGCGGGTGGCCGCGCGGGCCTTCTCCGCCAGGCCGGGGTCGTCCTTGCAGCGGGCGCTCATGGCCGGATAGAGGCGCTCAAGGTCGGCCAGGCCCACCGGCGCCTGGGATGGGTAGGGGCCCGTCAAGGCGGGGTCGAAATAGGGCAAGCCCGGCTGCTCCTCGCCCACGGCCTCGATGAGCATGCCCATCTGCGTGCCCCAGTCGCCCAGATGGATGTCGCTGAGCACGTCGGCGCCCAGGGCGCGGTGCAGGCGTTGCAGGCTGTCGCCGATGATGGCCGAGCGCAGGTGGCCGACATGCAGGGGCTTGGCCACGTTGGGGCCGCCGAAGTCGATCACCACCTTCTGCCCGGCCTCGGGCAGGCCGCCCGCCGGCGGGCCATCCTGGCGGCTGAGCGCGCCCAGGAATGCGTCGGTCACGGTCAGGTTGATGAAGCCCGGCCCGGCCAGCTCCAAGCGGGCGAAGGCGGGATGGGGCTGCAGCAAGGCCAGCACCTTCTCCGCGGCCTGGCGCGGGTTCATGCCGGCGGCCTTGGCCGCGGGCATGGCGCCGTTGCATTGGAACTGGCAAAGGTCGGGGCGGGCCGACGGCTGCACGGCGCCATGGCGGCGCTCCAGCCCCGCGGCGGCGAAGGCGTCCTGCACGATGGCGGACAATTGACGGGTCAGGCTGGGCATCTTCCCTTCATCCCCTCATCGGAAGGCTTCATGGTAGGCCGCCAGGCTGCGCGGGTGCAGGGGCCGCTCGCGGGCCACCAGGTCCAGCAGCTTGCATTTCAGCACCTGGCCCCAGGCCGCCGCCAGGTCCTTGCGGGCCAGGCGCCTCAAGGCCGGCAGCTCCGGCCAAGGCGGGCGCCCGGGCTCGATGTAGTCGGCCACGAACAGGAGCTTCTGCAGCGGGGTCTGGCCGGGCGCGCCGGTGCTGTGGTAGCGCACCGCCTCCAGGATCTCGGCGTCGCGGCAGCCGAAGTCGTGGCGGGCCCGCCAGGCGCCCACCGGGGCGTGCCACAGGGCCGGCAGGGCCGCCTCCTCGGCGTCGGCGCCGGCCGCCTTCAGCCGGGCCAGCAGGGCCTCGCGGCCCCAGGCCTTGCCGCAATCGTGCAACAGGGCCGCCAAGCGGGCGCGCTGGGGGTCCAGGCCGTGGGCCAAGGCCAGGCGCTCCGCCGTGCGCAGCACGCCGCGGGTGTGCTCCCAGCGGGCGGGCTTCAGCTCGGCCTTCAGGCGCGCGGCCAGCTCCTTGCCTTCCATCATTGGTAGAGGCCCGTGAAGGCCAGGCCGCGGCTGATCCAGCGCTGGAAAGCCAGGAACACCGCCAGGCTGGGCAGGGTGGCCAGCGTCACCGCGGCCATCACCACGTTCCACGGCTCCCCGGTCTCCAGCATCTTCTGCACGCCCAGCATCAGGGTGTAGTGGCTGGGGTCGCTCAAGGCCACCAGGGGCCAGAAGAACGCGTTCCACGCGGCGATGAAGCCGAAGATGCCCAGCACGGTCAGGATGGGCCGGCTCAGCGGCAGGGCGAAGCGGAAGAACACGCCCCATTCGCTGCAGCCGTCCAGCTTGGCCGAGTCCAGCACCTCCTGGGGCAGGCGGCTGAAGAAGCCGCGCAGCACGAACACGTTGAAGGCCGATGCCAGCCCCGGCAGGATCAGGGCCGGCAGGGTGTCGAGCAGGTTCAGCCCGGTCCCCTGCACGCCCAGCGGGAAGGCCCGCAGTTGCAGGTACAGCGGGACGACCAGGGCCTCCATGGGCACCATCAGCGTGGCGGCGAACAGCAGGGACCACAACCCGGCGAGGCGGGGCTTCAGCCGCGCCAAGGACCAGGCGGCCAGGGCGCCCACGCTGAGCTGCCCCAGCACCGTCAGCGAGGCCACCAGCAGCGTGTTGGCGAAATAACGCGCCAGGGGCAGGCGCCCCAGCACCTGGCCATACGCCGAGAAGTCCCAGCGGCTGGGCATCCAGTGCGCCGGGAACTGGAACAGGTCCTCGGCCGGCCGCACCGACGTCAGCAGCATCCAAGCGAAGGGCAGCAAGGTGGCCACGGCGCCGAGGAGCGCCACCAGGCTGACCAGGGCGAATCCAACGCGCACGCCGCGGTCGTGCCATTCACGCGGGCCGATCAGGGCACGGGCCATGTCAGGCCTCCTCTTCCAGCGCCTTCAGGCGCGCCGCGCTGAAGCCCAGCAGGGCCACGAACAGCATCACCCCCAGGGCCGCGGCGTAGCCGATGTCCAGGTAGAGGAAGCTGCGCTTGTACATGTAGGTCGCCACCATCTCGGTGGCGTTCATCGGCCCGCCGCCGGTGAGCAGGTAGACCTCGGTGAAGACCTGCAGGGTGGCGATGACCTGCATGACCAGCAGGAAGCGCATGGTGGGGCGCAGGAAGGGCAGGCTGACCTGGCGGATGCGGGTCAGCAGCGGGGCGCCGTCCAGCTCGGCGGTCTCGTAAAGCTCCTCGGGGACCTCCTTGAGCGCCGCCAGGTAGATCAGGGCGTTCCAGCCGCTGTTCTTCCACAGGAAGACCAGCACCACCGACAGCATGGCCAGCAGGGGCTGGTTCAGCCATGGGATGTGGACCACGCCCCAAGGGCCCAGGCTCAGCACGCTGTTGAGCAGGCCCCAGCCCTGGTCCAGGATCCAGCGCCACAGCAGGGCCGCCGGCACCGCCGGGGTCAGGAAGGGCAGGAAGAACGCCAGCTTCAGCCAGCCCTGCCCGCGCCGCAGCTCGTTGGTGTAGATGGCCAGGGCCACGGGCAGCCAGAAGCCCAGGGCCAGGGACAGGCCGCAGAACAGGGCGGCATGCCCGAAGGTGGCCCAGACCTGCGGGTCGGAGGCGGCGCGGATGTAGTGCTCCAGGCCGACCCACCGGGGCGGGCCGGTCAGGCTGACCTGCTGGAACGACGACAGCAGGCCGCGCAGCAGGGGCAGCCAATTGAAGAGCAGGAACACGCCCAAGGCCGGCAGCAGGAAGGCCCAGGCCGTCCAGCCGGGCTTCTCCCAAAAGTGCTCGGGCACGCGCAGGGGGGTCTCGGCCCCCTGCGCGTAGATGGCGCGCTCGCCGCCGACGCCGTCGTCCAGCCGCTGGCGGCCGCGCCAGACCCGGTCGATGCGCCGCCCGAAGACCAGGGCATAGCGCCACGCCACGCGGCTGTTGCGCAGCGGCGGGGGCGGCGCGGATCCGCCGCCGGGCGTCGGCCCAGCCGGGGGCCCCGGCGGGGGCGCCAGGCCCGGCTTGGGCGCCGCCGCCTTGGCCTCGGCGCGGGCCAGGGCCTGGGCTTTGCGGGCCGCGTCCACCTGGCGCAGGATCTCGGGGATCAGCTTGGCCGCGGCGGGCATCTCGGGCGCCTGGGGCGTGGCCTTGCGCCGTATGCTCAGCGGCGCCTTGCTGGAAGGCAGGGTCAAGCGCAGGCGCGGGAGCACGGGCGCGGCCGCCGGGGCGGGCGCCGTCTCCTCGTCGATCAGCTGGTCGTAGATCCGCTGCGCGCGGCCTTCTTCCTTGTCAGGCATGGCCCCTCACAGGTAGAGCTCGTCGACCTCGTTGGCGGCCTCCCGCATGAGGCCCTCCACGTCCGCGTCGCGTTCGGTGAAGAGGCGCTGCAGCAGCGTGGTCTCCAGGTGGTCCTTGATCTGGGGCCAGTTGGGCAGGTAGGGCTCCCGGCGGGCGGCCGCCAGGGTGTCCTGCACCAGCTTGAACTCCGGCAGCCCGTTGAGCTGGGCCGTGGTGCTGAAGGCGCCCGGGAACATGGGGATGCCCAGCTCCTGCATGCGCTTGTAGCGCTTCAGCTGGTTGAGCGGGTCCAGCATGGCCTGGATGTAGGCCCAGGCCGCCGCCTTGTGGGCCGGGTCCGAGCCCGCGTTCACCACGTAGTAGTCGCCGCCGGCATGGGTGGCCTGCAGGCCCGTGGGCCCGGCCGGCAGCGGGAAGAGCAGCAGGTCGGCGGGCTTGAGCCCGTAGCGGCTGATCAGGTCGGGCATCTGGTCAGGCACGCCCACCAGCATGGCCACATGCCCCAAGGCGAAGAGCTGGGCCAGCTGCTCGCGGCTGGCCAAGGGGTCGGTCTGCATCACCCCATCCTCGAAGCGCAGCTTGCGCAGGAAGCTCATGGCGGTGATGCCGGGATTCTCGTGGAAGCAGGCGTGCATGGCGCCGCCCTGCTCGCGCAACAGGTCGCCGCCGGCTTGCCACACGAAGTCCATGAAGGCCTCGGCGGTGGGGGCGAAGCCGAAGCCCGCCACATTGGCGGCCGGGTCGGTCAGGCGCTTGGCGGCGGCCTCCAAGGCGTCCCAGTTGGCGGGCGGGACGGCCGGGTCCAGGCCGGCCTTGACCCACAGGTCCTTGCGCACCAGCAGGATGTAGGTGTAGCTGTCGCGCGGCACGCCATAGAGGTGGCCGTCCACCCTGGCGGGGTCCCACAGCACTTGGGGCACGAAGGCGGCCTGGTCCCAGGCTTTGACCTCGTCGTCCAGCGGCGCCAGCAGGCCCTGCCGCGCCAACGTGGGCAGGGCGCCCACCCACACGTGGGCCACATCGGGGCCCTTGCCGCCGGCCATGACGCTGACGAACTGCTGCTGGATGTAATCGCGCGCGATGGGCCGCACCACGTTGCCCGAAGCATGGGCGTAGGCGGCGGCCTCCTCGTCCCACAGCTGGCGCTCGGCCGGCCGGGCTTCCGGAGGCTGGTTCCATACGGTCAGCCCGCCCGCGCCCAGGGGCGCGGCCAGGCCTATCAGGGCTAGGAGCTTCAGTCGCTTGAGCATGCTCACTTGGCGTAAAGGATGACGTCCACGCGGCGCTGACGCTCGCCGCCTTCCCCGCTGGCCTTGTCCTCGGCCCCCACCCCGCTGGCCTGCACCCGGTCGGGGTCCAAGCCTTCGGAATCCACCAGGAAATCGCGCACGGAGCGGGCCCGCAGGAAGCTGAGCTCCAGCTCTCCCAGGCCGTCGCGGCCGCTCTCGCCCTCGGCGGCGTGGCCCAGCACCTGGACCGCGTAATCGGCGCTGTACTGCTTCACCGCCGCGGCCGCGTCCTTGAGGGCCTTGAAGTCCTCCAGGGCCACCGACTCGTCGCCGGCGGCGAAGCGCAAGGTCTTCAGCGGCACGCGGAAGGGCAGCGACGGCTCCAACGGGCGGGTGGCCAGGGCCAGGCGCGGCAGGCGGGCCTGGGCGCCCGAATCCATCTCCACCATGTAGTCGGCGTAGAGCAGCGTGCCGGCGGCCACCGGATGGCCCTCCTCGTTGGCGCCGTTCCAAGCCACCAGCTCGGGCGGGCTGCCGGCGCCCGCGAAGCTGCGCAGGGCCTTGCCGTCCAGGGCCTGCATCTGCAGGCTCCACCGCACGGGGATGCCGGCCGTGCCGCGCAGCTGCGGCTTGAAGCTGACCACGGCCAGGCCATCGCCGGCCTTGAACACGCGGGGCAGGGCCTCCAGGCTCAGCTGCGGCCGGCGCGTATCCACCTCCACCCGGGCCTGGGCCGTGCGGGTGGCCCCGTCGGCGCCCAGCACCTGCAGGGTCAAGGCGTAAGCCCCGTCGGCGGCGCGGCGGCCCGCGCGGTCCTGGCCGTTCCACGCCAGCAGGGCCGGCAGGCCGGGCCCGCTGAGCACGCGCAAGGGGGCCCCGCCCTTCTCCGGCCGCACGGTCAGCGTCCAGCGCCGCGCGCCCCCGCCGCCACCGCCCACGGCCAGGAGGGCCTGGGGGCGGCTGCTCTGGGCCAGCGGCGCGAATTGATCCTGTTGCGGGGACAGCGTCAGCGGGCCGGCCTCGGCCAGCAGCTGAAAGCCGGCCGCGGCCGCGGCCAGGCTGACGCCCTGGGCGTCGAAGACGGTCATGGCCACGCGGTAGGCGCCGGGGGGCGCGAGGACGGCCCCCGCCAGCTTGCCATCCCAGGCGAAGCTCTGCGCCAGGCCGCTGAGGTCGCGGAAGGCCACGCCCTGGCCCTGCGGCCCGGTGATCTCCACCCGGCTGCGCGCCGCAGCCGCCAGCCCCTGGGCCCGCACGTCGATCAGCAGCCCCCCGCGGTCGCGGGCCGGGTCGAAGCGGTCCGGCTCGGCCGCCAAGGCCAGCCCCGGCGCCACCGGCTTGGATGGCGCGGGAGCGGGTGCGGCGGCGCTGGGCGCGGCTTGCGGCCGCCCCAGGTCGTAGGCCAGGCTGACGCGCTGCACCGGGCCCAACAGGGGCGGGCCCTGGGTCCAACTGGCATCCAGGCGCCAGCCGTTCCATGCCGCGCCCAGGCCGGCGCTGAACTCGCCGCCCAATGAAGCCGGCGCCTGAGAGCTGTTCTGCAGGTAGCCCAGGCGCAGCGCCAGCACCCGCTTCAACCCGAAGGCCGGCCATCCCCACCAGCGCTCGGCGCCCACCTTGAAGCCGCCGCTCACGCCGCGGGGGTCGCTGGGGTCCGAGCCCGCCTCGCCATCGAATTCAACGCTGCTGTCCGCGCCCAGGGCCCAGGCCGCGCCGGCTTGGAAGAGCTGCTGCGGGTCATCGGGCGGGCCCGCGGGCCAGTCCAAGCCCGCCTGCAGGTCCTGCGCCGCCAAGCCCACGGTCAGGCGCTCGCCGAAGCCCGGCGGCCGGTAGCGCAGCCCCAGGTCCACGCCGTAGCCGTTGGCGCTGACCGCGTCCACGCGGGCCTGCAAGGCCTGCAGGGTGAAGCCCGCCAGCAGGCGCCCATCCTCGGTGAAGGGGAACGCCACGCCCAGCAGGTACTCGTCCTGCGTCAGGGCCGGCGCCAAGGCCTCGTGGCGGGCGCCGATGCCATAGGCCGCGTCGATCAGCGGCAGCACCCCCCGGTGGGCGAAAGCCGTGTCGTAAAGCCCCCCGCCCAGCCCGTCGCCGTAGGAGACGCCCAGGTCGAAGCCGGGCGCCGCGTCCAAGCCGGCCGGGTTCCAGTACAAGGCGTCCTCATCCTGGCTGCGGGCCACCACCGCGCCCGCCTGGCCGGCCTCGGCCGCGCCCACGCCCAGCACGCCCCCCTTCGCATAGGGCGCGGCCGGGGCCGAGACGGCCCCGGCCAGCATCAGCCCCAGGAAGAGGATCCCCCGCGTCGGCATGGCCCTCAGCCGGGGGTCAGGATCTTCAGCTTGCTCATGGCGCCTTTTCCCTAGAAGTTCGTCATGGAGCGCAGGGCCTTGAGGCGGCCGGCGATCTCCGGCGTCTTGAGGCGCACGGTGCGCTCCAGGGAGAAGCCTTCCACCTGGAAGCTGGAGAGGACGACGCCCGCGGCCATGGCGGCCCGCAGCGCCGCCGGAGAGGTCCGGCCCTCGCGCGCCAGCCAGCCCATCAGGCCTCCAGCGAAGCTGTCGCCCGCGCCGGTGGGGTCCACCACCTTGTCCGTGGGGAACGCCGGCAGGTGGAAGTACTCCTTGGCGCCGATCAGGGTGGCCCCATGCTCGCCGCGCTTCAGGAACACGTGGGACGGGCCCAGCTTCAGGCAGGCCTTGGCCGCCTTGATCAGCGAGCTCTCGCCGGTGAGCTGGCGTATCTCCTGATCATTCAGCACCACCGCGTCCACCTGCTTGACCACCTTCAGCAGCGCCGCCCGGCGGATGCTGATCCAAAGGTTCATGGTGTCCAGCAGGCTGAATCTCAGGGCCGTCATCTGCTTGAGCACCTTCTCCTGGATGCCGGGCTCGATGTTGGCCAGGAACAGGAACGGGGCCTTGCGCCACGGCGCCGGCACGGCGGGGTCGAAGGTGGCGAAGACGCCCAGGTCGGTCTTCAGCGTCTGAGCCACGGCCATGTCGCCGTCATAGCGGCCCTTCCAATGGAAGGTCTTGCCCTTGGCCGTGCTCAAGCCATCCAAGGCCACCTTGCGGCGCTTCAGGATGGCGCGGTACGCGGCCGGGAAATCCTCGCCGACCACGCCCACCAGGCCCAGGCTGGGGGCGAAGTAGCTGGCCGCCACCGATGCGTGCGTGGCCGCGCCGCCGATGCAGCGCGTGCGCCGGCCATGCGGGGTGCTGAGGGTGTCGAAGGCCACCGAACCGACGGTGACCAGGCTGGGCGTGGTGTTCAGGATGTCCTCCGATCGCCTTTAACTAGCAGGAAGCCCCGCGTCGCCGCGGGGCTGGGGGGGTCATTGGAAGCGGTAGATGGTGTCGCCAGGGCGCATCAGCTGGAGCTTCTCGCGCGCATCGCGCTCGTAGGCCTCTGGATGGCCCTGAAGCAGCGTGATGCGCCGCTCCAGGTCCGTGTTGCCGGCTTTCAGGCCCTCGATCTCGGCCCTCAGGTGGGCCTTCTCGCGCTGGCTCATCACCAGGGCGAACAGGCCCTGCTGCCCCCCGAACAGGGCCCAGGCCAAGGCCAGGCCCGCCCCCACCGCCACCAGGCGCCGCCCGCGGGCGCGCGGGTGGTCGGGCCTCAGCCAGTGGTTCAGCGCATCGAATGCCTTTTTCAACGCCATGGGTTCCACAGTTCCCGCCACGTCGGGGCGGGGCTAGGGTCCTGACCGCGGGCCCGCTCCAGCAGGCTGCGCACCAGCAGCCCCAGGTAAAGCGCGGCGGTGGCCGCGGTGAAGACCGTGCTCAGCATCAGCGGCGCCAGCAGCAGCGGGGCGCTCCAGTGGTGCAGGCCCACCAGCAGGACCGGCGCGCCGCTCAGGCCCAGGAAGGCCACGGCCGTGCCCAGCACCTGCGGCAGGAAGGCCAGCGGCAGCAGGGCCGCCATGCGCCATTGCTCGCGCCAGGTGCGCCCGCCCTCCGCGGCCAAGCCCAGGGACACCTGCAGGCCCAGCAGGGCCCACAGGCCCAGGCCGCCGCAAACGCCCAACAACGGCCAGCCCAGCCAGGGGCTCAGGGGCGCTTTGACCCAGAAGGCCGCCGCCGCCACGGACCAGGCCAGCGCCATCGCACCCGCCAGGAACGCGCCCACCCGCTCGGGCCATTGGCCGGACCACCAGGCCCGCAAGGCGGGCAGCAGCGGCGCCTGACCGTCGTGGATCGCCAGGCAGAGGGTCACCAGCGCGCTGAAAGCCAACCAGGCCCACAGGGCCCAAGCCGCCAAGCCCGGCAGGCGCAGCGCCGTCGGCGCCAGGCGCAGCAACAGCAGCGGCAGGGCCAGCGCCAGCATGAAGGCCCCGTTCGCCAGGGCCAGCTCGCGGGGATGGCGGATCCAGGCCGCCAGGGCCCGGCGCAGGACGGCGCGCATCAGCGCCTCCTCAGGCCAGCGCCTGCTCGAACTTGGGGATCTGCTTCTTCAGCTCCAGGCGGCCCCGCCCCAGGTTGCCGTCAAGCCCCAACGCCAGCGTGGCGAAATAGTCGTGGCCCACCATCATCATGATCATGCTGGCCTTCTCGGTGCTGATCATGATCTCGCTGGTGCGGCCCAGCCCGAAGTTCTGCGAAGCCTTCAGGGCGTTCTTGATGATGGTGGCGTACTCGGCGCCCGCCACCGTGATGTCGAAATCAGGCTTCACGGACACCTGGTCGATGACCAAGCCGTCCAGCCCGACGAGCCCCGCGCCGATGGAACCATCGACGTTGCTCACCATCTCTTGAAGTGCTGCTTTGAAGTCCATGGCGTCTTTCTGCTATCCCCTCAAGCCCGCTTCACCAGGTCGTTCACCCCGACCCTCAGCAGGCCCAAATTCGTGTTGCGCCCCGTGAGCGCGACCAGGACCCCGGCCTTCAAGGCCACAAAAAGGATCTGACGGCCGTCCTCGCCCACGATCATGATCTGTTTCAAGCCGCCGAAGCTCATCCGCTGGGCGGCTTTTTCGGTGTTGCCGAAGATGGCCGAAGCGGTGGCGCCCCAGGCGTCCGCGTCGTGGTTGCCGTAGGACTGCAGCATCCTGCCGCCGGAGCCCAGCAGCAAGCCGGCTTCGATGCCCTGGGCCCGGATGAACCCGTCCAGGATGGCCTTCACCGCGTCGCTGATGGCCGCCGCGGCGGGCGCCGCCGGGGTGGCGGGCGCCTTGGGCGCCGGCTCATCCGAGATCAGCTCATCCCGGCTCCCGGTCATCACCGCCAGGATATCCTCCGACGACAGCTTGGAGGCCTCGCGCGCCTTCTTCTCGTCCTCGGCCTTGCGGCGGGCCTCTTCATCGGCCTTGCGCTTGGCCTCGGCTTCCGCCTTCTGGCGGGCCTCTTCGTCGGCCTTGCGCTTGGCCTCGGCTTCCGCCTTCTGCTTGGCCTCTTCGTCGGCCTTGCGCTTGGCCTCGGCTTCCGCCTTCTGCTTGGC
>Ga0302320_10003489_pt1 | contig 36530 bp, 29 predicted proteins | sample Bog_T0_3_FD_202130 | JGI IMG/M metagenome (GOLD analysis project Ga0302320, IMG submission 202130) | Peat permafrost microbial communities from Stordalen Mire near Abisko, Sweden - Bog_T0_3 | ecosystem: Environmental > Terrestrial > Soil > Wetlands > Peat | place: Sweden: Abisko, Stordalen Mire...
CGGAACTCCTCGTTGCCCACAAACCAGCCGCGCTCGATCCGCCGGTTGACGGCGCGCAGGTCTTCGGTCCGTCGTTGCTCCAAGCCGGCCGCAAACACCTGCCGCCCGGCCGCGCTGTCTTTGGGAATGCCCCATTCGCCCAGGAGCCGATCCACCCGCAGCCAGGCGGGCCGTTGGCGGGGCGGCGCCAAATACAGCGGGTAACTGCTCCACCGGTACCGTGCCAACGGTTGCGCGGCTTTGAGGAGCCGGGCCCGCGCCGGGTTCAGGTGGACATAATCGCACACCGTTTTGAGATAACCGTTGCGGCTCCCGTCCATCAGCAGCGCCTTGTACCGGCCGCTGAAGAGATGGCCGAACTGCCGGTGCCGCCGGTTGAACCGGCCCGTGTAGGTGCCCAGCAGCCATTTCATGCCGGCAACCAGTGTCGGTTGGGGCGTTTCGAGGACCAAATGAAAATGATTGGACATCAGGCAATACGCGTGGACCTGCCAGCCCGCTTTTTTGCAGGCCTCCGCCAGCGTTTGCAGAAGCAGGTGGTAGTGCGGCTCCACCCGGAGGATCGCCGCGCGCCGGGCCCCGCGGTTCATCACCTGATAAACCGCCCCCGGATACTCGATTCGCAGCTTGCGCGCCATGTTGGCCAACGTGCCACTTACGCACCCCAGCGTCAAGAAATATATCAATACCATTAACTGACCCCTTTACGTCCGCCAGGGTGTTTTTCATCCGTTGATTGGCCGCATTATAATTGTAATTATAGGTGACTGGCAAAATGTCGGCCCCACTCGGGGTGGATGAAATCTTCGTCAGCCGGTTCAAATAATCATATGTCTTGCCGGTCGTCATGCGCGTGGCCCCGTTCGTTGCAAAGACAATCTGGCTCACGAGGGGGGAATTTGCAAGGTAGGAATAGGTGGCGGTGTTGTTGTGGCCGTCGTTGACGGTTTGCAGGCGGGAGGCGGCGCCGTAGCCGTAGGCGGTGCTGCTGAGGACGCTGGTGGCTAGGGTCGTGAGATGGTCCATGTGCAAATTAATTATATCACCAAATGCACCATCCTAGGGGTTGACCCCCCTTATTTTAAGTCCTAAGCGTTATTCCCATTTCTCATCCACAAATTTATTTGTATATACCCCTTGATCTGTGGTCACTTCTATCGCCAGTGTTTTTCCCAAGTAACTGCCAAGAATGCGCGCGCTCTTGAACGTTCCGGCGGCGACACCGACCGACCTACTGGTAAGCCAGTGATCAGTCCACATCATACGCTCCTTAATCGCGCTGTCTCGCACTTTAGATAATTCCTGAGGCATTGGCGAATGATTTATACCAGATGGATTTGAATCAATATTGGTTACCGTGGCAGGCCCGGCCAAATTTACAAATAAATAGTGCGCGGCATGGGGGCGACTTTCCTTGTACAAGTAAGCCACCGCATTCGTTTCAACAGCAACATCATAAAACTCAACTTCATCCCAAAGGCCAGCATGCACCTTTACTAGGTCGCAGCCAGCGGAGATTATTTCGTTGGTGCCGTCCAGTACAGCAACGCTGAAAGTATCCATACGGTCCGGCAACGTCTTACTTTGACTTATATAGGAAATATAGGGCGATGTATTAGAGACTAATTCCCAGTGCAAATCAGGCAATTTAATTTCATAATGATAATAATTGGTCACCGGTCCATCTGGAACCTCAGGCATTGAAAATGGAGTGCTTTTGCGGATTACTTCGAGCGTCCGGCCGTCCGCAGCAGTTTTTCTAAAAACAACGACCCGGCTGATATTTGTATCAACGCCAAGCACCTTGCTTGTAATCAAGAATCCAATAATGACAACAAGTAGAAATTTCATAATAATTCTAATGCCAGTCTAAAATTGGGCCAGTGGTTTGCAGCAACGTTAGGGCGTCGCCGTATTGTATCGAGATTTGTACTAAGTGATTTTGCTGATCAGTGTAGTACGAATGAAATGCCTGTATTGAGTATGCCTCCCATAGGGCTTCTGCATCCACCAGGCCGACGGTGGAGGGAATGTTCACCCCATATGATGGATGATAAATCTCAAACAATTGGGTTTGAAAGGTTGGAAAATATGAATTTACCGCATGATCGGCCCAGTCGACCGGAAGTCCCGGAGGAAGCGGCGTATAGGCAGGCGGTCCATTAAAATATAAATCCGAAACGTATCTGGCGGTTTGGTTATTGCCTTGACCATAATGAGTCGGAAATGCACCAAACCAGATATGAATATATCCCAAGCCGCCCATATATGGATCGCCGTATTCAGATGCCCATGGGCCGTATGTATTTGCTGGTTGGCGACCTAAAAAATACCCATCGAGCTTGCCTGGCAATGTCGTTGCGTCCATGCCGAGCGCATTAAGGGAAAGGGTCAACCCATAAGATGGTTCATTTTGTGGTTTCATGTTTTCTCGCTGCCTTTGCCCTTTGCGAGTGGGCGGCCGGTTCAGGGTGGGCCTGCAGCCATTGATGCAGGTTCTTGTTGGCGCTCTTGGACGTGCCCAGCCGCACCCGTGCCGCAATCCATTTGACGGGATTCCGGTGCCCGGCCATGCCCGCCACCAGGTTGGCATTGGGCGTTTCGAGGACCCGGTGAAAATGATTGCGCATCAGGCAATACGCATGCACTTGGAAGCCGGTTTTCTGGCAGGTTTCAGCCAGGGTTTTCAGATAATCCTGCCGGTCCACATCATCCAAGAAGATGTCGTCCCGGCGGTCGCCCCGGCTCATCACATGATAAATGGCACCCGGATACTCCACTCGCATTTTGCGCGGCATGAAACCAAGGATGCCATCCCTGCTGACCAACCGCAAGCAAAATGCACCATCCTATGGGTTGCCCCTTTGCCGCGCCGCCGGTCAAGTTATTCCCGCCTTCCCAACGGCAAGCCGGCTAGTATACTAATGGGTGACCCCTTTGCCGGGTGACTGCTCGCGGCGGCGGACGAGGGCGTCCGCCGCGGCGCCCGAGGCGGGCGCGCTCCCCAGTTACTTAGAAGCCGGTCTGAAAATGGGCACAAAAAAAGCCCCGGACGAACCTCGTCCGGGGCGGTAAACGCAAACCAGTTGGCGGCGGCTCGTTCAGTCGAACGCGTGGCCGGCGCAGCAGAGCACATCTTTGACCTTGTGCCGCACCAGGTCCTTGACGTGTTGGCGGGCCGGGCCGAGATACTTGCGCGGATCAAATTCGCCGGGCTTTTCCGAGAAGACTTTGCGGATGGCCGCCGTCATCGCCAGGCGCAGGTCGGTGTCAATGTTCACCTTCGTACACCCGACCCGCCGGGCCACTTCGATGTCGGCTTCCGGCACGCCCTGGGCGTCAGGCATCTTGCCGCCGTACTTGTTGATTTCCGCCACCAGGTATTGCGGCACACTGGAGGCGCCATGCAGCACCAAGGGATAATCGCCCAGATTCGCGTCCAGCAGGGCCTTCTTGATGGCTTTGAGCCGTTCGAGATCCAGATGCTGCTCGCCCTTGAATTTATAGGCGCCGTGCGAGTTGCCGATGGCCACGGCCAGCGAGTCGCAGCCCGATTCCTTCACGAACTTGACGGCTTCATCCGGTTTGGTGTAATGGCCGGTGAGGGAGTGCGCGCCGCCTTCCTCGCCCTCATCGAACTGGGCGCCGACGAGGTGGCCCAGTTCGGATTCCACCGAGCAATTATATTTGTGGGCGTATTCGACCACCTTTTTGGTGATCTCAACGTTTTTGTCGAACGGTTCGTGGCTGGCGTCAATCATCACGCTGGTGAACCCTTCGTCAATGCATTCCTTGCAGAGCTCAAAGGTGTCCCCGTGATCCAGATGGACCGCGATGGGGACGGTGGAGAGGCTCACGGCCGCTTCAATGAGTTTCTTGAGGTAGGTGGGGTTGGCATACTGGCGGGCGCCCTTGGAGATTTGGAGCATCAGCGGCGCCTTCTCCTCCTCGCAGGCCTCGACGATGGCCTGAATGAGTTCCATGTTGTTGACGTTGAACGCGCCCAGCGCGTATTTACCCTTCAATGCCTTTGCGAAAAGGTCTTTTGTATGAGTTAATGGCATAAGTTTTAGATTTCAAAATTACCGCACATCTAGACCGGTCATCCCAACAGCGGCGCATTATAGCCCGGCGGCGGGGAAAGGAAATAAAAAATAATGGCCTTATGTTTGCATAAATTTCTTTCCGTCCCGGCCGCTTTGGGCGACAACAACGCCATGCAAGTGCGTTTTCTCCCCGGCCCCGCCGGCAGCGGCAAGACCTGGCGCTGCCGGGCGGAAATCCGCGCCGCCCTGGCCGCCGAACCGGCGGGTGAGCCGCTGCTCCTGCTGGCCCCCAAGCAGGCCACCTTCCAGCTTGAACGGCAGTTGCTGGCCGACGACGGTTTGGGCGGTTTCACGCGCCTGCAGGTGCTTTCCTTTGACCGGCTCGCCGGGTTCGTGCTGGAGCAGGCGCACGCCGCCCCGCCCGGTTATTTGAGCGAGCAGGGGCGGGTGATGGTCCTCCGCGCGCTGCTGATGCGGCAGGAGGCGCAGTTGCAATTGTTCCACCGCAGCGCCCGGCGCGCCGGCTTTGCCCGGCAGCTCAGCCGGCTCATCGGTGAATTGCAGCAGCACCAGGTCTCCGCCGGCAAATTGCGCGACTGGGCCGCGCGCCCCGGTCTGCCGGCCGACCTGGCCGCCAAGCTCAGCGATCTGGCCACCCTCCTCCACGCCGCCCGCCAGTGGTCCGACCAGCACCATTTGCAGGACGGCCATCATCTGTTGGACCTCGCCACGGAACTGCTCCATCCCCGCCGCCAGCCGCCCTTGAAATTGGGCATCGGCCATCTGTGGCTGGACGGCTTTGCCGGGCTGACCCCGCAGGAGTTGGATTTGCTGGTGGCGGTGCTGCCGCACTGCCGGGGCGCCACCCTCGCTTTTTGCCTGGATACGGCGGGGGCAGAAGCGGCGGAGCGCGGCGAAAAGACGGCGGAATCCGGTGGTTCCTGGCTTTCCATCTGGTCCGGGGTCGGCCAATTATATCAACGTTGCCGGCAGCGCGTCGAACAATTGCCGGCGGTCACGGTGACGGTGGAAACGCTTGACCGGACCGCGCCGGGCACCCGCTTTGCCGCCAGCCCGGCCTTGCAATGGCTGGAATACCATTGGGAGCGATCAGCCCCCCCGGCGGCGATCCCGCCGCCCGGCACCGGCATCCGCCTGGTGGCCTGCGAGTCCACCGCGACCGCCGCCATCCTCGCCGCCCGCACCATCCGCCAGTTCGTGCGCGCCGGCCGGCGCTTCCGCGATTGCGCCGTGCTGGTGCGCAACCTCGAAGATTGCCATCACGCCATCGCCCGCGCCTTCCGCCGATATGACCTGCCCTTCTTTCTGGACCGCCGCGAATCCATCGCCCATCACCCGCTGGCCGAACTCACCCGCAGCGCCTTGCGCACGGTGGCCTTTGACTGGCGGCATGAGGATTGGTTCACCGCCCTCAAAGCCGGCTTTGCACCCGTGGCCAGCCCGCAACTGGACCGGCTGGAAAATGAAGCCCTCGCCCGCGGCTGGCAGGGGAAAAAGTGGCGTGAGCCTTTCCCGGTCAGCGATCCGACGGCCCCGAATGCCTGGGCGGAATCGGTGCGCCAACTCCTGCTGCCGCCGTTTCTGGAGTTCGCCCGGCGGCTGACCGTAAACCAAAGCCGGCCGGCCGGGGAACAACTGGCCGCCGCGGTGCGCCAGTTATGGCGGGCGCTTCAGGTTGAAGACACGCTCGACAAATGGGGCGCGGCCGCCGGCCAGGCGCCCCTCCACCGCACCGTCCGCGAGCAAATGGACGCCTGGCTGGACGATGTTGAACGGGCGTTCACGGGCGAGGCGCTCCCGTTGCGCGACTGGCTCCCCATTCTGGACGCCGGCCTGGCCGGGCTGACCGTCGGGGTCATTCCCCCGGCGCTGGACCAGGTGCTGGTGGGGGCCATTGACCGCGCGCGCAATCCCGACCTCAAACTCACCGTGGTGCTGGGCCTCAATGAAGGCGTTTTCCCGGCGACCCCGCCGAGCCCGGCCATCTTGACGGAGGATGACCGCGCGGAATTGAGCCAGCGCGCCCTCTGGCCCGGACCGGACCTGCGGGAAGCCATCGCCCGCGAACGCTATTACGGCTACATCGCCTGCACCCGCTCCAGCGAACAACTCCTGCTGGGTTATGCCCGCCACGACGCCCCCGGCCGCGCCCTGAATCCCTCGCCCTTCATCGGCCAGATTCAACGCCTCTTTCCCGACCTGAAAATTGAAAATTTCGACGCCGATCTGCCTTGGGAGGAAGCCGAAACGCCCGATGACCTGGCCCCGGTCCTGATGGGCTGGGCGGGGGCGGAGCGCGGCGTTCACGCCGCTTCAACGGAGGACCGCGCAGGGACGTTGAAGCGGCCTGAAGGCCGCGCTCCAGCCGATGTGCCGCCGCCAGTGTCATCTCCCGCCCGCCTACCGCCAGCTTGGCGGGAGTTGCTGGCCCTGCCCGGGTTGGCCGACCGGGTCCGGCGGCTGGCCGCGCTCCGCGAACCGGACCCGGCGGAGACCTTGTCCCCCGGACTCGCCCTGAAACTGTACGGCCCCACATTGCGCTCCTCGGTGAGCCGGCTCGAAGAATTCGCCGCCTGCCCCTTCCGCTTCTTTGTCCGGTCCGGCCTGCGGGCCGGGGAACGCAAGGTCTTCGAGCTGGACGCGCGGGAACGCGGTAATTTCCAGCATGACGTTCTCAAGGCGTTTCATGAACGGCTGGAGTCCGAACACCGCCGCTGGCGCGACCTCACGCCGGCGGAGGCGCGGGACACGCTCGCGGCCATTGCCCGCGAACTCCTGCCCGGCTACCGGGACGGCCTCTTCCGCGAATCCGCCAAAACCCGGTTCGCCGCGCGGTCCATGACCGGCGCGTTGCAGGATTTTGTGGAGGTCATCGTCACCTGGCTGCGGAATCAATATGAATTCGACCCCGCCCTGGCGGAAGCGGCGTTTGACGCCCCACCCGGCGCGCCGTTGCCGGCCTGGACGCTTCCGCTCGGCCCGGACCTTCCCGGCCTCCGGCTCGCCCTCCACGGCCGGATTGACCGCGTGGATCTGTGGCGCGACCCGGCCGGCGACACCGCGCTGGCCGTGGTCATTGATTACAAATCCGGCGGCAAGAAACTGGATCCGCTGTTGGTGGAAAATGGCGTGCAACTCCAGCTTCTCGCCTACCTGAACGTCCTGCGCCACTGGTCCAATCCGCCGTTGTGGCCGGGCCTGCGCCGGCTCATCCCCGCCGGGGTGTTTTACGTCAACCTCCGCGGCTCCTTCGACAACGGCGAAACCCGCGACGACGTTCTGCCCCAGGCCGGGACGGCGCGCCGCCTGGCCTACCGGCACACCGGCCGGTTTGACGCCAGCCGCCTGCCCCGGCTGGACCGGGCGGGGGCGGCCGATCAGTTCAACTACCGGTTGAACAACGACGGCAGTCTGCGCAAAGGCTCCGCCGAGGCCCTGCCGCCGGAACAATTCCTGGCGCTGCTGGACGGCGTGGAAGCCCGGCTGATTGCGATGGGCCGCCGGATCTTTGCCGGGGCCGCCGCCGTGGACCCCTACCGCAAAGGCGCCGCCACCGCCTGCGACTATTGCGACTACGCCACCATCTGCCGCATTGATCCGTGGACGCACCCCTACCGGCGGCTGCGGGGCGCGGCGGAGTAAGTCAGTGTGGCGAACATCCTGGCGGGCCGGGTGTCGGGCGAAAGCCCAAAATCATTTCAGCGATGGCTGGCCGCCCGGGCCAACCGCCGATGCGCCAGCCCGGATTAACCCGGCCGCCGCAACCGCCCGGAGAAGGCGCCCGGCTTTGGAGTGCGGTGGCAAGCGGCTGCACCTTATACGCATCTTGTGGTGGCGGCGGGCATCCTGCCTGCCGTAGAGCCGGGCGTCCCGCCCGGCGGAAAAACGCACCTCGACCCGGGAAGGTTGAATTATTTGCGAGCCCGGTTGAAACCCGGGCGTTGGACCCGGCGGCAAGATGCCGCCAGCCACGGCAGGCGGGACGTCCGCCGTCGCCAAGGCTATGGCGGACAGGCCCGCCGCTACAAAAAAGCCGGCCCGTCCCCGCGGTAGCAATTGAAACCTTGATGGATGCTTCGATGGCTTGGTCGCTTTCGTTCATGTTCAATGTCACCCCAGCCGCTTCCGCCAGCCCTGCAACTGCTTCGCCACTTCCGCCGTTCCGGGCGCGCCGGTGAGGTTCCGTTTGCCCATGGCGGTTTTCAGGTCAAACACGCCCAGCGCGTCGGGGCCGAACGTTTTGTCCACAGCCTGCAGCTCCACCAAGGTCAACTGGTTCAGCGGCTTACCCGCCTTTTCCGCCCGCGCCACGATCAGGCCGATGATTTCGTGCGCCCGCCGGAACGGCATCCCTTTGAGCACCAGGTAATCCGCCAGGTCGGTCGCCAGCAGCGACGGGTCCCCGGCCGCGGCGGCGCAGACGGCGGGCTTGATCTCCGTGTGCGCCAGCATCGCGGCCATGATCCGCGTGCAGGCGCGCGCGGTGTCGGCGGTGTCAAAGAGCCGTTCCTTATCCTCTTGTAAATCCCGGTTATACGTCATGGGCAAGCCCTTGAGCAGCGTGAGCAGGGACATGAGGTTGCCGAACACCCGGCCGGTTTTCCCGCGCACCAGCTCGGCGAGGTCGGGGTTTTTCTTCTGCGGCATGAGCGACGACCCGGTGGTGTAGGCATCGGCAATCTTGATGAAATTGAACTCCGCGCCCGCCCACAAGATGAGATCCTCGGCCAACCGGGACAGGTGGACGGCCAGCAGCGCGGCGGCGGCGGCAAATTCGATCACAAAATCCCGGTCGCTGACGGCGTCCATGGAATTTTGGGTGAGCTGCGGCCGGCCGGCGGCGTCCGTAAAACCCAGTTGCCGGGCGACGAACTCGCGGTCGAGCGGCAGGGTGGACCCCGCAATCGCCCCGCTGCCGAGCGGACAAACATTCACCCGCACGCGGGCGTCCGCGAGCCGGCCGAGGTCGCGCTGCAACATCTCCACATAGGCGAGCAGATGATGGGCCAGGTACACCGGCTGGGCGCGCTGGAGATGGGTGTAGCCGGGAATGATGACGCCCGCATTGGCTTCGCCCAGGCCAACCAAGGCGCGTTGCAGCCCGGTGATGTCGCCGCCCAGGGCAATGATTTCATCGCGCAGCCACAGCCGCACGTCCAGCGCCACCTGGTCGTTGCGCGAGCGCGAGGTGTGCAGTTTGGCCCCGGCGGGAACCCGGAGGGTCAGGGCGCTCTCGATGTTCATGTGGACATCCTCATGCGCCGCCGACCATGAAAATTTTCCGGCTTCGATCTCCGATTGAATCTGCCTCAGTCCGTGGGCGATGGCGGTTTCCTCGGCCGCCGTCAGCACGCCGATTTGACGGAGCATGGCTGCATGGGCGAGCGAGCCGAGAATGTCCTGCCGCCAGAGCCGCCAGTCAAAGGAGATGGATTCGGTGAATTGGGCCACTTCGGCGGCGGGGCCGCCGCTGAAGCGGCCGCTCCGGGACACGGGCGAAGCGGTGGACGTCGTCGTTTTGGCTCGTTTGGTCCGGCTGGCAGATGCATGCGGCATAACCAGAGCCTTTTGAATTGCGGGACAAATTTCAAGCGCCAACTTGCGGAGAATGCCGGGGACCAGGGCGGATTCAAGAACCGGGGTGGGGACGGCTCGTCCCCAGCGTTTGTTTGATAACCTTGAAAAAGCGGGGACGAGCCGTCCCCACCCCGGTTTTGGCGCGTACTTGAAACGGCCCGGGACGGGCACGGTCCGAGCCGGCGTGCGGGCCGGGTCAAACAAACGAACCCGCAAAATAAGTCTGAAAAAAAGGGCCCATAAATTTGACAAGACGAGATTCTTATGTTACAATATTTCCTGTAACTTTCTTACGGAGGCAGAGACATGGCGACGAAAACAACTTTTTTAAGCCGGTTTTGTGCGCGTTATCATTTCGCGCCCTCAGAATTTGAGGGTGAATTGTTTTGGCATTGTCTCCATCCGCATGGCCGGCTGGCGGTTTTGTCCATTTTGTTGGTTCCGCGCGGCCACTTCGAGGCGGATTACCAATTAATCGGGGCGGTGAAAGAGGCCACCAGTTTTTCCGAGATCAACCAGGCGATCCTCCGCCACGAGCGGTCCCCCCGCCCGCGCGATTTCCTGCGGGATGTGTGCGGTATCCGGATGTCCACCAACCGTTTGCAAGACGTGGCGGAGGCATTGTTCGTGCCCCGGCCGGTGCCCGGCCTGCCGCAGCAAGTGCGCCTGCCTTGGAACGCCGGTCTGGGTGTTCAACCGGTCCGCCCCAATTTCAGTGAGGCCGGAATCATCGGCAACGGCGCGCTGAGTGACCCACTTGAGGCTGACGATGTTCTGGCCATGCGTAACCGCATGTGAGGCTGGGACATTCCAACCGCCCTTGTGGCGGCTTCTGAAAGGACCACAACCCGTTGTGGGTTTTATTTCATTGCCTCCACCCGTCCCGCAGAGCGGAACGATCTGTGTTCAGGGAAGAAACAGGGGGGCGGGGCGATGCGCCAGGGCGGTCCGGAGGTTGGACCGCGAAAAGCGCCAGAGGGTCCTGCACCTTATACGCATCTTGTGGTAACGACGGGCATCCTGCCTGCCGTGGAGCCGGGCGTTGGACCAGGCGGCAAGATGCCGCCAGCTACGGCAGGCGGGACGTCCGCCGTCGCCAAGGCTATGGCGGACAGGCCCGCCGCTACAAAAAAGCCGGTCCGCCCCCGCCGTAGCAATTGAAACCGATAGATGCGCATAAGGTGAAGAGAGGGTTGGCGCACTCCCGGACGCGAGTTCCGACAGGCCAATGCATAAACGGCTTTGATGTAATGGCTGGCGCAGCCAGTTTTATCAAATACACCCTGGGGACGAGCCCGTGCCCACCCCGGTTTTTGAATCCGCCCTGGGATTTTCACCTTCGCTCACATTGACACCGGATTTACCGGTTGTTACCGTTGACGCTTATAATTTTGTGATGGAATACAAAGACACTTTGAATCTGCCGCGCACGGACTTCGCGATGAAGGCCGACCTCGTCGCGCGCGAGCCGCAACGTCTGGACCAATGGCGGTCGGCCGGGCTGTACGCCCGCATTCAGGCCGCCCGGGCCGGCGCGGAAAAATTCGTCCTGCACGACGGCCCGCCGTTCGCCAACGGCGATGTCCACATCGGCACGGCCTTGAACAAGATTCTCAAGGACATCCTCATCAAGTACAAGACGTTGCGCGGGTTCAACGCGCCGTACATCCCCGGCTGGGACTGCCACGGGCTGCCGATTGAGTTCAAGGTCAGCCAGGACATGCGCAAGGCCGGCGACACCAGCGCCGACGCCGCGACCATCCGCAAGGCCTGCGAGGACTACGCCCGCAAATTCATTGACCTGCAACGCACGCAGTTCAAACGCCTGGGGGTGCTGGGCGATTGGGAACACCCCTACCTGACGCTGAACAAGGAATACGAGGCGGACGAACTGCGCCTGTTCGCGGACATCGTGGCGCAGGGCTTTGTTTATCGCGGCAAAAAGCCGGTGTACTGGAGCATCCCCTGCCGCACCGCGCTGGCGGAAGCGGAGGTGGAATATGCCGACCACGTCAGCCAGAGCGTGTTTGTGAAGTTCCCCGTGGTGGGCGAACCCAACACGTTCGTGGTCATCTGGACCACCACGCCCTGGACCCTGCCGGCGAACCTGGCCGTGGCCTACAACGACAAATTCCCCTACGTCAAAGTCACCGTCGGCGGCGAGCATTTCCTGGTGTTCCAGGGATTGCTGCCCGCGGTCGCGCAAAAATGCGGCTGGACGACCTTCAGCCAGGAACCGTTCCCCACGGAAAAGCTGGCCGCGCTGCACTATCAGCATCCGTTTTGCAACCGCACCGGACGCCTCTTCGCCGCCGAATTTGTCACCAGCGACACCGGCACCGGCTTCGTGCACATCGCGCCCGGGCACGGACTGGACGACTATAATCTCGGCCGGCAGAACGGTCTGCCGATTTACTCGCCGGTCAACGACGACGGGGCGTTCGCATACAGCGGCGAACTGCCGGTGGAACAGCAGATGCCCGCCGAACTGCTGGGCAAGGCCATTCTGGAGAAACACGGGAAGAGCGAGGCCAACGAGGCCGTGCTGCATTTGTTGCGCGAACGCCACGCACTGCTTCAACAGGAGGACTTTCATCACAGTTACCCGCACTGCTGGCGGAGCAAAACGCCGGTCATCTTCCGGGCGATGGATCAGTGGTTCATCAAGATAGATTTGGCGCGCGCGAACGTGGCGGCGGGCGTCCCGCCTGACGGAGAAAAACCGACGTTGACCAGAGAGGCGTCGCTTGCTGGCGCATCATTCAAAAACCCGGGTACGGATCCGGGCGGCAGGATGCCGCCCTCCACGGCAGGCGGGACGCCCGCCGCTACAAAAGAACCCGGCCACACGTTCCGGCAGCAGGCGCTGGCCGAGATTGACCGGGTGAAGTGGATTCCCGAATGGGGCGTCAACCGCATCAAGGGCGCGGTGCAAACGCGTCCCGACTGGTGCATTTCGCGCCAGCGCACCTGGGGCGTGCCCATCCCCGCGTTTTACGACGCGCAGGGCGAACCGGTTTTGGACGCGCAGATCGTGCGCAACACCGCCGGTCTGATTGAACAGCACGGCTCGAATGTGTGGTTCGAGAAGTCCGCGGCCGAACTGTGGGCGCTGGTCAAACCCGCCGGCTGGGCCGGCCCGGAAGCCGCGGCGAAATCCAACGACACGCTGGACGTGTGGATTGATTCCGGCTCGTCCTCGCGCGCGGTGCTGATGCGGCGCGCCGAGCTGCAGCACGTCGTGGGACCGGCTGCCGGCCGGTCAAGCGCGGAAGAGACAGGCAGGCTGCCCATCGCACAGTGGCAGGCGGACGTCTATCTGGAGGGCAGCGACCAGCATCGCGGCTGGTTCCAATCCTCGCTGCTGCTCTCGCTGGCGGGCAACGGGGCCGCGCCGTACAAGACCGTGCTGACCCACGGGTTCATGGTGGACGCCGACCGCGAAAAGATTTCCAAGAGCAAGCAGGCCGCCTACGACAAGCCGCAGACCGCCGAGGCATATGTGAAGAAGTACGGGGCCGACGTGGTGCGGCTGTGGGTGGCCTCGCAGGATTACCGCAACGACATCGTGGTGAGCGAGGAGCGCATCAACAAGGTGGGCGAGACGTACCGGGGCATCCGCAACGCCCTGCGCTACCAGCTCTCCAACCTCCACGATTTTGACCCGGCCACGCAGACCGTGCCGGACAACCAACTGACCGGCCTGGACCGCTGGATCCTCGGCGAATTCTCGAAGCTGGAAACCGAGGTGATCGCGGCCTACGAGCAATACGAGTTCCACGTTGTCTATCAAAAGGTCAGCCAGTTCATCGCCGTGGAACTGTCGTCCATCTACCACGACGTCATCAAGGACCGGCTGTACACCGACGCGGCGAACTCACCGCGCCGCCGCTCGACGCAGACGGCGCTGCACCGTCTGGTGACGGGGCTGTGCCAGATGCTCGCGCCGATCCTGGCGTTTACGGCGGACGAGGCGTGGGAGTTTGTGCCGGGGAAGAAGACGGGGTCGGTGCATGAGGCGAAGTGGGAGCCGACGTTGTTTTCGAGAACGCCCGAAGAGACGTTTAATTGGGGCAGACTTTTTGCATTTCGGGTTGGCGCGTTGCCGGGCTTGGAAGCCTTGAGGCAAAATAAGTCAATCGGGAAATCTCTGGAGGCAAAAGTTGTGGCCACGGGTGATGCGGAAACGCTTGCTCCCGTTGTTAAGCTGTCAGGCGATTTTCAGGAGTTGATGGGAGTATCGCAATTCACGTTTGAAATCGCCGGTGAGCCAGGAAAACAGGGAATTAATTTTGGTTACAGCCGGGTTGATGCGAACCGACAAAAATGCGAACGCTGCTGGCATTGGGAAACGGACATCGGCCAAAAGGCCGAGCATCCGACCCTATGCGGCCGGTGTGTGGAGGCGGTGAAGTCGTTCAAGGCGTGATTGGCGGACGGTTTGGTCGCGAAGCGACATGGGACAACAGCCAGCTACGACGTGGCTGGTGAGCTTGCGTTTAGATTTGATTGTCCCGCAAGGGACAATGGAAATCACCGGATCGCCAGGTCCGTGATTTTTCCCGCCGTCCCTTGCGGGACGCGATGATTTTGGGGTGCGGTTTTCCAGCCACCTTGTGGCTGGCTAATGTCCGGGGTCGCTCCGCGACGGAAGGCCTCGGCGTGACGGCGGGAGGGGTTGGCCGCTCCGCGACGGTTGCAGCTACCATTTCACCGGCACGGCCTGTTTTTTGCCCAGCCGGTTTTGGTAGAAGAGCTGCTTGTGCTGGCAGCCGTATTCATGCACCAGCTTGGTGATTTTCACGTCGTAGCAGCAATACTCGGCGATTTCCGCCAGCTTCCCCTCCTTAAACCAGCGGATGGCCTGCAGGCCCTCGGCCGTCTTTTCCACCCCGAACGTGGCGGTGGCGATGGAATCCAGCGACAGGCGGTGGTTGAGGGTTCCCTGCAAATCCACCATCATGTCCAGGGTGGGCAGTTGGCGGAGATCAAACGAGGTGTAGCCGTGCAGCACCTCGTAATCGAAGCGCAGATTGTTGAACCCCACCACCAGATCGGCCCGTTGCAGTTCCTTGAGCAGTTCGTTCACCTGCGGTTCGCCGTAGATGGTGTATTCGCCCCGGGCGGTGCTGTAGGTCACGCCCACGCTGAGGCCCATCCGGACGATGTTGTTCCAGCCGCCCACCTCGTCGGCGGACTTCTGGGTTTCCAGGTCAAAATAAACGATGTTGTTCACGGTGCGGCCCCCATGAAACCCGCTGGCGGGCCGGGAGACAAACTTTTTCCATCGGGGCACGGAGGAAAACGGCTTATTTAACCGCAGAGAACACATAGAAAAGACCGGATTTTCTTAACAGAAGGAAACGAAGGGAACCAAGAGAAACCCGGAAAAGCAATTTGATCACGGATGACGCGGATATGAGGCAAAGGCTAAAGGCTAAATTATAAATTATAAAAGCTAAAAACTGAAAAGCTGAAATAAAAACACGGAGGAGCCGTTGGCGTCAGGGGGCTCTGGCTGAGGCAGTGAGGTTGGGCGTAAGGCCGTGCTGAACCCGAGAATGTCAGAGCCTCGTCACCTCGGCTGCTACGACGACTGCGAATAAACGTGGCAGCCAACGTCAGGAGGCTCTGGCTGAATCTTTGGAATTACACCACTGGCTCAAGCCGTCTTGAGGGACTTTCTGCGGCCGACGAGCAGTAATACACCCAGTGCGACCACGCCGGCGCATCGGCTCATGGCCGCGGGCTCGGGCGCGGCGGTGGGGACTTCGGGCTTGGCCACGCCGAAGAGGTCGGCGGTGCCAAATGCATTTGGCTGGCCATATCCGTCGGCCCCAAATCCAGCGAGATTATAGGTGGTGCCAGAACCGGTGAAGTTGATGCCCTCAGTATTGCCAGCGGAAACGAATGCCAAGCCGTCAGTGTCAAGAAACGGAGTTGCCCCGACGGTTACCAGGTTGTCAACGATCAAGTCCGTACCGCCGGTAACCCGGACACTGGACGTCCCTCCCCCAGCCCAAGTGTACAAGGAGTAGGTGCCCTGCGCCAGCCCAGCCGTCACATCAAGGGTACCACCGGTGGCAACGCCGCCGACCACGCTAATCGTCCCATCGGCGGCACTTCCGTCGCCGGAAAACGTGAAGTCGTACAAAGCCGCCTGTGACTGGATCGCCAAGCCCGCGGCAGCCGCGATCGCCAACTGAAATTTCAGGTTTTTCATGTCTTTTTTCCCTCTCGGGTGATCAAATTGTTAATGGTTCTTGAACCGCGCTTACTTTGACAGCATGAAGGTCTTTTATCCAACTGAATCCAGACAACCTTCGGCATTATTTGGACATCCGCAAATATTGGCAACCACATCAATTACAACACTTTAAGGACAAAGCTCGCTGCCAAGGGCCAAAACGCTGCATTTTGTAACACAAACAAAGAGGGATTTAACCACGGATTACAGGTATGACGCGGATCCTGGGGAAAAAAGCTGAAAACTGAAATGCTGAAATAAATACACGGGATCCCGCAGAGCGGGACCACAGAGGCACGGAGGGGGACGGCTTATTTAGCCGCAAGGAACACAGCGCGGTGGAGACGCAACCACAAAAGGCCGCCCGAAAAAACAAAAACAAGACGGGGATCCCGCAGAGCGGGACGCGAAATAAGCTAAATACGCGAAAAGAGAAAAGGCGTTGGGGTTCGTGTATTTGGGTGGCTTCATGGCCTCTGGCCGCCATCAGCCGCCGAGGGGGTTTCGTTGGTCTCCGGGCGGAGCGGCGGGCTCTGGTTCACGGCGCCATTGGGCGAGGCGTTCGTCTGCTTCAGCGCGTCCAGCCAAACGGTGCGCCGCACATCCGGTCCGTCCACCCAGTCCCGCATGACAAAGGTGTAACCGTCAGTGGGATCAAATCGAACCATGGCCTCGGAATTGACGGCGTAGCGGCGGCACAGCACCGGGGAGCTGTCCAGAATCAGGCTTACCTGGGCGTTCGTGTTGAGCGCGCTGACGAGGAAAGCCTCGTGGAGATGGGCCTCTTGTCCCAGGCGGCAGGTCAGCGCCCAAAAGGGGGTCGGCGTGCTCTTGCCCGTTTTAGAATCGGTGCTGCCAAACATGATCCCAAGTTTGAAGGTCCCCTGAATCTCAGGCGTCAGCTCCGGCGCCCGCAGCCATTGTTGAAAGGCGTCGTCGAAGGGCAACCGCTCGATCTCCTGGATGGTCGGCGGCCGGGTGTCGGCGGCAAACAGGGCCACGCCCAGCACGAGTGCCGGAATCAGCAGAAATTGTTTCATACCGCAGTTTATCAAAGCCTGCAGAGGCAATTGTCAGAAACATGTAAAAAAATTGTCATACGCAAGGTGCTATCGCCATGAAAAAGGGAAACAATGGAGGCTGCCAACGACAGCACCCCGGCCCTGGGGATTCGCTTTTCGCCCGAAAATAAAGCTGATGGAATAGAGGTCCGCCTGGTAAAAAAAGTGCCTGGCAGAATCAACTGAAATCGGGGTTTGGCCATTTCGTGGCAAGGTGCGTTCAGTTGTCTCTGCCGTCACAATTCCGCCATTAACCTCAATTACAGATTTGCCGGTCTGGCTTGGTTGTTCCGGCGTGTCCTTGGGGCTGAAAGCCGGGTGGAGATGACTCATGAGCCCTTCGGGGCGGTCCTCATAGGCAACCAGTCCAAGACCATCCCACACCATTGCAACTCGTGTTCCGCCGGGGTGCAGGGGAATGTCACGCAGTCGTGACGGCTTATGGAAGCACGCAAGGAAGCGCGCCGACTCTTTGAGTTTGAGCAAATCCCGCCCGTCAATGAGAACTTGATCCGCCAAAATGGTGACGTTCATAACTGAAGCTTGTAACCGACCATGGAAATCCCGCGCCGGACGGGACGGCGGTTGGGTCCGGCGATGGGGGTTCAGGCAGCCGGGTCAACATCTTTAACCTCAACCTCAAATCCGCCAAGCATCTTGGCCAGAAAATTGTAAATCGCCGCAAAAATCACAAAAAAGATGAAGCCGAATATCCCCATGATAACGGGCATGAAAATATAAATAACGCCCATGATTTTGAGTGCCGGATTGCCGAACACCAGGATCGGAACGCCAATGAGGGTGTAAATAAGGCCCATCAAGACATACATCGCGGTCATGATCTTGCTGGACTGTAGAATGGAGATGCGAACCATTTGCTTTTTCATATTGATTTGTTTGTGTTTGTGGTGGGGCGTTTAAGGCGGCCTAACAGGGATTCGACCGTCATTTGTTTTTGATCCGTTTCGGACATGCGGCGATGGTGCTCGTGACGCTCCTGATTGTCAACCGCGGTTCAAGTTTGAGGGAGCGAACCGAAAACAAAGGCAAAGGGCGGGAGGGACGACTGCGACAGGGTGGTTCAACAGAGGATTGAGATGGCGCTCCGGTGCGCTCCGGTCATTTCAATCCTTTGATGATCAGGCCGCGTCATCTTGCCGAATCCTTTCTTCACTGACAAACGCCGAACGAACTGGAATAATGCCGCCATCTCGCTGGGTGCCGGTGAGAAAGGATGCCACAACTACATCGGTGTAACGGCGGTTTCGCAAGACTAATTTCGAGGTAATCCAAGCGTCCGGTCCGATGACTGCATCCTCCGGACTGCGCCAAGTAACGCGATACTCGTGCCAGAACTGTGCGACGGAATCCCACCGCAAGTAATCAAGCTCTCCGATTCTCGTGCCATCCTTCTCGATGAACCAGCCAAAGCGCCGCCCAACATCAGATTCCGCCGCTGCGCGGCTCTTGCTCTTCTGCTGGAAAATGGTTGATAGCTTGAACACGCGAGTGGCCTAACAGGGATTTGCCCACAATTGGCGTTCAAGCATTTCGGACATGCGGCCATGGTATTTCAGACTTTTAGGATTGTCAACCTGGTTTATGGGGAGTGTGGGGAGTTGCGACTACCGGGAATGGACGCATATCGGGGGCGGGATGCGGGGGCGCGGTTGTAAACGGATGGTTCGAGCTTTATCACGGGACCGCCTTGCGGGACCGCCGAACTGCGGGGGGCGGCCCCACCCAGCCCGTTGGGCTGGGCTAAGGGATTACGGCCCGTTGGGCCGGAACCGGCGGCGGAGGGGCGTTGAGCGTGCATCGCTGGCACCGGCCGGACGGGACGGCGGGTGGCTCCGCGACGGGTCAGGCGGCCAGGAGCAGTTGGAGATAGATGGCATCGAACCGTTGGTTGAATTTTTGGCCGACATCCCGCAGATGAGCGACCTCTTGATGTAGGTGGAGTGCGCCACGTAATAATTGTAAATGGCGTTGATGGCGGCCAGATCGTCCGGAGTGGCCGGGCGGATGATGAGGTTGTGCATTTGACTGGCAGTCGGCGAGCGTTGTGAATAGTTCAGTGATTGGGCATCGGACAACGGCGCGCATCCCGCAGTCGCGGGGCGCCCCACCCCGAGGCACGGGGCGGCGGCTGGCTTGGGCGACGGGTTAGCGGCCAATAGCAATGGTAAAACCTTCATTGCATCAGTCCGGAATGGCCCGGGGTGAAGGCCAGGATGCAGGCGGCACTCTGGCTTTTGCAGGAGTACAAATCCACGGCGGTCACGGTGGCGGCGGGAAACGGATTGTCCACGGCGGTCAGGCAAAACCGCAACGGCTGGTTGTTCGCGTCCGGGCCGGCCACGCCGTGCCAGGCCAGTTGCGAACGCGCGGCCGTCGGCCCGGTGACGTGCGGTCCGCCATAGGCATACCAGTCCAGCACGTCGTCGCCGTAGAGGATTTCATTCGTCGCCGACGAGCCGTCCTCGTAGCGGAACACGAGGTCGTAAACCGGCGTGCCGTTGGCCGAGCCGACAAACGTGGCGTGATAAACGTAGAGCGTCTCAAATTTCTGATTGAACGGAATCCCGGTCCAGGCCTCCGGGAAGGTCAGGCCGTTCTTGGCGTTGACGGCGCCCCACAGGCAAATCATGCCGTCAATCTGGAGCGGGACGTGGCAGAAGGTTTGCGACCCGATGGGGACGGCCCGCCACGCCGGGAATTGTTTGATGTCTTTGAGCCGCGTCGCCGGCGTCTGAAAATGGCCGGTCATGTCGAGGGGCTCGGCCAGGTGTTGGGCGATGATCCGCCGGCCATCGGCGGCCGCGACGCGCTGCGGATCCCGCAGGTGATTGAAGAGCAACAGCCCGCCCACCCCCGCCACCAGCAGGAGCGCGACGAAGGCGGCCGCGAGCAGCACGCGGTTGGACGGTTTGGATTTTGGGTTCAGGTCGGACATGGGGCGATGGTACTCCTGACGCTGATGATTGTCAATATGGATTAGGCAGAAGAAGGCTTTGGGCTTTGGGCTTTGGGCCAGAACAACGGGAGGGAAGGGATTTTTTACAAAAGGAAACGAAGGAAACAAAGTAGAACTAACCGCGAAAAGAGCAGGACCGTCATTTCACTTCCACTTTTAACGAGTTGGACTCCAGCTTGAATGCCCCTTCGCCCTCATGCACATAATCTTCGGTGGCGGCACTGAAATGACGCGTGGCAAGCAGGGTGTAGTCTCCGGGTTCAACCGTGTCCCCAAAGCGCGTCTTGCCAAAGGTCACCGGAATGGCTTCCGCACTTTTATCCCCGGGCTTGAGCGCCACAAATTGGCGCGGGCCCCGAATGGCCGTCGGCGTGGTGATATGATATGATTTTCCCGTGCGGTTGGTCAGCAACACATCAAACACCGCCGTGGGGGCGAAAATGTCAACAACCACATCATTCGTGGAGGTATTTCGGGTCAGCGACTCGACGGTGGCGGAGGATCCAAGTTGGAAGACATTGGTGGCCAGCGTGATGGACAATTGAACGCCTTGGACGCTTTTCCCCCAATCGGCGGCCGCCGGAGGGACGACGGATTGAGCCAGGGTCCGCATCGGCAACAGCAGGGCAAAACAGAAGAGGAGGGTGGGAACCGTGACGCCGTGCGGGACGGAGGCGGCCGGAACCCGGCAGTTGAAAAAGGGCTTAACCACAGATAAACGCAGTTGGACGCAGATGAGGAGAAATAGCAATGCCCGATATGCCGAGGTCCCAATGGGTACTTGGTCATGGCTGAATTGGATCAACTCATCTGTGGTTGAAATGCATCGTTCCGGTTTGGGAGGGGCGACGTTCATTATTCCCTTCATATTGATCATGACACTTGAGGAAGAGGTTTATTAGAACAATTTTGGCCTGACAGGGATTCGACCGCAAATTGCGTTTAATCACCGCGAACATGCGGCGACGGTGTTTCAGGGTTTCGCGATTGGCAACTTGGTTTTTAGCTGTTTGCCCAGGAGCATTGAACCATTGAACCGAGGCGGAGGGGAGATAATCCCCATGGCTGGCTCCGGTTCCCCCTCACGCCGGCCCTCTCCCTTGGGAGAGGGAGAATTATCGCCAGTCACACCGTCAGCCGTTGATTCCAGTGGCCGTGGGTCGGTAAATACTTGTGGCATTGGATTTGGGAGTTTGCGCCACATTGCGGGCGCGCCCCATAGTTCGGATGCGGGCTTGAAAAATCTTCGCCGCGGGCTCAGTATGCCCGCATGTCGCTGACACCGTCCACCATGCTGCCGCTGGGCACGCCGGCCCCGGATTTCTCGTTGCCGGACCTGCGCGGCCACCTGATCTCGCCGAAAGATTTTCGCAACCGGCCCGGGATGCTGTTGATTTTCATGTGCAACCATTGCCCGTATGTGATCCACCTGCGGAGCGCCCTGGCCCAACTGGCCCGCGAGTACATGCCCAAGGGCATTACCATCCTGGGCATCAACGCGAATGACGTGGACAACTATCCGGAGGACAGCCCGGCCAAGATGGCGGGGGAGGCCAAAGCCGCCGGTTATATCTTCCCCTACCTCTACGATGAGACCCAGGCGGTGGCCAGGGCTTATCACGCGGCCTGCACGCCGGACTTTTTCCTGTTCGATGCCGCGGGGAAGCTGGTGTATCGCGGGCAGTTTGATGACAGCCGGCCGGGCAACGGGCGGCCGGTGACGGGCAAGGATTTGCGGGCGGCGCTGGAGGCCGTGCTGCACGGGCAACCCGTGGCGGCGGAGCAGTTCCCCAGCATGGGCTGCAACATCAAGTGGAAGCGGGGGAACGAGCCGGCGGGGAAAGGCTAAAGGCAAAATTATAAAGGATAAAGTATAAATTATAAAAGCTGAAGGCGCTAAGGTCCAAAGTCCAAGGTCCAAAGTCCAAAGTCCAAGGTCCAAAGTCCAAGGTCCAAAGTCCAAAGTTCAAAGTCCAAAGTTCAAAGTCCAAAGTTCAAAGTTCAAAGTCCAAGGTCCAAAGTCGGCCGGGATCCAGGCGTTTGAACAGGCGGCAAGATGCCGCCAGCTTCCGCCGTCGCCAAGGCTATGGCGGACAGGCCCGCCGCTACAAAAACGCCGCACCTTCCCGGCGGCTACAATTGAAACCCATGGATGCGTATAAGGTACAGGCTCTGCCGGCGCACTCCAAAGTGCCTTCCGGCGCAGGGCGCCGTTCCAACCCGGCGAAGCTCAAATAAATCGTGACGTTCGGCCTGCTGCCCGGTCAGAACGAATGAAGCAAGCATGAGCGCCACGAATATTCAATCGTTGCCGGCGGAAGCCGCCCCCGGCTCCGCGCCGGAAGTGGTGGAGCAGTTGATCCACCAGGCCGAGGCCGCGTCGGCCAGTGACATCCATCTGCAGATGGAGGCGGGCGGGGCGGTGGTGTCGTTCCGGCTGGACGGGCTGATGGCCCCCGCCACCCGGCTGCCGGCCGACCTGGCGGAACGGGTGTTCGGGCGCATCAAGTTTCTGGCCCAGTTGAAGACCTACCAGGATTCCCTGCCGCAGGATGGCCGCATTGACAAGCAGACCGTCAACGCCCGCAGTGACCTCCGGGTGGCGACCTACCCGACGGTCACCGGCGAGAAGATCGTGCTGCGGCTGTTCAGTCCCGGCTCGGCGCGGGGCCTGGCGGAGCTGGAGTTTCCCGCCGAGGCGACCGCCGAACTGGACAAGTTTCTCCGGCAAACCGCCGGCCTGCTGCTGCTGACGGGCCCGGCCGGCAGCGGCAAGACCACGACGATCTACGCCTGCCTGCGCACCCTGGCCGGGCTGGGCGGCCGCCACATCATCACGATTGAAGATCCGGTGGAGCAAATCGTGCCGGGGGTGATGCAGACGGAGGTCAACGAGGCGCGGGGGTTGGATTTTGCGAAGGCGGCGCGGCATCTCCTGCGGCAGGATCCGCAGGCGCTGGTCATCGGGGAAATCCGGGACGAGGAGACGGCGAACATTGCCGTGCGGGCCGCGCTGACGGGGCATCTGGTGATCGCCACGCTGCACGCCGGCTCGTGCCGCGGGGTGCTGGAGCGGCTGCTGGTGTTGTGCACGGACCGCTCGGCCATCGCGTCGGCGGTGGAGCTGATTTTGAACCAGCGATTGATGCGCCGGGTGTGCCGCGCGTGCGGCGGGGCCGGGTGCGCGGCGTGCCTGCAAACCGGTTACGCCGGCCGGGTGCCGCTGGTGGAATGGCTGCGGGTGGACGGCGCGGTGGCGGCGCAAATCCGCGCGCATGATTTGCAAACCATCACACCCGGGCGGACGCTGGAGCAATCCGCCCGGCTGTTGTTGCAGGGCGGGGTGACCAACGCGCCGGAATACAACCGAGTTTTTGGCTTATGAAAAACGACGAGTTCGCCTTCTTTAACCAGCAGTTGGCCGCGATGTTGCGGGACGGCATCCCGCTGGAGGGGGCGCTGCGCCGGCTGTGCAACGAGATGCGGCACGGGGAACTGCGGACGGAGCTGGAGCAACTGGAGGCCGACCTGGCCCGGGGCACGCCTTTGCCGGAGGCGGTGCGCGCCCGCAAGTTGCCGGAGTTGTACCAGCGGATGCTGGTCGTGGGGGCACTGGGCAACGACCTGCCCGGCGTGCTGACCCTGCTGGCGGACCATTATCAGCGCACGCAGGCGATCTGGGTCCGCCTCAAGGGCCTGATGGTTTATCCCGCCATGGTGCTGGTCGCCGCTTTCCTGCTGTCGTGTTTTTTGGCCATTTTGTCGCGGAAGCTCACCGCCAGCATCTTTGGCCCATCGGGCGTGTTCTTGCCAGACTTCGTATATATCGGCCCGTGGATCGGCCCGGTGGTGGCAGGCACATTGACCGTGTTCCTGCTGGTGGCGGTCACGACGCCTCTGGTCCGGCGGGCCTTGCGCTGGCGGGTGGCGGCATTTCGGGAGGCCAGTCTGGCACAGATCGCCTCGGCGCTGGCGCTGATGCTCAAGAGCGGGGTGTCACTGGATAATGCGCTGGCCCTGGTCGTCCAAATGGAACAAGGCACGCCGGCGGAAAAGGAACTGATCCACTGGCGGCAAAACCTCGCCGCCGGACAGGGGAAATTCTCCGACCTGGCCGCCGGCGGGAAGGTGTTTCCCCCACAGTTTGTCTGGACGGTCGGGCAGTCCGGCGAGGATTTGGCCGCCGGCTTCCAGAACGTGTCCGAGTCCTGCCAGGCCAACGCCGCCTATCGCTGCGACCTGTTACTGTACTCGGCCCTGCCCTGTGCGGTGCTCGGTTTGGGTGTGCTGATCATCATCCAGATTCTGCCCATCTTGATGGTGCTGGTGAGATTCATGAACGCCCTCAGCGGGGACGGCATGTAGGATGGGAAGTTATGGGCGATTTTGAATTAAACATGATGCCGCCGATTATGGACGTACTGGTGATTCTCTTCGAAATCGGCCTGTGCTTGCTGGCCCTGCGGCTGCTGTTCGGCCTGTTCCATCTTTTCCACCTGGCCCTGACGTTGCCGATGCGCCGGGCGGAACGGGCGCGGCAGTTCCTGAGTTTGCTGGAGACCGCCCAGCAGCAGGGCCTGCCGCTGGAGGAAACCCTCATCTCCCTGGCGAACAGCCGTGACGAGTCCCTGGGGGTGGATTTTCATCTGCTGGCCGCCTGGCTGGAGACGGGCCTGCCGTTTGGCGAGGCGCTCGCCCGGGTGCCGTATTTTCTGCCGCCCCAGGTGAACGCGATGTTGCGCGCCGGCCGGCAAATGGGCGATATGCGAAAAGTCCTGCCGGCCTGCCGGCAATTGCTGAAGGACGGCACCAGCGAAATGCGCGGGGCGCTGAACTATCTGGTGGTCATCACGTTCGTCGTCGCCCCGTTCGGGTGTTTCATGTATTGGATGATCATGGTGGTCGTCATGCCCAAATTTATGGAGGTCTTCGCGGGCATGGGGGTCAGCCACATGCCGGTGCTGATGCTTTTTCTCTTCGCCTATTTAAAGCCGATTGTGTTGTGTCAAATGGCCTTGTTCTTGTTTATATGGCAGGTCGTCCTCATCTACATCGGCGGTCCGCGCGTGACGGCCTGGTTTCCGTTATTGGAAAAACTGCAGTACCGGCTGCCGTGGCGGCGGCGGCGGATGCAGCGGGATTTTTCCACCATGCTGGCGGTGTTGCTGGACGCCGGGGCGTCGGAAGCCGCCGCCCTGACGCTGGCCGCCGATTGCGCCGCCAACTCCGTGTTCCGCCGGCACGCCGCCGCGGCGGTGGCCGCCCTGGGCCAGGGCCTGAAATTGCCGGACGCCGTGCAACGGCTGGATGACGCGGGGGAATTTCGCTGGCGGCTGCGCAACGCGGCCGCCGGGCCCGGCGGCTTCCTGCGCGCGCTCACCGGCTGGCATGAAGCGCTGGACGCCCGGGCCTTCCAGCAGGAACAGGCCGCCGCCCATGTGATCACCACCTCCCTGGTGTTGTGGAACGGACTGTTTGTGGGTCTGATTTTGGTGTCGGTCTTCATGGTGCTGACTTCCCTCATCAACACAGCGGTTTTATGGTGATTATCAAACAACCTCGTTCGCCGGCTGGAGCGCCGGTCTCTGACCGGCTTTGGACGAACGGAAGATTTAAGCCAGCCGAAAAACGGCGCTCCGGGGCGGGCACCGGCGCCTTCCTCATGGTGGAGTTGATGGTGGCCATGGCCATTCTGGCCATCGCGTTCATCCCGCTCGCCTATTCCATCCAGGCGGACGCCAAGGAGTTCCGGGCGGTCTATCAGCGCGCCCTGGCGATGGAAATCGTGGACGGGGAGATGGAAATACTGGCCGCCGGGGAATGGCGCGCCTTCCCGGAAGGCACGCAGGCCTACGCCGTCCCGGCCGCGGCCGCCAAGAACCTGCCGCCGGGGCAATTTCAATTCACCCGCCACGGAAACCATTTGCGGCTGGAATGGTCCGCCACGGACAAACACGGGCCGGGCCGCATCGTCCGGGAGGTGACGGCCCCATGAAACTGCCGCTGTTTAAACCGCCGGGTTCCGCCCGGCAGGAGGGGGTTTCCCTGATTGAGTGCATTATGTATATCGCCATCGTCGGCGTGGTGGTGGGCATCGCCACGACGGCCTTTTTCCGCGCCTGGGCGGACAGCGGGCGGCTGCGGCGCAACGCCGGGGACATCGTGCGCGCCCTGCACGCCGGGGAACAATGGCGCGCGGATCTCCGCGCCGCGACCGGTCCCGTCCAGGTGACCGACCAGGACGGCGCGGAAACCGTGGTCATCCCCGCGCCGGCCGGCCCGATCACCTACACGTTCGCGCGGGGGGAATTGCATCGCCAGGCCCGGCCCGCCGGGCCGGCGGCGCTGGTGCTGGACGGGGTGAAGGCCTCCCGGATGGCGGCGGAGCCGCGCCGGCAGGTGACCGCCTGGCGCTGGGAACTGGAATTGCAGCCCGGGCCAGAGCACGCCCGGGTTACCCCGCTGTTCACCTTTGAAACCGTGCCCGGCCACGCCCCCGCCCCATGAAGATCCAATTTGCACCGCACCCGCCCGCGCGCCGCCCCGAACGGGGATCCGCCGTGATCGTCATCCTCGCCCTGCTGGCCATCCTCGTGATGCTGGTGGCGGCCAACACCCAAACCGTCCGGTGGGCGCGGGCCGAAGTGCGGCTGGTGGACCAGCGGCAGACCGCCCGGTTGGCGGCCGGCGGCACCCCGCCGGCCGGCCTGACATCCACCAACCGGCCCAACCCAGACCGTTCCACCCCATGAGCACCCGCCCCACCTCCGGACCGGGGACCGCCCTCGCCCCCCTCGTCAAAATCGAAATGATCAAGCATTCCAAGGAATGCTGCGTGCTGGGCTGGTTGAGCCTGCTGCCGGTCATCGGCTTTCCGCTGACCGTGGTGACCTTTTTGGAAGCCCGGCGGGTGAAGCAGATGGCCGGGGGGCAATGGAACCCGGCGCACCGGCTCCGGTCCCGGGGCCTGGCCTGCGCCCGGTGGGGCGTGGTGCTGCTGGCGCTGGAGCTGTTCACCGCCGTGGCGATGTATATACAAAGTTTCAACCGCTAGCGGAACCCGGGGAGCACGCCCGCCCCGGGCGTCGCTGGACGCGCCCCCGCGTCCGGCAGTTTGGACGAACAAACCCACGCACAAGCGGCGGACGCTTGAAGGCGCACGAGGTTTTCCGCGAGGGCGCGGAAAACGGCGCCCGGGGCGGGCGCGCTCCCATTCCGGTTAAGGGGGGCATGGCCCGTCAACCGGCCGCCGCCGCCAGTGTTTCCAAGGAGGCCGGCGTTCCCAGCCGTTTGACCTCGACGCTGGCCAGGCAGATGTCATCGTCAAAATTGGGTTTGTCGGCAAACGCCTTGATCTCGTCGATCACGCCGGTGAACAAATCATTGCCCGGCAGATGGACCCGCCGCCGGACGGCGGCCAGCAGCCGTTCGGAAGTATACAACTCCTGGTGGGCGCCTTCCACTTCGACCAGCCCGTCGGTGAACAGCGCGATGAGGTCCCCGGCCGCCATCGGCCGGCGGTAGGTGGGGAAGCGGCCATCCTGGAAGAGCCCCAAGGCCGGCCCCTTTTTGCCGCCGTCGTCCACCTTCAGCCAGTCGGCCGTGCCAGACTCCCGGTGCACGATGATGGGGTCCGGATGCGCGGCACTGGCAAAGCGGAATTCCGCCTGCGCGAGATCCACGATGAGGTAGAAGGCGGTGGCATACATGATGGAACCGCTCTGCTTGAAGATGCCGGCCAGTTCCCGGTTCATCTGCATGAGCAAATCGCCCGGCTCATTGAGGGTCGTGCTCAGGTCCGCGACCAGGGCGCGCATCATGGCCGTGACCAGGGCGGCCCGCACGTCGTGCCCCATGGCGTCGCAGATGAAGAGCCCCACGGCGCTGTCCGAGAGCGGGACGACGTCGAAGAAATCCCCGCTGACGGCGCCGGAGGGCTGGTAGAAACTGAAGAACTCCAGGTGGCTTTCCGCGGCGGGCTTGTGGCTGGGGAGGGAGGGGAACACCTGGGGCAGCATGGCCAGTTGGAGTTCGCGCGCCATGTTCAATTCCTCGCGGGTCTGGTGGTCCCGCTGCTCCAGCTCCCGCATGTGCTCGGCCAGCTTTTCCTCGGCGGATTTGATGGCCGTGATGTCGCGCGCAATGCCGATGAGCCCCACGACCGCCCCATTTTGGTCCGGCAAGGGGAGCTTGCTGGAGAGCAGCCAGCGTTTTTGGCCGGTCTCGTCGAAGAAGTATTCCTCGCGGTTGATGACCGGCTCGCCGCGCAGCACCTTTTGATCATCGGCCCAGAATTTTTCCGCCTGCGCCCGGGGAAAGAAATCGAAATCATTTTTGCCCAGGGCCTCGGCCTCGGTTTTGCAGCGCAGATTTTTGAGGTCCGCCGGGTTGGCCAGGGTCTTGCGGCCTTCGGTGTCCTTGGCGTAAATGCAATCCGGGAGGTTGTCAATCAGGGTGCGCAACAACCGGCGTTCCCGGTCCAGGGCCACCTCGGCCTGCTTCCGCAACGTGATGTTGCGGCCGATCCCGACCAGGCCGCTGATCCGGCCGTCGGCTTCGTGCAACGGCAGTTTGCTGGTCAACAGCCAGTGTTTGACCCCGGCTTGGTCAATAAAGCATTCCTCCCGGTCAATGACCGGTTCGCCCCGCAAGACCTGCTGGTCATCCGCCCAAAATTGTTCCGCGTCCGCGCGGGGGAAAAAGTCAAAATCAGTTTTGCCCAGCACCTCCGCCTCCGCGGGACGGTCGAGATACTTCAGGTCGGCCCGGTTGGCCAGCGTTTTACGGCCCTGGAGATCTTTGGCGTAGACGCAGTCCGGGAGGTGGTCAATCAGCGTGCGCAGCAGCCGGCGTTCCCGGTCGAGGGCCTGCTCGGCCTCTTTCCGCCGCGTGATGTCCCGGCCGATGCCCACCAGGCCGGTGACATGGCCGGCGGCGTCGCGCAGAGGTAGTTTGGTGGTCAGCGCCCAGCGCGTCCGGCCCGTCGCGTCCCGGAAACATTCCTCCCGGTCCAGCACCGGCTCGCCCTGGAGCACCCGCTGGTCATCGGCCCAAAATATTTCCGCCTCGGCGCGGGGGAAAAAGTCAAAATCCGTTTTGCCCAGCGCCTGGGCATCCGTAGTGCAGCGGAGCACTTTCAGGTCCGCCTGATTGACGAGGATTTTGCGGCCCTGCGTGTCCTTGACGTAAATGTGATCGGGCAGGTGGTCAATCAGTTTCCGCAGCAGGAGCCGCTCGCGCGCCAGCTCGGCCGTGCGTTCGGCCACCTGCCATTCCATCTCGTCCCGCGCCCGGCGGAGGGCCTCGGTTTCCTCGACGTGCCCAGTGATGTCGCGGTTGATGCCCACCAGCCCGACAATGGCGCCCGTGGCGTCCCGCAGCGGCACCTTGGTGGCGGAGATCCAGACCACCTCGCCATCGGGCAGGACCCGCTTTTGCGCCTCGTTGACCAGGGGCTCGCCGGTTTTCATGATCTGCTGCTCATGCTCAAAGAAGATCCCCGCCCGCTCGGTGGGCAGGAAATCAAAATCGGTCTTGCCTGCGATCTTGGCGGGGTCGTCCAACCCCAGCCGGGCGGCTGTCGTCCGGCTGCAAGCGATGAAACGCGACTGTGTATCCTTGAAGAAGATGCGGTCCGGGGTGCTGTCAAGCATCGCCTGGAACAGAAAGGCGGGGGTGAAGCCGGTTCCCGCCGCCGGCTCCCGCGCGGCCAGGCGGCGCTCCAGTTCCGCGTTGCGGGCGGCCAGCCCGGCCGTACGTTGTTCCAATTCGGCGCGCGACAGACCGGCCAGCTCGGCGGGGGAATTTGGCAGTGTCATAAAGGTGTTGTTGCCCGGTTCACGGTGTTGAGCGCACCCGCCCGGACCGGGACCGCCGGCGGGCAAGGAAGGCTATGCCGGCAAACTGCCTGTTTGCCGGCCAAGTTTCAACTGTCTTTATGTTCATTCGCGTGCTGCCATCGCCGATCCGACATGGCCAACCGGCCGGGTTGGGCGGCCGGTCCAAGCCGGGTTTACTCCAAAAGACACCGGTTCTGTGGTCACAGGAGCCGGGACTTGCCTCTATTTCGGCGGAATTCCCGGCGGCTTGATGATTTTTTGGGTTTCTGGGGGATCAGGCTGGCGCCCGTTCCGGAGGCGGCTCCCGCCACGGGGACTGCAAGAGGCCGTTGGCCGCGGTGATGAGTCCGCCGCCGGCCACCAGCCGGAAGGTCAGGTGTTCGTTGGGATAGTTCATCCCCGCCCACCGCGACAGCCAGAACGGCAGGCAGAGAGCCAGCAGGCAGGCCAGCACCGGTTCCAGACAGTAGATCAAGCCGGCCTCGGTGGCGGTGACGAACGGCTGCCAGGTGTTCATCACGGTGTAGGCGCCCAGGGTGCAAAACACCACCAGCACCACCAGCATCCCCGCCGTGGCCGGCGTGGCAAACACGCGCAGGCAGGCGGCGGGCGACGGCGCGGTCACCCAGACGACCGGTGCGCACAGGGCCGCCATGGCGGCAAACATGACTGTGGTGAACAACCGCGGCCGGCCGCCGGCGTAGCGTTCATGTTCCAGCGCGATGATCTGGCCGGTGAACAGGAGCGAGGCCAGCAACGTTTCCAGTTCGCCCCGGCCCAATTTCAGGGCTCCCGGCCGCACCCCCGCCAGCACCGCCACACCGGCGACCACCAGCAGGATGCAGACGCCCTGTTTCACCGACGGCCGGCGCCGATGTGCCAGCGCCAGCCAGAGCGGAATGAAGATGCAATAGCCTTGGGTGAGAAAGGCGGACGTGGAAGCCGACGTGTAGGACAGGCCGTCCATCTGAAACAAAATGCCCAGGCCGCCAAAGCCGGCCAGCACCAGGCCTTGCTCGACCTCGCGCCGGGTGGCGGTCCTCATCCGGCGCACGGTGAACAGGAACAGCAGCAGACCGGCCAGACCAAAACGGTACAGCACGCTCAGGGAGGTCAGAAACCAACTGTCCGCGCCGGGCAGGAGCGGCTGCTGGGCCAGCACCAGCGCTTTCATGAGGGGAAAACTCAGGGCCCACAGGAGGGTGCACAACGTCAGCCGGCGCATGGCCTGACGGCGTTTGACGGCGGCGGGCGTTTCGGGCAGGGCGGTCACCGTTTGGCCATCTTGCCGCTGGCTTTTTCCAAGATCTCCCGTTCCCGCGGGCTGAGGCTGTTCAAGCCGTGGGCGGAGATTTTATCGAGGATGGGATCCACCTGGGTTTTCAGCAAATCCTCCGCCGAGAGATCCACGGCGGGTTTGCCCGGCCGGGACCGCCAGACACGGGCCGGGACGGTTCGCTCCGGGGCCACGGGAGCCGGCGGTGGGGCCGGACGCCCGAATCCAAAACCGCCAAGCCCGCGGCCTTGAATGAAGACCAGCACATACACCAGCCCGGTGAGCATGCCGCCCAAATGGGCGGCATTGGCGATGTTGCCGCCCGAAATAAAATTGAAGAATTCGGGAAAAAGAATGCCGCCCAAGGCCAGCACCGCCGAAAAAATCAGCAGGGTTTTGGCCCGCATCCGGATGGGGATGATCAGGAACAAAAGCATGGTGAGCACCCGTTCCGGAAACAAGGTGGCAAAGGCGGCCACCAGACCAAAGGCGCCGGCCGAAGCGCCGATCGTCACCGAGTCGCCACCGCCAAACAATTGCGGCCAGAGGAGGGATGACAGCACCTGAAACACTCCGCCCACCACCCCGCTGGACAACGTGATGAAGATAAAATTCCGCGCCCCCAGCATCTCCTCAACCACCCGGCCAAAGACATAAATCGCCCAGCAATTGAACAGGATGTGCCAGAACGTCGCATGCATGAACTGATACGTGAGCAACTGCCACACGTAGCCGTGCAACAACCCGTTCAGGCTCAAGGCCAGATAGGTATTGAAGAAAACGACGTCGCTTTCCCCGGGACGCAAGTCCGACGGGTGCCGGGCAAACGCGCATTCCACGAGGAACACGGCGATATTGAGCAGCACCAACCCCAAGGTCCAGGACCATTCGGGCCGGCGGAACAGGCGCCCAAACATCGGCCCATCATTGTAGGCTGGCTGGCGCATATAATCACGATCTTCTAGCATACCGGTTAAATCTTAACGCTTTGCCGCAGAATTACAACGGACTATTTGTCCTTGTTGTCAGGTTTGGACCATCCGCCCGTCAATCAGTTCAATCACGCGCCGCGCCTGGGTGGCCACCCGGGCGTCGTGGGTGGCGATGATCAGCGTCATCTGCCGCTCCGCTCCGAGGCTTTGCAGCAGGTCAATGATCCCGCCGCCGCTCCGGGAATCCAGATTGCCCGTTGGCTCGTCGGCCAGGAGCAATTCCGGGCCGTTGATCAACGCCCGCGCGATGGCCACCCGCTGCTGCTCGCCGCCCGAGAGCTCGGACGGGTGGTGGTCCATCCGGTCCGCCAACCCCACCCGCGCCAGCAGCTCCCGGCCCCGTTCGGCCGCCGCGGCGGCGGGCAGCCGGCCGACCCGGGCCGGCAGGCAGACATTCTCCAACGCATCCAGTTCCGGCAGCAGATGGTAGGATTGAAACACAAACCCCACGCGGCGGCGGCGGAACAGGGTGCGCTCCGCCTCGGAATACCGGGCCAGGTTTTCGCCGGCAATCAGGATGTCCCCGGCGTTGGGCCGGTCCAGCCCCCCCAGCAAATGCAGCAGCGTGCTCTTGCCCGCCCCGGACGCCCCGCGCAACGCCAGAAATTCCCCCCGCGCCACCTCCAGGTCCACCCCGCACAACACCTCCAGCGTCCGCCGCACCATCACGTAGGACTTCGTCAGGCCGCGGACCGAAATAAAAGCGTCATTCATGGTGCAGGGCCTCCACGGTGTTCAGCTTGCTGGCATGGCGCGAGGGCAGGATGGCCGCCAGCAGGCAGATCAACAGCGAGCCCCCGCAGATGATCAGGATGTCGCCGGGGACGATCAACGCCGGCAGTTCGCTGAAATTGTAGATGGAGGCCGGGAACAATTCAAACCCGGTCAAGCGGTTCATGAAATGCAAAAAATCATTACGCAGGTAAACCGCGAACAACCCCAGCGTCACCCCCGTGGCCACCCCGAAGATGCTGACAATTTCACTCTGGATCACAAACACCATCATCACCTGCCGGTTGGAGGCCCCCACCGCCTTCAGCAAGCCGATCTCCCGCGTCTTCATCACCACGAACGTGATCAGCGTGCAGGTGATCCCAAAGGCCGCCACGATGACGATGAAAAACATGATGTAAAACATCATGGACTTCTCCACCTTGATGGCCGTCAGCAGCGGCGCGTTCTGATCCAGCCAAGTCGTGACGGTGTAATCCGGCCCCAGCCGCGCCGCCAACCGCTGCTGCACCACCGCCGCCTGGTTCGGATCCTTGACCGTCACAAACAACCCGTGGACCGCGTCGTTCAGATCGTATAAATCCTGCGCGTTGCCCAGCGACGCCACGATGAACCGCGAGTCGTATTCGTAGTAGCCCGTGTCAAAAATCCCGCGAATCTCGTAGTCGTCCGGGATGGCGGCATACTCTTCCTTGTGTTTGAAGGCATACTCCATCTTCTTGATCTCCCCCGGCGAGTAGACCGACAGCGTGTCCCCCACCCGCAAATGCAGATTCACGGCGAAGTCGCACCCCACCACCAGCCCGCGCCCGTGGAGGTCAAACTTTCCCTCGCTCAAATTGCTTTGGAGGTTGCTCACCTTCCCCTCGCCGGCCGGGTCCAACCCCAGCAAGATCGGCGTGTCCGCCAGCGAAGCCCGCCGCGCATCCGCCGGCGTCTCCACCACCACCGGGCCGGACACAAACGGGGACACCCCCACGACGTCCTGGTCCAGCGCGATGCTTTTGGCGACAACCGCGTAATTATCCAGCGGCAACCCCGCGCGGGTCACCTTTAAATGCGGATTGAACCCCAGAATCTTCTCCCGCAGGTCATGATCAAACCCGCTCATCACGCTGATCACGATGATCAGCACCGCCACCCCCAGCGCCACTCCGATGACCGAGATGAGCGTGATGATGGAGACGAACGACCGTTTGGGCCGCAGATAACGCAGCGCCAGGAGCAGTTCAAACGGCAGTTTCGACATGGGCGGCAGGCTAATCCGCACCAGGGGGGCTGGCAATCATCATTATTCGCTTGCCAACCCCGGCAGGTCACGGGCATTTTCTGACATGGCAGCGATCCGTAATTCAACCTTTGATGAGCCGTTCTACCAGGCGGCGGACAAGTTTTTCACCGACAACCATAAAGTCGGGCTCACCTTCGATGACATCACGCTGGCGACGCTCTATTCCGAGATCCTCCCGCGCGACACCCAGTTGGCCACCACGCTGGCCGGGCACCTGGCCCTGAACATCCCCGTCATCTCTTCGGACATGGACACGGTCACCGAATCGCGCATGGCCATCGCCCTGGCGCTCAACGGCGGGTTGGGGTTGATCCACTACAACATGCCCGAACGCCAGCAGCTCTCCGAAGTCAGCCGCGTTAAAAACCATGTCCACGGCCTGATTCAAGACCCCATCAAAATTGCCCCCGACCAGCTCATCGGCGACGTGCTGGCGCTGATCGAGCAGCGGAAGTTCGGGTTCAGCACCTTCCCGGTGGTGGACGGCGATGGCAAGCTGGTGGGCCTGCTCTCCGGCCATGTAGTCAAGCCGCGCTATGCCGCCAAGAAGGTGGCGGAGGCGCTCACGCCGCGTTCGCAGGTGCATTGCATCCTGCGCAAGGAGCTGGGCAAGGACCCCATCGCGCGCGCGGACAAGTTTTTCACCGAACACATCGGCATCCACAAGCTGCTGGTGGTGGACGAGGCGGACCATTTGCACGGGCTGATCACGATGAGCGACGTCGAGCGGATCACGCTGGAGCGCAAGGCGCAGTTCAAGCCCGCGCGCGACGCGCATTTCCGGCTGATCTGCGGCGCGGCCGTCTCCGCCACGCGCAACGCCTTTGGCGAGCTGGACCGCGACCGCATTTTGACCCACGCTGGCGGGTTGATCGAGCGCGGGGTGGATGTGGTGGCCGTCTCGACGGCGCACGGCTTCAGCAAGGGCGTGGGCGACACCGTGCGGGTGCTGCGCGACGCGTTCCCCAAGCTGCCCATCATGGCCGGCAACGTCACCAGCGCCGCCGGGGTGGAATACTTGGCCGATTGCGGCGCGAATTGCATCAAGGTCGGGCAGGGGCCCGGCTCCATCTGCACCACGCGCATGGTGGCGGGCGTGGGCATCCCGCAGATGACGGCGCTGTACGTCTGTTCGCGGGCCGCGGCGAAGAAAAAAATTTCCCTGCTGGCCGACGGCGGCATCACCAAGTCGGGCGACATTGTGAAGGCCCTGACGCTGGCACAGGCGGTGATTTGCGGCGGCATTTTCGCCGGCTGCACGGAAGCCCCCGGCGAGGTGATCGAGATCAGCGGGAAGATGTACAAGCATTACCGCGGCATGGGCAGCATGGCGGCGATGAAGGCCGGCTCGGCCGCACGCTACGGCCATGACAAAAACCCCACGCAAAAGGTCGCGCCGGAAGGCGTCGAGGCGCTCAAGGAATCGTGCGGCTCGGTGGACCGGGTGCTGGCGCAGCTCATCGGCGGCATCCAGTCGGGCATGGGCTACTTGGGCGCGGCGAACCTGGCGCAATTGCGCGAGAACGCCCGGTTCATCCGGGTCAGCCCCGCCGGCCAGCGCGAAGCCGCCCCGCACGACGTGGTGGAATTGAAGACCGGGCATTGAATTGCTGGTGGAAAAAGAGAAAGCCCGGACACAACTCCGGGCTTTTCACACACACGCAACTGAGAACCGGGTGCGTTAACCCGACTTTCGATACTGGAAGAGTCTTTCGACTATTTTCGTGAGGACAACCTTGGAATCCCCCAATAGAATTGAGGTTTTTGACGCCAAAAATACGGAAAAGCGGTGTAGTGAAGACCTTTGGGGTGGCACGCCTCAAAAATTGAAGGATTTTGTGGATCGCCTGAAAAATGTGTGCCCAGGATCGAAAGTCGGGTTAGCTGTTAAATTTCCCAAAAAATCCAAGAAATCCGCCTCATCCATGGTAAAACTCGGTTCCCGTTCGCGTATTTCGTATTTCGCGGTTAAAAATCCCTGTCTTCTCCGTGCCTCCGTGCCCAACCCCGTGTCATGCCCCTGAGGTCCGCATCTGCGTCCATCTGTTAATCTGCGGTTACCCCCCCTTTTTTTATTTCAGTTTTTCAATTTCCCCCCCCCAAGTAACCGTCATCCATGGTCAAGTTTTGGAATCTTCCCCTTCCCGCCCCGGCGAAGAAAACTTCCCTCCGGGCCGCCGGTGGGGTAAAAGTAGTGCGGTGTTGACCATATGAAAATTGGACTCTTTGGCGGTTCCTTTGATCCCGTTCACCTGGGCCATCTTTTGGCGGCCCGGACGGCCGTGGAGGAGCTGGGGCTGGACCGGCTATTTTTTATTCCCGCCGCCCAATCGCCCTTCAAGCTGGATTCACAACACGCCCCGGCCACCGCGCGGCTGCGCTGGCTGCGCCTGGCCTTGGCCGGACGTCCCGAGTGCGAGGTGGATGACCAGGAAATCCGCCGCGGCGGCGTCTCCTTCTCCATCGAAACC
>Ga0302320_10003490_pt1 | contig 36530 bp, 28 predicted proteins | sample Bog_T0_3_FD_202130 | JGI IMG/M metagenome (GOLD analysis project Ga0302320, IMG submission 202130) | Peat permafrost microbial communities from Stordalen Mire near Abisko, Sweden - Bog_T0_3 | ecosystem: Environmental > Terrestrial > Soil > Wetlands > Peat | place: Sweden: Abisko, Stordalen Mire...
CCGCCGAGGCGGAGGTCCCAGTGGTGCTCATCGTCGCCGAGCCGCTCACCACGCTGGACGAGTCGCCGTTGACAAAGCCGGTGATGGCATCGGTCAGCGTCGGCACCGTTCCGCCGTAGGTCATGGACTGGTTAGCCGCTGTCACGGTCAGCACGTCTTTGTTGATGGTCAGCGGGACAGTTGCGGGCGAGAATGTGCAGTTGTTGTTGCTTGTGGGCGTGAACGTCACGCTCAACGTCTGCGCACCAGAGGCGAGCACCGTGCCGGATGCGGGCGAGTAGACCCAGGTTCCCGTCACTGTTGTGCCGTTGCAGGTTGCGGTCGCATCAAGCTGCGTCCCGCTCAGCGGCGTTCCGTAGTTGATTGCCACCGGGTTAGGCCAGTTGATGACGCCGGCTGCCTGGTTAACGGTCAGCGTTCCGGGAACGTAGTTGAAGGTGTAGTTGGACGCCACCAGGTTCTGAGTGGCAAAGGTAATCGGATAGTTGGTCCCGGCCGCCGAAGTGATGGTCCCTGTGGTGCTCATCGTGGCCGTGCCGCTCACCACGCTTGAGTTCTGGCCATTCACATAGCCGGTAATGGTGTCAGAGAAAGCGGGGATCGGCCCGCCGTACGGCATGGAGGCGTTGTTCGCCGTCACGGTGAGCACCGCCGGGTTCACGACGATGGTCTTGGTCACGCAGGTTGCCGCGGTGTAGTCCACGTTGCCGGCCTGGCAAGCCTGAACCACGATGCTGCCTGCTCCTGTAACCGTCAGCGTGCTGCCGTTGGTTCCGCTCAGCGAGCCGGGGCCGGAGACGTAGCTGAACGTGACCGGGTTGCCTGAAGCGCCGCCGGTTGCCGTCAGCGTGATCGGCGATACCCCGTACGTCACCGGTGTTGCCGGATTGAATGTCACCGTCTGCGGAAGCTGGTTGATGGTCAGCGTTCCCGGCACGTAGTTGAAGGTGTAGTTGGTCGCGGTCAGATTCTCTGTCGCAAAAGTGATCGGATAGCCGCTGCCGGCCGGCGAAGAACTGGTGGCGGTCGTGCTCATCGTGGCCGTGCCGCCAACCACGCTGGCCGTATCGCCGTTCACGAATCCCGTGATGGCGTCAGTCAGTGTAGGAACGCTCGCGCCGTAGTTCATGCTCTGGTTAGCCGCCGTCACCGTGAGCACATCCTTGTTCACGGTCAGCGGAACAGTGGTGGCAACGTAGGTGCAGTTGCTGTTGCCGGTAGGCGTGAAGGTCACGCTCAGTGTCTGCGCGCCAGAGGCGAGCACCGTGCTCAGGGCCGGAGTGTAGGCGTAGGTGCCGGTAACCGCAGATCCGTTGCAGGTGGCTGTCGCATCAAGCTGCGTTCCGCTCAGCGGCGTTCCATAATTGATGGCCGAGGGTGTGGGCCAGCTGATGGCGCCGGGAGCCTGGTTGATCGTCAGGGTTGCCGGCACGTAAACGAAGGTATAGTTCGTCGCCGTCAGTGCCTGCGTCGCGAAGGTGATCGGGTAACCGCCAGCCAAAACCGGCGAGGAGGACGTTGCGGTCGTGCTCATGGTGGCCGTTCCGCCAACCACGCTCGAAGTGTCCCCGTTGACGTAGCCGGTGATGGCGTCGGTCAGCGTCGGCACTGTCCCGCCGTAGGTCATTGACTGGTTGTTGGCCGTCACCGTGAGCACGTCCTTGTTCACGGTCAGCGGAACAGTGGCAGGCGTATAGGTGCAGTTGCTGCCGCCGGTAGGCGTAAAGGTCACGCTGAGTGTCTGCGCGCCGGAGTTGAGCACCGTGCCCAAAGCCGGAGTGTAGGCGTAGGTGCCGGTAACCGCTGATCCGTTGCAGGTGGCTGTCGCATCAAGCTGCGTTCCGCTCAATCCGGTTCCATAGTTGATGGCCGAGGGAGCGGGCCATGTGATCACCCCAGGTGCCGGAGTCACGACCAGGGTTCCAGGCACATAGGAGACGGTGTAGTTGGCGTTGGCCAGCGTCTCCGTGGCGAAGGTGATCGGATAGCTGCCCACCGGGGAAGCCGTGGTAGCCGTGGTGGTCAATGTTGCGGAGCCGGTCAGCACCGAAGCTGTATCGCCGTTGACGAAGCCTGTGATGGCGTCGGTCAGTGTGGGGTTGGCCGCACCATAAACCCTGGTGAAGCTGTTGGCGGTCACCACGAGCGGGGCAGGGTTAACCACCTGCACCACGCTGGTGGTGAGCACCGGGCAGCTGGTTGTGACCGTGGTCGGCGTAAAGGTCACGTTGAGCGTATCGTTGCCCGCGGGCAGAACCGTTCCATTGGTTACCGCCGAGGAGCCATAGGTGTAGGCGTAGGTTCCGGCAGCCATCGTGCCGCTGCAGAGTTCGGTCGCATCCAGTTGAATTGCGCTGAGAGCCGTGCCATATGTGATGGCCGCGGGGGTTGCCCAGTTGATGGAGTGGCTGCCCAGAACATTCAGCGGATCGGTGCCGACCACGGAGGAACCAAGGCCGCCGCCGCTGATGGTGGAGGTAAGCGACCCCACGCCGGTGCCGATGGGGGCGTTGGAGGCAACGGCAACCGGCACATCGATGGTGTCGGTCGTGCTGGTGCCCAGATCGGTGCTGCGGGTGCAAGTGAACGCGGTAGAGCCTGCGCTCGAGGTGCAGCTCCAGTCGCCGCCCGTCCCCGTGGTCCAGGACGTGGTGTTGACCGTGATGCCCGTCGGCAGCGTGCCGGCAACCTGAAGTGAGGAGCCCAGGCTGATGGTGGAGGTATTCTGCACGGCGATGGCGATCGTGTCGTTCCCGTCGCCCTGGTTGAAGGTGGTGGGATAGTTGACGAAGGTCTGCGCCGCGGTTGCCGCCGTAACCGGGGTCACCGCGTTGGTCAAATCGAACAGCGCAAACTCCAGCAGGTGCTCCTGCGGTGACATGGCGCCGGTGGGGCACTCAGAGGGGAACGTTGCTCCGCCGAAGTTGCCGTTATACACGTGGTAGTCGTTATACAGAACCTTGCCGCACTGGTTATCGGCGCCCGCGCCCACCGGCGTGTTGAAGGTCAACTGCATGACCGGAGTATTTGACTCTTTGTTGCTGCCGGTCTGATTGGTCAGGTTGTTGGTCAGAGTCAGCCAGGACTGGGTGGGAGAGTTCACGCCATTCTGGTCGAGGCGCAGGGTTGAAAGCGAGATCTGTGCCGGGCTGCCTTCCGCGGTCGTGGAGGCAGCGGGCGCCGTTGTGTCTTCCAACCATGAGGAGAGAACCCCTCCGTCAGTAAAGCTGGCGTTCACGATGGCATTGCCCGGGTCAGCCGTGGGCTGGGCCTGTCCAGTATTCCACTGTACGGCCGTCGCAGGGCCCTGGGCCGTACTCAGATTAACAACCTGGTTCGTCCCGTTGATATTCTGGGTGACTGTGCTGGCGTTGTGGCTGTTTTGAAGCCATGCGTAGCTATAGTGCGTGCTGAACAAGCGTCCGCCGCGGTTGGCCCAGTCCAGAACGATTCCCTGGTCGCTGGAGGCGTCTGAGTCAGCCGGACTTCCCTGGCAGGGGAACATGATCATGTCGTAGGCGTTCATTGCTGAGGTGCTGCCAGTCAGCGCGGACTCCAACGGGGTGGAGCTGTTGATCTGCGCGCCGGGCTGGTGGTCGGCCAGAAAGAGGTTGATTTGTCCCGTGCCGTTCGAATTCGTGAACTCGGACTGAGCGATGCCTGTGCGGTAGATGACGCATTCCACCGCATCCACACTGCCGGTGACCACGGCGATCTTGGGGATGTCGCCTTGCACATGCGTGCTCGGCATCGTGGTGGTCCATGCGGGAGCAGCAGTGGTGCCGCAGGCCGTGACGCTGGAGATGGTTCCTTGCATGCGCCACTTGCCCGACTGGATCACGATCGGGATGTTGCTGCCGGAGGGGACGCCGGTCAACGTGAAGCTGCCGTCATACTTTGAATAGCTGAACGTAATCGGGCCGCCCGATGCCTCGTTCCCGTTGGTCAGGCATTGCACGCCGGCAGGGATGGCGCCGGGAACTGTGCTCGGAATATAAACCAGGGCATTGGGCAGCGGATCGACGCCGTTGGGCATGTAGACAGTTCCGGTCACCGTCGTTGTCCCGGTCCCGGTGCAACTGTTGGCCACCTGGCACGATCCGTAGCAGGCGCCGCTCAGCGATCCGGTAAAGCCGTCGCTGACGAAGTAGGTGAACGAGATGTCGAAGTTGCCGGCTGACCCGCTGCCGGTGGGCGCGTTGGTATAGGTGAGCTGCGTGACAATCTTGCTGGGCCAGCCACCCGTCGGCGGTCCGTAGTTCACACCTTCAGCCACCGAGCCGGCGGTACCCGTCATCTGGCATACAGCCGCCGAAGAGACAGTATTGCCGCACTGCATGTACTGCGAACTGCCCGTGGGCGCGGTTGCCGTGAGGGTCAGCGTGAAGTTTGCGTTGCCCGTGTCGTTATTGATCAGGTAGGTCGCATTCTGGCCGTTCACAATGGCCGCCAGCGTCTGCGTTCCACTCTCCAACGCCGTCAGGCTATAAGCCGTGGTGTTGTTCGCGCAGATGGTCCCCGACCCGCTGGTGAGCGCACCTGCGGTGCAACCGGTCGCGGCTTGCACGGTCACAGTAGGACACGCGACCGCGGATGGGGCCGACGCGACGAGCAGCGTGGCCACAAGACCAAGCGCAAGTCCGGCAAAAGACACGATTCCTCTTTGAGTGGAAGGCCTCCCCATCGTACGCACGGCCTGATGGCGTGTGCGTGCCTTGGCAAGCGGCCTTGAGGCCATTACAAAACGAGACGCAACCGAACGCAGCATGCGCTGGACGTCGCCAAACAGCGAGGGGATATGCTTCGTGAATCGATCCCCTGCGGCTGCACGGGCCGTGGGCTTGCAAGATGTCTGATTTGAGGTCCACTTCATGACAATCGTCTCCAAAACTTCTCAAAATCGATGCGCTTTTCCACGCAACTCACCGGGCTTCTCAGGGAATATTCGCCCCGGCTATGTATCAAAGGTCTACTTTGCTCGGTCTTGCCGCAATAACACTTTCAGGCTACAAACTAACTCGTTACTTATTCCGTGATAAGGTTGTGACCTTCTCGCCACTTACCGTATGGCCTGTTAGTTCCGCGACGAAGTTACGGTAACCACGCAGACCGGTTACCGTTGGGGGATAAAGACCTCGCGAGACCCCATAAAGCGAGTAAATCGCTTCACTAGAGGAGTTAATTTGCAAATGGACGAGGTCGGGCTGGGATTCGGCGCGCAGAGTCCCGGACTGTACTCGCACAAGCCTCTCTGCGCTCTCTGGCGTAGCGCTGGTCTATATGACGGTGCGGTGCGGCCCAGAGCAATGGAAGCAGGGGACTAAGTAGCATGGATACGCAGTTGAAAGCTTAACCATTAACTTCGTGTTCTTCCTTCTCCGGGTTGGCGGATTCTATGGCCAATCGAGTAGGCTAAGGGCGCAGGTGCGGCAGGCAAAATGTCTGCCGGGATTGGGAGACAAGATGAGACGTGCCATGATCATGTTCGCGGTTTTGATATGCCACTCTGCCCTGGCCCACGGCCAGAGCGCCTGCGCCCAACTCGGCGTGGATTGCAGCCATCCCAACATCGATCAGCGGCCGTCGGCTCCGGTCTGCGACTCAGCCTGCCGTCAAGCGGCCCAGGAAAGAAGTCAGCAATACTGGCAGCAGCGTCAGGAGTACGAGAAGCAAAGAGCGGAAGACAGGGAGCGCCGGAACGCTGAAAAGGCTGAGCAGAAGGCAAACCGCGAACAGAGCAAGCGCATCATGGCCGCAAACAAGATCGCAAGCCTGGCCTGGACCATGATGGAGAAGGGTGAATGCGGCAAAGCGGTAGGCCTTTACGAGAGCGCGCTCAACCTCACAGAGTTTTCCCAGTGGCAGAAGAATCGGTCGATATGCCTCGCCAGGCTGCACCGCTTCGACGAGGCATACGCCGAATGGGAGAAGCTGATCAACGACCGCAACACGCCGGATGGCGACATTCGCGGCATGCGCATGGCAGAGTGGGACATTATGTACGACAAGGGGTACATCTGCCCTGTTCCTCCCTACTTCAAGGGAACAGAAGGCTGCTACCGCCGGCCGGACCACCAGACCCTCGACAAGGTCTATGTGCCCCTACCTTATATAGAGGGGAAAACCTGGACCGCATTCGACGTCATCAGCTCAGGCCCCTTCACCGTGACCACGCGGGACGGCCATGAGTGGCACAGTGGCGAAGTGAATATGACCACCCTCAACCTGCTCGACGCGAAGATCAAGACGGGCAAAGGCACGGCGGTGCGCTTTTTGCTGCCCGATATGACAACCTTCGCTCTGGGGCCTGAGGCGGAGGTCACCTTTGACAGCTTCATCTACGACCCCAACGAAAACCATACATCCATGACAATGAAGGTGGCGGCCGGCAGCTTCCGGTTTGTTTCAGGAAAGCTGGCCCACCCTGACCCGGCAAGCAAGACGGTTACTCTGCCCACAGGTTCGCTGTTGGAGAAGTTCAACCGTGTGATGGACGCCGTGGTGGGATTCAAGGATGCCTGCATGGATGACGCGCACCCGTGCATCATCAACCTCGGCACCCGCGGTACGGACGTGGAGATTGAGCATGACCCGAACGGCAAGGGATCCTGGAACGAAGGAACAGACCGCTGGTGGATCTGCGCCTACGAAGGCGATATCAACGTAACCGGCGACAAAAACTACCCGGTGCCCGTGGGGCAGTGCTTCATCCGGTTCACCCACCCTGACAGATCGTCCGAACCTGGCGACCATGGTTACTCCATCGGTCTGTTTCCCAACTACGACGACAGTCCGGGCGCGGCGGCCACGGCGATCAGTAAAAACGCGCAACTCAGCGTCACCGATTTCTGGGACGACAGCATCACGATCCCGACTACGGGGCGGCAGTAGCCGGGTTGCCGCGTTGTGCTGGCCTCCGTGTGCACCATCGGCGATGACGAACTGGGCGCTCCTTATATAGGTAAGAGCGCCGCGCCGGGAATTGACATCGCTCCTCCCAAGCGGATATCCTCCCCCTGCCTGAACGAGGCGGAGAACACTCCTCATGATTGGATTAGTCAACTACGCCATTGAGCCCTACTCGGTAGAGCTTCGCGAGATTCCCGTTCCCGAGATCGGCGAAGACGATGTGCTGCTCAAGGTGCAGGCGGTCTCGGTCTGCGGCAGCGATCTGCACCAATACACCGGCAAGCAGAGCTGGAAGGTGAACTACCCCGTGGTGCTGGGCCATGAATTTGCAGGCACGATTGCCAAACTCGGCAGCCGTGTGAGCGGCTTCAAAGAGGGCGACCGCGTGGCCAGTGAAACCGCGGCCCAATTGCCTCCTGACTCGGCCTACATGCGCCAGGGGCTCTATAACCTTGAGCCCAAGCGCCTCGGGTTCGGCTACGGGGTCAATGGAGCCATGGCGCCGTTTGTTAAGGTTCCGGCGCGCTGCCTCCATCATGTTCCTGCCGCGCTGCCGCTGGAGAAGGCGGCGCTCACTGAGCCGTGCTGCGTGGCCTACAACGCCGTCTGCGTCAACTCGCACATGCGGCCCGGCGATACGGTCGCGGTAATCGGCCCGGGCCCCATCGGCCTCCTCTGCGCCGCCATGGCCAAACTCTCCGGCGCGGGGCACCTCGCGGTCATCGGGATTCCCGCCGACGCCAAACGCCTGGAGACGGCAAAGCAGATGGGCGCCGACTCGATCCTCGGCGCGCAGGGCGAAGATGTTGCGGAGTGGACCAGGAACTTCGGCGATGGCTACGGATTTGACTTGGTGATCGACGCGGCCGGCGTCTCAGCCGCGCTCAAGCTGGCGCTCGACATCGTGCGCCCGGCGGGGCAAATCACCAAGGTCGGCTGGGGACCACAGCCGCTGAACTTTTCGCTCGACCAGCTCGTTCAGAAGGCGGCCACGCTGCAAGGCAGTTTCTCTCACAACTGGCTCGTCTGGGAGAAGGTGCTATCGCTGCTGGCCAGCGGCAAAATCGACCTCGACCCTGTCCTCAATCGCGTCTCGCCCCTCGCCGAATGGCGCGAAGCCTTTGATGAGATGCATTCCGGGAAAATTGTGAAAGCTGTGCTCAAGCCATGAATCCACACGCAACTCCCGCAAGCGCGCGTTTGAAAGATAAGGTCATCCTGGTCACCGGATCCACCACCGGCATCGGCGAGGCCATTGCGCGGCTGTTTGTGCGCGAGGGCGCGCAGGTCATGATCCACGGCAGGCGAGAGGATGCGGCGGAGAAGCTCGCCTCCGAGCTCGGCGACCGCGCGGCATTTGTTATCGGCGCGCTGGAAGATCCCGAGACTCCGGCCAAGTTGATCGCCGCCACCATCGAACGATTCGGCAGAATCGACGGCCTGGTGAACAACGCCGCCCGCATCACTCGCTGCGTCCTTGAAACTGCCACGCCGGAACTCTTCGATCTCACCATGGCCGTCAATGTGCGCGCGCCCCTGCTGCTCATCCAGGCGGCGCTGCCAGGTTTTCGTAAGCAGGGCCATGGCCGCGTGCTCAACATCGGGTCCATAAACGCCTATTGCGGCGAGTCGAACTTGCCGCTTTACTCCATCTCCAAGGGCGCCCTGATGACCCTCACGCGCAACCTGGCCGATGCGTTCGCGTCGGAGCGCATTCAGATCAACCAGCTCAACGTCGGCTGGACCCTGACGCCTAACGAGTATCAGTACAAGCTGAACGATGGCTTGCAATCCGACTGGCCGTCCCATCTGCCCTTCGGCGCCGCGCCCTCAGGCCGGATTCATTCTCCGGAAGAAGTTGCCATGGCTGCAATCTTTTTCCTCTCCGACGAGGCCGCGCTGATCAACGGAGCGATCCTCGATGTCGAGCAATACCCGGTCATCGGCCGCAACCCGGTTAAGGAAGGAAAATGAACACGCAAGGTAAACCCAAGCTGGCCGCATTTCCCAAGTGCTATATGGATCAACTCTGCGTCGATAAGACCATGACGCTGTTTGAGTGGATTGACCTGGCCGCCACGCTGGGTGTCGATGGGCTGGAGTTCTATTCAGGCTTCCTCAATGAAGACGCCGAATTTCTTGAAAGAGTGAAGGCCGCGCTCGATCGTCACAACCTGACCATGCCCATGCTCTGCTGTTCGCCCGACTTCACGCAGCCTGATCCGGCATTGCTCAAGAGAGAGATTGAGCGTGAAAAGCGAATGATCGAAATCGCCGCCTACTTTGGCGGCGGCTTTTGCCGCGTTCTCTCAGGCCAGCGCCGCCCAGAGGTCTCACGCGCGGCCGGCGTCGCCCAGGTGGTCCGCGTCATCAAGGATCTGCTGCCGTTTGCCGAGGAGCATCGCGTGGTCCTGAACATGGAGAACCACTACAAAGACAATTACTGGCAGTATCCTGAGTTCGCGCAAAAAATGGATGTCTTCGTCGAGATCGTCGATCAGATTGATTCACCATGGTTCGGCGTCAACTACGATCCTTCCAACACCATCTTGGCCGGCGAAGACCCGCTGGAGCTGCTCGAGCGCGTCAAGCACCGCGTCGTCACCATGCATGCCAGTGACCGCTATCTGAAGAGCGGCACCATCGAAGACCTGCGCAAGGAAGAAGATTCCGTTGGCTACGCCAGCCGCCTCGCCCACGGCGTCATCGGCAAAGGCATGAATGACTACGACAAGATCTTCTCCACGCTCAACGCCGTGGGATTCAACGGGTGGATATCGATTGAAGACGGCATGGACGGCATGAACGATCTGCGGCAATCGGTTGCATTTCTCAGAGCCAAAATCGACCGACACTTCGGCGGTTAAGGAACCTCTGAACAAGTTGATGTTTTGAAAGGGCGCGGTTCGGGCTACCCTCTGGGTCGCGCGCCGCAAACGCAACAATATCGGCGCGGGCTTTAGCCCCTGAGGGAATGCTGAATCGCTACCGCAACTTGTGCGGCGCCTCCCAAAGAGCGGTGCCGATATTCGCAGTTGTTGAATGCATGTCCCTAAGCTTTCAAGAAAGGAACGCCCGGTGGGCTGCACACGGATCCATGCAGACGCCAGGCAACGTTACTATGAAGACAATTGTCCAGATCTCTCTCGATCTCATTTCGATTCCCGAAGCCATTGAAACCGCGCATCTCGCCATGCGCTCCGGCGTTGACTGGCTTGAGGCGGGCACGCCCCTCATTATTGCCGAAGGCATGAACGGCGTGCGCGCGCTCCGCGCGGAGTTTCCCGGTGTGCCCATCGTTGCCGATCTAAAAACCATGGATGGCGGCTGGCTTGAAGCAGAGATCATGGCCAAGGCCGGCGCAACGCACGTCGTAGTCATGGAGCGCGCGCATCCTGAGACCGTGAAGATGGTCGTCAAGGCCGGCCGCGACCTCGGCGTCAAGGTGATGGGAGACAATCTGGGCGCACCCGACATGGTTGCCTCCGCGAAGCGGCTCGAAGACCTCGGCTGCGATTTCGTCATTCATCACATTGGCTACGATGAACGGCGCGGCCTGAGAGCGGCAGGGAAGCACTGCAATACGCCGCTCGATCAACTGCGGGAGATTGTCGCGGCTGTGCGCGTGCCTGTGCAGGCAGTCGGCGGCCTGACCACCGAAGAGGCGATGCGTACACCGGAATATGGCGCTCCGCTGGTGGTGTTGGGCGCGCCGCTCACCATTGACGCCGATGCCTTCAAGACCGCATCCGGCAATCTTGAAGACAAGTTGCGCATGATCTGCGATAAAGTGCACGCCTACAGCAATTGAACCGCTATTCAAGACGGTGTGAGGAGTCATACAGTGAAGATACTAATCACAGGCGGAGCCGGATTTGTGGGCGCGCGCCTTGCGCGTGAGTTATTGAAGAGCGGGGAACTAGCCGGCAAAACCATCCGCCAGTTGGTGCTGGCCGACCTGAGCCTGCCGCTCTCGGAACTGCTCGCTGACCCGCGCGTGCGCGCAGCCACTGGAACCCTCATCGCCCAATGCGCGGCGTTGAGTGCGGAAAGATTCGACATCGTCTTTCACCTGGCCGCGGCGGTCTCGGCCGAGTGCGAGGCCGACTTCGATCTTGGCCTTCGCTCGAATCTCGATACAACCCGCGCGCTCCTGGATGCGCTCCGTGCCGCGGGCAATTTGCCGCGCTTTGTCTTCTCCAGTTCGCTCGCCGTCTTCGGCTCCGACCCCGCCCTCCCCTTGCCGCCGGTGATTCGCGACGACACGCTCCCCACGCCGCAATCCTCCTATGGTGTGCAGAAGTTTATCTGCGAACAGTTGGTCGCCGACTACACGCGCAAGGGCTTTATCGATGGGCGCAACGTCCGGCTCATGACCGTCGTTGTGCGCCCCGGCCGTCCCAATGGTGCGGCCTCGGGGTTCATGTCCGGCATCATTCGTGAACCGGTCAATGGCCAGCCGTCAGTCTGTCCGGTGGCGCCCGAAACAAAAGTGGCTCTGGCCTCACCGGCGCGCACGATTGAAGGCCTCATCGCCATCGCCGAGGCCACGCGCGAAGTCCTTGGCGGGCACACCGCCATCAACCTGCCCGCGCTCACCGTGAGCGTAGGCGAAATGCTACAGGCGCTCGAAGCCGCCGCCGGAGCAGACGTGCGCGCACTGGTGAGCTTCAAGCACGACCCGGCAATTGCCCGCCTGGTCGGCGGCTGGCCCGCTGCCTTTGATAACTCACGCGCAAAGTGCCTTGGCCTCGAACCCGATCCCGATTTCATCTCCATCGTTCGTCAGTATCTTGACGATCGCGCGCGCGAGTCTGCTTCACGTTCCTGAACCGGCACGGCAATCATGAGGACACCGGCATGGCATTACAGAAGCCTGCTTCAGGCGTGTCGTCAACAGAAGACCCGGCGCGAAAGATTCACGCCAAGGTCTTCCGTCACGTCGTGCCGTTTCTGATCGTCTGTTACGTCATCTCCTATCTTGACCGCGTCAATATCGCCTTCGCCAAATTGCAAATGCAGCAGAGCCGCGGCTTCAGCGAGACTGTCTTCGGCTTCGGCGCGGGCGTCTTCTTCATGGGCTACTTTCTCTTCGGCCTGCCCAGCAATCTGCTCATGCTCAAGGCCGGCGCGCGCAACTGGATCGCCTGCATCCTGGTTGTCTGGGGCCTCTTGTCCGCCTCGTTCATCTTCATCACCACGCCCGTTTCCTATTATGTGTTGCGCTTTCTGCTCGGCGCCGCAGAGGCCGGCTTCTATCCCGGCGCAATCCTCTATCTCACTTGCTGGTTTCCCGCGCATCGCAGGGCCAGAATCCTCGCGCTCTTTGTCTCAGCCATCCCCGTGGCGGGCATCTTCGGCAATCCGCTTTCCGGCTGGATCATGAGTTCCTGCAACGGCGCATTCAATCTGCAAGGTTGGCAATGGATGTTCCTGGTTGAAGCGCTGCCGGCCTTGCTCGCCGGCGTCGCAGCCCTTTTTGTGTTAGACAACAACGTGGCCAGCGCAACCTGGCTCAGCCATGCAGAGAAAGAATTCCTTGTCGCCGAGATCGCGGCCGACGCTGAACTGAGCCGCTCTCAGCCTCGTTCAATCGGCCAGGTGCTGCGCAGCGGCCGCGTATGGACGCTGTGTCTGATCTACTTTGCCATTGTCATGGGCCAGTACGGGCTCACCTTCTGGATGCCCACGCTGGTCAAGACAACCGGCGTCAACGGGATGCAAAACATCGGCCTGCTCAGCGCCATCCCCTTCCTTTGCGCCGTCGTCGCAATGAACCTGTGCGGCCGCAGCTCCGATGCGCGGCGCGAGCGGCGCTGGCATCTCATCGTGCCTGCCGCTGCTGCCGCGCTGGGCTTCGTCGGGGCCGCGGCCTATCCCCACAGCACCGTTGTCTCACTCGCTTTCTTGTCGCTGGCCGCCTGCGGAGTGCTCACCTGCACCGCGCTCTTCTGGTCGCTGCCAACGTCAGTGCTCAGCGGAACCGCCGCGGCCGCCGGCATTGCCCTCATCAACTCGGTGGGCAACCTTGCCGGCTTTGCCAGCCCTTCGCTCATCGGCTGGCTCAAGGACGCGACACATAGCAATGAATACGGCATGTTCGCGCTCGCCGCCATCCTGCTCTGCAGTTGCGTGCTCGTCGCGCGCATCCCTGCCAGGCTGGTCAACCGCTGATCCGCGGAACCGGCAGGCGTTGTTTGATGTAAAGTAAGAGAAACTTCGGCTGCGCTCGGATGTTGTTTCCTCGTAGAATCCATGCAGCCGGACTATCGAAAGAGCCGTGAACATGGCCCTCCTGGGTTGCATCGCCGACGACCTCACCGGCGCCACCGATCTGGCTAACAATCTTGTCCGCGCCGGCATGCGGGTGGTGCAGACCATCGGCGTGCCCAGTGAGACGTCCCATCTGGATGTGGACGCGATTGTTGTCGCGCTCAAGTCGCGGACTATCCCAGCGGCGGAGGCGGTTGCGCAGTCGCTCCATGCTTGCCGCTGGCTGCGAGCGCAGGGTGTTCAACAGATTTATTTCAAGGTCTGCTCCACCTTTGACTCAGCGCGCCAGGGCAACATCGGCCCGGTGATCGAGGCGCTGATGGATGAGCTCGCCTGCGACTTCTCGATCGCCACTCCGGCCTTTCCAGACGCAGGCCGAACCGTCTTCAATGGACATCTGTTCGTCGGCAGTCTGTTGCTCTCCGATACCGGCATGCGCATCCATCCGCTCACCCCCATGACGGACGCCAACCTCGTGCGTGTGCTTCAAGCACAACTCGACCCAGCCAAAGGGCGCAAGGTGGGATTGATCGACTTCAGCGTTGTTGGCGATTCATCGAGCGCCATCCGGCATCGCATCGGCGAACTGCGCTCGGAGGGAATCTCCATCGCCATCGCGGATGCAATCAACAATCAGGACTTGCTCCATCTGGCCGCCGCGCTCCACGACGCCTCACTCGTAACGGCCGCTTCCGGGCTCGCCATCGGCCTGCCCGCCAACTGCGGATTCGCGCCTTCGCCCGCTGCAAGCCAACTGCCCCCGGCAGCAGGCCGCAAGGCGATCGTCGCAGGCAGTTGCTCGGCCGCAACAAATGCCCAGGTGAAGAACTTCATCGCAGCAGGAGAAAATGCCCGCGCCTTGGCGCCGCTTGAGGTCGCCGCGGATTTTGCCGCCCAGATTGCCCACGTGCTCGAATGGGCAGATGCGTGCTGGGCTGCCGATTCAAACCAGCCGTTGTTGGTCTATTCAACCGCCGGACCAGCCGAGGTCCAGACCGTGCAGCAGCGTCTCGGCGTTCTCAAAGCGGGCGCTCTGATTGAGCGCGCATTGTCCGCGGTCGCTCTCGGATTGGTCGAGCGCGGCGCAGGGCAGTTGATCCTGGCAGGCGGAGAGACCGCGGGTGCCTGTGTGCACGCGCTAGAGGTTCACCATTTGCAGATTGGTCCGCAGATTGATCCCGGCGTGCCGTGGTGCCACGCTCTTTCACCTGCTACCAGATTGAGTGGCCTGCACCTTGCCTTGAAGTCCGGTAACTTTGGATCGACAGACTTCTTCACCAAGTCCTTCGAGCTGCTTGCCTGATGCTTATGACGAATGAACTCGAACTGCGAAAAGAAATCTGCCGCGTCGCCCACTCGCTGTTTCAACGCGGCTACGTACATGCCACAGCGGGAAACATCAGTGCCCGGCTCTCTGATGGATTCCTGATTACCCCCGGCGACGCCTGCCTCGGATTCATGGAGCCGGGCGATCTTGCCAAGGTTGGCGTCGATGGCGCGCAGCAGAGCGGTGCTCGTGCCAGCAAGGCCCTCGTGCTGCATCGCTCCATCTACGAAGCCGACCCCTCTGCGGCGTGCATCATTCACACCCACTCCACATCTCTGGTAGCGCTCACGCTCAGCGGGGTCTGGACCCAGAACGACATCGTGCCGCCGATTACTCCTTACTTCGTAATGAAGGTGGGCCACGTGCCGCTGATCCGCTACCATCGCCCCGGCGATCCCGCGGTGGGCTCTCTGGTGGCGCAGGCGATTACGCGGGCTCGCACGGATGGAGCGCCGATTCGCGCCGTCATGCTTGACCGCCTTGGACCAAACGTCTGGCATGAGTCGCCGGCCGCGGCCATGGCCGTGCTTGAAGAACTGGAAGAGACCGCGCGGCTATGGCTCAACTGCAACCCGAGGCCAGAGCCGCTCACCGCAGCGCAGATCGACGAGGTCCGCCGATACTTCGGCGCTTCCTGGTAAATTGTTCACGGAGTCACCCGTATGCCCCGCTTCGCCGCAAACCTTTCGATGATGTACACCGAGCACAGCTTCCTTGACCGCTTTGCCGCTGCGTCGCGCGATGGCTTCAAGGCTGTCGAGTTTTTGTTCCCGTATGAATATGCACCCGAAACCCTGGCGGAGCTGCTCAATGCCAATCAACTGATTCAGGTCCTGTTCAATGCGCCCCCCGGCAACTTCAAAGCAGGTGAGCGCGGCTGCACCGCGTTGCCGGGGCGCGAAGCGGAGTTTCGCGAAGGCTTTTTGCGCGCGCTGGAGTACGCCCGCATTCTCAACTGCCCGCGTGTACACGCCATGGCCGGTCTTGTCGCGCCCGGCGCCGATCGCGCCCGGATGCGCGAGACCTACGTCTCCAATCTTGCCTGGGCCGCTACGCAGGCGCAGCCGGCGGGCGTTAGTGTGCTAGTCGAGCCCATCGCCGCGCGCAACATTCCCGGCTACTTCCTCAATCTTCAGCAAGTGGCGCACGACCTCGTCGCCGAAATTGGCAAGCCAAATCTCAAGGTCCAGATGGACCTCTTCCATTGCCAGGTGGCCGAGGGCGACCTTGCAATCAGGATTCGCAAATATCTTGGCGATCCAAAGCAGAGCCGCGTCGGCCACTTCCAGATTGCCGGCGTACCGGAGCGGTACGAGCCCAGCTTTGGCGAAGTGAATTACGACTACCTCTTTGACCTGATCGACGAGCTTGGCTATGAGGGATGGGTCGGTTGCGAATACACGCCCAGGGCGGGCACTTCAGAGGGTCTCGATTGGTTTAGACAGCGCCTGCCTGCTTAGGCGCTCGATCAATCAGACAACACAAGAGAGCGTCAGCGTAAGCAGCAGTCCCACCACGGCGACGATCGTCTCAACCACTGACCACGTCTTCAGCGTCTGAACCACGGTCAAGTTGAAGTACTCTTTCATCAGCCAGAATCCGCCGTCGTTGACATGCGAGAAGATCAGCGACCCTGCCCCTGTGGCAATCGCCAGCAGCTCGGGATGAACCCCCGTGCCGGCCAGCGCCAGTGGCGCCACAATCCCCGCCGCCGTGGTCATCGCCACCGTAGCCGAGCCGGTAGCCAGCCGCATCAGCGCAGCCAGCATCCACGCAAGCACCAGCAAGGAAACGTGTGCATGCAGAGCCACCGCAATAATCGCCTGCGAAACGCCGCTATCCTGCAAAACTCTGCCGAACCCCCCGCCCGCGCCCACCAGCAGCGTGATGGCCGCAGTTGGCCCGAGACACTCGTTACTGAAGCGCAGCACGGTCTCGCGCGAAAAACCGCGCATCCGCCCCAACGTCACAAAGCTCAGCAGCACGCCGATAAGCAAAGCCATGATGTCGCTGCCCAACAAATGGAGCCCCTGGTTCACTGTGCTGCCCGGCGTCGACACCGCATCCGCCCAACTGCCGAACATCATCAGCAGCACCGGGAAGAGAACCGTGAACCATGCCAGTCCCGCGCCCGGCAAACTGGCCTCCGGGTCCTGATCCAGAAACTGGTCGGCCATCGGGTTGTCATCCGCAAGCTTGATATGCGGAGCAATCAGCTTCGCGTAAATCGGTCCGGCGATGATCGCGGTAGGAATGCCGACCAGCAGCGCATAAAGAATTGTGCGGCCCACATCGGCCTTGTAGAGCGTGACCGCCATCAGCACCGCTGGATGCGGAGGCACCAGGCCGTGCACCACTGAGAGGCCCGCCACCATGGGCAGCCCGATAAGAATCAGCGAAGTCCTTGTGCGGCGCGCCACCGTGTAGACGATCGGCATCAGCAGCACAAAACCTACTTGGAAAAACGCGGGCAGCCCAACCACGATGCCAATCGCCACCATCGCCCAATGGATGCGTTTTTCCCCAAACAGCCGGATCAGGTTATACGCAATCTGATTGGCCGCGCCCGACTCGGCCATCATCTTGCCGAGCATCGTTCCCAGTGCCACAATCACCGCGATGTGGCCCAGCGTGCCGCCCACTCCGGCTTCAAACGAATGAACCACAGTGGAGAGCGGCATGCCCGTCACCACCGCCAGCGCCAGAGAGCTGAGCAGCACGGCGATGAAGGGATTCAGCTTAACCAGCGTGATCAGCAGGATGAGGCCGATGACCGCGGCCACCGCAGAGGCAAGCAGAAAGATACTGTGCGAATCAATCATAGTGTGGCTGTAGTACTGCTCGGGTGAAACGCGGCATTCTCAACGGTGCTCAACTCTTCGCTTCCTTGTAGGCAACACAATCCAGCTCCACTTTGCAGTCCACCACCATGTGCGAGGCCACGCAGGAGCGCGCCGGTGGATGGTCGCCAAAGAACTCCTTGAAGACCGCGTTGAATGCGGAGAAGTCGCGCGGGTCATCGAGCCATACTCCGCAGCGGACCACATCTTCCGTGCCATAGCCGGCCTCTTTCAGAATCGCCACAAGATTACCGATGGCCTGCCGTGATTGCAGTGTGATGTTTCCGGCAACCAGTTCGCCGTTCACCATTGGCACCTGGCCAGAGACATGAAGCCACCCGCCCGCCTCCACCGCGCGCGCAAAGGGCAGATGCTGGCCGCCTGTTCCTTTGCCGCCTTCCACGCCATATCGTTTGATGCTCATTGCGAACTCCTTCGTCAACCTGTTACTGAATCCATGTTGTTCTGCCCCGCGCCAGAAACCGGCCAGCGCGCTCGCCAGTTGCTCTGTTCATTGTGTACGAGAGAACGCCGTTCACCCAAACGGCAGCAATGCCCTGCGCCGGTTGCACGGGATCGGCAAACGTCGCAGTGTCGATGATGCGCTCCGGATCGAAGAGCACCAGGTCCGCGCAAAAACTCTCGCGTATCAGTCCGCGTCCGGCCAGCCCGAAGCGCCCGGCGGGCATTCCCGTCATCTTGTGAATCGCTTCAGGCAGCGAGAACAGCTTCTCTTCGCGGCAATAGCGGCCCAGCACGCGCGGAAAGGTTCCCCACAATCGCGGATGCGGGCGCGGATCGTTCGGTAATCCATCTGACCCGATCATCGTCGCCGGATGGCGCAGAATCCGCCGCATGTCTTCTTCATAGATGCTGTGATAGATGGCCCCGGCCGGCATTAGCCGGCGCGCCGCTTCCATCTGAGTCACGCTCCACGCCTCGGCAATCTGCGCCAGCGTTTGACCGGCGGCCTCCGGGTGCGGCGTGCTCCACGTGATGGCGATCTTCACGCGTTCATCCACCTGGCGCAGATCCAGTGTGCTTGAGCCGGCCGCGTAAGGGTAGCAATCGCAGCCTGCATCCTGTGTCGCCCGCGCTGCCTCAAGCGCATGCAACACCTCGCCGCTGCGTCCCCAGTTCCCAATGCCCGCGCACTTGAGATGAGAGATGACGACCGGGGCATGATTCTCGCGGCCAATCTGGAAGGCCTCGCGCATGGCATCCAGAATCGGCTCAGTCTCGCTGCGCATGTGAGTGGCGTACACCGCGCCCGTCGCAGCCAGGGGCCGCGCCAGCTCCACCACCTCTTCAGTTGCGGCAGAGTTGGCGGAGAGATAGGCAAGGCCGGTGCTCAGCCCCAGCGCGCCGCCTTCAAGCGCATCGCTCAGTTCCGCTCGCATCGCTGCGATCTCGCCCTGACTCGCGGTCCGGTCCAGCCGATCCATGTGGTTGTTGCGCAAGGCCGTGTGGCCCACCAGCACGCCCACGTTCACAGCCGGTCGCGCTGCTGCTACTGCTGCAACATACGAGGCAAAGTCGGGATAACGAAACTCGCTTGCCTCGCCCAGCAGATTCATCGGATCGGGTGGGTCGCCATGCAGGCGTACCGCAGCCGCGCAGATGCCGCAGTTGCCCACGATGACGGTGGTAACGCCTTGCGAAAGTTTGGGCAACATGGCCGGCCCACGGAGGATTGCCAGGTCGTCATGAGTATGCACATCGATGAAGCCGGGAGCCAGCGCCAGGCCTTCACCGTCCATCTCTTCCGCGGCGCGCAAATCGAGCGACTTCCCAGTTGCACAGATGCGCCCATCGCGCAGCGCAACGTCCATCACTTCGGGCGCGGCTCCGCTGCCGTCAACAACGCTCACGTTCCGAATTAGAGTGTCGCAACTCGGCATACCGGCCCTAGTATATAGGCTGTATGCAATCCGATTCCAAAGCGGCGACTTTCTTTTCCTGAGGCTCAAGAAAATGCCTTCGTTCAACGACAGAAGATTGCAAGGCGCGACGACCGCTACCACCTCGACGGCGCTCGACAAGGGGCTTGGATTCCATGAGCATCCGCTCGATGCGGAAGAGCTGGCGCGCGTCAACTGGAACCTGCTGCGCGAAGATCTCAGTTTGCCTGCTGCCGTTCTCTATCAAGAGAAATTGCTGCACAACCTCAACTGGATGCGCCAGTTCATCGCCGCCTATGGCGTGAAACTGGCGCCCCACGGCAAAACCACCATGGCCCCCAGGCTGTTCCAGATGCAGCTCGCAGCCGGAGCCTGGGGCATCACGCTGGCCAGCGCGCACCAAACCCTCGTCGCTTACACGCACGGTGTGCGCCGCGTTTTGATGGCCAACCAATTGGTGGGCAAAGAGAACATGGCCATCGTTGCCCGGTTGCTTGAAGACCCAGCATTCGAGTTCTACTGCCTGGTGGATTCGGCGGCGCAAATCAACCAGCTCGGCGCGTTCTTCGCCGGGCGCGGGCAGCGGCTGCGCGTGCTGCTCGAGTTGGGCGTGGAAGGCGGTCGCGCCGGCGTGCGCAACGAGCAGCAGTTGCGGGATGCCCTGAATGCGCTATCCCGTTGGAACGAATCCATTGCTCTGTCCGGCATCGAAATCTATGAAGGTGTTCTTGCCGACGAAGCCTCGATCCGCGCGTTCTTGCAGCGAGCTGTGTCCGTTACGCAACGGCTCATTGAAGAGAAGAGATTCCACTCCTCGCCTGTGCTGCTCTCCGGCGCGGGATCGGCCTGGTACGACGTCGTCGCCGAAGTCTTTTCTGAGGCAAGACTCGGCGACGCAGTTGAGATCGTGCTGCGGCCCGGCTGCTATCTCACCCACGATGTGGGTCCGTATCGCGATGCGCAGGAGAAGATACTCGAACGGAATCCCATTGCGCGCAAGATGGCCGCGGGACTTTTGCCCGCACTGCACATCTGGGCCTACGTGCAGTCGGCGCCGGAAGCAGAGAAGGCGATCATCGGCCTGGGCAAGCGCGATGCGGCCTTCGACTCCGGTCTTCCCACGCCTGCCCTCCATTACAGGCCAGGTGGCGCAAAGCCCATGGCCGCTCCCGCGCACTGGGCGCTGACGAAGATGATGGACCAGCACGGATATCTCAAAATTGCGCCAGGGGACGATCTCCGCGTAGGCGACATGATCGGCTTTGACATCTCGCACCCCTGCCTCACCTTCGACAAATGGCGCTCGCTCGCCGTGGTCGATGCAGAGTACAAAGTCATCCACGTTGTGCAAACATTCTTCTGATTTGCCGCTTCATCGCGCCGATGCGGCCTGCTTGCAGTGCGTCAATCCCGATGGCCTACACTGGAGGCCAATGCAAATCAACACCCCATCGGCCCATGGGCCGTTTGACATTGTTGGTGACGTGCACGGCTGCCTCGATGAACTGCTGGCGCTGATGGCGTCGCTCGGCTGCCAGGTCAAACGGCAGGTAAGGGAATTCGAAGTGACTCCCCCGCAGGGCCGCACCCTGGCCTTTGCCGGCGACCTGGCCAGCCGCGGGCCCAACTCTGCTGGCTTGTTGCGCCTGGTGATGCAGTTGGTGCAGGCCGGCCATGCGATCTGCGTTCCCGGCAACCAGGACATGAAACTGACTGGGGCGCTGAAAGGCAGCATCGTGCAGCCGACTCCCGGGTTGGCCCGCTCTCTGGAACAGTTTGCATGCGAGACTGCGGAGTTGCGCCCCGCGGCAGTTGAGTTTCTTGAATCGCTGCCCAGTCATTTGGTTCTCGATGACGGCAAGCTGGTAATTGCGCATGCGGGACTTCCTGAACGCATGCAGGGAAGCAACTCCGCCAGGGCGCGCGCCTTTGCGCTGGCCGGGGAGACCACGGGCGAGACCGATCAGTTTGGACTGCCGGTGCGGTTGAACTGGGCGGCCAGCTATCGCGGCAGCTCGCTGGTGGTCTTTGGGCATACCCCTGTGACCAGTCCACTGTGGCTCAACAATACGGTCAATATCGATACCGGCTGCGTGTATGGCGGATACTTGACGGCACTGCGCTATCCGGAGTTGGAGACCATGCAGGTAGCGGCGCATGCTGTCTACTATCGATCGAACAAGCAATTCCCGCCCCACCCGGGTCTGTCAGCTCAAGGCTCAACTGCCTGAATCGCGCCGCGCGGCCGCGCCCCTATTTCGGCTGCTTCATCTGTGTTTCCTTCTTTGTCTTGTCTTGCGCACGCGCCTGTGCATCCAGGCCGTGAGTTGGGTCCCTGTGCAGGAACTTCCGCGATATGTCTGGCCAGAACTCGTCGAATTCCGCGCCGACTGCGCCTTCCGCCGTCACGATGAACCCCGTGCTGATGGTCAGGCCAATGCCGGAGTTATTGCTCGGATAGTAGAGGTTCGAGAGCCCGCCGGCAGCAATGTTGCCCAGTACGTTGGAGTAATTTGGTTCCCACTTGCCGGTCTTGTCGTGCTTGCAAATGAAACTTGTCGCGGCGGCATAGAGCAGGCGGTGAGTAGCCGTGCCATGGCCCAGGCGAAAGTAGCGTGGGTCCTGGTGAAGCAGGGCAGGGAAGATGCCATTCCCGATCATCGTGCCATTGAATGAGTCCAGATAGGATGCGCCTACCCGTTCGCCATAGCCTTTGGCGCCCCACGGAAAACCGCTGTCGGAATCGGAGGTCTCGTGATATCCGGCAACAAGAAACGCTGCCCCGAAGGTGACCGGATCGGTTGCGGAGCGAAAGGCGAGGCGCAATTTCTGCCCGGCGCTCATGCTGACGGCATCAGCGCGATACGAAATGTTGAACTGGGGCAGAACTCCCGCGACCCGCTGCTTCTCCTGCTCCTTGATCTGCTCTTCAGCCTTTTCGCGATCGCTCTTCTCCGTGCCGGATTGTGCTGCGGCTGCTTGGGCGCTTGAGCTATCCGGCATCGAAGTAGAAGCGGGCGTCGGCTGCCCAGTGGCCTGACCTTGCTCGCGCTCCGTTGCAAAAACCGAGATGTCTGCCGTGGCGAGTTGCGGCTGCGGGGTTTCAGGCAGCTCCGCCGCGGCGGAATCACCCAGGCTTGCGGCAGGCTTCTGCGCAAACGAATGAGTGGGAAGCGCCAGCAAGACTGCGCACGTGGCCAGCGTTGCTGGGATGAAGCGGGTATAAAAATGCATCCATTCACCTGTTTTGGGGTTGCGCCGGCCAGAACGGCTTACCTCAAACTCAGGCAAATCGGACCAGGGGCTGCTTTCAGCATAAATTACCCTTAAATCAACCTTGCCATTCTTGGGGCAACTCAGGGGCAACGTTTCATTGCGAATCAACAATCCTTCTTCGTTAGACGCAATTCCACGCTCCGCGGACACAAGGATTTGCCTGGAGCCCACCCTTGAATTCCCGCCTTCTCCCCTAGCGCGCCGCCTGCCGGCTCTTGATCTCCCTCAGCAATAGTTCCACCTTGTCTTCGCTTTCCAGAGCATTGAAGCGGTCTTCCAGCGTCTCCGGATTAAGAATCTCGCTCGCTGCGGCGTTCTCCGCGGCGGTCACGTGCACCTTGGTCTTCATGCGGCCCAGCGCGTGCTCCTGCTCGGCGCCTACAATCTGGCGCGCCTTCGTGGCGCGGCCCACCACCTTGGCGCGGCGATGCTCGGCCATCAGCATCTCGCAGTGGGCGCGCGTCTCGCTCAGCTTCTGCTCCAGCTTGCGCAGCGCCTGGCGCAGGTTGTCCGCCTCATGCTTCTGGTCCTCTGCCTGGGTGGTAAAGCCCGCCACCAGTTGGTCGTGGCTCAGCGCACGCTCCAGCGCGCCGCGGGCCATGTCGTCGTGGCCCTTTTCCACCGCCAGCTCCGCCTTGCGCCGCCACTCCGCGGCCTGCGCAACGTGCTCGGCCTGCTTCTTCTCAAGCAAGTGCTGGTCGGCAATGGCGATGGCCACCTGCGTCTTCACCTGGAGCAACTGGTTCTCCATGTCCAGCACAATCTGTTTCAACATCCGCTCGGGATCTTCGGCCTTCTCCACCAGCTCATTCAGATTCGCGCGCAACAAAGTGCTAACTCTCTCCAGCAATGCCATGGGAATCTCCTTTTTCAGCTTCCAGGTGCTTGCTCGTTGTGCTGCCTGTCAGCATTTTCGTTCTCGTGCTCAATCCGTGCCCTCTTCAGAACCAGTTCTCGTTTCCGCTGCCAGCCTCCAGCTCCCACTGAAAAAGCTAGGAGCTAGAGGCTAGAAGCTGAATGCTACTTCTTTTCCGGCTCGTCCGCCGACTCCTTCTTGGTCTTGATCGGCATCACATTGGCCATCAACTGCTTGATGTCCATCCCGCTCAGCGCCTCAAACAACGCCGGAACCTGCGCCGCTATGCGCGTCATGTCGCCGGTAATCTTGTGCGCCCCGGCGGCATCGTCGTTGCCCGTGGAGACGATCGTGATCTTGTCCACCTTGCTCAACGGCTCCGCCATCGCGCGCACCACCTCCGCCATGTTGGTCAGCAGCTTGTCCACCACCGCGGCCTGGTTCCACTCCTGGTAGGCCTCCGCCTTCACGCTCATCGCCTTGGCCTCTGCCTCGCCCTTCTGGAAGATGATGCGCGCCTCGGCCTCGCCTTGTGTCTGGATCGCCGCTGCGCGTCCCTCGGCTTCGGCAGTCAGCCGATTCTTTTCCGCCGCGGCCATGTTCTCAATCCGCTGCCGCTCAATCTCCGCGCCCTTCAGCACGGTGGCGATCAGCTCCTTCTCGTGGCGCAGGATTTCAGCTTCCTGCACCTTGATCTGGCCTTCCTTCTCCACCTGCTGCACCTTCACCTGCTCGGCAGTTACCTGTTGCAGCATAATGTTGGTCTGCAACTCGTAGGCCTTGTCGGCCGTTGCCTCCTGGCGGCGGCTCTGCTCGGCATACTCCGCCTTCTTGATCTCGAAATCCCGCTGTGCCTCGGCCTGCCGCGTTGCTGAAGCAGTCTCGGCAATCACCCGCTCCTGGTCAGCCTGCGCCTTGGCCACGGCCGACTCTCTCAACGCCGTCGCCCGCTTGATCGCCGTGTCCCTCTCGGCATCGGCAGTGGCCATCTCCGCATCGCGCCGGATGCGCGCAACGTCCGGCCGCCCCATGTTTGAGATGTACTCGTTCTTGTCGCGCACTTCCTTGATCGTGAACGAAACCACTTCAAGGCCCATCTTGCTTATGTCTTCCGCGCAGGTGGCCCGCATCCGCTCGCCCACCATCTCCGGCTCCTTGACGATCTGCTCCACCGTCAACTGGCCGATGATGCCGCGCAAATGCCCCTCCATCACCAGCCGGATCAGCCCTTCGCGCTGAATCGGCGTCTTGGTCAGGAACTGCTCGGCCGCCGTCAGAATCGATGCCTGGTCCGAGCGCACCTTGATCTGCGCCACGGCCTCCACCGTCACCGCAACACCCTGCTTGGTATACAGGTCTTGCTGCGGAGCCACGTCAAAGCTCATCAGTTCCAGGCTCAGCTCGCGGCAGTTCTCCACCATGGGAAAGATCACCGTGCCATGGCCTTTGATCACGCGCGGGCCCCGGAACCCATACACGATTAATGCCTCGTTGGGTCCGGCCTTGCGATACATACGCGCCAGCAGCCCCAACACCAGAATCAGCCCCAGTATGCCCAGTCCAACCATCAGTACAACGTCATTTGTCATTGCGGTCCCGGCCCCTTTGTCCCGGGAGGTGAGGGTTAATGGTTGATCGCCAGTGGTCAGTAAACAGTGCACAGTGAACAGAAAATGCCCGATGGAACCGAGGAAAACCCTCCATTGCCACGGAGTAACCGATCACCGTCCACTGAACACTGTTCACTGTTTCGAGTCGGCATTGCGGCCGCTCTTCGGAAAAACCTTGGCAAGAAACCCCAGCAGAAAGATCACCACCAGGATCGCCATATCCGCTATCAGCACGGTCGTGTTCGTCATTGCCAGTCCTTATTCCTCAGTTGTCAGTTCTCGCTCCGCGAGTGCTCATGACCGTCGCCGCCGTCTACCTGGGGCAACTGATCACTGACAACTGAAAACCGATCACTTGCACCAAGCACGTCCTCCCACCTGCGCACGTACGCAATTCCCTTCTCGTACCGGACGACGCAAACCTCTTCCTGCTTCTCAATTGCCACGCCGTCCCCATATCCTTCATCAGCCCGCGCCGGAGCCGACCGCCGCGCGCCCATCTGTTCGTAAACCAGCTCTCCCGTCCCGCCCGGCCGAATCGCCGCCGAAACCCTGCCCACCGCGCCCACCACGGCCGTCTCCTCGGCCGTCAGTTCGCGCTCGTGCGGCAGCAGCACCTTGGCCAAAAAGAAAAACACAATCGTCCCGCCGGCCAGACCGCACAGCACTGCCAGCAGCAGAACCACCCCCGCCACAAACCCGCCATAGCGCGTCAGCAGGCACCCGGCCGCGCCAAACCAGCACAGGAAAATCATGATCGAGAACGCGTTCCACCAAGGCACGGTCGCCGAACCCTGCGCCGTCCGCAGTCCGCCGCTTTGCGGCAAGTGCCCCGCGTGAGGCAGGTGCCCCACATGCCCCACTGCCGGAACATGCGGCACATGCGGAACATGCACATGCCATCCAATGTGCCCCATCCCACCCAGCAACGAGAGCGCGCTGAGCAGCAGCCCAAACAAAAAACAAGCCAGATAGAAAGATTCCCAGGTCATTTGCGCGCCCCCTCTTTCCTGCCGCCCCCGCTTCCCGTTCCCTGTTCCCTGCCGGGGTCCCCGGCGAGCGACGGGTGCCCTCTGGGCGGCTCGCTGGGGTGGCTGCCGGGGTCCCCGGCGAGCGACGGGTGCCCTCTGGGCGGCTCGCTGGGGTGGCTATTCCCTGTTCCCTGTAGCTTCGGCCTCAGCACTTCCGTCAGTCGCGGCATCAGCCCCGGCGTCTCCAGAATCGCCTCCACCAGCAGCAGGCACTCCCGCGAGTGCTCATACTTGGCCAGCGTCAGCAGCGCGTGCTTCAACTCCGGGTCGCGCCGGAAGCGCTCCGCTCCATCCACCAGCCAAAGATCCAGCTTGTCTTCCAGGCCGCGCAGGTCGCTCAGCAACTCGGGGTGGTAGCCCTCCGGGTCGTCCACCAGGTAGCCCGGATGCACCTTGAAAAACGTAGCCAGCGTCTGCCGCGTGGTGTTGGTCAGGTGAGGCCGCGCGCCGCTCTCAATTTGGGAGAGATAGCTCTGGCTCAGCTTCTTGCCCGTCTCGGCCTCGATCGCCCGCACCATCTCCTGCTGGCTCAGATCGCGGTCCAGCCCGCGCAGGCTGCCCTCCACCTCGCGCAAGTATCGAATTTTTTCGCCCAGCTTCATAAAGTCAGTTCACCGCGGACAGTTGCCAGCCAAGCGGGTTTGTCCCGCCCATTTTCCTGTTCCGTCTGCAAGGGCTGCGTCTTCAGGGCCGCATGTGCATTGCAATATGCAATAGATATATCGCAATCCGCGATAGATTGCAAGAGGGTTTCAGAAATTATTTTTGGGGCGAGCCTTTTGGGCTTGGATCGGCGGGGAACCGGGCCTTTAACGGCTCCCTCGAACCCGGCGGGCACTTCGCGGGGCTGGCGCAAGGGGCCGGCAGAGATGTAGGCTGGGGCTCGTGGGGCTCGTCCCACGGCGCGTTCCTCTTGAGCAAACGAGCCAGCCGGGGGTTGCTTTTGGGCGGGGCGTCCAACATGGCCGTGAAACGCTGGAATGCCGCGTCATCCAGATAGAAATAGCGCGGGTCGAGCAGGACGGATTCCGCCTCCCGGCAGGCCGCTTCCAGGATGAAATCGGAGCGGCTGCGCCCCTGCGCCTCCGCCGCCCGGTCAATCAGCGCCTTCTGGCTCTGGGTGGCGCGGAGATTGATGTTCTCCGTGCGCAACTGGCCAGATTCCGGGACCGGGATGCTCATCGCCTTCTCCCCCGTGTGTTCCCCGCCATTGTCCATCGACGTGCGCACGATATAATCACTGGGATAGCTGAATCCCAGGTCCTCCGCCGCCACGGACGGGGCCTTGCTACGCCCCGGTTCATTTCAGTTTCTTCCAATCTCAGGAATCGATAAGCCACGGCAAATCTTGCGCGCCAACAGATCGGCAACCTCGCCATGGCGAGGAATCGCCTCTGTTTGGCCGGTCGCAGGGTTGCACCACAAGGAGTGCGAGCCGCCTTCACGCTTCAGGTAACACCCATGCAGACGCAAAAAGCGCAGAAGGGATTCTCGCTTCAATGCACGGTCACCGTCTCGCAAACCGCATCCGCGGGAACTCCGCGCAGTCCGTCCGCGCGGCGATCCTCCAGAATCAGTTGGATGGCGGCGGCAAGACTTTCGCGGCTCTCTGCCGCGCTATGCCCCTGCCCGTTCGCGCCGGGAATCTCCGGAGACCAGGCGACAAACCATTCGCCATCGCGCTCAATCACCGCTGTGAATTCGTTCCGCATGAAACGAGTATAGAACGGAAACTGTGACCCCGCGAGACTGACACACCTGGACAGTGGAATGCCAGGTCTCAGAAAGCGAGAGCTGGGGTGCCCGGCTGGTCTCAGTAAGGGAATTTGAGATGAAGGCCGCGCACTAATCGCGGGCGGCCAGCTTACCGATAACCGGTTTGCTTACATGTAAAGGCATTGTCATTCAAAACGACAAATCGTTCCGCTTGCAATTCCATGTGGCGAAATTGCTTCCCTGTTTCTCCCTGCCGAAAAATGTGATCTTTACCTTATGCTCGGGGCCATCATCGCAACTGACGTATGCAAAAGGGCTCTCCTTTATGGCAGATGTGCATACCTTGGTTTCTCCTACGAACCAGTTGCCCTGGGCTGTAACCACGGTTTCCACGCTGTGTGAAATATACCCAACCGACTCCAACCATTGATACCCAGCGTAAATGGCAGCGACAAGCACACAGAGAATCATCAAACATCCGCCGCCCGATGAACTGTTACCGTCATTGCTCACTGTTCTTTCCCCTCATCGGCGACGCTCGCGATCCTGGCATCGCCCGCCAAGCATTCCCAGATACGGCGCCCACTGCTTTTCATAAGCAGAGTCCACCCCTCACGCCGCAAAATCAATAAACCCCCGCTGCGGATCGGTCGAAATCAGCTTCGCCGTCACCTTGTCGCCCACATCCAGTCCCTTGCTGCCCTGCACCAGCTTTCCATCCACATGCGGATTGAGCGTGCGGACAAACGTGCCGTACTTGTTCACGCCGGTGACGATCGCCGCGAAGCTCTGCCCAATCCGCGGATGCAGCACCACCGCGGCGATACGCTTCTGCATCTCGCGCTCCACCTTGCGCGCGTTGTCTTCCATCAGCGTGCAGTGCAGCGCAATTGCATTGAGCAGATCTTCGGAATAGGGCTGTGGGCCATGAGCAAGCAACGCCTTCATCAGCCGCTGCGTCACCACGTCCGGAAACCGCCGGTTGGGAGCCGTCGAGTGCGTATAGTCCTGCACGGCCAGCCCGAAGTGCCCCGGCGACACCTCGTTCGGCTTCACCAGCACATACTCGCCCGGCCCCATCAGCTTCACCACCGACAGCGAGAGGTCTGCAAAGTGGTCGGGGTCCTTCTGCCTCTGCGCCAGCAAAAAGTCGTTCAACGCCTTTGAATCCGCCTCGGCAGGCAGCGTAGTGCCCAGACCCTGGGCCAGCTCCACGATGCGGTCCCAGCGCTTGGGCGTACGCACAATGCGGCGGATGGACGCGACGCCGGCGTCTTCAAACGTCCTGGCGATCACGCCGTTGGCCGCCACCATGAACTCTTCAATCAGCGACGTCGCCCGGTTCTTGTTCTGGCGAACGATGTCCACCGCCTCGCCGGCCAGCATCACCGGCCGTGTCTCAATCGTCTCCAAATCCAGCGCGCCATGTTGGAAGCGCCCCCCCACCATGCTCTGTGCGGCCTTGTCCTGCAGCTTCAACTGCGCGGCCAACTCGGCGTTGGCGGCCACCTTGGCCGGGGCCGGCCCGGTGCCTTCAAGCCACGCGCCCACGCCGTTATAGGCCAATTGCGCGCGGTTCCGCACCAGCGCCCGGTAGGCCTTGCCGCCCGTCGCCGTGCCCGCCGCATCCACCGCAAACTCGATCACCACCGCCACGCGATCTTCGTTCTCGTTCAGCGACGTAATGCCCTCAGACAGCTCCGACGGAAGCATCGGAAAGACCTTCACGCCGGTATACACAGACGTAGTCTCGCTCGTCGCATGCCCGTCCAGCACCGTCCCAAGCGGCACGCGCACGTCCACGTCCGCCACCCCCACCAGCACGCGGATGCGCCCGTCGGCCAGTTGCTCGGCCCACTCAATCTGATCCAGATCTTTCGACGTGTCGTTGTCGATCGAGGACCAAAGCAGGTTGCGCAAATCCTGTGCCCCGGGAGCGGCAGGCAGTTCGGGGTGAGCCTGGATCGCGGCCAACTCGGCATCGCATCCGGCCGGAAAATCCGGCTGAAAGCCGTGTTCAAGCATCGACGCATGGGCGGCAGCGACAAGATTAAAGTGCAGTGGCTGGCTTGAAGGCATGAGGGCTGGGGCTCCTTCCAACTGAAAAGCCAGCCTACCACGCCCGGTGGCGGCGCGGATGGCCAACAAAAAGGGCGCCCGCATCGCAGACGCCCTTTGAGCCTGTGCCCAGTCTTCAGTTCACGGCTGGGGCACCACATTCACCATTAGCGTTAGGTTCTTGAACACCACGGTATTGTCCACGTAAGGCGAAGCTGTGATGGTCAGTGCGACCGACCCCAGCGGAGTTCCCTGCGTGTAAGTGGAAATGCCGCTCACGCTGTTGCAACCGATCCCTGTTCCGCCCAGGCCCACCAGCAGCAAGAGCACGATCCAGAAGCGCCTTGCCGATCTGCCGCTCAAGATGCGCGCCCGGCGTCCGAAAGGCAGCAGGAAGAAGGCCAGCAGGGCCAGTGCCGCTCCCCCGGCCGCGCGCCCCCACGGCTGCTCATGCCTGTGGCTGGCGGCCACGGGAGTCAAGCTCCCGCTGGTAAAGGTTGAAACGGTAACGGTGACGACCGCGCTCGGCGTCACCTGCTGCGGGGTCGGCGTGCAGGTCATGTAGATGTTGGTCGGCACAGTGCAGGTTATCTGGATCTGCCCGCTATAACCGCCCAGGCCTGTCACGTCGTAGGCCGCCGATCCTGCGGTGCCTTTCACAATAGTCAAACCCGGAGCCGGGTTCGAGGGGTCGCCAACAATCGTGAAGCTTTGAATCTCAAGGTTCAGCCCGTTCGACATGCCCGAACTGTAGTATGTGTCGCCCTCATAATAGGCGATGATCGAATCGTTGCCGCCGGGCAGCGTCGCAGAGGTGTAGGTGGCGGCCGACACATCGCTCACTCCAGACCGAACCAGCAACTCCCTGCCCAGCAGGGTATTGCCCAGGCCGTTGACCAGGTAGAAGTCCACATACCCATTGGGGGCCTGTTCGCCGCTGCCCACCACTGGAGCCACAGCCGGTGTGACGGTGGCAATCAGAATCGCATCCTGCCCCGGAGCCGCCATCAGCAGGCCGGTTATGGGGTCGGTGGTCAGGTTGTTGGCGGTCAGCACAACGGTGTCTGCCAGCGTCGCCACGGGAATGTCCACAACCGTCGAGGCGCTCGCCGCCCAGTTCACATCTCCCAGGTAGACCGCGGTGAGGGCGTGCGCAATGTTGTTGGCCAGCGCGGCGGTAATCGTAGCTGTATCGCCGCCGGAGGTGCTGGAACTGCTCACGGTCGTATAGCCCAGCAGTTGCCCACCATCGTAGAACTTCACCGTGCCCGTCACAGCGGGCGTGGTGGCCGATGGAGTGATCGTCGCCGTCAGCGTGTAGGTGGTATCCAGTATTCCCAGTGTGGGTGTGCCGGTCACGCCCAGTGCGGTGGTCGTTGTGCCCTGGGCTACCGTAATCGTGATTTGGTCTGACGTCGCCGCCAGGTAGTTCGAGTCGCCCGCGTACGTCGCCTGCAGCGTAAACTTGCCCACGCCCGGCACAGCCACCGCGCTGAACGTCGCAGTAGTCACCCCCGCTGAAGTGGTCGCTTGCGCGGTATACGATTCAGCAGTCGGCCCGCCTGCCACATTCAGCGTCACCTTGCCGCTGGGAGGCACGCTGCCCGCTGGCACAACGCTGCTTGCCGCAACCGCCACCCCGACGATGACTGACAGCGTGCCGCCTGCCGCTGGTGTGGTGGTCGAGGGCGCTAACGTAAGCGCCATGCTGCTCTGCTGTACCGTCAGGCTCAACTGCGTTGGCGCCGTGGACTGCGCATAGGTCGAGTCGCCGCTGTAGACCGCGGAGATCTCGTAGGTATTCAAGCTGGTGAACACGGTACTTAGCAGCAGCGTCACGCTTGCGTCGCCGCTGCCGTCCAGCGTCCCGGTCGAGGTCCCTGAGAGTGCCGCTCCCGTAGTTGCGTTGATAAACGTCAGCGTTCCCGTGGGAACTCCGGCGCTCGCCGGATCCGTCACGCTGCCCACAAACGTTACCGACGCGGAGGGATTGTAGTAGCTATTCGCCGTGGCGGGCGAAAGCGAGATGGCGATTGTCACTGGCTGTGTGCCTGAGGATTGCGGCCTTGGCCAGTTGTCGACGAGCGCCTTTGCGTTAATTGACCCTAGCCCCGTGGCCAGATCGAAGCCCGCAGCTGCAGAGAAGCCCATCTGCCCGTTGGCGCCGCAGCCCGGGCTGCCTGCCGCGCACGCCACTTGTGCGCTGCCCTCCGCCACATCGTCAAAGATACTGCCTGCCGCCGCAGACTTGCCCAGCGTATAAAGTCCTGGCGCAAGGTTGCCCTGCGCTCCATATCTTTGCGCCAAAAGCGCGCCCACGCCGGCAAAGATCGCCGCCGATGCACCGCTGCCTCCGGCACGAACCAAGGTGCAGCCGTTTGTTGTTGCGCCAAGGCAGAAGGCCAATCCGCGGTTTACGCCCGAGTCCAGTGCAGTGGGCAGTGCCACGTCCGGAAGCAGCCTGAAACCCGGCGTCAGCCCGGCGCTCTGCAACTCATCCAACAAGCGGCTCTGGGCCGCGCCTGCATTGGCTGAAGTTGTCTCCGGCGCAACCTGCGCGGCAGCCTGCCAAACCGGCGCGGCATACAGCAGACTCGCGCCGCCGCCGCCTGCATAAGCCAGGTCCGCGGCATTGATCTGGGTCCATGCAGAAAGATCGGCTCCGGCGTCGCTACGGCCAGCCGCGCCCACCGCCGTATTCCAGGTCGTTGACGCCAGCGCATTCACTCCGTATCCAGTGTTTACCCGCGCATCGCCGCCGGCCGCACGGCAGGCTGCGGGGCCACTGTCGCCCGTGGCGGCAATCACAGCAATCCCCTCGGCAGCTGCCTGCTGGTAAAGCGCCGCATAAAATGCCTGGTGCGCCTGGCTCAACGCCGCCTCGCAGGCTGTGTAGCCCACCGTCACCGTGTGCGCCAGGGCCTGGTCCACAATCGCCGCCAAACTCAGATCCAGTCCATCGGTGGCCTTCGTCGTGGCTGCTGGAACCACCTCAATCCGCGCCCCCGGAGCCGCTGCGCCGGCCCAGGCGGCTGCCATGGTGGCCGCGGCCTGGTCGGCACGGTCCACGCCCGGATCGGAACCCGCATGGCTAACCACAAGCGGGCTCGCGGGCAGCGCGAACGCGGCCCGAAACGCCGCAATATCCTGGCTTCGCACATCGCTTCGCGTGGCAATGGCGATGGTCTCGCCTTTGCCCGTCACGCCCGCCGTGTGCAGCGCGTCCAGATGCAGCATCTGCGCCAGCAGTTGCGGCGTCAGCGCGGGAGCCTTGGCTGCCGAGGTCTCAGCTGCCAGATCGGCCTCCGACCCGGTAACCCGCTGCGTCGCCGTAATCGCGGGCGTTGAGAGCGCGCCATCCAGCGACACAAGCCCATGAATCAGCGGCTTGAAGGCGGCAGGCACCGAGATGGGCCCCGCCAGCGCGGCGCGGGTCTCGCTGCCGTAGCTGATCGAGTTCACCTGAGTGCGGAAGGCCTGCTCAACCTGGGCCACGCTGCCTGAAAACTCGATCCAGCCCAACCCGGCCGGCAAAGGAGCCACTTCAAACCCCTGGCTCCGCAGCCACGCGCAAACCGCGGCCACATCCGAGGGGCTGTTGCTAAAAGTCTTGGCAAACGCTGCCGGGGTGAGCCAGCGATGGTATTTCGGCGATGCCGAGTTCTGCCGGGTAGCAATCTCCGTGGCCAGCGCCTGCTGTTGAGCCGTTGAGGCAGAAAGCAGCAGCAGCATCCGTTCCAACCGCGCCTGAGACGGCGCAGCGCCCAACACCTGAGACGCCGAAGTCGCCGGACTGCTCGCTATGAGCGTCACCATCTCGCCGCTGTGCCAATCTCCGGCCAGCCGCGAGGGGGCGGCGGGCGCAACCGGCTCTGCCTCCGCGGCGCGGGTCGCCTGGACAACGGCTGTTCCCAGGCTCAAAAGCAGAAAAATTGCGAGCGGCAAACCGGTGCTTCGTTTGTGTGCCATCTTCCTCTTTGTACACGAATTCGGTTGGGGCCGCGCCGCATTCCGGCGATCCGAAAGCAACATCTGTTGATCTTCCACCATAAGGCGGCCTTGGCGCCCAGCCCGATTGCAGGCAGAGGGCTCGTGGATTCGTGATGTTTCGCACCGATTGTACTGCGGGCGGAGGGGTATCAGACAGCAGATTCTTGATGCAACGGCGCAAACCGGGCGCATAAGTCACTCCAGCTCAACAAAAAATAGCCCGCCGGATGAACGATCGTCTCTGATCGCCAATCCGGCGGGCTATTTGTATGGGTCGCGCTACTGGATGCCCAGGTCCGCCAGAACCTTGGGCTTGGTTTCCTCAACAGCCAGCAGATTGTGGCAGGCTGCGCAGTCCTGCGTGATCGATTTGCCGTCCTTAGAGCTGTGGTCCCCATCGTGGCACCGGAAGCAGCCCGGATAGCTCATATGCCCAATGTGATTGGGATGCGTGCCCCAGGTCACTTTCATCGCCGGAAACACGTTCTGGCTGTAAAGCACCACCAGCTCGTCCCCCGCTGCCTTCACCAGGTCAGCTTTGGCGGCCAGCACCTCGGGGTGCGCCGTCCGGTAGAAGTCGGTCAGTTGCTGCGGAATCTTCGCCGCAGCCTCGGCCTCTGTGGCATAGTTGGCCTTCAGAATCTCAAGGCCTTCCTTGTGCACCCAGGGCAAGTCGGGGCTCACAGCGCCCTCGGCCATGGCCCGGTTCAGAGCATCTTCCGCCGTAGTGAACGGATGCGCCGCCCGGTTGTGGCAGTCGATGCAGTCCATCACGCGCCGCTCGCCCTTGGGCACGCCGGCCCCGGCCGTGGAAGAGGCAAACTCTGTCACAGATCCGTCGGCATTGCGCTTCTGTACCCACGGAATCGCGGTCCGCGTCGGATCCGTGGTCACATATTCGATGTGGCCCAGGTGAACTCCGTGAATCCCCGTCAAATGCGAGAGCGAGTCCCGCCCGCCCAGGTGAAGCACCACCACCGTCTGGCTCTCTGAGTTCTTTTCGTCGTCGGCAAAGCTCGACTTGACGAGCAGCTTTTCGCCAATAAACCTGGCCGGCGTGTGGCAGCCTTCGCAGATATCGCGCGCCGGCCGCAAACTGCTTACCGGCGACTCGATCGGCGTCGGATAGCGGTCAAAACTTACCTCGAGAAGCTGCTTGGTGCCGTTCACCTTGGCGGCAAAGTAGCTGGCCGCGCCCGAACCGATGTGGCAGGCTACGCACTCCACGTGCGAGTGCGCGGCCACCTTGTAGGCCGTGTACTCCGGATGCATCACGTGGCAGCTCTGCCCGCAGAACTGCGGAGAATCCATGTACTCCGCGCCGCGATAGCTGGCCATCGCCACCACCAGCAGGTTCACCACCGTGGCCACCAGCACGATGTCCACGCCGTGGCGGAACATGCGATCGTTGAAATCGACCTTCGGGAACTCTGCCGGTATCTGCCCGGCCAACTGCAGCTTTCTGCGGCGAACAAACACGCCCACCGGAATGAGCGCCAGACCCGCGATGAAAAGCGCCGGCAGAAGCAGGAAGAAAATGATGCCGAGATAGGGATTGTCATTGGGACGGCCAAACAGTTCCACCAGCCAATACCCGATCATGGTTACGCCGGATGCGCTGGTAATCGCTCCGCCGGCGAGGCTGATGGGGTTGTTGCCGAAAAACAGCGCCGGCCGCACCCAGCCTTCACGAAATTTTTGAAACAATGCCACGTTGCCCCCTTGAAAATTGAACAGACTCCCCCGCCAGAAGCGGGCCCATCTTGCGGAAAAACTCGTCCCGGCGGTAGGCCGCGGATTTATCCGGTAGCCCGGGGACTCATCCCCGGCATAAACCCCATCCAATCAATACGGCCTTCATAGCTTGCGGAAAAATGCGTCCGCAGGTGTGTGGTGTGAAAGGGCACGACTCGGGGTACCGGGGCACCCTCTGGGTCGGGGCGGGGTCGCGTGCCGCAAACGCAATAAAACCAACAGGGCTTTAGCCCCTGCGGGCCTCTTACCTGCCGATTTGCCCCAACCCAGGCCTATTTCCGAAGCCTCAGCCCACCACAGCAGGCCGGCGCACAGAACTTACCAAGCGCTCAAAAGGCTGAAAAAACTCACCGGAGCCAACACAGAAGCCCGACTCATCAAGCTCGCGAAGATCAGCCCATTTTCAAGTTCAGCGGCGCGCCACGCACGCCGCTGAAACCGGAAACTTGCTCACCCATCCCGGCGCCGGAGTTGAGAAAAAAGCACGTTCGTCCGAAGCCGGATTGCGCTGCTTACTTCAACCCGCGATAGTACTCCACGGCGCCCTTGATCTCGGCGTCCGTCAGCTTGCCGCTGAATGCCGACATCTTGCCCTTGCCGCCCTTCACGGAAGCAACCATCTGGTCAACGGTCAGCGCCTTGATCGCCGGATCGGAAAGCGGCTTGACGCCCATCATCTTGGCAATGCCCGGGTTCGGCGTGCCGGCAGCGCCATGGCAACTCTGACACTTGGCTTTGTAAGTCGCTTCGCCGCCCGATTGGGCGACGCACACAGCACTGGCCAGTGAAAACGCAACAGCCAGTACCACCTGGGAACGGATCATCTTTGTCATTGTAGAGCTCCTTCAACTTTTCCGCGGCCAATGCGCAACCATGCGCCTGACCTGCGGATTCTATTACTTTCGTGCCCCCATGCGCCAACTTTCAACCGCAGGGAAGTCTGCAAAACGGAAATTCTTTTCATCATAAAGGACTTTGGCATCCCGAT
>Ga0302320_10003499_pt1 | contig 36448 bp, 32 predicted proteins | sample Bog_T0_3_FD_202130 | JGI IMG/M metagenome (GOLD analysis project Ga0302320, IMG submission 202130) | Peat permafrost microbial communities from Stordalen Mire near Abisko, Sweden - Bog_T0_3 | ecosystem: Environmental > Terrestrial > Soil > Wetlands > Peat | place: Sweden: Abisko, Stordalen Mire...
CGGGTTAATTGTTTCCCATCGTTGATCTGGGTTTCCAAATCTCGGGATATCCCTGCAATTCTCCCCGCAGCACGCTGAGCAAAGATCGTTTGAAAAGAATCAAACGCAAAGCCTCGTTCTTTAAAAAAGAATCCCAGGGTACAGGTCAGCCCGAAGCTCATGGCAATAACAGCAACTCCCCACTGAAGGAACCAATCCGTCACCTCTAAACCGTCAAAACGGTTGATAAAAGCATTGAACCTATACACATAAGCAAAGATCAGAAGGACGACAACACACAGCATGCCGAAAAACATGATCACCTTAAGACGCTCAAAAGCAATAGCCGTGCGGCAGTCCCGGGCTGATTGATCGATCCCCAATACAGCTATCGTTTCACCGGTACGGTCATCCTTGATCGGGAAATACCCTGATATCCACGAACCCAGTCGATCCGTTCTAAGGGTCTTCTCGACTTCCGGTTTACCTGAATTAAAGACTTCTCCGATAACAGCGGGAGCCTCGGCATAGACATGCCCGGGCAAGGACTCCCACCTTCTGGCGTACGGCCTGGAATCAGCCAGAAAAACGATCCGGCCTTGAACCTGACGCACGAGATAAAAAGCGCTGACTTGAGGAGCCCCTTCATGTAAAACCCTGAATTTAATCTTTAATTGTTGATAGATCGAATGGCCCAAGTCAGCTTCTGAAGCGCTGAGACCTTTGATGGTTTCAAGTTTAATCGAAAGGACCGCTCTTTGCGCCACCTCTAAGAAAGCATTGCTCAACCGGGACTCCTGTTTAGCCTGGCTCCAATCGCAAAGGTATCCCCCGACGAACAGCAAAATCGATAACCCGGCAATGACCGTCCCCATGAATATCTTCATGGACCTTATTCGCCTGTTGTCATTGACACCGTTTATTTCGTAGTAATACCAGATCCCAATAGCCATCGTGCAAGCTGCCAATGTCCTCAACAGCTGGACCGGAAAATGGAATAATTTCAAAAAAAGATCTCCGGAAACGATCATCCCGGCCAGCAGCGCATACACCATCATGGATAGCGCCGCAATCATCATGGCTAAACGCCCGGCTGATCTTTCCTGAGAAATCCTGAACAAAGCCGCCGCTGCCCAAAATCCGCCGGTAAACCCCAGAAAATACCGGACAGAGATCTCCGTACCTTGCCTGCCAAACCATAACCCGGTACTTGCCGCCAATAAAAAAAGAATATGGACCCAGGACCTGGAAGGAAAAAACTTAAGTCTGCAGCATGTGGCGCGCCCAAACTCTAAAAGAAAAACAAATGATACCGCTCTGATCCCCAGGCATATCCACTTGAATGGGCTCTGAACGTCTACGCTAACTAACCACGAATCCATCCATTCACTTACCCCCGTGGTCAAAGCAAAAATCCCCAGCCAGTGCCAGGGGATCAGCATTTTAGATCGTTGGTGCAATAAAAAACAGATGACGGAGAAAAAGAAAAATGCAGTGCCGTAAACAAAAAAAATATAGTCTATCCGACTCGTTAAGAAATTATGTATCAAGCGCCAGCCCCTTTAAAATTTACAGCCTAACTCCAGGTACATTTGACTACGATCGCTGTAATTCACCGCGTAGAACTGACTTGACAGCCCCCAGATGGGCTCTATATTGCGATTGCGGGTCATGTTCTTGACGCTGAATTTAACCCACCAGTTGCGGTTAATATCATATTTAACAGCCGCGTTAAACACCACTGAAGGGTGATCAAGCCACTCGTAATGAAGGCTATAGTCAGAAGCACTTTGGTCATATTTGACCCCGCTGCGAAGATCCATGTCCATGTGCAAGGTTAACTTGTTAAAAACCTTGGTGGTGGCACCGAGCTTTATCATCTGGTCAGGGTAACGCGCCCACTCACTGCCCTTGTCATTAGTGGGAATAATGCCTCCAAAGGGGCTTTGGACGGTATCATCTTTATACTGCAATGGACGCGAAAAACTATAGCTCGCATCAAATGACGTATCCGCGATCGGCTCCCATTTGCCTACCAGCTCGTAGCCTATCGAGTCAAAATCAGGGCTATTATAGGTGGCCCCTTCGGTATCATTACCACCGGGCTGTGCCCATCCGAGCGTATTATGCAGCTTATTAAAATAGGTGTTCAGATCCCATCCGAATTTCAATGCCTTGACATCATGGTGTACATCAAGTTCATAACTATCCATGGTCTCCGGTCCGGGTGCGGGGAAAGTGATAGGCGCACTGGTAGAATCATTCGGGTTCGAAGGCCGCGGCGACAAATTCCGGATAACATCCGCTGCGTTAGGAAAACGAAACCCTTCGTTATAGGAAGCCTTAACCGTCGTGACCGGGCTGACCTGGTAAGCCGCGGTGATGCTCGGAGAGAAATGAGCGACACTGGGGCTCTTGAGCGAGGCTCTAATGTTATCATAATACGATACATACGGGTCTGGATACGACACTCCGTCTTCGCGTCCGCCAACGGTCAAGGTCCACTTATCCGTCAGACTGATCACATCTTCCGCAAATAAGCTGTACTCCAGCCAGGAGTAAAGGCTGTGCGGTGAGGCCACCCCATTGGTAGAACCGAACTTATCCCAAAAAAACGCAAATCCATTGCCAAAAAAATCCCGCCTACCCACGTCTGCACCGATGGCGATCTGATTCTTATCGATCTTTTCTGTCCGATAAACGATCTTATCTCCAAAATAACTTTCCGAGGCCCCGTTGGCATCATCAAGATCAGTGACAACATCTCCTTTCTGCACATTATAATAATTCCCGGCTTGTGCAGACGCCGCGGGTTGCAAACCGCTTTGGTACTGACCGCTCTGCTGCCACATCTCATAATTATCCTGTAAAACCATTGAAGCATCATTCGTGATGCTGTCTGTCGCAGACAGGTCCCATTTATACTCCGGATTTACCGCCAGCATACCATGATAAAACCCTTCGCCCAGCCACCAGACTTCATAGGGTGTCGAGAAATTGCGTTCAAAAACAGTCAAAAGCTTGAAATTATCATAACGGTAATTGATGTCAAATTTTAACGCCGGATAAAAAATATCATCGACCTTAAAATAGGGAGACTCACCGGCCGGGATGCTTTCCCAGCTTACCCCCGTATTGTTCATGCTGTTTTGCATATTCATACCGCTGCTTTTGGCAATCCCGGCGAACAGATAGAGGTCCCGATCCTGTCCCCAGCTTTTTCCGTACCCTAACTGGGTTTCCCAGAGATTTTCATCAAACCCGTGTTTGGTGTCCATGGTCCATCCGGGATAATCGCTACCGTTCTTGGGGATCACGTTAATAAACCCGTTGATAGCGCCGCTGCCGTGCACGATCGCGCCCGGCCCCATCGTGACCTCGATCTTGTCAATATCCCCCATGAACGGCATAATAGCTTCCTGGGAAGCGCCATAATGCCACCGGGGATCAACATCCATACCGTCGATCATATAAATGGTTTTAGAAGAACTATCGGCGGTAATGCCCCGGCTGCCGATCAAAGCTCCAAAAAGCCCGTGATCCGTGGTATATACGCCCGGAACAAAATCCTGCAGGACATCTGATACAGTTGCCACCGCACTGGCATCTATTTGGGTAGAAGTGACAATATAGGTTGTCCCCGGAGCCTGCCGGGTGTTCATTCTAAAAAAAGTCGCATCGGTCACCACCGTTGGGATATCTGTAAAAAGCGCTTCTTCCGGCGCCGGGGTTGCAGACGGTGCCTGCGTCCAGCCAGGAGTAGTTGAAGTCACTAAAAACGTAACGGAAAGAATAAACGATAATGCCCTTGTTTTAAATGCTCTTTCCATATTACCTCCCGAATAATAGTACTCAGCCAAACTCCGGACACATTTGACTGCGATTAAGGATTCATTCCTGAAGAACTGACAAATTTTAAAAGCTTGGTTTTCAATATATTAATTTCCAGCGGCTTGGTCAGGAAATCGTTCATGCCGGCGGACAATGCTTTCTCAATATCTTCTTTCATCACAGCTGCCGTTAACGCAATGACCGGAAGGTCCTTGCTGATCTGGGCACGAATGATCTTGGTGGCCTCGATCCCGTCTAATACCGGCATCTGCACATCCATCAGACAGATGTCATACGTGTCGGATTTGATCTTATCAATAGCCTCCTGACCGTTGGCGGCAATATCACTGATACAACCAAACATACCCAGATACGCCTTCATCAATTGTTGATTGGAGACGACATCATCAACTACCAGGACCTTAACACCTTTAAGACCAACCTCAGCGGCAACGTGGCGGGTAATGATAGGAGCCGAGACGGGACGCCGGTCGCCAAGTACCGCACTGATGACCTTGTTAAGATCATTGCGGATGACCGGTTTGGGCAAATAAGCATTAAATCCCTTTTCCTGCGCAAGCAGAGCCCCGCCGACCCGCGCGTCCGATGTGGTCGCGACGATCTTGATGGAATCAAACACGGCTTGACTGCGGATCTTTTCGACCAGCATATACCCGTCCATATCCGGCATCCTGACATCACTAAGTATCAAGTCCGGCAAATCCTTTGCAGCCAGGCGCTTATCCAATTCCTTCAGGACCTGTGCGGCATTGACGGCCTGGATCACCCTTAAGCCCATTTCTTTGCAATACCGTGATACGATCTCCAAAGAAGCCGGATGGTCATCAACACATAAAACCAGCTTGTTCACTAATTGGGCTTTAGTCAGCGGATCAATCGCCTGTTGGACCAAAGATGCTCCTACCCCGAAAGGAATCGTAAAGAAAAACTTGCTGCCAAAGCCTTCCTCAGACTCAAACCAAACCTTTCCACCCATGGCTTCCACCAGCTTCTTTGAAATCGCCAATCCCAATCCTGTCCCGCCATATCTACGGGTCGTGGACGAATCCACCTGGGAAAAAGATGAGAATAATTTATTCTTTTTATCCTGTGGTATCCCTATCCCTGAGTCCTTAACACAAAAATTAATTACCGGACCTTGAGGCGTTATTTGCTCCAGACGTACGATCACACCAATTTCTCCCTGGTGCGTAAACTTGGCAGAATTATTCAAAAAATTTAATAAAATTTGTCGTATCCGTGTCGGATCACCTTTGACCCACTGGGGCACCTGGGTATCCCAGTCAATAAAGGGATTGATATCCAGCCCTTTAAATTTGATTTTAGCCATATTAAAAATATCATTGACCAGATTCCCCAGATCAAAATCTATATTCTCCAGCGGCACCTTCCCCGCTTCCAATTTGGAAAAATCCAGAATATCATTAATGACAGCTATCAAAATATCGCTGCTGGTAGTGATCGTATTCAAATATGTTCTTTGTTGCTCATCTACCGTGATCGAGCGCAATAGATCGCTAAATCCCAGGATCGCATTTAAGGGGGTACGGATCTCATGGGACATATTAGCCAAAAATTCACTCTTAGCCCTGTTGGCAGCCTCTGCATCCTCCTTGGATCTTAGCATGGCTTCTTCCGCTCGCTTACGGGCAATGTTTTCATGGACCAGCTCATCGCGGGAAACCGTGATCTTCTGCAGATCGTCAACCATCTTGTTAAAAGAATCGGCCAGAACACCGATCTCGTCATGAGTTTTGACCGCGACTTTAAAATCCAGGTCCCCCGCAGAGATCTTCCGGGTGGCCTCAACTAAGGCCTCCACCGGAGCTAAAAGCAGACGGCCAAACCAGAAAATGACCGAAACTGTGATAAAAAGCATGATCAGGACCATCGTAAAGACCGCTCTCTGGACTTTTTTAATGAGAATATCAATACGGGCCCAGGAAAGCCCCAGCTCAACAGAACCGATAAGTTTGTGCACGCTTTGATTCTGAGAAAAAATATCATCATTGGACGTCTCATCGCTCGCCTTGGTCTCAACAGGAACGCTGATATCATAATAGTTCTCTTGAACGTGTTTCGTTGAACTATACAAAGACCATATCAGAGTATTAGCCTCTTTGATCTCTCTTGAATCAATCCCGTTGGGGGAATCCTTCGATGAGACCAGCACCTTTCCTGTCGCTTGGCGGATAATGCAATACGACACATCGGACTGGACCATCACTCCTTTGAGAAGCCGGGACAATTCGGCCGCGTTATCCGTTAAAACCCCGTATTCGCAATTATAAGCCAGATTATTCGCCAGTGACAATCCCCGTTCTTTAAGCTCCTCACGAATGACTGATTTTTCATGATTGATGAAAAAAAGGCTCAAGATAACGGTTAAAAATATCATCAAACCCGATACCGTAAGGACCAATTTAGCGAATAAACCGAATTTTTTCATAAAGCTTCCGTCTTAGTTCTAATAGACCTGCGCGGCTTCGTCTAAAGCCTGTGCCGGGATATCAACCCCGATAACACCGGCGATCTTTTTATTGATGAGCAAACGTACTTTTTGGGGAAAAACCAGCGCTATACTGCCCGAGACTCCGTGCTTTAATATCGAAAGGGCTATATCCGCGGATTGCCGGCCGATATCGATATAATCACATTCCAAGCCTAACAGCGCTCCCGCCTTGACGTACTGCGCTGAAAAAGCCATCATGGGTATTTTACTTCTCAATAAATTCAACAGGATATATTGAGAGGACTGGACGTTATAGATCATCGGGTCCACCTGAGCCCAAAGACAGTCTACGTCTTTAACGATCTCATCCAGGCTGCCCGGCACATCAGTTTGGGCATTGACCGGTTTGACAACCAACGACAAGCCGTTCTTTTGTGCCGCCTCCCGGACGGATTTGATCCATTCTTCTTCTTTTGCATTATAAATAACACCGATACGTACCGCCTTAGGCAGGACTTCTTTTAATTTTTGGAATTGCAGGTCCGGTGGTATGTCCAAAGAGACACCGGTCAGATTATTCCCCGGGTTGGCCAACGACGGGACAAGACCGCTCTTGACAGGGTTTAAGACCATCGAAAAAACCACCGGGAGGTCCGTTAAATTCTGTTTGGCAAAGATCGCGGCTTCAGTCCCGATAGCAAATACCAACCCCGGATCCTGAGTTTTGATAGCACTGACCAGCTGTGTCAAATTGTCTTTCTTTTCATCAAGATTATACGTGACCGTGATCTTATAGCCGCTCTTTTTGATCCCTTCTTCAAAACCGGAAAGCGCATCATTGTAGGGCTTCAGGGCCTTAGAAAGCAGGACCACAATGACCGGATCAGATCCGGAAAATGAAGCAGGAAGGTCAAAACAGAAGAAGAAAAAGAAGAGCAGCATGAGGAGATTTTTTTTCATTAAGAATTTCTTCATAAACAAGGCTCTCCTTTAGAATGGCTAAAAGTCACAAATTATCTGCATCAAAACTTACAGTCAACTTTAAAACCAAAAAACCTTGGTTCATCTATCCAGCTGATCTTATCCGGCTCCAGAACAGTATTTCCGGAACTATAACTATAGATCTTATTCCCGTTGATCCCCAGCAGATTGGTGGCCATGACCGTGAGTGAAACATTCCTCGTCAGATCGTAACGCGCAGAAAGATCCATACGAGCGTCGGGTTTAAAAGCACCCGCCGATCGAATGGCGCTGACGGCTTGGTCAACAGCGGCCTGGTTCGCGGTGCCTACAGCCGCGTTTTCTAACATCGTCAAGCCGTCTTCATCCCCTTGAAAATCCCAAAAAACCCGTGCGTCCATATGGAAGGTCCATTTGGCCGTGGCTTTATATTCAGCGAACATTTTAGTTGCATAATTTGGCATATTGTTCAGATCATTGCCCACCCCTGAAAAAGTCTCACCCCCTGATGAACCGCCGTAGGCACCATAACTGATCTCAGAATTGGACACCGCGCTGCCTAACTTTATACCCTGCTGTTTGGCAATACTCTGAGATCCCCCCACCGTTAACTTATCATTAACCTTGTAGGTTGGTCCGAATTCCACGCCCCCGATGGTGACCTTGCCTAAAAGGATCTCACTTAAGTTAGCCGCACTCCATCCGTAATCATTGAGCGTGTTGTAATAGGCCGAAGTTTCCAAAGACAACTTATCGGTCAGTGAAACATCATAGTCAACTTCATAACCATTGAGCGTCTCAGGGTCATTTTTCCCGTTGGTCTTATCTGTCAGGAAAAGCTGCTCCGCCGTATTCATGCGCACCGACTTCTGCCAGATCAATTTGGTGACACCCATCTTGTCCCAATCGCTGACAATGGCCACGCGGGGAGAAAACATTAAATGCGTATACGTATTTTCATCCGTACGTCCGGAAACAATAACATTGAATTTGGGATCGAACGCCAGGTTGGCTTCCGCAAGGCCGGAGATCGTGTCATCCCACCAGCCTCCCGGCACAATGTAAACTTTGCTTAAACTTTGCACATTAGTCAGAGCATTTTCTGCCAAAGCTGCCATAGCAGTACTCGCAGAACCAAAAATATTGGCACTGTCTCCCATGCGGAAATCATCATTAGAGCCTCCCCAGGCAGGGCCATAATGACTGTAAAGGTTCTCAAAACCAACCGCAAATTTATACTTCTCTTCCCAGGTATAGTTCAACAGGGATTTGGTCAGCAACTGAGTTTCCGAAAATTCCTGCAGGGTATTGGCCATGCTGTCCACATCCGACCCGTCGGCAGCAATATTAGGTTCGGTATTAGTGGAACTCAGCGCTACATTGTCACGGCGAGTATGGTCGGTGGAGCTCCAAGAGACCATGGTGTCTAAATTCAGGGTATCACTAAATTCATGCCGGTCTTCCAGCGCTGCCTCTGCTGATTGATCAAAATTTTCCTTCAGATCGATCTGTCCGCCATCGCTCATGATCGTCTTAGTGTTAAGCAATGTCCCATGCTCGGAGGTCCCGGAGTTGGTATAACGCGCCCAGGCTTTAAACTCATTGGCCCAATTAAATTCGGTATAAACCTTCACCTGGGGCTTATTATCCGCGTCATTAAAATAATCCAAAGGCTCACGATTACCCAGACCGGGATCACGGCCCAGAAAACCTGTCTGTCCGCCATAGGTAGTATAAAACTCTCTGGGCTCAAAACCGGTGGTCCTGACAATGCTGGCATAGGCATAATAATTATAGTCTTTTTTAACCACTCCTTCACTGACATAAGCACCCTTGGAATCATATTTTTCTACATACTGTATCCCCGCCTTCGTTCCTGCGGAAGTCAACGCGTTCTTCGTGGTAATACTGATGACACCCTCGATCGCTCCGGGGCCGTACGTCACTGATCCTGGGCCACGGATAATTTCTATCTTCTCAATATCATTCAAATCCCAGTTATCCAGTTCATCAATAGCTCCGCTATGCGCATTTTGATTGAGCCTGCGGCCGTTGACCAGGACGATCAGCTTATTGTTACGGTCAGAGATGATCCCGCGAATACCGATCTTTTCACCTTCATGATGGGTCTCTACGATCGCGCCGGGAACATAGATCTCCATCAGATCATAAATGTTCCTAGCCGGGGTCATCGCTATCTGCTCTGCAGTGATGACTGTAACGGAAGCAGGAATATACGTTGGCTTGGTGGATTTGGTCAACATGGCCGTTGAACTGACCACAGGGATCTCTTCAAAGAGGGACATTTCCGATGATGATACAGATGGATTAGCAGGACTATTCGCGGCCATGGCCCAGGAGCTGCTACAACATAGCACCAAAACTATCCATATTTTTTTCATATTCCCCCTTGGATTTTAAAAATAATTGTTCAGTTTAGGCTACTCTTCAATTATAACAAATCAAGCACAGACGAATTTTAATAATTTTGTTTTTAACATATTAATTTCCAACGGCTTGGTCAGAAAATCATTCATGCCGGCGGCTTGCGTCCTTTCGAGGTCTTCTTTCATCACCGCTGCCGTTAAAGCTATAATAGGCAGGTCCTTGCTGACCTGGGCTCGAATGATCTTGGTCGCCTCAATACCGTCCAATACCGGCATCTGCACATCCATCAGGCATATCTCGTAAGCACCGCCCTTGATCTTGTCAATCGCCTCCTGACCGTCGGAGGCAAATTCACTGATACAGCCGAACATGTCCAAATAGGCTTTCATTAACTGCTGATTGGAAGGAACATCATCCACGACCAGGACCCTGATCCCCTTAAGACCGATCTCGGCGGCAACGTGACGGGTAATAATAGGTGCTGTGACTGCCCTGCGGTCCCCAAGCACAGCGCTGATAACCTTGATCAGATCATTGCGGATGACCGGTTTGGGCAAATACGCATTGAACCCCTTCTCCTGGGCAAATGCGGCACCGCCGATGCGCGCATCCGCGGTCACGGCCACAAGCTTGATCTTGTTAAATTTAAGGTTACTGCGTATCTTTTCGGCCAGCATATAACCATCCATATCCGGCATTCTGACGTCACTTAAGATCAGGTCCGGCAAGCTCTGTGCCCCTGATCTGTTCAAGTCTTCGAGGGCCTCGATGGCACTGTTGAATAGCCTCGTCTTTAACCCGATCTCCTGACAATAACGGGACATGATCTCCAAAGACTCCGGATGATCATCTACACAGAAGACAAGCTTATTGGCCATTTGTTCTTTTGAAAGAGGATCAATGGGCTGCCGGATCAAAGAAACCCCGGTCTTAAACGGGACTGTAAAGAAAAATTGGCTCCCGCAGCCCTCCTGTGATTCCAGCCAGACCTTGCCGCCCATGACATCTACCAGTTTTTTGGAAATGGCCAGTCCTAACCCCGTTCCGCCGTATTTTCTGGTCGTAGACGAGTCGACCTGGCTGAAAGATGCAAACAATTTTACTTTTTTATCCTCAGGAATACCTATCCCCGAATCCTTAACGCAAAATTGCACGGACGGCCCGTCAGGATTTTCCTGTTGAAGCTTTAAAATAACCCCAATGGACCCCTGCTGGGTGAACTTAGCGGCATTGTTCAAAAAATTCAATAAGATCTGACGTATCCGGGTTGGATCTCCCTTGACCCACTGCGGCACATGGGTATCCCAGTCGATATACGCGTCAATGGGCTTGTCTTGGAAGCGGATCTTCGCCATATTATAAACATCGTTGACCAGGTTTCCCAGATCAAAATCAATGTTTTCCAACTGTACCTTTCCAGCTTCCAGCTTGGAATAATCTAGAATATCATTAATAAGGCTGATCAGTATCTCCCCGCTGGAAGTAATGGTATTCAAATAGGCTTTTTGCTGGTCATCCACCTGGGTGGAACTGAGCAGATCGCTGAAACCCAGGATGGCATTCAGGGGGGTTCGGATCTCATGGGACATATTGGCCAAAAATTCACTTTTCACCTTATAGGCTGTCTCGGCGTCTTCCTTGGCTTTCTGCAAGGCTTCCTCGGCGCGCATCCGCTCATTGACTTCATACACCAGTTCATCGCGTAAAACCGTGATATTCTGCATCTCGTCGACCATGTGGTTAAAAGAATCCGCCAAAATGCCGACCTCGTCATTGGTCTTGACCGATACCTTAAAATCAAGGTCCCCTGCCGATACTTTCTGGGTCGCGGCCACCAGATTCTTCAGGGGATCAACGATCTTTAAAGCAATAACAAAACTTCCGGCAAACCCCAGGCCCAGAAAAAATAACACGCTCAATGTGGTGAATAAAACATGGTGGGAATAAAAAACGGCGGCGAGAACCTGTGCCGGAATGATCAGCAACAAAACATACAGCATGATCTTGAAATAAAGAGAAACGAACCTCTTCTTTTTCATTCATTAGTCCTAGGGGATAAGTTGAGACAAAGCATCAAAATCTTTTTGAGCCTCCTCGGCCTGACCGGCTTTGGCCGAAAACTCTAATTTTTTGGCTGCTTCAAAAATAGAGGTCAGGTGTAAATTCCCCGCAGAACCTTTGATCGCATGCGCCATCCTGCCTGCAGCGACCCAATCACGATTATCGAGAATGACTTTTAACTCTTTTAGACGGCCGCGTGATTCCTCATAACAGCTCTGGACAATGGCATCATAAACTTCTTCCGGCAAATTCCCCATCATCTTTAAAATTTCCTGTTTATCCATAATTATCCCCTCTAAATGGCTGATAACGCTTTATTAACCGCAGAAATAACCCTGTCATCTTCGAACGGTTTAACGATATAGTCCAAGGCTCCCAATTTAATGGCCTTCATCAAAGAATCCCGCTGATCGATGGCTGTCACCATCACCACCCTGGCATCTTTATCAAACGCCATGATCTCCTCCAAGGCTTCAATGCCGTCTTTTTCCGGCATGGTCACGTCCAAAGTGGTCAGGTCCGGACGGAATTGTTTGTATTTTTCGACGGCCTCATTACCGTTCTTGGCTTCGGCAACAATCTCAAAATTGTAATGCTGCAGGATATCCTTAAGCATCAAGCGCACTACCGGCGCATCATCCACGATCATTATTCTTTTTCCCATAACCTTGCTCCCCTTAATGTCCCTTCTCAAAAGAACTACGGGTGTCCATGCTTAATCTTTTAATGTCCTCGGCAATAGTGACCATGTTATCAGCTTCTTTACTGATCGTCGCGACCATATGTAAAAACTCCTCTTTTTGACCGGGAGGCATATCCGTATCTATTTTATCCTTGAGCACGTATAACGTCGCCATGATCACGGATAACGGCTGACTGATATTATCCGCCATCGCACAGGTCAGCTCCAAAGTCTTGCGGTTCGCCTGACCTGCCTGTGCACTTAAATGCACCCGCATACGCTTGATGATCTCATCATGGCTGTCCCCCTTATGGACAAAATCATTGGCGCCCGCTCTCATCAGCTTCACCTTTGTTTCATCAGATTCGTCTGAGGTGATGATGATCACGATCACGTGGGCGAATTTGGGGTTCTGCCTGACCTTCAGCAGAAATTCATAGCCGTCAACATTGGGCATCTGGTAATCACACAGCACCACATCATATTCCTCACGGGCCAGGATAGTCAGCGCGTCAGCTCCGTCAACAGCAACACCAACGACAAACCCGGCGCGGGTCAAAACATATTTGAATAAACTCCGGTCTGCCGCTGTATCATCGACGACTAGAATACGATTGAGCTCGTTGGTTTTTTCAGAACTCATATGACCACCCCCATTTTCTCAAATCGTTGATTACGCTTATCAATGTTCTGCAGCAGATCTATGACGACTTCCAAATGAAAGGGCTTAAAAAGAAAATCATAGGCCCCCAAGTTCAAACATTCCTGGACCTCTTTGCGGTCGGCAAATCCGGACATCATGATCACCGGACTGACATCCCCGCGATTCCTGATCGACTTGAGAAAACTGATCCCGGAAAATTGTTTCAAGCGGACGTCGACAATAAAAACATCAAATTTTTCTTTTGATATGGCTTCCAGGGCTTCGGGTACGTTAGGGACAGCCGTTGTCCGGAAACCTTTTTTAGTCAGGCACACCTGAAGGAAATGCAGCATGTCCCGATTATCGTCCAGAATAAGGATGTTAAGTGGTCCGCTCACAGTCTCCCTCCCGAGAATTCCAGAAATTTGTAAGATCCCGGCATCGGAATGACAAAAATACGGCAAGGCAAATTCACTTTCTTGACCTCAAAGCGGCTTTCAATCAACATGATCTTGTTTTCTTCGACAGCTGCTTCAAAAATAAATTCCTGAAATAAGGTAGCCGCAAAATCATTACAAACCACCGGGGGAGTCGGTCTTAAGCTCATCCCGAAATCCGACGTAAAAGTATTGCACACTGCACTGGCCAAAATATTGCCGATCTCCTGGACGGTCCCGTTAACAAGCTCATCACATTCTTTGGTGGTCCCGGGTTCTCTGCGCAGCAGCAGGTCGGTCAAAAGAAAAGCTCCCTGGGTCTGCACAAAAAAAAGGAATTTGAACGGGGCATCCCCTTGGAGGTCAACCACCGAACCTATGACTTCCTGGTCATCACTACTGAGGTCCATGGTGATCTGGGTCACGTCAACCATATCCACTTTTTTTAGCTCGATGGCAGCCCCGCACCTGAGCATCTTGGATAAAGACTGCGAGGCTTTGTCAATGCTTTGCTCGGCGATCAGGCGGATCACTCTATTAACAGAATCACTTTGAGCCATACTTAAAACTCCTCGGTCTCGTGCCCGAAAATACGGCAGGATACAGTACCGTTATTCAAGTTAAAATCGATTTGATATCCTTTTTCTCCTCCGGTCTTAAAAGCCGTGACCGGTATCTGCAACGCCTTTAAGGAGGCACGAACAGACTGTTCATTGTCCTGGCCGATCCTCATGGAAATATCCTTAAGCATGCTGGCACCGCCAAAGATCTTGGCGGTCAACTGCCGGAATTCAACACCATAAGTCTTCCTGAGGATGTTAGCCAATTCCTGCAAACCGCTGTCCGCGAATTTGGCAGGACGGAAATCCGGCTTACTCTTATACTCCTCGCAAAAAGGCAGCATGCAGTGCAACATGCCCCCCACTTTTAGCGTCGGATGATAAAGACAAACACCGATGCAGGAACCTAAATTCGTGCGGATCAGCGAAGGATCCCTGCCCGTCTTTATATCCCCGATCCCCACGATAATTTTCGGCACATCCACCATAGTTATACTCATAGCTTCAAGCTTCCCTCATAATAGTCCCTACATCGAGGATCAAAGCAATGTTGCCATCGCCTAAAATGGATGCCCCGCTGACACCTTTGACATTGGCAAAATAATCCGGGAACGCTTTGATCACAATTTCATCTTCACCGATCAACTTGTCCACCTTAATGCCGGAAAGCTGGTTGTTGGAGGTGATGACCACGATCTTTCTATCCCCGTCGGTCTTCTGATCGACCTCTTCTATCCCTAGGATCTTGGCCATCGACAAGAGGCTAAGCGCATGTCCGCGCAGCTTGATCATCGGCAGACTATCGACGGAATAAACATCCTTGCCCGCGATCTTGATGATCTCGGAAACAGATTCCAGGGGGATCGCAAAGACCTGTTTGTTGATAACCACGAGCAAAGCCTGAATGATCGCCAAAGTCAGCGGGATCTTGAGGATGAACCTTGAGCCTTTCCCTAGCTCTGTTTCAATGTCCACGGTCCCGTTGAGCGACTCGATCATTTTCTTGACCACGTCCATACCAACCCCGCGCCCGGAAAGCCCGGTGACCTTTTCGGCAGTAGAAAACCCGGGGAGAAAAATAAAATCAAGCTTGTCTTTTTCATCCAGCTTCGCCAATTTCTCTTCGGCGACCAACCCTTTCTCGAAAGCTTTCCGGGCGATCTTATCAGCGTCAAGACCTTTACCGTCGTCGATAATTTCGATACAGATGCTATTGCCCTGATGGACAGCCTTCAGCTGGATCGTTCCGATCTCTTTTTTACCGGCAGCGATACGTTCCTGCTTGCTTTCGATCCCGTGGTCAATGGCATTACGGATCATATGGGTCAGCGAATCCGGCAGGCAATCAATGATCTTTTTATCAAGCTCAGTATCCTCTCCATAAAGTTCTAGATTCACATCTTTACCGAGATCCTTGCCGATATCCCGCACCAGACGGCGGAAACGGCTAAAAACCCCTTCGATGGGCACCATCCGTGTTTGCATAACGGCGGTCTGGATATCGGAAGAAAGTTTTCCTAAGACCGAGGTCGCTTCATCCAGCACATAAACCTTGGCCCCGACTTCTTTTGAAGACAGACCCGTCTGCAAGGCTGCTAAATTACTCTGCATTTGGGTCAACGTTTTGGAGACCTTCTCCAGTTCATTGACCCGGCTGCTTTTACGGACAAACGTCTGAATGATCTCCAGATCAGAGGCAAATTGTCCCAAACGGGAATACGATTCCCTTAATTTATGGACCTCCGTATTAAATTCGCTGACCAGCTGGGCAAAACGAGCGCGGGTAATGACCAGCTCTCCTGCCAAGTTCATCAGATTGTCCAGTTTATGAGAGTCCACCTTCATGGTGGTGATCTCGACCGCCGTTGACTTGCCCGGTACGGAAGCCGGAGCTGAGGCCGGAGTCGAGGCCGAAACAGTGCTGGTCGCTGTCATAGCCACCGCCGGCTGTGGAGAAACCGGTACCGATGCCGCAACCGGAGCAGGTGGTGCCGCAGGTACCGCTGCCGGGGAGGGCTCGGACCCAACGGCCGCGGGCTGCTGTAAATGAGAAAACTCTTCTTTATTCAGGCTCATAATATCCACCTCATCCACTGATAATAAGGCACGCACCGCAGCCTCCTGATTAGCGGTTGCATACATCACATGTACGCAAACCTCAGACGAGGAATCCGGTACGGCATCTAATTTAGGAACGCTGGCCAATATCTTTCCCGTTTTTCTTAACCGTCCATCAACAATGACACCCTTTAATCCTTTAAGTGCTTTTTTCTGGATCCTGATAACAATTTTATAAACATTATCATTCAGGCTTAACGCATTACTGATCTTTTCTTCAAGATCTTCGGAAAGATGAATGAAAGGATCCGGGGTCAATACCACCACTTCAGCAGCGGTCTGGGTCAAGACCACACTCGCAGCAAATTGTTTTAAAAATCCGGCCAGGTCACCTTCCTGATAATTATTCTTCTGTAAGCCATCCAAAGCCGAGCGTATCCAGTCGATCCCTTTGAACAATAAAGCGACTATTTCCGCTGACGGCTTGATGGCTTTATTGCGCAGATCTGACAATAAATTTTCCATGTTATGGGCCACTGCCTCAATGCCTTTGCACTTGACGATCCCGGAGGAACCTTTGATCGTATGGGCCAGACGGAACAGTTCATTGGATTGATCGGGATTAAATTGGCCCTTTTCGATGGCCATCAAGATCTCATTAAAACGCTGCACACATCCATTCCCGTCATCGATAAAAGCCGGAAGATATTTGCTCATATCGGCGGCATCCTGTTTCTTTTCCGCCTGGGTTTGAGGCGCCTGGGGCTCAACAACCGGCACAATGGGGACGGACGGCAAAGGTTCCGCTGCGGCCTCTACGGGGGCCCCGTTCGAGGCTATGACCGCTTTGATCTTTTCGATCACTTCGTTGACATCCAGGATATCAATGCCTTCATTACGCAATTTATCCAAAACACTGGTCAACGCGTCAAAGGCGGTAAAGAGCACCTCAATGACCGTCAAGGTCAATGACATTTTTTTATTACGCACGCGATCTAACAAGGTTTCCATCTCATGGGTCAAATGACTTAAATTGTCAAAACCCAACATAGATGCAGACCCTTTGATGGTATGTGCCGAACGGAACATCGTATTGATCTGATCTGCCGAAAATTCCTGGCCTGACTTGACGACCTGCTCAGCCTTCAGCAAAAGAGTATTTAATGTCTGGATATGCTGATCGCTTTCCGAAAGAAATTCCGCAACGATCTCGCGTTTATCTTCTTCAGACATTTCATAAGCTATAGACATCAGACCTCTCCTATCAAATTATAGTAAGCCCACACAGTTTTGTAACTCCTAAGGCAATTTGTTCAATAGGCAGCTGCAGGTCAACGGCCCCCGCTTCAAAAGCGGCTCGCGGCATCCCATACACCGTGGAGGTCCTTTCATCCTGTCCGATGACATAGGCGCCCTTCGCATGCATTTTCACCAGTCCCTTGGTCCCGTCAGCCCCCATTCCCGTTAAGATGACCCCTAAAGCATTGGCCCCATAATGTTCCGAAACGGAAGAAAATAAAACATCGCAGCTGGGCGCAAAACCAGAAACTTTATCCGTGCCTGACACACACACTTTTAGCCTCACGCCTTCGCGGGCGACCCGCATCTGAACGCCGCCGCGGGCCAGGTACACATGGCCACGCTCAACAATTTCCCCGTCCTGGGCTTCAGAAACTCTCATTTTAGATATTCCGTCCAAACGCTGTGAAAAACTCTTGGTAAAATGTTCCGGCATGTGCTGGACCCAGACCACCGCGGGAGAATTGGCCGGAAGTTTCGGCACCACCTGCATGGCGGCCTGAACACCGCCGGTTGATGATCCCATGGCAATGAGATCGATCTTTTTAGCGGATAGATCGACACTTTTAGGCTTTTCTTTGATCCCCGCCGGATCAACGAATCTTTTTTTATTAACGATCAATTTGATCTTGCAGATCAGATCTGCGATCACTTCGTCAAAACCAATAAATTGACTGGTAGGCTTAAGCAGAAAATCAACAGCTCCGTATTCCAAAGCTTTAATGGTCACGGCCGCTCCCTCAGCGGTCAGGGAACTGAACATCAACACCGGCAGAGGGGAATCCTTCATGATATGCCTTAATGCTTCCAGGCCATTCATCACCGGCATTTCACAATCCAAGATCATCAGGTCCGTCTTTTGAGTTTTGGCCCATTCCACAGCCTCACGACCGTCTTTTAAAGAAGCAACGACCTGGATCTCACCGGCAGCTTCCAGTTTCTCTTTGAGAGCCCCTCTTAAAAATGCCGAATCATCGACGCAGACAACTCTGATCATGGCTTTATGAATACCCCTGATTCGATTAAACGCAGTTGTGTCTGAATATCACTTAAATTCTCTGACAGACTGATCACAAAATACCCGCCGGACCTTAAGCTCGGCTCAAGAAGATTGATCACTTTTTCTTTGATATCCCGTTCAAAATAGATCAGCACATTGCGCAAGAAAATGATATCCATCCCCCTCAAAGTCGACGCCTGCTGTAGATTATGTTCAAAGAACTCTACTTTAGACTTTATTTGATCTGTGACCATATACTGCGTGCTCATCCGGGATTTCACTACCGGTTTAAAATAACGTTCCCGTAAACTTTGAGAAACTTCTTTTAACGACCGCTCATCATAGACAGCTTCTTGGGCCTGTGCGATCACCTCGGTATTGATATCTGAAGCGTATATCTTGAAATCCAACGGATATTTTTTGGCAAACTCGGTCAAGGCGATGGACAACGAATACGGCTCCTCTCCGGTGGAAGAAGCCCCTGACCAAACCTCGATCTTTTTCTTACCCTGCTCAACGAAAGCCGGAAGGATCTTCTCATATAAAAAATTAAACTGTTTGGTGTGCCTGAAAAAGAACGTTTCATTGGTCGTCAGCGCATTGACCAAATATTCCATCTCATCGGGATGGGCCGCCGACAAACGCTTAATATACGTGCTAAAGCTAGCATCCCCTAACTCTTCTAAACGCCGGCGCAACCTTGAAATGACCAGCGGCTTCTTGGTTTCTTTTAACCTGACGCCGGTCAGATCGAACATGATCCTCTTAATATCCTCGAACTCCGCATCAGATATAGACAGCATACTCAAGCATATCTTTCTTGATATTTTCGTGCACTTTCTTCAAATTCAAGATCGTGATCATCCTTCCTTGCAACTCCCCTAATCCGGCCACACAATCCTTATCAATGGTCATTTTAACCATGGGTGCCGAATCAATTTGGGCATTGTCCAGGGTCACATTTTCCAGTATCTCATCGACCACAAAAGAAAACACTTCACCCTCGACGTTGGCCACAATGATCTTCGTGCTATGATTAAATTCTTTCTGCTGCAATCTTAATTTTGAACGCAGGTCAAAAACCGACACAATGTTCCCGCGCAAATTAATGACCCCCAGCGCAAAAGGCGGTACTTGCGGTATGGGCGTAATATGCCCGACCCGGATCACTTCCTGAATGTCCGTAATGCTGACCGCATATTCTTCATCCGCCAGCTTAAAACATACCAGCTGGACCATTGAGTCTGTGAGTTCGGTTTGTTGGTCTTCTCTCATAGAATGCTCTCCCCCGGTTAGATTTAACCGATCCTTAACGATTCTTCATCATGCTTTTCTTTTTTAACCGGCTTACTGCTTTTCGGTGCCGCATCTGACTTCTGCCGGACACAATGCTTGAGATTCACATCGACCCCGCAAATATGTTTCACCAACCAGGCCGAAGCAGCTTCGTGAATTTCCAATGCAAGGGCATTCTTGTCCTCTTTTTTGGAGCGCTGGCCAAAATCTCTAAATAAATTCAAGAATCCGGCATGGGCTTCTTTGTTCTTTTGTTCTTCCGGGCAGTTAAGCTTTTTCATGCACTCTTCTTCAAAACCAAAATGAAATTTGACATACTCTCCTAAAAATTTCATCGTTTCGTCAAAAGACCGGTCAGCCCTACCGTTCTTGATGTCTTCGCCCAAACCGTTGATCATGTCAAACAGCTTTTTGTGCTGATCATCAACCTCCGGAACACCGGTGGCGTACGTATCGCTCCAGGCTAAGCGTTTGACCACCCCGACCGATTTAGTCGTGGGCCCCTGGGACAAAGAAGCGAACTCCTGGTTGTTCTTAGCGTTGGGATCAGTTTTAAATTGCGCTACCAGCTTCTGCAATTCCTGGGCCTGGGCCGCCATTTGTTCTGATGATGCTGATAATTCTTCCGCCGCTGATGCATTGCCCTCGGTAATAGAGGTATTTTCTTCCATGGTCGCTGCCTGCTCCTGGGTAGCTGTAGAGATAGCCCCTAATTGCTCGGCCACCTTCCCGATGTCAGCAACCATCCCCTTGAGATCTTCTCCGGCTGCCTTAGATAATTCCACCCCGTTGAGCACCTGTCCGGAGCTTTCCTGGATCAACGCTTTGATCTCTTTCGCAGACGCTGCCGAGCGTTCCGCCAGCTTGCGTACTTCGTCAGCTACCACCGCAAAACCCTTGCCGTGTTCCCCGGCGCGGGCCGCTTCAATAGCCGCATTTAGCGCCAATAAATTTGTCTGGTCGGCAATGTCTGAGATGATCAATACCGCTTCCGTGATCTGCTTGGAGCTCTTTTCAATGCCGTCCATAGCCTCAATCGTACAGCTCATCCCTTCCCCCGTCTTTCCGGCACTACGGGAAACACTGTGGGAGACTTCACTGGCGGACTGGGCATTAGTGGCGTTGGCCTGCACAGACGACGCCAACTGTTCAAAGGATGCGCTTTGCTGCTGGGCGCCGTCGGAAATCTTCTGGGAAGCGGCCGCAATTTCTTCGGTGGCAGCAGCCAATTGTTCTGCGGCCAGACGGATCTGACTGATCATTCCGGAAAGACGCAGGGTAAATTCATCCACCAAACTTGCCATAACCCCTATCTCATCAGAACGTTTAATATTGGTCTTTTTAGTCAGATCGCCATTGATCATGGCTTTTAGAACATCCCTTATTCTAGATACATAGACCGTGATCGATAGGGTTTTTAGCAAAATAAGTAAAATAATGATTATCGCTAAGATCAAACCAACACCAACACCCGTTAATATGGCCGTACGCTGCTTGATCGTATTATCAGCCGTTGTCTGATCATTATTGATCCTGTCATTCGCTAAATTGACCACCTGATCAATGGCTGCACGATGGATCTTATATTGCTCTTCCAAGGAGCCATAAGCCAATTTGGTAGCCGTATCCTTATCTTGTCTTTCAACAGCCGGAATAAACTGTTCATTGAGCAGCTTATAAAATTTATTGGCAGGTATGGTCGAGTCAGCCAGCAAAACCGATTTCATTTTGCTGTCTTCCAGGCTCTTCGTCCAATAATCATGACGGGTATTAAAATCATTTTGCAAAGATTTGGCCTTGGCGATCAGATCTTTAATGGTTTTCGGATCGGTCTCTCCTAATATCTGCAAAACCACCTGATAAGTTTCCAAAATATACTCGGGAGGCGGTAAAATATCTCCGATCAACTCATTGTTTAGGGCAATACGTTTATAGAGAGGGCTGTTGATCTGCACTTCGCTAAGCGTTTGGGAGGACACTATCCAAAACCCGGCAAACATCGAAACCAGAATAATGCCTGATAAAATGATCTTTGAATTATTGTTCATACTCCCCCCATAAACTTTAGAAACTAACTGTTTTGTTGTTTGATATATTTAGCCAATGCCATCTGATGCCCGTCATCGATACCGACAAACATACAGCCGATATCATATTGACCGATCCCCACGCGCTCTACACGCATGACCTTGACTAACACGATCAAAGGCTCACTTTTAGTCAATCCGGGCTTATAAAATTCGGGCTTGAATTTTTCCCAGCCGGGCACATTGATCTCCAGGCGAAGAATATCGCCGATGGCATATAAAACGGATGTCTCAAATAAAATACCCCCAGCACTCAGATCCTTGCTCAGGGATTGCAAAGCGTCATTCACACTGCCGCCTAAATGGAATTTAACATGTTTAAGCGTATTAATATTCTTAACGCGGATGAACTTTCGACGATCAGATGCTGATGCCATATGCCCCTCCCTTTGTCAAAGGACCTTGCTATCCACCAATTTGACTAAATTCTCGATCTCGGGTTTTGATATCTGTCCGTCGGCTCCGACCGACTGGCATTTCAAGGACTGCTCCGGTGAGATCAAGGATGAAAAAACAATGCACGGCAAATATTTCAACTGGCTCTTTTCTCTTACTCTTTTAATAAGATGCAGCCCATCCATCTGCGGCATCTCAAGATCTGTGATCATCAAATGGAAATGATCTTCGATCTTACGGAATTTAGGATCAGAGACTACTTTTTCTAACTCATCCCAGGCTTCCTGTCCATTCTTAAATGTCTGGGCCTGATAGCCGGCCTCGATCAAATAATTTTTCAAAAGGTCGCTGATAAAAGAGGAATCTTCTGCCACTAAGATTTTTTTCATGCCACGCAAGGCTTTAATATCACCGGAAACATGAGCGGCCTCACCCGTTACCTGAATACCGGAATTAGGATTGATCATGGAGGCCACTTTCTCAAAATCAAGCAAAAAGAGGATGCGATCTTCGATCTTAACGATGCCCACCGCGTAGGCATTTTGTGTTTGCATGACACCGGACGGAGATTCCACCTGCTTCCAGGACAAACGATGAATACGCGTCACCCCGGTAACCCAAAAACCTACGGTCAAGCGGTTAAATTCAGCAATGATGATCCGATTTCCCCTGTCTCCCCGAGGGGAATCAATATTCAAATGCTTGGCCAGATCAACAACCGGAGTGATCCTGCCGCGCAAATTAACCACCCCGATAACAGACGGCGGAGAATCCGGCACCGGCACAATGGGACAGTTCCCTCGGATGATTTCGCGAACCTTGGCCACATTAATGCCGTAATACTCGCCGGCCAGAAGGAATTCTACGATCTCCAACTCATTGGTACCAGATTCCAACAAAATTTCCTGTTTCATAGACTTGGGCCTTCCTTGTTAACACTTACGCGTCTAGTTTATCAATAACCAGCGTTTTTAACCTGGCTAACGCAGCTTCTTTGATGCCCTCAATGGAATCACTGGTTGTCTTGGGATTTTCCTGACGTACTTTAAAATCAAGGATCACATCAAAAGCAATATCGTCCGATTGAAAATGCCTGAGGATCTGAACGGTGTAGGGGGGAACAGAAATATTCAAGTCTTCTCCGACGATGATCGTCGGGATCGAAATATTAAAATCAAATCCAGCCCCAGAGACCCTGGTCTTAAGGCCGCCGGCCATGATATTGCCCATCTCTCCGAAACCATCCTTGACATCCGAGGTCAATTCGGGAAATTCCATGCCGAGCATAAGCCCAACAACCTTGCAGGCAAAGGTATCCACAATAACGGCAGAAAGACTGCCCTCTAATTTTCCGGCAAATCCGATAGAACAAATGATGCCGCGCTCAACAGTGGGAAGATTGATCTTATCGTTATCAATTAAATCAATATTCAGGGTAGTTTTAAAACAGTCTTTGACAGAATCGATCAGGGCTTGCTTCATTAATTCTGCTAATTCAGGCATTAATTAACCTCCGGCCGCCGCTAATATCGGCGAGATCACGGCCTTAAGTTGATCAGGGGTAAATGGTTTAGCGACATACCCGGCCAAATGAGGATTAGCGGCTTTAGCCTGGGCCATTTTATCTTCAGAGCCTTCGGTTGTTACCATGATGATCGGGATCAACGAAAGGATCTCGATCTTGGCCACTCCGGTAATGAATTCCAGGCCGGACATTTTAGGCATGTTCCAATCACACAAAACCAGACCGACGTCCTGGAAATTACTGCCCATGACCTCAATGGCCTGTTCCCCGTCACCGGCTTCTAATGTTTCATTCGCAAAACCAGCCTTGCGGATGATCTGAATGATCATCTTCCGCTGGACCACTGAATCATCTACGACCATGATCTTCTTCATGCTACCCTTTCATTTTGCTCTTTAAAATATTTGAATACCCATAAAAACCTTCAAGAAAAATCAAAGTTATTATACCAAAATTTCTTATTAAAAGGCTAATATTTAAATTATTTGCCCGGCCGCATCCCGGCGCATCGACACTAAAAACTGGATCCAGGGCTCCACCCCTTCCCCTTTAAGGCTATCTACCTTGAAGATCGGTGCCGACGGGTTTAATTTCCTGAACTCGACCTGGGAGCGGGCAAGATCAAAATTAGTGAACCCATGAAGCGCCATTTTAGTGATCACCAGCGCACGGGCTTGAGAAAAAAGCAGCGGATACTTCTCGATCTTATCATCACCTTCGGTTACGCTTAAAACCGCGATCTTGGCATGCTCGCCGATATCAAACTCCGCCGGACATACCAGATTACCGATGTTCTCGACAAAGATAATATCAAATTTGACTTCACCGCTGATTTGGTTGATGGCTCCGTTGACCAGATTGGCATCGAGATGACAGGCGGTCCCGGTGTTGATCTGACAGACCGGGACACCTTTTTTTTGAATGCGCTCGGCATCCCTGGTGGTGGCGATATCGCCCTCGATCACACCGGCTACCAGTTTTCCTTTTAAATGTTCAAGGGTCATTTCCAGCAGCGCTGTTTTTCCCGCCCCCGGAGAGCCTATCAAATTCACCATCAAAACACCGCTTTTTTTAAGCAGCGCACGGTTTTCCTGGGCCCAGGCGTCATTGGCCGCGAGCACCTTATTCATTACCTTGATCTCCATCACTCAACCTCCAATTTATCTAAATAAATTTCACTGTTCAATAACGGTAAAACACCCAAAGACCCGCACTTCGGACAGCACGGCTCCCCCTCTTTGACTTCTTGGGGGAACTCATGCGCACACGACTGGCACGAAAAGCGTTCCGGCAGACGGTTGACCGTGATCTTCGCCGTCTCAAGATATGTCCCCTTGGCAACGGTCTTGAGACAAAACTCCAGATTCTCCTCAGACACACAGTTATAAATGCCGCAAACGATCTGCACTTCCAAGACACGGGAAAAATGATGCTTCTCTTTTTCTTTCTCTACCAGTTCAATGAGTCCTTCAACGATCGAAACTTCGTGCATAATTTGGCTCAAATTATATACTGCAAATTATATGCTGTCCCATGGACAGCTGACATCAATATATTTTCCTGCTAAAATCTGCCGTTCACGCTGGAAACGTTGATGCCAAAAAATTGGTCACGCGACAGGTGGTAGCCAAAGGCATCGGTGCAGATTTTTATACGCAGGAAAACATATTGATATCAGCCTGCGCAGATACTATCGATAATTCCATAATTGCGGCGGGTGGCTCGGACTTGATGTTCAGGGGCGGACGGTGACTGCCCCAACGGGCGAATCAGGGAAACCCTTATTCTAGCCGCTGGTAAGACTGCCCTCGAATTAGGAGCACCTGAATATCAAGGCCGAGACAGGCCCCGCTGGCATATTAATTTTTTCTTTGCTCATAAAACAGGGCAGAGATCCTTTTTGACCTCTGCCCTGTTTTATGGAACATCCCCCATTTTACTGATCACAAAAAACTAATCCCTGCGGATCTCTTTGATCTTGGTGCGATTGGCATCAAAGATCGAAATGATCATCGGAGTTTCTCCCGGAAGACTGTGCGTCGCACAGCCCAGGCACGGGTCATAGGGACGGAACGCCATCTCTACCATGTTCAAAAGACCTTCTTCCACATTAGGTCCTTTGATCAGGGCTTGCGCCGCTTTTTTAACGGACATGCAGATGGGCGCACTATTGTTCAAGGTGGCGACCAGCAGATTCGCCATGGTCACGATCCCTTTTTCATCAGTTTTATAATGATGGAACAGAGTCCCGCGGGGCGCTTCAACCACCCCTACACCTTCCGTCGGTGTTGCCGTCGGGATATTCTGGATATCAGTACTGGTAATCTCCGGATCGCGGATCAACTCCAAAGATTTTTCCGCGGCGTAGAGCATCTCGATGAGACGTGCCCAATGGAACGCCAGCGTATGATGCGCCGGTTTCGGCAGGACACTGTACATCTTCTCATAGGCGGCCTGTGCCAGGGGCGTGGTAAATCCCGTCGACACATTCAACCGCGCCAGCGGCGCGGCACGATAAATACCGCTGTCCGGGCCGTCCACAAAGCCCTTCCATCCGATCTTGGTTAAATACAAATACTTGATATAGCTCCACTCTTCTTTGTGCTCCGAGATATGCTGAGGATATTCCCGCGGATCGAATTTATCGATCTCTTGGCCCGAAGGATTAACGACCCTAAGCATCCCGTCATAAAAATTGATCTTATTGTTGGCATCGACCATGCCTAGATAATTCGTTTCATGGTAATAGAGATCCTTATTGAGGATGATCTCACGGTACATTTTATTCTTGAGGACCAGATCGTCAAAAAGTACGAGCGAGAACTTGGCGAACTCAACGCAGGAAACGAGCTTGGCTTCAAAATCTTTGCGCTCTTCCTCGGTCAAACCGCGGCTGACCCCTCCCGGCAGACCGCTGGCCGGATGCTGAGACTTCCCGCCCAAGGTCTTGAGGATCGTTTCGCCGTAAACCCGATGCTTGATGACCTCACGTCCCTTGTCTATCCCCAGCTTGGCGATCGCACCCAGGACATTGCGTTCCCCGGCCGGAGCCTTGGGACCGCAGACAAAATCCGGAGCCGCCAAATAATAAAAATGCAAGAGATGGTCAGAAAAATAAAACGTATTATAGGCCAGCTCGCGCAACTTCCGTCCGGCGGAAGTCGGCTTGACATGATACACTTCGTCCAGGGCCTTGGTTGCGGCCATATGATGCGCCCAGGGACAAACACCGCAAATACGCGGCGTTATCTGCGGCAATTCCGTCACATGACGCCCCTTACAGAACTCTTCAAAACCACGCAGCTCAGGCACTTGAAAATAAGCATTCTCCACTGTCCCCGCATCATTCAGGAAAATGGAGATCTTGCCATGGCCCTCCAACCGCGTGATCGGATCTATTTCGATTCTCTTGCCCATCTTAGACCTCCTTATTCCTTTTTAGGCTTAATCTCTTTTTTCAGCATGGTTGACGGCAGGGAATAACGATACACCATTCCGGCCACATCCGTCAGATCGTCAAGGATCTTCTTGGCTTCCTTGGGATCATCACTGTCGACGATGGAAGCGAGCGTGGAAATATACGCCGCACCCACATCCTCAGTATTATCGTTAGGACCGTAACAACCGGTGCAAGGCATATTGGCCTTGATGCACAAAGTGCCGCATCCGCCTCTAGTCACCGGCCCCATGCAGGTATAGCCCTGATCCAAAAGACAAAGCGTAGGATCCGATTTTTTCTCAAAAGCACGCTGAAACTTCTTGACTTTCTTCTGTTTGCGCTCGCGTTCACATTCGTCACAGAGCGTCTTGTTCTCACCGAAGGTTGCCCCTTTAGGCGGCAGCTGACCGGCCAGAACAGCCAGCAAGAACTTCGCTGTCTGTTCGGGTGTAGGAGGACATCCCGGAAGATAATAATCCACATCAACGACCTGGTCTAAACGCATCACTTTCTCAAAATTTCGAGGAAGTCTCAGCTCACCTTCAGGGACCTTGGTCTTTAACTGCGGGCGGATCTTCTTGTCCTCCCGCTGAACAGACGGAACATCTTCATAGGCCGTCTTCATGGTGTTTTCCTGCGTTGAAAAATTCGACAATCCCGGAATTCCGCCTAACTGAGCGCAAGCACCCCAGGCCACCATGATCTTCGATTTTTGACGCAGGAGTTTCGCGATCTCTTCCTGTTCTTCGCTGCGGACGGCCCCATTGAACATACAAAGATCGATATTCTTGTCCGGCATGTCCATGATATCATGATATTTAAAATCCATAGCGACAGGCCATAACACAAATTCCACCTTAGACGCCACATCCAAAAGAGGCTCTCCGATGTCGACTACTGCGCAATCGCATCCTCCACAACTCGCGGCCCAGTATAACGCTACCTTTGGTTTATTTGCCCCCATAACTTCCTCCTTATGGCAACAGATTTCATGATGCGTTAAGAAACTTAACGTGCCGCTAACTTTGCCTCTTTTAATTCGTCTAATTTAAAGGCCCCGAGTTTACGAATAGCCTCAGTGAATTCCTTGGTGACCAAAGAATATTTCTCACCCTCACCGGCTGAAACCCAGTCGAGACGGACCCTTCTAGGATTGATATACATTTCCTCAAGGAATTTATCCAACAGGATCTGACGGCGAAGCGTCTTATAATTGCCTTCCTTATAATGGCAATCACCCGGATGGCATCCCAGGATCAGGACCCCGTCGGCCCCATCCCTGAGCGCTTCCATGACAAACTGCGGCTCGACCCGGCCGGAACACATCACCTTGATAGGAAGGATATTATACGGCGATTCAAAGTGCGCATTGCCGGCTTTATCCGCCCCTTCGTAGGAACACCAGTTACACAAAAATGCAACGATCTTAGGTTCAAAAGAACTCATGATAACACCCCCTTGATCTCACTGACGATCTGTTCCGATGTAAAATTCTTTGATGTCATGGCACCGGACGGACAGGCTGCGACGCATGTACCGCAACCCTTGCAGAGCACTTCGCTGACCACCACGACATTCCCTTTTTCGTCATACGTCGGCGCATTATAGGGACACATGGACACACAGGTCTTGCATCCGCAGCAAATATCCGGATCAACGGCCGCGACCATGGGCTCTAGTTTAAGCTTTCGGCCGGCGACGTAGGTGGAGAGGATCTCACCCACCGCAGCCTTGGCTTCGGTAACAGAAGCGGTGATATCCTTAGGGCCGTTCAAGGTCCCTACGAGATAAACACCTTCACTGGTCGAACAAACGGCGCGGATCTTTTCATGTTCAACCGTGATAAATCCGCCGTGCTGCGTTAAAGAGAATTGCTTGACTAGGTCAAGAGCGTCCGCACTGGGCGCAAAGCCCGTAGCGAGGACAACCATGTCCGCATCAAACGATGAAGCTAAGCCATCCATCCCTTTACCGGAAACAGTGACCTTGTCCCCGTTCCTTTTGAGATCGGCGATACCGTTCTCGTCCATATGCCAATTCCAGAAACGGACACCTTCGTGTTTCAGCTCATTGACTTGCTTCTGGAACTTTTCTCCTTCTAGACAAAGGTCATAGAAGATATGCGTCACTTCGCAATCAGGGATCGCATGCTTGACGCTATGCGCCAATTTTAAGGCATATTTGCAGCAGACACCCGAACAGTACGGCAAGTGCTTCTCTGTCCTGGAGCCGACACAATGGATGATCGCAACCGACTTTGGCGGCTGGCCGTCACGCTTGACGATCTTGCCCTGGGTCGGTCCGGTCGTTGAGGTGATGCGCTCAAAATCCATACCGGAATACACTTCAGTTTTGCCATCCATCAGTCCGGGATAAACTTTTCTAGGATCGTAGACATCCGCACCGGTGGCCAGGATCACGGTCCCCACTTTCACTTCTACCTCATGAGGTTTTTGCTCGAGATCAACGGCATCAAAACCGCACGCATCTTTGCATTTCGTGCAATTTTCACCCTTCGAGCGGACACACATATCCCATTCGATCGACGGTGCTTTGGGTACGCAACCCGGAAAATAGAAATCCATCGCTTTGCGGGTATTCATATTCCCGTTATAAGCATTCAGCCCCGTGGCCGGGCAATCTTCGATGCACATCATGCAGCTGATACAATTTTTAGGAATAACGAACGTCGGACGCTGTTGGAGCGTAATGGTGAAGTTCCCGCCGAAGCCTATCACACTCTTGACCGTGCAAGCGTTCAAAGGAACAATGGATTCACAATCCATGAATTCCTTGGCACGCGGCGCCAGGATACAGGGCGCACATTCGTTAGAAGGATAAGTATGTTCGAGCTTAGGAATGATCCCGCCGAAACCTGCCTGTTTCTCGACGAGATAAACTTTGCGGCCGGCCTTGGCCAGGGCCAGGGAAGCCTCAACACCGGCGATACCGCCGCCGACAACCATAACATCGGGATTGATCTCGATCTCTTTTTGTTCTAAAGGTTGGAGTAACCGAGCACGGGCAACGCCCGCTTTCAACATCCGGATAATTTTTTCGGTCGCCTGATCAGGATCCGGCGTCATCCAGATACCCTGCTCTCTGATGTTGACCATGTGGAGCATGTAGGGATTTAAACCGCCTGCCTGGCAAACCTTACCGAAGGTCTGACTGTGCATTTTGGGCGAGCAGGCGATCGTCACAAAACGATCAATAAGACCGGCTTTAATATCCTTGCCGATTATATCCTGACCATCGGCCCCGCAAAACAAGTCATCGGTCTTTACAACGGTATCCGGAATGGCCTGAGCCGCTTTTACGATCTCATCGAACCGAGTCGCATCAGCGATCGTCCCTCCGCATTTACAGATATAAACACCTATCTTAGCCATAACTCTTTCTCCTTGGGTAGTCCCATTGAACCTTTGATCCTGCTGCCTGCGCAACAGGATCAAAGGCTTAAAGAGCATTTTTCATACGGAGTTCTCTTAGCAACGCATTCAACGCCAAGACACTTTTAAAGAAACTATATGCGGATGACCGCTTTTGTCTCTTTGCCGACCGTATTGATCGAGATTAACGGGTGGTTGGTTTTACCGCACCACTCCTTAACATCGGTTGCGAATGTCCCGCAATCCGCAATGACCTCAAGCGTCTGCCCCGGCTTCATATCTCTGACTTTTTGCTGAGCTTTAGCAATCGGTAACGGACAAACCATTCCTTTACAATCCAAGACTACATCTGCCATATACTCCTCCTTTGTGTTTGTAAAAAAATTAATAAATTTCCTTAACGATCTCCTGCCCCACCTCAGGGACGATACTGCGCATCAAAGAGCTGATATCATCCTCACAGTCATAATAATAATCATTCATTTTCTTGATACCGATCAAAAAAAGCTTAACTTCCCTAGGGTTAGTATACCCGATGAGCCTCACGATATCAAGGAGGGCATGGATACCAATGCCATGGGTGACCCTCATCGAGAAACCGCAGCGCTTCAACTCCTCAGGCGAAACCTTCCAAAGCTTCCCGATGTCTTCATCCTTCACTTGGACAGAGTCAACGATACAGACCTTTTCATACTCCGGAAAATAACTGAGCAAATGGATGCCGGAGGCCAAGGTGCGCTCAAGACTCACATCCGATGATGCAATATTCAAAGAACGGACATAATCAACAACATGTAAACCCACCGCATCATCGCCACGAAGATCGTTTCCCAACCCCAAAAGCAGCGTTCTCATCAAAGGGCAACCTTACTATTATTTAAGAACATTGCCCTGAGATGTCGCCTGCGCTGAAAGCTCTTCAGCCGCAGCACCGATCTCCTGAGCGCTGGTCGTATTGGCTACAGACATCTCATCAACGGTAGAAGTTGTTCCCAATTGATCAACAACAGCCGTGCTGATGTCTTGAAGTTTCTTGGCTATCAAATTGATATTATCAACACTTTTAGTCAACTCAGAACCGGTGCTTTCGACTAATTGGGTCCCTTTATCCACAATGGCTGAGCTGGCCTTAACTACATTAATAATTTCTTTGGCAGAGCCGGCACTTTTTTCGGCCAGCTTCCTGACCTCATCAGCCACAACGGCAAAACCCTTACCATGCTCACCGGCACGCGCCGCTTCAATAGCCGCGTTTAACGCCAAAAGATTGGTCTGATCGGCAATATCGCTGATCACATTGATCGTTTCACTGATCTGCTGGGAATATTTTTTCACTTCTCTCATCGTATCAACAGCCATGGTCATGGTCGAACTCACCTGTTGCACATCCGTCACCAGCTGACTGACCACGCCGTTACCTTCACCGGCCATCTGCGCGACCCCCTCAACCGATGACAGCAAACTCGTCACCGCTACTTTCTGCTGCCCCGCACGCTCGGCAAGCCCCTGAGCCGTACTGGAAAGCTCCTCGGCAGAGGCCGCTATCTGCTCACTGCTATTAGAGAACGTCGCATAAGTTTCCTTTAAGGAATCGCTTAGATCATTAAAGACCTTGGACAAACTGCCCTGACCGGCGGACATTCTGAGAGAAAAATTGCCGCCTTTGAGCGCCTTCAAACAATCAGAAAGCTCACTATAAACGCTTTTCGCCAAAACCCGTTCGCTCAAAAGGATCGCCCCCCCAAAAACCACCCCCACCGCGATAAGCACTATGGGCTTAGGCATAAAAAATCCGGCTATCAGAATGATCAGAAAGCCGGCTACAATTACTTTTCGGTCACGCAGCAACATGGTCAAGTTTTTCATTTGTCTCTCCCTAATCTTTTAAAAAATCGCCTATGTTATGTTGCATCCTAACACTATGCAAATACTCTGTCAAAGGAATCTACAATTTTTCTTAACCTTTTTTCCTAAAAATTAAAAATTACGTCGAGAATAATGGTCTGCCCCCAGACATGCGCCGTTAACCGGTGAAACTTTTTCTGGCCTTTAGGAAAATCAAGCCCTCCGGAAAACCCTTTGAATTTCAAGGGTGTCGAGATCTCCATCTCCGGATAACCCAAACCTTTGAGGTCCCTCTTGAAAATACCGGCAATATTGTTGCATAATTCTCCAACGGCATCTTCGGACATCTCCACCCCGGCCTCGGTCGCGTTCTTGTAACCAAAACCTTTGACCAGATAGTTGATCGCGGCCGTACTGACATAAACGATCAGCATCCCGCAGATCCTGTTGGCGTTCAGGTCCCTTTGATTATGATAAAAATAAATAACCGCGATATAGCTTCCGTCCACAAACTCGGCATACGTGGAAACATTGAGCTTATCCTGCGCATACAGGACCTTGGTGACGATGTCAGCATTTTTGTCAGGCTTGGCCTTCAAAAAAACAGTGATCGACTCCTCGACCGCTCCCATCAAGGTGGTTGCCATCACCTGAAAATCAAGCTTTTGCGCCATAATTATTGCTCCTTAAATCCCAGTAATTCCAAGGCCCTTTTAACATCTTGGGCATTAAAAGCCTTGGTCAGATACCCGTTACACCCCTCGGCGTACGAGCTCATGATGTCATGGGGGGACCTTTTAGCCGTGACCATCAGGATCCTGGTCTCTTTTTCACGTTTCACCTGCAAGATCTGCTCGATCCGGCGTATCGCGTGGACCGTCTGAAAACCATCCATGACCGGCATCTCAATATCCATGGTCACCAGATCATAGGCCGCCAATTCCTTATGTGCCGCCTCAAAAATTTGGATCGCGATCTCACCGTTTGGCGCGCTGTCACACTGACCGTAAGGCGACAATAACCCGACTAATTTCGTGCGGCTCACGTAATCATCGTCTACCACTAGGATCCTCATAAATTCTTCCCCTCCGGTTAAATTAGCTAATCACGCCGCCGGTGTTCTCTTTATAGAACTTCAGCGGACAGCATTGAAAGCCCAATTCTCCTAAGGACTTCTTAATATCTTCCGGTTTGGTCGGTTTGGTCAGATAGCCGCTGCATCCCTCGTAATAGGCTTTCACCACATCCTTAGGCGACCTTTTCACCGTGACCATGAGGATCTTGACCTCTTTTTCGCTAGTCACCTGAAGGTCCCGCTCGATCTTGCGGATGGCGACAACGGTCTGTTGCCCGTCCATGACCGGCATCTCAATGTCCATGGTGATCAGATCATAGGGGACCAGCTCTTTATGTGCGGCTTCAAAATACTTGACCGCGATCTCGCCGTTAGGCGCCCCGTCACACTGCCCGTAAACCGCTAACAGCGTCATCAATTTTGTTCGACTGACATAATCATCATCCACCACTAGAACTCTCATAAACCCCTCCTATTTGCTTTTCACAAAAGCATTAAATGCCTCAAGTTCCTGACGCAATTGGTCAACTAAGCCGTTCAATCCTTCCAGATCATCGGCTTTGCCTTTCAATTCGATCTCATGAGCCTTATCGGAAAGACGCTTCGCCGTCAGATTGGCCGCGGCCCCCTTTAGCTTATGGGCCTGCTGGCCGATCAGCGCCGTGTCCCCAGCCTTCAGGGCGGCTTCAATGATCTTCATCTGTTCTGCCGCCTGCAGGAGAAACTTCTTGATCACATCGTTTAAAAGCCCGGCGTTGCCGCCAAACTCATTGACCGCAATATCATAGTCTATCACTTTATCTTCGGCAGGCTTAGCCTCAGGCTGTGCCGACGGTTTTTGGAAAGACCCGCAATACTTGTTCAAGACCATCGCCAATGCACGCACACGGATAGGCTTCAACATCACCTCATTAACTCCGCTCTTCAGGCACTGCTCATGGATCTCGGTGTTGGTCGTTGCCGTGCAAATAACGATAGGGATATTCTCAAAAACACCCTTCAGCGCACGGATCTGGCCGGCAGCTTCGATGCCATCCATGACCGGCATCTGCACATCGAGAAAAATAATATCGAACTTGAGCCTACGACAGGCTTCCAGGGCCATCAAACCGTCAGTGACGATACGGGCATCTTTCAGACCTAACTGGTCAAACTGCACACGGGCAAGCTCACAATTGACCTCGTGATCGTCCGCAAACAAAACCCGCGCAGTACCAAGATCAGCCGGCATTGCGTTCAAAAGATCCCCGACGTCAGCGCCGATGATCAATTTCTTCTGGGCCTCGTCGCAGAGGTCAAAAAAAAGCTCAAAGAAAAATGTACTGCCCTGTTCCAGAAGGCTGGTGCAACCGATCTTCCCGCCCATCTGCTCGACTAACTTTTGAGAAATAGACGTTCCCAGGCCCGTACCGCCATACTTGCGATGCAGGCTGGGTTCAACCTGAAAGAACGGATTAAAAATATTATTGATCTTTTCCGCGGGGATCCCGATGCCGCTATCCGTAACCTTAAAAATCACCTTCTGATGATTATCCTTGATCTCTCCCGAAGAAATTTCAACCGTGACCGATCCTCTTTCGGTAAACTTGACAGCATTGGCGATCAAATTGACCAGGACCTGCCGAACACGGTAAGAGTCGCCGATCAAAAACTGGGGAAGACCATCATCCAGTATTATCTCAAAGCCAAGGTGCTTACGCAGGATCAAGGGATCAAAAAAGACCTTCACCTCTTCCATCAGTAAAAACAGGTCGAAGGGATACGATTCCAACCCGATCTTCCCGGTTTCCATCTTGGCCTGGTCCAAAAGATCATTGATCAGACGTAGAAATAATTCGGACTCATGCAGGATCGTTGCGGCCTGATCACGGACGGCTTCCTGCTGGGAAACCTGGATAATGTTCTCGGAAAATCCGATAATACTATGCAACGGGGTGCGCATCTCATGAGAAATATTGGATAGAAACTCGCTTTTGACCCTGTTGGCACTCTCCGCCGCCTCTTTGGCTTGTCGCAACACCTCTTCAGCTTGCTTACGCGCTGAAATATCCACCGCCGTCAAAATGATCCCGTCGGAGAGATCCCCACGGTTTATAGGACGGGCAGTCAGCAAAACATCCACCAAAGAACCATTCTTACGCTGCCAGACCGACTCGATCTGCACATACTCTTGGTGGACGATCCCCTGATCGATCATAGTCCTAACGCGCTGACATTCCCCTCCGTCAGCGAACAGCATACCAATATTTATCCACCTAAGCTCTTGAGCGTCATACCCGGTAATATCAATGACATACTTGTTCAAATGCTGGATCACATGGTCAATGACCCAGATCAAACCAACAGGGTCGGCGTCAAAAATGTTATTTAAGAAGCGTTCATTACCTTCCAGGGCGTCCTGGGTCCTTTTGCGATCTGTGATGTCACTAAAGGTGCAAAGGATCCCTGCCCCCAAAAGGGTTCCCCGGACCTCTATGGTCAAGACCTCTCCGGTTTTGCAAGTTACTTTTTGTTCGAGCGGTCCGATCTCACCGTTGCATTCGTGCGCATGGGCCAGGGCCTCAAGCCACTGGACCATCAATTCATTGCGATAAGCCTCATCCGGATAAGCCATCAAAGTCCAATCCCCGAAGGTCTTGACCTCCTCAGTAGAATACCCAAAAAGCTCAACCATTTTCCAATTATGATACTCGATATTGGTATCAGCATCCAACAACACCGTGGCAATGGGAGAGGCGTCAAGAATAGTCCGCAAGTGCTCTTGCGCCTCCTTACGCTCTGTGATATCGATATTGGTCCCCTCAACGAACAAGGCATTCCCGGCCGGATCCCGAACAACGGTTAGATTAACAGCCGTCCAAAAAACCGTATCGTCAAAATGCTTCGATCTTACCTCTAGGCCGAGCAAACTGCCTTTTTGCAATATACTCTCAAGCATTTTCTTCCGATCGTCCGGATCGGCATAATGCCGCTCGCCAAAATTGGAGACCGAAGCTATCATCTGCGACATAGAAGAATAACC
>Ga0302320_10003500_pt1 | contig 36445 bp, 27 predicted proteins | sample Bog_T0_3_FD_202130 | JGI IMG/M metagenome (GOLD analysis project Ga0302320, IMG submission 202130) | Peat permafrost microbial communities from Stordalen Mire near Abisko, Sweden - Bog_T0_3 | ecosystem: Environmental > Terrestrial > Soil > Wetlands > Peat | place: Sweden: Abisko, Stordalen Mire...
TGGGCGGGGTGGGCAAGACCCGACTGGCGCTGGAGTTGGCGGCGCAGGTGGCCGATAAATTCCCCGATGGTGTCTGGGTGTTCGAACTCGCCAGTGTCGGCGATCCGGGTGCGGTGCCTGATGCGGTGGCCTCGGTGCTGGGCATCACCCAACAGCCCGGCAAGAGCGTGACCGAGAGCATCGCCGCCGCGCTGGAGGGCAGGGTGCGGCTGTTGGTGTTCGACAATTGCGAGCACGTCCTGGATGCTGCCGCTGATTTGATCGAGGCCATCTTCGCGCACTCGGCGACAGTGAAGGTCCTGGCTACCAGCCGCGAAGGGCTGGGAGCCCTCGACGAGCAGGTGTGGCCGGTGCCCTCGCTGGACGTGGGTGCGGGCATCGATTCGGCCGCAGTGACCTTGTTCGTCGACCGCGCCCGCAGCGCGGCCCCGCGCTTCTCGCTGGCCAAGGCCGATGAGGCCAGCGCGGTGGTGGAGATCTGCCGCCGCCTGGACGGGATTCCGTTGGCCATCGAGCTGGCGGCCTCGCGGATGGCGTCGATGACGGCCAGCGAGGTGGCTGATCGTCTCGATCAGCGGTTCCGGTTGCTGGTCGGGTCGCGGCGCGGTCTGGAACGCCACCAGACCCTGCGCCACGCGGTGGCGTGGTCCTACGACATGCTCGGCGATGCGGAGAAGGCGCTGCTGGAGCGGTGTTCGGTGTTCGCCGGGGGATTTGATCTCCGCGCCTGCGCCGTGGCCGGATCCGACGACCCCGACGACTACGCGGTCCTTGATCTGCTCGATGCCCTGGTGCGCAAGTCGCTGCTGGTGGCTGATCGGTCGGCGGGGCGGACTCGGTTTTCGATGCTGGAGACGATCCGCCAGTTCGCCGAGGAACAACTCGTCGCGAGCGGTTCAGCGACCGAGGTGCGAACCGCGCATGCCCGCTACTTCGCCGGGCTGGAAGCCGTCATCCTGGCCCTGTGGGACAGCCCCCGACAACGCGAGGCCTACGACTGGTTCACCGTCGAGCTGGCCAATCTGCGCACCGCGTTCCGCTGGGCTGCCGACCACGGTGATCTTGATGTCGCCGCCATCATCGCCAGCTATGTGGGGTTCCTCGGCGTAGTGGTCGAAAATTACGAGCCGCATGCCTGGGCTGAAGAGCTGATTGAACCGGCCCGCGTCGCCGACCACCCCCGGCTGGCGTTCCTCTACGTGATTGCGTCGCAGTGCTACGTGACCGGACGGATCGAGGCGGCTGTCGGCTATGCCGATGCTGGCCGGATCGTTCTCGGCGGGAGCCGCGAGGCGCTGCCGGGCGGCATCGAAGCCTGGCTTGGACTTGTATACCTGGCCATCGGGCAGCCCGAGCGGTTGGCCGAGTTGTGCCGCGCCCAGCTCGCACGCCGCCGCGACTCCCACGTCATCATCCGGGGATGGCTGGTTGCCGGTCTTTCATTGGCCGGTTCCGGTGAGGAGGCGATGGATTGCGCGGATGGCCTCGTCGATGCTGCGCAGGCAACAGCCAACCCGGCCTTGCTCGCGTGGGCGCTCGGTGCCTACGGTGTGACTTTTCGTGGGGCGGATCCCGTCGGGGCACTGGACGCCCTGGGCCGGGGTCTGGTGATCGCGCAAGACAGCGGCAATAGCGCCATCGCGTCATCTCTGGCGCCGTTTCTGGCGCGATTTGAGGCCGAACACGGCGGCACCGTGTCCGCGTTCGATCACCTCACTCTGGCGATCCGCAACTTCCACAATGCGGGCAACACCACGGCGATGCGCGTCCCGCTGGCCGTCCTCGCCGTTCTTTTCGCCCGGCTCGGACGTTACGAACCGGCGGCCACCATCGCCGGGTTCGCGCTCAATCATTTCGCCGCAGCGGCGGTCCCCGAAATCAGCACCGCCATCACCCACCTCCGCGAGGTCCTCGGTGAGGCGACCTACGAATCGCTCGCCCGCAAGGGTGAGACGATGACCACCGCCGCCATGGTGACCTACGCCTACGACCAAATCGACCAGGCCCGAACAGAACTCGAACACCCTATTTGAGTTGCGCGAGTCGCGTGTCCAACGCGAGAGCGGCGCAGCATGTTCTCAATCGCCCTTGCCAGGGCCACCACTTCTCGTTCCGTGCGTCCATTTGGGGTACACCCGTATTAGGCATCGCCAGATTGCCCACAGGGTGTCCAACTAGAGTCTGACTCAGCATTGTTTGGCAAACGTCCACTGACATCACAAGTTCTACTTTGACAGTGCAGCCAAACAAGGGAGCTAGCGGTGGGCCAGCGCATCGGATACCAGCGAGTCAGTGGTCTTGGCCAGAACACGGCCCGTCAACTGGATGGTGTTGAGGTGGACAAGGTCTTTACCGACCACGCCAGCGGCAAGGACATCAATCGCCCACAACTCGCACGTGCCCGTTAACGGCGTGGCTCGTAAACGTGAGGTACCAGTGTGAAGATTGATTATGCAGCTGCTGCATGGTGTTCATTCCGTCGTAGTACGTCACCAACGACAGCGGGGCGTCCGAGTTGGCGCTGTATGTCACGGTATCGCCAGGATCGGCGATGGCGACCGGGGCAGCGATGAGGGAGGCTGCAACCAATAGCACCGGTGCCGCAGCAATTCGCATGCCCACTGGCCAATGGTAAATCGCGGTATCCGGGTGTCGATCCGTGCGGTTATCGCCGAGCCCCGGCCCGCAGGGAGCCGGGACAACTCGATCAGTCGAATTTGCTCTTGTATTGCGGGCAGTAAACCCCGGTCCCGACACCCATGATCTTGGCGATGGAGGTGTCCGCCAACTGCGGGGTCGCCGTTTTCACATCGGCGAGGGTCTTCTCAAACGTAAACCCGTTAGAAAAATCCTTACAGACCGAATGCGCGAGTTCGATCATCGCTTGGTCCGAGCCACCTGCCCAGGTGATCGACGCGTCTTTGAGCCCTTGCAAGTAACTGTCGTCCGTCGCGTCGGCATTTGCGATGGGGGCGGCGCTCACGGCGATAGCGCCCAGAACGGCTGCGAGCGTGGCGGTCAATCGTGCGGTGTTCGTCATTAGTTGGCTCCTCAGGGTGAACTGCATTCTGCAGGCCCCCCGGTGCTGATGCGGCAGGACTCTAGCACGTCAAACCGCCCGGCGGCTTGTCTAGCCGCATCGCGATGGGCACCAGCCGATGTAGGGCGCTCAGCATTCACCGCCCCAACACTGCTGGCCGGGGCAATAGGTCGAATGCGCGATCCTCACCATGTTTCCGACGTTTCCGAACGTGACGTTTCTCGAGTCCAAGTTGGCGTGGATGCTCTGGGCGATCGAATCGTAGTTCCAACCCCAGGAGAGATCGTCGCAGACGAGGCGCCCCATCGCGACCAGGGCCTCGTCGTGTTCGGGCGGCCAGCTGAAGCCGGAGCCCCGCAGTTGGGAGAGGTATGCGCCATCTGCGGGATCGGCGGTCGCAATCGCAGCGTTAGCAACCAGGGCGGCGCCAACCATCGCGGGGACGGTCAGTCTGGCCAGCCAGCGGGGTGAGGGCATGTGATGCGCTTCCTATCTTCTTGGCGTTCACGAAGTCGTCAGTATGGGGCTCCAAAGCGGCACGAACATGAAGAATAGGTAAGCGCCGAACGTCGATTTGTCGGGCCCCAAAACCAAAAAGCGCGCAATCAAGTCGACGCTCGACGCGCTAAGGGTCGGTGTCAATTACCGGCCATACGATTTCGGTATGCCATTGGGCGCTGTCGGCCGTGTGGCTGTGGTCTCGGTGCTAGTACTCGCGCAGCTGCCACCCCGTGCTGGAGTGTCAAGTGCCCGCAGCGCCGAACGCCGAAATATAAACCAGGGCGTGCCTCGCCGGCGTGTCGTCGCCGCCAGTTATGTGTCGCGACGTGAAGCCGGCCTAGCGGTCCAGCCCAAGGTCCTTGAGGAAGCGCTGCATACCGTCGATCTTGTCGGCCAACGTGGCGTCCGGTCCGGCGTAGAACATCCACGGCATGGTGATGATGCCGGTGATGCCGCCATCGGCGGCGCGCTGATAGTCGGCGGCGGTGAAGGCGTCGGTAAGGGGCGTGAGGACGGTGAATTCGTCCATTGACAGCCCATTTTCGCTGCGCAGTTCCCGCACCCGGCCAACCGCGTCGATGGCACGGTCAGTGTTGATCAGGTCGCCGATCCAGCCGTCGTTGCGGGCAGCGCGGCGCAGGGCGGCATCGCTGAGCCCGCCGACATAGACCGGTATCGGCGGCGGCGTTGGCTGCATCTCCAGCCGCGGTGCCTGGAAGAACTCGCCGTCGAACTCCGTCCAACCCGGTTCCCACAGCGCGCGCATCAAGCCGATGATCTCGTCGGTGCGCTTGCCGCGGGCGGTGAATTGCTCACCCATCAACTCGAATTCCTCGCGGCACCAGCCGACACCGATGCCGAGTTCCACCCGGCCGGACGCCAAAACCGCGGCGGTGCCAATAGCTTTGGCCGCCGAATAGGGATTGCGCATCGCCGGTATATAGACCGTGTTGACGAACCGCAGCCGCGACGTCACCTGCGCGAGGGCGCCGATCAGCACCCACGGATCGGGCCAGTCGGTGAACGGCTGCCAGCGGCGTTCCCCGTCTTTGGTATACGGATACGGGGTGTCGAGGGTTTCCAGGTTGACGACGTGGTCCGGGATGCCGATCCCGTCATAGCCGAGTTCGTCAGCGGCCTTGGCGATCTCGATGATCTCGCGGGTATTCAGGAATGCGCTGCTGATGTAGAACTTCATTCGGCTGCTCGGGCCCACGACGGTTCGATGAAGACGCCCTCGGCCTCTACAGTGATCCCCGCAGCGTCCGAAATAAATCCGCGTGCGAAGACTTTGACGCCCTCCGTGCGGTCGATCCAAGCTTCGGAACGAAGCGGACCCAGCGGCGTGGCGCGCAGATATTTCACGGTGATGGTTCCGGTGAAACGCGCCTTGGACAACCCTTCGCTGGCCGCCTCGCCGAGCATGTGGTCGAGTACCAATGCGCTGACGCCGCCGTGCACCCGTCCGGGCGGGCCTTCGTATGCCGTACCCAGGACGAACTCGCTCCGGCATCGCCCGTCGGCGTCGTGGTGGACGACGACCGGCGGAGCGATGGGATTGCACGCTCCGATCACGGCGTTACCCAGCGGCAGCGGGCGACCGTCGAAGATGAAGCTCCCTCCGACCGGCCTGGTGCGTTGCCGAAGCGACCGGGTGACGGCCTCGATCGCGGTTCGCGCGTCGCTGACCACGTGGTCGTCGGCCTCGGTAAGGATGGTGGCGTCGATGAGTTCCCGGACGGCGTCGGCCAGCGGGGCGTACAGAGCCGTCACCCGACCAGCGTCCGCCGCGCTGAGCACCTCGAACGAGGCGTCGGAGAGGGGATTGGATGCGCCCGCTGCCTGACTCACGTCCCGAACACCCTGCGCACGACAGCTTTTGCCCGCCGTGTCACCCGCAGGTAGTTATCCAGGAACTCGCTGCCGTCGTCGTTTGGCCAGCCCGCGGCGACCGCGACGGCATTGAGCTGGCGTCCTGGTCCGGGCAGCTGGTCGGTGGCCTTGCCGCGAACCAGCACCAGCGCGTTGCGGGCACGGGTCGCGGTCAGCCACGCCTGCCTCAGCAGGTCCACCTCCTCCTCGGGAACCAGCTCAGCAGCGGCGATCACGTCCAGGGACTCCAGGGTCGAGGTGTTGTGCAGGGCCAGGATTTCGTGCGCGTGCTGCAATTGCAGCAGCTGCACGGTCCATTCGATGTCGGCCAGTCCCCCGCGACCCAGCTTGGTGTGGGTGTTGGGGTCGGCGCCGCGCGGCAACCGCTCGGACTCGACGCGGGCTTTGATCCGCCGAATCTCAAGCACCGCTTCGGCGGACACGCCGTCAGGCGGGTAGCGCGTCTGGTCGGCCATCAGCAGGAAGCGTTGACCCAGATCCGCGTCGCCGGCCACGGCATGCGCGCGCAGCAGAGCCTGGATTTCCCACGGCTGCGCCCGTTGCGCATAGTAGGCGGCGTAGGCCTCCAAAGTCCCGACCAGCGGGCCGTTGCGACCCTCGGGCCGCAGATTTGCGTCTACTTCCAGTGGCGGGTCGACGCTGGGCGTCCCCAGCAGAGTCCGAACGTGCTCGGCGATCATCGTCGACCAGCGCATCGCCTGGGAATCATCGACACCGCTGGCGGGCTCGCAGACGAACATCACGTCAGCGTCGGATCCGTAGCCCAGCTCGGCGCCGCCCAGCCTGCCCATGCCGATGACCGCAATGACCGCCGGCGCTTTGCCGCCTTTAGACAGGTTGGCCCGGATCAGCGCGTCCAGGGCGGCCTGCAGCACGGCGACCCACACCGAGGTGAGCGCCTGACACACAGCTCTGACTTCGAGCATGCCGAGCAGGTCCGCGGAGCCGATCCGGGCCAGCTCGCGGCGGCGCAGCGCGCGCGCGGCGGCGATCGCCCGCACCGGGTCGGCGTGCCGAGCGGCCGAGGTGATCAGCCCGCGCGCCACCGCGGCCGGTTCGGTCTCGAGCAGTTTCGGGCCGGCCGGCCCGTCGCCGTAACTCTGAATGATCCGGGGCGCGCGCATCAATAGGTCCGGGACGTACGCGGAAGTCCCCAGCACCTGCATGAGCCTCTTGGCCACCGCGGCCTCGTCGCGCAGCGTGGCCGGGTACCAGCGTTCACGGGCCAGTCCCTCGCTGAGTCGGCGGTAGGAGAGCAGCCCACTGTCGGGGTCGGGGGTGTACGACATCCAGTTCAGCAGCCTGGGTAGTAACACCGACTGCACCCGGCCGCGCCGGCCACTCTGGTTGACCAGCGCCGCCATGTGTTTCAGCGCCGTCTGCGGGCCCTCGTAACCCAGCGCCGCCAGCTGCCGTTCCGCGGCCGTCGACGTCATACCCTTCGATGTCATTCCCCCGGCGGTTTCCAGGCTGGCGGGCCCGATCGACTCCAGCAGCGGCTGATAGAAGAGCTTGGCGTGCAGCTGGGACACCCGCAGGTTGTGGTGCTTGATTTCCTCGCGCAATACCCCCGCCGCATCGTGCGATCCGTCCGGACGCATATGCGCCGCGCGCGCCAGCCAGCGCACCGCCTCTTCGTCGTCGGCCTCGGGCAACAGGTGGGTGCGCTTGAGCCGCTGCAGCTGCAGTCGGTGCTCGAGCAACCGCAGGAACTGGTAGGAGGCGGTGAGGTTGGCCGCATCCTGGCGGCCGATGTAGCCGCCTTCGCTCAACGCGGCCAGCGCGTCCACCGTGGAGGCAACGTGCAGCGAGCCGTCGCTGCGGCCGTGCACCATCTGCAACAGCTGAACAGCGAACTCCACGTCGCGTAACCCGCCGGTACCGAGCTTGATCTCGCGGGCGCGGACGTCGGCTGGGACCAGCTGCTCCACCCGCCGGCGCATGTCCTGCACTTCGACCACGAAGTCCTCACGTTCGCAGGCGACCCAGACCATGGGCTTCAACGCGGTCAAATAACGCTCGCTGAGTTCCGCGTCGCCAACCGCCGCCCGGGCCTTCAGCAACGCCTGGAACTCCCAGGTCTTCGCCCACCGCTGGTAGTAGGCGACATGCGACTCGACCGTCCGGACCAGCTCGCCGCTGCGACCCTCGGGTCGCAGCCCGGCGTCCACCTCGAAGAACGCCGCCGAGGCCACCCGCATCATCTCACTGGCCACTCGGGCGCTCACCGGGTCGGCACGCTCGGCGACGAAGATGACGTCGACGTCGCTGACGTAGTTCAGTTCGCGGGCACCGCATTTGCCCATCGCGATGATCGCAAGCCGCGGCGGCGCGTCGTCACCGCACACGGTCACCTCGGCCACCCGGAGCGCGGCCGCCAACGCGGCGTCCGCGATATCGGACAGCTGGGCGGCGACCTCGGTGAACGGCAACACCGGCTCGTCTTCGACGGTCGGGGCCACATCGAGCGCGGCCAGCACCAGCAGGTGGTCGCGGTACAAGTTCTGCAGCTTTGCTATGGCCGAACCGGGGCCGGCCGAATCGGTCAACACTTCGTCAACGCACGCGTTGAACGTCCGGCGCAACTGATCCGCCGAGGGCAGTTTGACCCTGCCCCGCAACAGCTTCCAGGACTGCGGGTGGGCAATCAGGTGGTCCCCCAGGGCCACCGACGAGCCCAGTACCGCGAACATCCGCCCACGCAAGCTGCGTTCGGCGAGCAGGGCGGCGTCGAGCTCGTCCCATCCGGTGTCCAGGCTCTCGGACAGCTGAACCAAGGCCCGCAGCGCGGCGTCGGGGTCCGGTGCGCGCGCCAACGACCACAGCAGGTCGACGTGTGCCCGGTCGTCGTGGTCGGTCCAGCGCAGCTGCGCCAGACGCTCACCCGCGGGGGGGTCGATCAACCCGAGCCGGCCGACGCTGGGCAGCCTCCGACGTTCGATCCCGGGTTTGGTCACGACCAAGACGGTAGCGCAACCTGCCGATCACCCGGACCGGCCGTCAGAGGATGTCCGTCACAGAGATGTCTATAAAGACAGGTAGGTGCTCAGCTCGTAGGGCGTGACACGACTGCGGTAGTTCTCCCACTCCGTGCGCTTGTTGCGCAAGAAGAAGTCAAAAACGTGCTCTCCCAGAGCTTCCGCGACCAGCTCGGACGCCTCCATGGTGCGAATCGCACTGTCGAGGCTGGTTGGGAGCTCGCGATAGCCCATCGTGCGGCGTTCGTCGGGCGTGAGTTCCCAAAGGTTGTCTTCGGCCTGCGGCCCCAGCACGTAGCCCTTCTCCACCCCACGCAAGCCGGCGGCCAGCAGCACAGCGAAGGCCAGGTAGGGGTTGCACGCCGAGTCGGGGCTGCGTACCTCTATCCGGCGCGACGACGTCTTGTGCGGGGTGTACATCGGCACCCGCACCAGGGCGGACCGGTTCGCCGCCCCCCACGACGCGGTGGTAGGCGCCTCACCGCCCTGTACCAGCCGCTTGTAGGAGTTGACCCACTGATTTGTGACCAAGCTGATCTCGGCCGAGTGTTCCAGGATCCCGGCGATAAACGACTTGCCGACGTCCGACAGCTGCAGCGGATCGTTGGCGCTGTGGAACGCGTTGACGTCGCCCTCGAACAAGCTCATGTGGGTGTGCATGGCCGAGCCGGGATACTCCCCGAACGGCTTGGGCATGAACGACGCCCGCGCACCGTTCTCCAGCGCGACTTCCTTGATGACGTAGCGGAAGGTCATGACGTTGTCGGCCATCGACAGCGCGTCGGCGAAGCGCAGGTCGATCTCCTGCTGGCCGGGCGCGCCTTCGTGGTGACTGAACTCCACCGAGATGCCCATGAATTCGAGGGCCTCGATCGCGTGCCGGCGAAAGTTCGAGGCGGAATCGTGCACCGCCTGGTCGAAATAGCCCGCATTGTCCACCGGAACGGGCACCGAACCATCCTCGGCACCAGCCTTGAGCAGGAAGAATTCGATTTCGGGGTGCACGTAGCAGGAGAAACCGAGATCGTTGGCCTTCTGCAGCTGACGCCGCAGCACGTGCCGCGGGTCCGCCCACGACGGCGAGCCATCCGGCATGGTGATGTCGCAGAACATCCGCGCCGAGTGGTGGTGGCCGGAGCTGGACCAGGGCAGCACCTGGAAAGTCGAAGGATCCGGGTTGGCTACCGTGTCGGATTCCGAAACCCGCGCAAAGCCCTCGATCGATGAGCCGTCGAACCCGATGCCTTCCTCGAAAGCGCCCTCGAGCTCGGCCGGGGCGATCGCAACCGACTTGAGGAACCCGAGGACGTCAGTAAACCAGAGCCGCACGAAGCGGATGTCCCGTTCCTCCAGCGTGCGGAGGACGAATTCCTTTTGTCGATCCATAACCCGCACCCTAGGCAACCGCTGTTAATTCGGTGTTACCGATGCCAAGCCAGAAGCGTTGCGGACGTTCCAAACAGGTTCGCTCACAGCCGCCTTGCGACCGCCTACGCGTGGCACTGCAACGACGCCGGCGGCAACGTCCCCGCGTCGAAGTAGCGCACCACAGCGGTGTCCACACACTCGTCACCGTTGAACACCGCCGTGTGCTGGGTCCCGTCGTAAGTGATCAGCGGAGCACCCAACTGACGGGCCAAGTCCACCCCGGCCTGATATGGAGTGGCCGGGTCGTGGGTGGTGGAGACCACGACGACCTTGCCGGCGGCGGCGGGCGCCGCGGTGTGCGGCGTCGACGTCGCCGGCACCGGCCACAACGCGCACAGATCCCGCGGTGCGTTCCCGGTGAACTGCCCGTAGCTGAGGAACGGAGCGGCCTGACGGATCTGTTGGTCGGCCGACACCCAGCTCGCCGCGTCCGTCGGCGTCGGCGCGTCGACGCAGCGGACCGCGTTGAACGCATCCTGATCGTTGGTGTAATGCCCGTTCTTGTCGCGGCCGTCATAGTCGTCGGCGAGCATCAACAGGTCGCCCGCATCGGTGCGGCGCTGCAGCCCGAGCAGACCACTGGTCAGATACTTCCAGTGCTGCGGGGTGTAGAGCGCGTTGATGGTGCCGGTGGTCGCGTCGGCGTAGCCCAGGCCGCGCGGATCCGATGTCTTGCCGGGCGTGGTGGCCAACGGGTCGACCAGGGCGTGGTATCGGTTGACGAACTGGGCCGGGTCGGTGCCCAGCGGGCAGGCCGGCGAGCGGGCACAGTCCGTGGCGTAGTCGTTGAAAGCCGTTTGGAATCCAGCCATCTGGCTGATGTTTTCCTGAATCGGGCCGACTGTCGGGTCGATGGCGCCGTCGAGCACCATCGTTCGCACGTGGTCACCGAATTCCTCGAGGTAGGCGGTGCCCAACTCGGTGCCGTAGCTGAAGCCCAGGTAACTGATCTGCTCGTCGCCCAACGCTTGCCGGACAACGTCCATGTCGCGGGCGACAGACGCCGTTCCGACGTTGGCCAGGAACTCGGCACTCATTCGATTGACGCACTGCTGTGCCAAATGCCGATTGACCTGCTCGATGTGCGCCACCCCGGACGGGCTGTAGTCGACCATGGGGTCGCGCCGGAAAGCGTCGAACTCGGCGTCGTTGCGGCACCGCACGGCGGGCGTCGAATGGCCGACCCCGCGCGGGTCGAATCCCACCAGGTCGAAATTGCTCGTGATGTCGGTGTTCGCCAGGTCCGCCGCCATCCCGGCCACCATCTCGACGGCCGATCCGCCTGGTCCGCCTGGATTGATCAGCAGCGATCCGATCCGTCGGCCGGTCGCGGGCACCCGGATCACCGCCAGCTTGGCCGCAGACCCGCCGGGTTTGCGGTAGTCAACCGGCACCGAGACCGTGGCGCACCTCGCGGTGGGGACGTTGCTCGTGTCGTGCAGGAACGGATCGCAGCTGCCCCAGTTCGCCTGCGCCGCCGGTGGTGGCGGGTTGGGAGTCTGCCCGGAACCGGGTTCTGGAGTGGCGCCGGCAAGTGGCCCGGCAAACGGCAAGGCCATCGCCGTTGGCAGCAACAACACGACTGAAAGCAGCGCCGAAGTCAAGGATCTCAGGCGCGACATGGCAGACATCGTCGCACCTTTCGCACACCCTTCAAAGACCCTCAGCAGCGCGAAAAGGTCACGCCTTGGTCTCGTATCTATAGCCGGGGCGCCATTGTCGCTGAACATGTCGCCAAACATGTCGCCGAACGTGCGGGAGTTGCCCCGAGCCGGTTTTCAGGTCAGCACTTTGCGCCGCTGCGCGGCGTGCTGCCATCCACCAGATACGCCGTCGCGTAGTCGTCGACGCAGCTGTTGCCCTGGAAGACTACCGTGTGCTGGGTTCCCTCGAAGGTGAGCAGCGAGCCGTGCAGCTGGCCGGCCACCTCGACACCGGCCTGATATGGAGTGGCCGGATCATGGGTGGTGGAAACGACCATGATGGGCACCAGGCCGGGCGCCGAGACGGCATGCGGCGAGCTGCTGGGTGGCACCGGCCAGAACGCGCAGGTGCCCAACGGCGCGTCACCGGTGAATTTCCCGAAGCTCATGAACGGGGCGAGCTCCCGGGATCGGCGGTCTTCGTCAATGACCTTGGCGCGATCGGTAACCGGGGGCTGGTCAACGCAATTGATCGCCACCCGCGCGTCGGTGGCATTGCTGTAGTGGCCGTGCGGGTCGCGGCGCATATACATGTCGGCCAGCGCAAGCAGAGTGTCTCCATGGTTGTCGACCAGCTCGGTCAGCCCGTCTGTCAGGTGGTGCCAGAGGGTCGGTGAGTACAGCGCCATGATGGTGCCCACGATGGCATCGCTGTAGCCCAGCCCGCGCGGGTCGTTGGTCGGCGCCGGCCTGCTGAGCATCAGGTTGTTCGGGTCGACCAGCGGGTCCACCAGGCTGTGATAGACGTCGTTGGCTTTGGCCGGGTCGGTGCCCAGCGGGCAGGTCGGCTGCTTCGCGCAATCGGCGGCATAGTCGTTGAACGCATCCTGAAATCCCTTGGCCTGGCGGAGGTCGGCCTCGACCGGATCGGCGTTGGGGTCGACGACGCCGTCCAGGATCATCGCCCGCACGTTCTGCGGGTAGGCCTCGGCGTAGGCGGAGCCGATCCGGGTGCCGTACGAGTAGCCGAGATAGGTCAGTTTGGCATCACCCAGCGCCGCCCGGATGGCATCCATGTCCCGGGCAACGTTGACCGTCCCGACATTCTCCAGGAAGTTCTTGCCCATTTTGGCCACACAACGGCCCACGAATTCCTTGGTCTCGTCCTCGATGTGAGCCACACCCGCCGGGGTGTAGTCGACGTTCGGTTCGGTTCGCAGCCGGTCGTTGTCGGCGTCCGAATTGCACCAGACCGCCGGCCGAGACGACCCGACCCCCCGCGGGTCGAACCCCACCAGATCGAATCGCTCGCGCATTTTTTTCGGCAACGTCTGAACCACACCCAGGGCGGCTTCGATACCGGACTCGCCGGGGCCTCCGGGATTGATCACCAGCGAGCCGATTTTATCCCCCGTAGCCGGAAAGCGAATCATTGCCAGTGCTGCCACGTCGCCGTCGAGATGGTTGTAATCGACCGGCACCGCCAGCTTGCCGCACATTGCGCCGCCGGGGATCTTGACCTGCGCACCCGTGGTGCGACATAGCGTCCACTCCAGCGGTTGACCCAGTTTGGGGCCGCCCATGACGGCACGGCCGACCACAACGTGGACGCATCCCGCGAGGACCAGCGCCACGGCACCGATCGTCGTCCAGAGCAGCGGCGTGCGCGCGCTCTTGGCGCGGCGAATCAGGCCCATGCCCACCTATGCTGCCAGAGGGCACGGGATGGCAATTCTCACACCGATCCGACCGTGCAACCGCGCGAAAGAAATGGCACACTGTCAAGAGTCAGACGAACCCGGGGACCTGCAAGGCCACGAGGATCGACCCGACCAACACTAGGGACAATGATGTCTGAGCAGAATGTTTATGGGGCTGATCCGTCGGGCCCACGGCACAAGATTCGCACCCACCACCTGCAGAAGATGAAGGCCGAAGGCCACAAATGGGCCATGCTGACGGCCTACGACTACTCGACCGCCCGGGTCTTCGACGAGGCCGGCATTCCGGTACTGCTGGTCGGTGACTCGGCGGCCAACGTCGTGTACGGGTACGACACGACGGTGCCGATCTCGATCGACGAGCTGATCCCGCTGGTCCGCGGCGTGGTCCGGGGTGCCCCGCACGCCCTGGTCGTTGCCGACCTGCCGTTCGGCAGCTACGAGGCCGGCCCGGCCGCCGCGCTGGCGTCCGCCACCCGATTCATGAAGGAAGGCGGCGCTCACGCGGTCAAGCTTGAAGGCGGTGAACGGGTGGCCGATCAGATCGCGCACCTGACCGCGGCCGGCATCCCGGTGATGGCGCACATCGGTTTCACGCCGCAAAGCGTCAATACTCTGGGCGGCTTCCGGGTGCAGGGCCGCGGTGACGCTGCCGAACAGACCGTCCACGACGCGATCGCCGTCGCCGAAGCCGGAGCGTTTTCCGTCGTGATGGAGATGGTGCCGGCTGAATTGGCTACTCAGATCACCGGCAAGCTGACCATCCCGACGGTCGGGATCGGCGCGGGTCCGAACTGCGACGCCCAGGTGCTGGTCTGGCAGGACATGGCCGGCCTCAGCGGCGGCAAGGCCGCGCGTTTCGTCAAGCGGTTCGCGGATATCGGCGGCGAACTACGGCGTGCCGCAGTGCAATACGCAGAAGAAGTCGCTGGCGGGGTTTTCCCGGCCGAGGAACACTGCTTCTGAGCGCCACCCTTCGCGTTTGCCTCCGAGATTGCCGCCAGGGCTGCGATCCGGGTCGACCCAACGACCAGCACGGCAAACTGGGTGCGGGATCTGCCGGCCGAAACCGTTAGCCTCACTAAGGGCCGCGATGCGCTGATCCAGCGCCGCAGCAACTATCCTCGGCAAAATACTGGGCGATCTATCCCGAAGCCCTGATAAGAGCCCGCGACAGTGATAAGAACTTAGGCATTCAGGCAAGATAGAGGTAATGGCGTTGGACCAAACACGCGTGACTCCGGTTGCTGTCATCGGCATGGGATGCCGGCTGCCGGGTGGCATCGACTCCCCTGAGCTGTTGTGGGAGGCGTTGCTACGCGGTGATGATCTGATCACCGAGGTGCCCGCCGACCGCTGGGACGTTGACGAGTTCTACGACCCCGAGCCGGGGGTGCCCGGGCGAACGGTGTGCAAGTGGGGCGCGTTCCTGGATGATGTCGCCGACTTCGACCCCGAGTTCTTCGGGATCACCGAAAAAGAAGCGACTGCAATGGATCCGCAGCACCGCTTGCTGCTCGCGACCTCCTGGGAGGCGATGGAACAGGGCGGCTTCAGTCGAGAGACGCTGGCAAGCTCGCGAACCGGGGTTTTTGTGGGGCTGATGCACGACGACTACCAATTCGTGCATGCCGAGGCCGAGACCTTATCGGGGCCATACGGATATATGGGCAACAGTTTCGCGATGGGATCCGGGCGCGTCGCGTACACCTTGGGACTAAATGGTCCGGCGATCACGGTTGACACCGCCTGCTCGTCCGGCCTGGCCGCGATCCACCTGGCCTGCCGCAGCCTGCACGAAGGCGAGAGCGATCTTGCGTTCGCGGGCGGCGCTTCGGTGATGTTCGAACCCCGCAAGGCCGCATCGGGGTCCGCCATCGGCATGTTGTCGCCAACCGGTCACTGCCACTCCTTCGACGTCGACGCGGACGGTTTCGTCGTCGGCGAGGGTTGCGTCGTGCTGCTGCTCAAGCGCTTGCCGGACGCGCTGGCCGACGGCGACCGGATCCTGGCCGTGGTGCGCGGCACTGCCGTCAACCAGGACGGCCACACGGTGAACATCGTGACGCCATCGCGTCCCGCGCAGGTCGAGGCGTATCGGGCGGCATTGGCAGCGGCGGATGTGGACCCCGGCAGCGTCGGGATGGTGGAGGCGCACGGTCCCGGCACACCGGTGGGTGACCCTATCGAATATGCAAGCCTTGCAGAGGTTTACGGCATCGAAGGCCCTTGCGCGCTCGGATCGCTGAAATCCAATTTCGGGCATACCCAGGCGGCCGCCGGAGCGTTGGGGCTGATGAAGGCAGTGCTCGCCGTGCAGCATGGTGTGGTCCCGCGCAATCTCCACTTCAACCGGCTGCCTGATGAATTCGCCGAAATCACGACTAATCTCTTTGTGCCGCAATCGACCACGCCGTGGCCAAGCAACAATCGCCAAACGCCACGACGGGCGGCGGTCTCGTCTTACGGGTTCTCGGGAACCAACGTTCACGCGATTGTGGAGCAAGCTCCCGACCCGGTTGCGGCAGCCTCGCCGGCCACCCCCACTGCGCACGCCGTTGACGGCCCGCTGATGTTCCCGCTGTCAGCCACCTCGGCCGACGGATTGCGGCTCACCGCAAGGCGAATCGCTGACTGGGTCGACGCAAACGCGGCGGACCTGTCGGCAACGGATCTGGCCTACACACTCAACCGCCGGCGTGAGCACCGGCCAGTACGCACCGCGGTGTTCGCCGACACTCTGGAGAAGCTGTCCGCCCGTTTGCGCGAGGTCGCCGATGGCGACTTTCCGTATCAGGCCGCGGTGGGCAGAGACGATCGAGGCCCGGTGTGGATTTTCTCCGGGCAAGGCTCGCAATGGGCGGCGATGGGCGCCGAACTACTCGCCACCGAGCCGGTGTTCGCCGCGGCCGTCGCGGAAGCTGAACCGCTGATCGCCGCGGAGTCCGGGTTTTCGGTCACCGAGGCGATCTCGGCGCCCGAGACGGTGAGCGGCATCGGGCGGATTCAACCCGCGCTGTTCACCATGCAGGTCGCGCTGGCCGCCACCATGAGGTCATACGGGGTGCAGCCGGGTGCGGTGATCGGCCACTCAATGGGCGAGGCCGCGGCGGCGGTCGTGGCGGGAGCACTATCACTGGAGGACGGCGTGCGGGTGATCTGCCGCCGGTCCCGGTTGATGTCCACGATCTCTGGTTCTGGCGCCATGGCATCGGTGGAATTACCTGCCCAGCAAGTGCTTACGGAATTAATGGCACGAGGGGTTAACGGCGATGTCGTGGTGGCCGTGGTGGCATCGCCGCAATCCACGGTGATCGGTGGGGTCACCGAAACGGTGCGCGAACTCGTCGCGGCATGGGAGCAGCGCGAGGTGATGGCCCGTGAGGTGGCCGTAGACGTCGCGTCACACTCCCCGCAAGTCGACTCGATCCTCGACGACCTGGCCGATGAGCTGGCCGACCTCAACCCCATGACGCCAGAGGTGCCCTTCTACTCCTCGACCATGTTCGACCCGCGGGACGAGCTGGAGTGCGACGGCTGGTACTGGGCGGACAACCTGCGTCACACGGTGCGGTTCGCCGCGTCCGTACAGGCGGCGCTGGAGGACGGCTACCGGGTGTTCGCGGAGCTGGCACCGCACCCGCTACTGACCCACGCCGCCGAGCAAACGGCGGACAGCCTGGGTATTCCGCTCGCCGCTCTGTCCGCCATGCGCCGGGAGCAGGAACTGCCGGAAGGTTTGCGCGGCTTCCTGACGGATCTGTACAGCGCCGGCGCCGCGATCGACTTCTCGCTGCGTAACCCCCAGGGTCGGCTGGTGGACGTGCCGCTGCCGGCCTGGAGTAACCGTCGGCTGTTCCTGGAACGCAGCGATCAGCATTCGCCGGCCAGCGGCGGTCGCACGGTTGCGGTGCATCCGCTGATGGGGGCGCATGTGCAAGTGCAGGAGCAGCCAGAGCGGCACGTTTGGCAGGGTGAAGTCGGTACCGGCGCGCAAGCTTGGCTGAGCGACTACCAATTACATGATGCGGCCGCCCTTCCGGGCGCCGCCTATTGCGAGATGGCGTTGGCCGCTGCTCGCGCGGTTCTCGGCGAGGCGTCCGAACTGCGCGATATCCGGATCGAGCAGACGCTGCTGCTCGACGAAGAGACCCCGATCGGCGCCGTCGCGTCGCTGGAGGCTCCTGGCGTGCTCAGATTCGCCGTGGAGACGCTCAAAGACGGCAAACACACCCGGTGGGCCACCGCGGACTTGCGCGCGGTCGAGGACGCAGATCAACCACCTGCCATCGACATCGCTGAGTTGCTGGCCACCCATCCCCGCCGGGTGGACGGCGCTGCGGTTCGAGAGTGGTTCGACCGGCGTGGTGTTCATTTCGGTCCCGCTTTCACGGGACTAACGTGCGTACACACCTCCGAAGGGGCCGACGAGACGGTACTGGCCGAGGTCGCACTGCCCCTTCTGCTCCGTTCCCAGCAATCCGGCTATCTCACGCACCCGGCATTGCTGGCCGCCTGCTTCCAGTCGGTGGAAGCGCATCCCAGTGTGGAGCAGGTCGTAAACGGCGGTGCGCTGTTTCTTCTGGGTGTGCGTCAGCTGCGTGCCTACGGATCCACCCGCAAGGCCCGCTACTGTTTGACGCGGGTGACCAGCGCCGATACCACCGGCGTCGCGGCTGATCTCGACATCCTGGACGAGCATGGGGCGGTTCTGCTGACGTTGCGCGGGCTCGAGCTGGGCATCTCCCAAACCAGCGAACGCGATCGCGTGCTCGGCGAGCGGCTGCTGACCATCGAATGGCAGCAGCGAGAGTTGCCCGAAACGAGCCACGCCGACCCCGGATCCTGGCTGCTGATTGCCGCCTCCAGCTCCGCGGATGTGATGGCGGACAAGCTCACCGACGCGTTGAAACTCGGTGGCGCGCAATGCACGTCGATGTCGTGGCCGCTGTCCGCAGACGCGACGGCGACTGCGTCCCGGCTTCGGGATTATCTTTCCTCGAACGTGGTCGACGGGTTGGTCGTGCTTACCGGATCCGAGCATGGCAAACCAGACCGGGAGTGCGCGGTCCGCGGCCGCGAGAACGTACGGCACCTGGTGCGAATCGCCCGCGAGCTACCGGATATCCCGGGCGAGCCACCTCGTCTGTTCGTCGTGACCGGGGGCGCCCAGGCGGTACTGGCCGGCGACCCGATCAACCTGGAGCAAGCTGGGCTGCGCGGCCTGATGCGCGTGATCGGTAACGAACACCCCGAGTTGCGGCCTACCCAAATCGATCTCGGCGAGGACACCGACGTCGATTACCTGGCACGGCAATTACTGCAGCGTTCCGACGAGGACGAGACCGCGTGGCGAGGTGGCGTCTGGTACACCGCCCGCCTGAGCCCCGCTCCCCTACGCCCCGACGATCGGCAAACCGCCATCGTGGACCACGCACAGGACGGTGTGCGCCTGCAGATCCGCACGCCTGGTGACCCTGAATCAATTGAGGTGACCGCGTTCGACCGCGTCCCGCCGGAACCGGGAGAGATTGAGGTCGCGGTCACCGCGTCCAGCATCAACTTCGCCGATGCCCTGATCGCGTTCGGTCGATACCCCACTATCGACGGGGTCGCGCCACAGCTCGGTATGGATTTCGCCGGAATCGTCACCGCGGTGGGACCCGACGTGACAACTCACCAAGTCGGTGACCATGTCGGCGGCTTCTGCAAAACCGGCAGTTGGGCGAACTTCGTCACCTGCGACGCGCGCGTCGCCGTCACCCTTCCCCCCGGCCTGACGGACGAGGTGGCGGCCGCGATCCCCACCGCGCACGTCACCGCCTGGTACGGACTGCACGAACAGGCCAGGATCGACGCCGACGACCGAGTGTTGATTCACTCCGCCACCGGCGGCGTGGGTCAGGCGGCGATCGCGATCGCCCGCGCCGCGGGGGCCGAGATTTTCGCTACCGCCGGCAGCGAGAAGCGTCGGCAGTTGTTGCGCGATATGGGAATTACGCACGTTTATGACTCACGCAGCACCGAGTTCGCCGAGCAGATCCGCCGCGATACCGACGGCTACGGCGTCGACATCGTGCTCAACTCCCTGACCGGCGCCGCGCAACGAGCCGGGCTGGAATTGCTGTCCGTCGGTGGACGATTCGTGGAGATCGGCAAATCCGACGTCTACGCCAACACCCGGCTGGAGCTGTCGCCGTTCCGGCGCAACCTCACCTTCCATTACGTCGATCTGGCGCTGATGGCGGAGAGCCACCCGCGCCGGATCGGCGACCTGCTGGCCACGGTGTACCGGCTTGTCGCCGAAGGCGAACTGGCACCGCCGGAAATCACTCACTACCCGCTTCGCGATGCGAACACGGCCATCCGTGTGATGAGCGCCGCGGAACACACCGGCAAGTTGGTGCTCGACGTGACCCACGCGGGGCGCAGCAACGTCGTGGTGCCGCCGCAGCGTGCCCAGGTTTTCCGGCAGGATGGCTCCTACATCGTCACCGGCGGTCTGGGCGGTCTCGGTCTCTTCCTCGCCGAGAAGATGACTTCAGCAAACGATGGAGCCGGCTGCGGCCGCATCGTGCTCACCTCCCGCTCGCAGCCCACACCGAAGGTGTTGGAGACGATCGAGCTCATCCAGGCCATGGGCGGCGACATCGTCGTGGAGTGCGGCGACATCACCGCACCCGGCACGGCAGAGCGGTTGGTTGCGGCCGCCACTGCCACCGGACTCCCGCTGCGCGGTGTCCTGCATGCGGCGGCGGTGGTCGAGGACGCCACGCTGGAGAACATCACCGACGAGCTGATCGACCGGGACTGGGCGGCGAAGGCCAACGGCGCTTGGAACCTCCATAGGGCCTTGCAAGAAAGGGAAGCCGAGCAGCCACTGGACTGGTTCTGCTCATTCTCCTCGGCGGCCGCCCTGGTGGGGTCGCCCGGCCAGGGCGCGTATGCCGCGGCCAACAGCTGGTTGGACGGGTTCAGCCACTGGCGGCGCACTCAAGGACTGCCGGCGACGTCCATCGCGTGGGGAGTCTGGGGCGATATCGGCCGTGCCGCGGCTGTGGCAGAAGCCGCCGACATCGCGATTACTCCGAACGAAGGCGCGCATGCGTTCCAGGCGCTGCTGCGCCACGATCGCGCGTACACCGGATATGCGCCAATAACGGGAACACCTTGGGTGACCGCTCTCGCGCAACGCTCCAAGTTCGCCGAGTTGTTCCGGGACACGGGTAAAAAGTCAACGGGCACTAGCAGACTCCTTACCGAATTGCGGGCGTTGCCGAAGGAGGAATGGATCCCCCGGCTGCGTCGGCTGGTTTCTGACAAACTCTCCAAGATCTTGCGCCGCTCCGTCGATCCGGACCGTCCGCTATCCGAATACGGCCTGGACTCGCTGGCCAACCTCGAGCTGCGTAACTATTTCAAGGAAGAAACGGGGATACGTATCACCCCAAGCGACATCTCCACGGCTAACGGTTTGGCGGAAGCACTGTATGAGTATTTGACCGCCGAAGGAGACGGGGGTACCCCGGAGCCGGTCAAGCCGGTCCAAATCAGGCGGAAGAAGACCCAACCGGATCCGACCTTGGCCACCGTTAAAAATGATTGAGAGATCGGTTAACGGAAGGTGAATGATCGGGGTCAAGCGCGCCGTCGCCGTATGGCACCCTATGGGGTGACGCACGACCTTTCATGACCGTCCGCGACCGCGTCACGCGCCCTAATCGGAGCCGAAAATGCCTTCAAAAGCGCCAAAAACCTCGCGCCATCTGGAGGTGGAGCGCAAGTTTGACGTAGACGAATCGACGGTGACCCCTTCCTTCGAAGGCATCGCTGCGGTGGCCCGGGTCCAGAAAACGCCAGTCGAGTCGCTGGACGCCACCTACTTTGACACCCCCAAGCAGGACTTGGCGCACAACAAGATCACCCTGCGCCGCCGCACCGGCGGCCACGACGCCGGTTGGCATCTGAAGCTGCCGGCCGGACCGGACGCACGCACCGAGGTCCATGCGCCGCTTGACGCGTCAGCTGAAGACAGCGTGCCGAACGAGTTGCTGGATGTGGTGTTGGCGATCGTTCGCGACCGTCCCGTTGTGCCGGTCGCGCGCATCACCACCAAACGCGAAAGCCAGGTGCTGTACAGCGCGCTGGATACAGCGCTGGCGGAGTTCAGCAATGATCACGTGATCGCCTGGGCCGCTGATACCTCGCAGAGTTCCGACTCGGAACCAGAGGAACAACAGTGGCGCGAGTGGGAGCTGGAGCTCGTCGAGACAAACGGGTCTCCGGACACCGAACTATTGAGCCGGTTGGGCAATCGGCTGCTCGATGCCGGTGCCGCACCCGCCGGGCACGGCTCCAAACTGGCACGGGTGCTCGGCGCAGCGGTGCAGTCCAATGGCACCCCGCCAACACCCAGGGATCCCCTACACCGCGCGGTGGCCGAGCAGGTCGACGAACTCTTGGTATGGGATCGGGCGGTACGCGCCGACGCCTACGATGCGGTACACCAGATGCGGGTAACGACCCGCAAGATCCGCAGCCTGTTGCGTGACTCCCACGATTCATTCGGCTTGTCCGACGGCGACTGGGTGCTCGACGAGCTGCGCGAGCTTGCCGGTGTCCTGGGCGTCGCCCGCGATGCGGAGGTGCTCGCCGAGCGCTATCAGCACCACCTGGACCAGCTGGCACCGGAGCTGGTGCGTGGGCCGGTATGGGAGCGCCTGGTCACCGGCGCCCGGCGCCGCTACGAGACCGGGCTGCGGCGGTCGCTGATCGCGATGCGGTCGCAGCGCTACTTCCGCCTGCTGGACGCCCTCGACTCGATAGTGGCCCACGTTCCTGACGCCCAGTCGGACGAGGAAGCGACGCCGGTCACCATTGATGCCGCCTACAAAAAGGTGCGGAAGGCCGCAAAGGCCGCCGACAGCCTGGGGCAAGGCGACCGACCGGATCGGGACATCCCAGAGGACGATCACCGTCACGACGAGGCGCTGCACCTGATCCGCAAGCGCTCCAAGCGACTTCGCTACACCGCGGCCGCCACCGGGGAGGACGAGGTATCCAAGCAAGCCAAGGCCATCCAGACGCTGCTCGGTGATCACCACGACAGCGTCGTCAGCCGGCAGCATCTGCTTGAGCAGGCCGAAGCTGCCCGCGCCGCCGGCGAGGACACCTTCACCTACGGTCTGCTCTACCAGCAGGAGACCGAATTGGCCGCCAGCTGCAGTGACCAGCTCGACGGCGCGCTGCGCAAACTCGACAAGTCGGTGCGCACAGCGCGGGACTGATCCCCAACCCTCCGCGAAAGTGCGACTGGCGACGGCGTCACTCGGTAAACGCGTAGCTGGACGCACTTTCGCGGCAATGCGGGGCGGGCGAGTTGGCCTCTAAGCCGGATTCTGTTCCGCATCGCCGTGGCGTAAGCAACGGCGGCACGGCGGCGACCATCCATCTGGACACACCGTTGCCGGGTGCCTCAAGCGGCCTACCCGCAGGCTCGGGCGAGCAGCCCTCGAACGCCTGCGCGACCGCACCGCCGGTGCGGCCTTCTTGGCCTTGCTTCGGGTGGGGTTTGCCTAGCCACTCCGGTCACCCGGAATGCTGGTGCGCTCTTACCGCACCGTTTCACCCTTACCACCACGCGGGTGGCGGTCTGTTTTCTGTGGCACTTTCCCGCGAGTCACCTCGGATTGCTGTTAGCAATCACCCCGCTCTGTGAAGTCCGGACTTTCCTCGACTCTCGCCACGTGGGAGCGAGCCGCGGCCGCCCGGCCAACTCGTCCGCGTCGAACACGGTACCCCGTCGCAGCCGCTTTTCCGCGAACAGACGCAGAATCGCCCTCAAATGCCATTCCTGGGGCGATTCTGTGTCTGCTGGGCGGGGCGAACCATTGCCCAAGCGGGGCCGTTGGTGTCAGGCTGACCGAGTGACAGAAACCGAAGGGTTCATCGACCAGGCGGCGACGGGGCTCGCCGAGCCGCAGCCCATGTACAAGGTGTTACGCGAATCGAACCCGGTGTTTCGGTCACCAGGCGTGGTGGTTCTCAGCCGCCTGACCGACATCGAGATGGTACTCAAACACACGGAGCTGTTTTCGTCGAACATGGATGCGGTCGATCTGGGCACCATCCGGCCACTCATTCCGTTGCAAGTCGATCCTCCCGAGCACGCCAAGTACCGTCGCATCCTCGATCCGCTGTTCACCCCGCGGGAAATGAACCGTCGCGAACCACAAGTCGCCGCGCTGGTGAACGAGATGATCGACCGGTTCGCCGATCGGGGCGAGTGCGACTTCCACGAAGAGTTCGCGGTGCCACTTCCGTGCACGGTCTTCCTGCAATTGCTCGGCCTGCCGCTGGAAGACCTCGGCAAGTTCCTGGAATGGAAAGACGCCGTGATCCGCCCGGAGGGCGCCACGGGCTACGACGGCCGGCACGACGCCTCAGCACCCGTGGCGCTAGAGATCTACGACTACTTCGAGAAGGCCATCGACGACCACATCGCCAGCCCGCGCGACGACGTGCTGTCCGCGATGATCGAGGCGAACCTCAAAGAGGAGGGGCGGCCGTTATCCCGCGAGGAGTTGCTCGACATCTGCTTCCTGTTCCTGATCGCGGGGCTCGACACGGTCACCGACTCGCTCGACTGCTTCTTTGTGTACCTGGCACGACATCCCGACCACCGTCATCAGCTGGTCGAAGACCCCGATGTGCTGCCGCATGCGATCGAGGAGTTGTTGCGCTGGGAGACGCCGGTGCCCGGTGTCGCTCGGGTGGCCATGCAGGACGTCGAGGTGGGCGGATGCCCGATCAGCAAGGGCGAACGGGTCAGCCCACTACTTGGTGCGGCAAACACGGACCCGGCCGAATTCCCCGATCCCGAACTGGTGGACTTCAACCGCAACCCGAACCGGCACCGCGCGTTCGGCGGAGGTCCGCACCGCTGTCTGGGATCCCACCTGGCCCGCATGGAGCTGCGGGTGGCGATGCGTGAATTCCATCGGCGCATACCGGATTACCAGATCAAGCCCGGCACCGAGCTGGTCTTCACCGCCGCGTTGCGCTCGGTGGAATCATTGCCCCTGGTGTTCCCGGTGCCATGACCCACGTGTCCGTCGATGTCGACCGCTGCACCGGCCACGGGCGTTGTTACACCCTGGCGCCCAACGTCTTCGACGCCGACGAGGTCGGCCACGCGATCGTGCTCGTCGGTGAAGTCTCCGATGAGCTCCAGGCGCAGGCCGTCGTCGGTGAACGGAACTGCCCGGAGCAGGCAATCACCCTGTCGACGAGCTAGACCCGATTGCCCGCCTCCTCCTCGGCCCGCACGGCGGCCCGCATCGTCGGCGGGCTATAAGTAACTGGTCTGGTTCACCAGATGCACCGAAGATGCTCCGTCGGAATAGAACTCAGCGATGCTCAGTGATGCCAAGTCAAGGTGCAGCCGGTACAGGATGCCGGGGCCGGCGTCCAGCGCGAGCCGCAGCAGCATCTTGATCGGCGTGACATGTGACACCAACAGAACCGCCGCGCCTTGATGTCCCGCAACGGTCCGGTCGCGTGCCCTGGATACTCGCTCAAGCACTTCGTCGAAGCTTTCACCGCCCGGCGGCGTGGTCGCGGTGTCACGTAGCCAGCGGCTATGCAGGTCCGGATCCCGTTCGGCGGCCTCGGCGAAGGTCAACCCTTCCCATGCCCCGAAATCGGTCTCAATCAGATCATCGTCGACGGTGACGTCCAGACCCACCGCTTTGGCGGCCGCCGCCGCGGTGTCGTACGCGCGTTGCAACGGTGATGAGATCACGGCGGCGATCCCGCCGCGCTGCGCCAGATATCTCGCCGCCGCCGTTGCCTGCCGCCGTCCCAATTCGGTCAGTTCCGGGTTGCCACGTCCGGAATAACGCCGCTCCACCGACAATGCCGTCTGCCCATGTCGCAGCAGCAGCAGCCGAGTCGGCGTACCGCGCGCACCGGTCCAGCCGGGCGCTGTCAAGGGTTGCTTCGCAGTGGCTTTCGCGGACTCGGCACCGGGAGCGACGGAATTCTCTGCCCCACCGTCAGTCTCCGCTGCGGCGTCCATCGCCTCGTTGGCCAACCGATCGGCGTGCGTGTTGCGCTCCCGCGGAATCCACGTGTACCTGATCCGGTCGAACCGCGCCGCCACCTTCCGGGCCTCGGCATTCAGCTCGATGAGGTCGGGGTGTTTGACCTTCCACCGCCCGGACATCTGCTCGACCACCAGCTTGGAATCCATGAAGACCGCGACCTCGGTGGCACCCAGTCGCACGGCAGCGTCCAAACCCGCTATCAAGCCATGGTATTCGGCAACGTTGTTGGTCGCTCGGCCGATCGCCTGCTTAGCCTCGGCCAGCACGGTCATGCGGTCCGCGGCGAACACCACCGCGCCGTATCCGGCCGGCCCGGGGTTGCCCCGCGACCCGCCATCGACTTCGATGACCACATCCACTAGTCGAATCCCTTGACCCGCAAGAGGATCGCGTTACATTCCGGGCAGCGCACCACCTCGTCTTCGGCGGCCGCCGTGATACCGGCCAGGTCGCCGCGGCCGATCTCGATCCGGCAGGCACCGCATCGATGTCCCAGCAGTGCCGCGGCGCCTGGCCCTCCCCCGGCGCGCTGGCGCTCGTAAAGCGCAGACAGGGCCGGGTCCAGCGTCGCGGTCAGCACGTCGCGCCGCGATAAATGCTGTTGGCGGGCCTGCTCGATTTCGGCAAGTGCGGCGTCGAGCGCTTGTTGTGCGCTGACCCGGTCGACCTGAAGCGCATCGATTGCCTGCAGCTCGGCGTTCAGCTGGGCATCCACTTCCTCGCGACTCTCCATCACCTCCAGCAAGGAATCTTCCAGGCTGCTCTGGCGTCGTTGCAGGGTCTCGAGCTCGTGCTGTAGATCCGACTGGTGCTTGGGGTCCGTCGCCCCCGAACTGAGTAACTTGCGGTCTCTGTCTTCGCGCTGGCGCACCGCGTCGATCTCCGACTCGAATCGCGACACCTGGGCATCCAGATCTTCCAGCGTGATGCGCGCCGTGGCCAGCCGGTCGTTGACCGCATTGTGCTCAGCCTGTATCGACTCGTAGGCCTCCCGCTCCGGCAGGTGGGTGGCCCGATGCGCGATCTGGGACAGTTCAGCATCCAGCGTCGCCACCTCCAATAGCGACCGCTGCTGTGCTACTTCGGCTTTCATGACTGATCTCTCCAGGGTTCGACGTGCTCGACGTTCCAGGGGTCGGTGCGGATGGTGCAGACACGCACCGGCAGGGCCGCGAACCGCGACCTCAGTACGTTGGCCGCCTGTTCGCACCACGGGAATTCGCTGGCCCAATGTGCGACGTCGACCAAGGCCACGTCCGAAGCCCGGCGATGCTCGTCGGCCGGGTGGTGTCGCAGATCTGCCGTGACGTACGCCTGCACGTTCGCTGCCGCCGCGGTGGCCAGGAGCGAGTCGCCGGCGCCGCCACAGACCGCAACCCGCGACACCGGCATGTCGGGGTCCCCCGCGGCGCGCACACCCCAGGAGGTTCGCGGCAACGCGGCGCCCACCCGGGATACGAAGGCGCTCAGCGGTTCGGGTTGAGGCAGGGTGCCGATGCGGCCCAGCCCGGCGTCGCTGGGCACCGGCACCATCGAGAAGATATCGAACGCCGGCTCCTCGTAGGGATGCGCGGCACGCATCGCCGATAACACATCGGCCCGCAGTCGCGCGGGTGCGACGACCTCGAATCGGTCTTCGGCGACCCGCTCGACGGTTCCGATGCTGCCTATTGCGGGCGATGCCCCGTCATGCGGCAGGAACTGCCCGATGCCTTCCACGCTCCAGCTGCAATGCGAATAGTCGCCGATCTGGCCGGCGCCGGCCGCAAATACCGCCGCCTGCACCGCCGCTGTGTTCTCGCGCGGCACATAGACGATCCACTTGTCGAGGTCGGCCGCGGCTGATCGTGGCTCAAGAACGGCCTCCACATTGAGGCCAAGGGCGTCAGCCAGTGCATCGGAGACACCGGGTGAAGCCGAGTCGGCGTTGGTGTGCGCGGTAAACAGTGAACGCCCGGTTCGGATCAGGCGATGCAGAAGTGCGCCCTTGGGCGTGTTGGCCGCGACGGTGTCGACGCCGCGCAGTAGCAACGGGTGATGGGCGAGCAGCAGACCGGCGTCGGGAACTTCGTCGACCACGGCCGGCGTCGCGTCTACCGCGATGGTCACCGAATCCAACGCATCGTCGGGGTCACCGCACACCAGGCCAACCGAATCCCACGATTGGGCAAGGCGAGGCGGGTAGGCCTCGTCCAGCGCCTCGATGACGTCGGCCAGCCGAACACTCACCGCAGCACCTCGGCGATCTCCTGAACCAGCAATGGCCATTCCGCACGGACCGCCGCCCGCAGATAATGACCGTTCAGACCCACGAAGGTGTCACACCGGCGGACAGCGATTCCGTTGTTCAGCAGGCCTTTTCGGATACCCTCGGCATCACGCATGCGGAACAGCACAAACGGGGCCCTGCCGTCGACCACATGGGCGCCCACCGATGCCAGGCCGGCCGCCATGTCGGTTCGCAACGCCGCCAGTCGCACCGCGCCGGCCGCGGCTTCGGCGACGGCTTCGGCGGCGCAGCAGGCTGCAATGGCCGCCAGTTGCAGCGTCCCCACCGCCCAGTGCGCGCGCTGTCCGGTCAACCGGGCCAGTACATCTGGTGAGCCGAGGGCGTAGCCCACCCGCAATCCCGCCAAAGACCACGTCTTGGTCAAACTGCGCAGCACCAGCACGTCGGGAAGTGAGTGTCCGGCCAGCGAGTCCGGCTCACCGGGAACCGAATCGGCGAACGCCTCGTCGACCGCCAGGATTCGCCCCGGTCTGCGCAGCGCGAGGATCTGCTCGCGACGGTGCAGCACCGACGTGGGGTTGGTCGGATTGCCCACCACGACCAGGTCGGCGTCCTCGGGTACACCGCCGCTATCCAAGACGCCATCCAGACCGAACGGCGGATCGAGCACGACATGATGTACGGGCACGCCGGCCGCGGTGAGCGCCGCCGCCGGTTCGGTGAACGCGGGCGCGATGACCGCCGCCCGCCCCGGCCGCAGGTTGGGTAGTAAAGCGAACCCTTCGGCCGCCCCAGCCAGCGGCAGCACCTCGTCGCGGGCCCGGTTATGCCGCTCGGCGACCGCGTCTTGCGCCCGGTGCACGTCGGCGACGCTCGGGTAGCTCGCCAGATCCCGCAGCCGTGCCGCGAGCCGTTGCACCAGCCAATCCGGCGGTTGGGCCGCACGGACATTAACGGCGAAATCCAGCATGCCGGGCGCGACGGCCTGGTCACCGTGATAGCGCGCCGCTGCAAGCGGGCTCGGGTCCAGAATCGCCATCAGTGAAACACTAGTGCGCCTGCACGTGGCCGCGGTATCGCACTCCAGCTCCATCGCCGACAATGGGATCGTGACAAACACGCTCTCGGTGGCGGGGAAAGCTCCGCAACTGGTGATCTTCGATCTCGATGGCACCCTCACCGATTCCGCAGAAGGCATCGTTGCCAGCTTCCTGCATGCGCTCAGCCACGTGGGCGCCCCGGTGCCAGAGGGCGACCTGGCCGCCCGCATCGTCGGGCCGCCGATGGATGACACCTTTCGCGCGCTGGGACTCGGCGAGTCCACCGATGCGGCGATCGCGGCGTTCCGCGCCGAATACGGCACCCGGGGCTGGGCGATGAACACCGTGTTCGACGGGATCGTTGCTTTGCTGGCCGACTTGCGCGCCGCCGGTGTCCGGCTGGCTGTGGCCACGTCCAAGCTGGAGCCGACGGCACGGCGGATCCTCGCCCATTTCGGGCTCGAACAGCATTTCGAGGTCATCGCGGGCGCGAGCCCGGACGGTTCGCGCAAAACCAAGGAGGAGGTGCTGGGCCACGCGCTGGAACAGCTGCAGCCGCTGCCCGAACGCGTGCTCATGGTCGGTGATCGCAGCCACGACGTGGACGGGGCGGCCACACACGGTATCGACACCGTGGTCGTCGGCTGGGGTTACGGGCAGGACGACTTCGCCGACAGGCGCAGCAGCACCGGCGTGACACACGCCCCGACGATTGATGAGCTCCGGAGGGCGTTAGGTGTCTGATCCGCGCGAAGCACTGCACGTCACCTTCGTCTGCAGCGGCAACATCTGCCGGTCCCCGATGGCCGAGAAGATGTTCGCCGACCAGCTACGCCGGCGCGGCCTCGGTGATGCGGTCCGGGTGACCAGTGCGGGCACCGGCAACTGGCACGCCGGCGAGGGCGCAGACGTGCGGGCAAAGCGGGTGCTGCGCGCGCACGGTTACCCCACGGACCACCGCGCCGCGCAGGTCGCCGATGACCACTTGGCGGCCGATATGGTGGTGGCCTTGGGCCGCAACCACCTTCGGCTATTGCGGGAGCTCGGCGTCGACGATGACAGGGTACGAATGTTGCGGTCGTTCGATCCGCGCTCGGCCGCTCATGCCCTCGACGTTGAGGATCCCTACTACGGCGACCACGATGACTTCGAGGAGGTCCTCACCGTCATCGAGGCCGCGTTGCCCGGTCTGCACGACTGGGTGGACAACCGACTCGCGCAGAACGGACACGGTTGATGCCCCGTTTCCTGCCACGTCTGACGTTCCTGCTGCGGCCGGGCTGGATTGCACTGGCTCTGGTGGTCGTCGCTTTCACCTACCTGTGCTTTACGGTGCTCGCGCCGTGGCAGCTGGGCAAGAACACCAGAACATCGCGAGAGAATCAACAAATCGAGTATTCGCTGAGCACACCGCCAGTTCCGCTTAAAACTATCCTGCCACAGCAGGATTCATCAGCGCCGAACGAGCAGTGGCGCAGAGTGACGGCGACCGGCCATTATCTGCCGGACGTGCAGGTGCTGGCCCGGCTGCGGGTGGTCGACGGAGATCAGGCGTTCGAGGTGCTGGCGCCATTTGCCGTGGACGACGGACCGACCGTGCTGGTCGACCGTGGCTACGTGCGTCCCGAGCCGGGCTCCCACGTCCCTGAATTCCCGCGACCACCGCAGCAGGCCGTCGCCCTCACAGCGCGGCTGCGGGACTCCGAACCGCGCCTCAAAGACAAGGAGCCTTTCTCCAGGGACGGTGTCCAACAGGTGTATTCGATCAACACCGATCAGGTTTCGACGCTGACCAAAGTACCGCTGGCCGGGTCGTATCTGCAGTTGGTCGAAAACCAGCCCGGCGGGCTCGGCCTGATCGGCGTGCCAAACCTGGACGCCGGGCCGTTCTTGTCCTACGGCATCCAGTGGATTTCGTTCGGCATCCTCGCGCCCATCGGGTTGGGCTATTTCGCCTTCTCCGAGATCCGCGCCCGCCGCCGCGAAGCGGATCAAACGCCGGCACCGGAAGCTCCGAAAACCGTCGACGACAAGCTCGCCGACCGCTACGGGCGGCGTCGATAGGGGCACTTCAGTGTGCACGTAGGGCGGGAAAATCGCGATTTTCCCGCCCTACACGCACGCTCGACGCCGCTGACGCACACTCGATGCCCCGGAGACCCCGGCAAATAGCGCGGCCGCCGCCTGCACGACCCGGGACAGCACCACTGCCCTGCGTAGGTCGTCCACCGTCGGCTGCGCCCCGTTGCCCAGGGTCGGCCGGATCTGCAGCTCATGGTGGTACTGGGTGGGCCCGCCGAGTCGCACTCCGAGCGCCCCCGCGAAGGCCGCCTCGACGACGCCCGCGTTGGGACTGGGATGCCGGGCGGCGTCCTCCCGCCAGGCCCGCACGGCACCCGATGGTGATCCGCCGACGACCGGCGCACACACCACCACCAGCGCCGCGGTCGCCCGCGCGGCGACGTAATTGGCTCCGTCGTCCAATCGCGCTGCGGCCCAGCCGAACCGGAGATACCGCGGCGAGCAGTGGCCGATCATCGAATCCAGGGTGTTGATGGCGCGGTATGTCAGCGCCCCGGGCGTTCCGCCTACCGTCGCCCACAGCATCGGCGCCACCTGCGCATCCGACGTGTTCTCCGCGACCGACTCCAATGCCGCGCGCGCCAGGCCCGCACCGTCCAGCCGTTCTGGATCGCGCCCGCACAGCGACGGCAGCAGTCGCCGCGCGGCCTCGATGTCGTCGCGGTCCAGCAGCTCCGCCATCTGCACACCGGTGCGCGCCAACGAAGTTCCACCGAACGATATCCAGGCCGCCGTCGCGGTGGCCGCGATCGAACAGAGCCGTCCCTCACGTCGGGCCGCGCCCTGCGCAGCCACGCCAAACAAGCCCACCGCACCGACCAGCAGGCCGACGTGGGCCGCGCCGGCGATCCTGCTGTCCCGGTAGGTGAACAGCTCCAACGTCGCTGCCGCGCGGCCGAACAGCGCAACCGGATGCCCCCGTTTCGGGTCGCTCAGCGCGAGGTCGGCCAGGTAGCCGCCCAGCACGCCGACCATGCGGGTGTGCCGTGTCTTGGCAAGGATTCCGGCAAACACTCCGGCAGCGTCTCATACGTGGTCTACTCGATCCCATGGAGTCTTGTGCAGCGAGGCCGCGATGAAGCGGCCCGCTACCCGAGTCGCCGACCTGCTGAATCCGGCGGCAATGCTGTTGCCCGCCTCGAACGTGATCATGCAGCTGGCATTGCCGGGCGTGGGCTATGGGGTGCTGGAAAGTCCGGTGGACAGCGGAAACGTCTACAAACACCCGTTCAAGCGGGCCCGCACTACCGGGACCTATCTGGCGGTCGCGACCATCGGGACCGAATCCGATCAGGCTCTGATCCGCGATGCGGTGGACGTCGCACACCGGCAGGTCCGATCGACATCGTCAAGCCCGGTCTCTTACCACGCATTCGACCCCAAGCTGCAGCTATGGGTGGCCTCCTGCCTGTACCGCTACTTCGTCGACCAACACGAATTCCTGCACGGCCCACTCGATGACGCCACCGCCGATGTCGTCTACCGCGACGCCAAACGATTGGGCACCACACTGCAAGTGCAGGAACGCATGTGGCCACCGGACCGGGTCGCGTTCGACGAGTACTGGAAACGCTCGCTCGACCAACTGCACATCGACGCACCGGTGCGCGAACACCTGCGCGGGGTCGCCTCGATGGCGTTTCTCCCTTGGCCCCTGCGGGCGCTGGCTGGACCATTCAACACGTTCGCGACGACGGGATTCTTGGCACCCGAATTCCGGTCGATGATGGGACTGAACTGGTCGGAGGGTCAGCAGCGCCGGTTCGGCTGGCTGTTGTCCGTCCTGCGACTGGCCGACCGGCTGATTCCGCAGCGCGCCTGGATTTTCGGCTATCAGCTGTATCTGTGGGACATGCGGTTTCGGGCGCGCCGCGGCTGGCGGATCGTCTAGGCCGCCATTCGCGTCGCGAGACTGTCACTAGCAACGCATTTCGCGAGTGCGGGTGTCGCCAGTTACAGTCTCGCGGCCAAAAAGAACGCGCGGACGTCGTCGACGAACAGTTCCGGCTGTTCGAACGCGGCGAAGTGCCCGCCGCGCGGCATCTTGGTCCAGTGCGTGATGTTGTACATCGGCTCGCACCACGACCGCGGCGCGCCCAGCACCTCTTTGGGGAAAGCGGCGATACCCGTGGGCAATTCGACCCGGCTCATGTTCCCCCAGGCCTTGAAGCTCTCCCAGTACAACCGGGCCGAGGAAGCCCCGGTACCGGTCACCCAGTACAGCATCACGTTGTCGAGGAGCTCGTCGCGGGTGAGAACCTTTTCCGGGTGGCCGTCGCAATCCATCCATGCCCAGAACTTCTCGACGATCCACGCCAGCTGCCCCACCGGCGAATCGGCCAGCCCGTAGCCGAGCGTCTGCGGCCGGGTGGACTGCTGCTTGGAATAACCGGTGCCCGTGCTGCGGTGCTCGGCCAGCGCGGCCAGGGCCCGCTTGTCTTCCTCGGTTGGGTTGGCGAGCGATTCCTTCGTGGGCCTGCCGATCGGCATATTGAGGTGGATGGCCGCGCAATGCCCCTCGTTTCGGCCGATCTGCGTGGTGACGGCCGAACCCCAGTCCCCGCCCTGGGCGCCGAAACGGTCGTAGCCGAGGCCCACCATGAGCGTCTCCCACGCGTTGGCGATCTTTTCGACACCCCACCCGGTGCGGGTGGGTTTCCCGGAGAAGCCGTACCCCGGCAGCGACGGACACACGACATGGAAGGCGTCCTCGGCGCGTCCGCCGTGCGCCGTGGGATTGGTCAGCGGCTCGATCACCTTGTGGAACTCCACGATCGAACCCGGCCAGCCATGGGTGATGACCAGCGGGAAGGCGCCCTCGTGCGGCGATCGTTGGTGGATGAAATGGATGTCCAGTCCGTCGATCTCGGTGGTGAACTGGTCGAAGCGGTTGAGCGCGGCCTCACGTGAGCGCCAGTCGTATTCGTTGGCCCAGTAGTCGGCCAGGTCGCGGGTGTAGCCCAGCGGAATGCCCTGGCTCCAGTCGTCCACGCATTCCGCTTCCGGCCACCGGGTGCGCGCCAGCCGCGCTCGCAGATCATCGAGCACGTCGTCGGGAACATCGATACGAAACGGCTTCACTCGTTCATACTGCCGCCGAGTCTGCGGCCATCTACACGCACCCCGACTGGTTAGGCAAATGCTTTGCGGACGGGCGCCGAGATAAACGCCGTCCGGACCGACATCCCGAACTCCTGATGCCGCAGCGTAGTGATCCGGCGTCCAGGTTGCACCGCGTCCTTGACCGGTGCCGTGCATTCGCCGAAGAACGAGGCAGTTGCGTCGATGTCCGTTACGACGTAAGTCATCCCCCAGAGAGAGGACGGACCCTCCCCGGCCGTAACCGGCGAACCGACGACCTCGACGATCACTTCCCCGAGCCGGAAGAAGATCTGGCGGATCGGTCGCCCGCCGAGTTCGCCGTCCCGCTCTCGGCGCGGGTCAACACCGACAGCGGCCAACGACTCGACCGTCCGGCCCAGGTCAGGTGACAGCAGCACGACGTGGTCGACCGCGATGACGCCATTCGGGTGCAAGGCCGGTGCTGCAGAGACCTCTGAGACCTCTCCCGACCTCGCCGTCGTGATCCCGTCGACGTCGTGGACAGAGCCGTCTGGCGGCAGCCCGCGCAACGACCAACCGACGATGCCGGCGCCCCGGTCACGTCCGACCAGCCGGATTCCGACACCGCCGATCCGGCAGACGGAATCGGAGCCGACGCTGAAGCCGGCCCGCGTCCAGGCCTCCGTTGGATCAGCCACCTCGAACTCGTCGATGGAGACGGTCAGATCCACGCCATCAGTATGGCCTCGCGAGTCGCTGAGCCGATCACCGAACGCAGTGCCTATCCTCGGCACATGGACGAGCACGCCGTAGTCATCCACACCGACGGGGGGTGCCGGCCCAACCCCGGGCCCGGCGGCTGGGGAGCGGTGCTGCGCCACCGTGAGCATGTCCGCGAGATGTGCGGGGGCGAGTCCGGCCAAACCAGCAACAACAGGATGGAACTCACTGCGCCGATCATGGCGCTGGAGGCGCTCACTCGATCGGTGGTGGTGCACCTCTACACCGATAGCACCTACGTCCGTAACGGCATCACCAAATGGATCCTCGGCTGGGAGCGGAACGGCTGGCAGACCGCAGCGAAGCAACCGGTGAAGAACGTCGACCTCTGGCAGCGGCTCCAAGCAGCGTGCGCACGGCACCGGGTCGAGTGGTTCTGGGTCAAGGGCCACGCAGGTATCACGGACAACGAACTTGCCGACGAATTGGCAACGCGGGGTATGCAGGAAGCGATCGGGTCAACACGAGTGGCTCCAACCTGAGAACGGTGACGATGGGCGCAAGTCTTGCAGTCGATCGGCTCGGCCAGTTCGTGGTCGACGCATCCTCATCGGATCTGGGATCGTCGCTGCCGATGCTCAAACGCAATGTGCTCGACAGCATCGCGTGTGCGCTGGGCGCACTGGACGGCGAGATGATCCCGACCATTCGTGCTCACGCCGAACAGTTCAGCAGTCGACCCACCGCCACCTTCATCGGCGGCGGACGCGCCTCGGTCGACCAGGCCGCGTTTTTCAACGCCGTGCTTGTGCGCTACCCCGACCTGCTCGACACCTTCCTGACCCCCGGCGGTCTATGCCATCCGGCAGACAACTTCGGGGCCGTGCTGGCCGTGGCCGAGCACGTCGGGGCCACCGGCGCGGACTTCCTGCTGGCCTTGGCGGTCGCCTACGAAGTGCAGTGCCGCTTCAGCGCGCAGGTGCCAGTCATGGCGCGCGGGCTCAATCACGCACTGCAACTGGCCATGTCAGTTGCCGCCGGAGCAGCCAAACTGCTCGAACTCGATGCCGAGAAGACGGCGTCCGCCATCGCCGCGGCCAGCGCCGACAATGTGTCCCTGGCCGCGATCCACGCCGAGCCCGTGTCGACCTGGAAGGGAATCTCCCCGGCTATCACCGGGATGCGTGCGGTATACGTGACGATGCTCGCCGGGCGCGGAATCGGCGGGCCACGCGCCTTGATCGACGGACCCAACGGTCTGGTGCAGCTGTTCGAGCAATCCATCGACTTCCGCACCGACGACCCTCGGCTCAATGCGGTGCAGCAGACCTACCTGAAGCAATACTGCTCATTGATCCACGGGCAGAACATCATCGACGCCACCCTGGCCATCCGCGACCGGCATCGCCTCACCGGCGACGACGTCGCACATGTCACGCTGGAGGTGTTCGAGGCTGCCTATGACTTCGCCGGTGGCGGACGCTACGGCAACAAAGACCACCCACAGATCAAAGAGCAGGCCGACTACAACCTGAAATACCTCTGCGCCGTCGCGCTGCTCGATGGACAGGTCGGACCCGAACAACTCGAAACCGAACGTGTCCGCCGCGCCGACGTGCAGAACCTGCTACAGCACGTCACCGTGTCGCCGGCCGCTGACCTCAGCGCCGGCTACCCCGAACGCACCTCCATCCGCGTGCAGATCACGCTCACCGACGGACGCACCCTCGAGCGGGAGCAATCCGATTTCGAAGGCTCCCCCACCCGCCCCATGTCGTGGGACCGGGTGGTCGAGAAGTTCCACTGGCTGGCCGAGCCGTTCGCCGACGAGACACTACGCAGCGAGATCATCTGCGCCGTACAGCGACTCGACAGCATTCCGATCTCTGAGCTCACCGGCATGCTCGGCGCGGTCAGTCCCACACCGACGCGGCCGCGTAGCCGTGGCCGGCTCTGAGGCGTCCGCGATCCGACGGGCTAGATATCCTCGACGGCGACT
>Ga0302320_10003502_pt1 | contig 36441 bp, 32 predicted proteins | sample Bog_T0_3_FD_202130 | JGI IMG/M metagenome (GOLD analysis project Ga0302320, IMG submission 202130) | Peat permafrost microbial communities from Stordalen Mire near Abisko, Sweden - Bog_T0_3 | ecosystem: Environmental > Terrestrial > Soil > Wetlands > Peat | place: Sweden: Abisko, Stordalen Mire...
GTCAACCGGATCGCGGAGCTACTGCCTCATAACTGGAAACCATTAACGGCGAATGCCTGAGGCCGTTTCGTAATAACCGTACCCCTTGGATGCGGTTCACCAGCCGCTTACGTTGCGCAACCGAGCAATGATCAGACTGTAGCCCAACAAGCCTTGCTGAATCGCGTTCGCCGCCGCACGGGCGAGCTGTTTGGCCTGTTCAAAATCGGTGCCAGGTAAGTCCAGTTTCTTAAGCTTGACCATTAACTCGATGCCCAGCAGTCTGCCCTGAATATCATGCGCCATTTCGGCGAGGGCGTTGTTATGAGGCTCAATTGTTGTCACGTCGAACCCGGCCTCTTCCAAATATCGTGCATATTCTTCGACCGGGCGGGCATCGGCGATACAGGCTATCCAGGAGAGCAGTCCTTCCAGGTCATGAAGCAGGGGTCCGGAACGCGTTAGATCGCTCATGCCGACGCGGCCTCCTAGGCGCAGAACGCGCGCAAACTCAGATGCGGCGGCGCGTTTGTCGGGAAAAGTGCAGAATGCGCACTCGCAGACTACGGCGTCAAAGCCCGCGTCCGGAAAGTCCAGGTGCTCGGCATCGCCTTCGACGAATGAAACAAGGTGAGCAACCAGCGTTGCGGTGGCAATGGAGTTCGCTTCCTGCACATTCTGCGGGCCAAAATCCACGCCGACGACCTCGCAGCCAAACTGCCGGGCAAGGAAAATTGCGCTCTCGCCCTTGCCTGTCGCCACGTCAAGAACGCGAACGGCGGGGCCGAGGCCCAACTGTTCCCCGAGCCGGGCGGTGAGCCGTTGCCCGCCTGGATGGAAGGTATCGCCAAGCAGCAGTCGCGCGAAATCGCTCTGGTAAAGGGCTGCGCAGCAACTTTTCAACTCGGCAGGGTCAGAGGGTGCTGTCATTCAGTTGGACCAGGTCGTGCTCGATATTGTCTTTCCCGAACGAGAAAGTTACCGGCTGAACCTCATACCTCGTGCCCGCCCGGCGAGCCGCCTGCCTGTTCTTTTCCTGCTGCACGAGTTGTGTACGGGCCTGCTCGCGATATCCGACCGTATTGTAAGCGCAGAAGGGAATCTGTTTGCCTCCCGGCAGCAGAAACTCCTTGCAGCACTTCATGAGGTTCTTCTGGTTGAAGGTCCACGGGTCCATGAAGTCCTGCAACATGATCATGAAGATGAACTGGGACATGCCTTTCACGTCGAGTCCGCCATCGGGCAGTCCGCACGCGGAACAGGAGAAGGAAAACTCGCGCGCGACTTTCTCCGATCCCGGCACTGCGGATGACGACCACAGACCCTCGAGCGCGCGTCTGATTTCCGCACCGAGATCCGGCATGACGCGGTTCGTAATGTAGTCAAGGTAATCGTCTACTTTGAGAAGGCGCGGGAGTGGCGTTACACTGCCCTGTTCATCGACGTAGGCGTACGTGACCGAATTGCACGTTGGGAAACAGCATGGCACAGGTACAAAATCAGTCTTCAGAAACAAGCCTTCAGTCTGCGCTTCGATCAGCGCAATGATGTTGGGGTTGGTCATGCGCTGCATCGGGTCGTGGCGCACGTGGCGGCCGGCGTGGAAAGCGGGCTGAAAGTTGATCCCTTTGACAGCGGGGTGGTCGAGGCCGAAGCGGACGATTCGGCCGATTTCGTTCTCATTGACGCCGCGCTCGATGGCAGGCACGAGGATGACGGTACACCCGATTTCGGCCAGACGGTCGAGGGCGCGGAGTTTTGCGGGGAGAATATCTGGTTCGCCGCGGATGATGCGGTAGGTTTCGCTTTCGAAGCCGTCGAACTGGAAATAGATGTTGGGCCGGGCGTCGCCCATTTCACCCAACTCGGCGAGAAAGCGGTCGTCATTCGCGATGCGCTTGCCGTTGGTGTTCAGCATTACGTTGGGAATGCCGCGTTGCTGCGCCGCGCGCATCATCGGAATAATCTGCGGGTGGATGGAAGGCTCGCCACCGGAGAACTGCACAAGTTGCGGATTCCCTTCAGCGGCGACAAAGCGATCCAAAATGTCTTCTACTTCTTCCAGCGTCAGATTGAAGCCCGGACCTGCCTCGGCGAAACAGAGCGGGCACGCCATGTCGCAAGCACTGTTGACCTCAATAATCCCGAGGCAAGCGTGCTGCTGGTGATCGGGGCACAGTCCGCAATCGTGCGGGCAGCCGTCGTGGATCTCAGCGGCGAATTCCAGAGGTATGGTTCCGGGTTTGTTGAACTTCGAGGAATTCGTGTACTGCTCGGCGTCACCATAGACCAGCGCTTCGAAGAGTCCGTGATCGGGGCAGCGCTTGCGCATGAAGACTTTGTTGTCGCGGATCAGTATGTGAGCGTCGATGACGCGACGGCACTCGGGGCAGATGCTGCGAGTCAACTCATAAAAAACGTAGTCCGCATCTTTCTTGAGATCGGACGAAGTGGCCAGCGCGGGGGTAGAGGAATCGGCGGGCATCGCTAACTCACTTTAGAACGTTCATTACCAGAAAGCGCGGCTCAGAAGCGGGACGCACAGGTCGTTCATCGATCCGTGCCTCATGTCGTTTTCCTGCGAGTAATTGAAGAATCTCTGTTTGATATTCTCCTCTGCCGATGAGTCCGGAATGAAAAAACTCGGTCCTGCCGTCGCGCCCGATTAATAACGTTGTGGGAAGAGACTCGATTCCGCCATACAACTGGTTTACTTCCTCGTTGCCCAGAACAACCGGATAGTTGACATTCTTCGCTGCGAGGAAGGGTTTGACCACTTTCCAGCCGTCTTCGTCCATTGAGACGCCGAGCACCGTCAATCCCTCGGCTCGGTATTTATTTTCGAATTCGACGAACCAGGGGATCTCGATCTGGCACGGGCCGCACCATGTAGCCCAGAAGTTCAGCAGCACTACCCGGCCCCTGTAATCGCTCAGGCTGACGGCGTGGCCGTTCGCATCCTTGAGGTTGAAGTCGGGAGGCGTGCTCCGGGCCGTGCGCGCTCTCGATTCCAGAATCGCGTGGGCGGCCATATGCAGCAGCCTCGGCGATGCCCACCACCAGAGTCCGGCCATCGTCAGCGTGAGCACGATTACCGCGAGCGCCAGCCGAGAAAATTTTGAAGACAACCTCATCAGAACCTCACCCTGTGTGCCCTAAAAGAAAACTGGCTGCTAAGCCAGCCGAGCAACGCTCCGGCCCCCGCCGAGATTGCCAACACGCTCCAGTGCCACAACAGGAGATGAAGCGCCTGCTGGTAGACACAGCCAAATTGAAGGACGGTTACGGCAAGCAGCCCAGCCATCGCCCCCACGCTCGCTCCCAACGCGGTCGGCGAAAGTGCGGGAGCGCTCCGGCGCAGAACCAGCCACAAAAGCGCTGCGGCGGGCGCGGCAATAGCGAATTCGCGCAAAGAGCATTGCCAGCTCAGCCCTATGGATGTTCCCGACTCGCGCCACGGAAACAACAGCGTGATACCGCCGAGTGCGGCGCTGCCGAACAGCGCCATTACGAGCCACGTCGGGATGCCCCGTCTGCTGCCTGGCGCCATTTGTCTGGCCAGCGATAACGAGAAAAGAACAGCGCCCGCTGCCAACAACAGGCCGCTGCCGAGAAATTGCCCGGTGCTCATTTTACGCAGGCCCGCAGCCCCCATCGTTACGACAAGCCCGGCCGCGAACGCTAAGAAGATCGCCAGAAACCGAAGAACGCAAACCCTGATTGACGCTACGGGCTTCACCGGCGTCAATGAGGCGACCAGTTGGCTTTGGATTCGCTGGCTCAGTTCCGAAGAGACCCCGGTGACGGTGGGTTGCTTCGCAATCCAGCGATACAGATTGCGACACCTTGCACAACTCGCCAGATGCTTGCGGGCCTCGGCGGAAATCTCCACAGCGGAGACCTCAAATCGCCGATCGAACTCGACATCGATCCGTTTGCAGGTTGTGAGAGTATCAACTGACATAGTCACTGTTCCTTTGCGAGCAACTCACGCAACTTTGCGTAGGCTCGGTGAGCCTTTTGCTTAATGGCTCCGACACTGGACGAAGTCGCGCGAGCCACCTCCTCCAAACTCATTCCGGAAACCTTGAGCATAAGTATGACTTCACGCTGGGTCTCTGGAATTTGTCCGAGCATGTTCATCAGTTCGTCTGAACCATCGCCCCTCGTCTCCGGCAGAGTCGACGAATTTTCCGGAGGATCGGCGACCAAAACCTCCCGCGACATTCGACGCTGCCTGCGTCGATGTCCGTCGAGACGTGTGTGCCGGGCAATCGCGAAGATCCAGGGCAGAACCGGCTCGGAAGCACGGTACGTCTGCCGGGATCGGTGAATACGCAGCCAACAGTCTTGCAGGAGATCCTCCGCCTCTGCCATTGAGACTTGGGAAAACGAAAAAAATCGCAGCAGGGGCGGGGACAGCCGCCGGACGAGCTCCTCAATAGCAGCCACCTCGCCCCGCTGATACCGGACCATGAGGCCCGGCAGTTCGCTTTCCGCTGTGCGTTCCTCTTCTCGCGTCGCAGCGGTCGTCATCACCTGCGTCATTCCTTTTGCGTGCAGTTCCAATGGCTTCCGGCCCTCAACGGGGCGTCGGTCCGAAGCCAGCGCTGCGCCAGTTTGCGCCCAACCCCATCTTACGGGGATGGGCTTCCGTACCTCGAGGATCGCGGCCTACTTTCCGCTTGCCGTTACTTTGGAGACGGTAACTGTGCTCCCGTTCACGTCGCCCGTCAGGCTGACTGTTTCACCCGCGTGCTCGGTAAGCGCGGCGAGGTTCTGGTTGGCGACAGTGTAGACTTTGCCATCAGAAACGAAGACAAATTTTCCGCCGCCCTTCACGCAAGCCAGCGTGCAGTCTCGTTCCGTCATCTTCATCTTTGCGTCTTTGTGCATGTCCATCATCTTGGCGTGGCTGGCGCCGCATGCGCTGTCACTGATCATGCCGGTCATTTTCATGCTGGCGGCTGATGCGAATGAGCACAGCCCTCCAACCAAGCCAGTGAAAACCAAACCTCTGAAAATCCCTTTCATGTCACGCTCCATTTTGTCCCCAAGGGGCGAATCTCTTAATCCGCTTACTACTTCGCCGCACGAGAGTTCAAAGTTACGGTGCAGCTTTGCATCGATCCGGCGGGAAACGCAGCCGGGCTGACCTCCTATCGTGAGGTCCTACGCGTTACCCCCCTTTCTTAGGCCGACCGGCAACGACCCGCCCATTGGAAGATACGCGAGAGAGTCCGAAAAGTGTAAACCGAGACGAGCGCCCCCATCAATCACGCGCGTGGGCATCCTCCGGAGAAACGGAGAATTCAGGAGAACCACAGGTCGGCGTGACGGACTGCCGGATTTCGCCGGTTACGGCCAGCCTCGATCAGTCCCCACTAATATCGCCTTGCCGCGCCGACCCCGCCTGTATTCACGATCTGCTCTTTCATCAGAACGTGGCCATCCGCGGCTGATTGTTGCTAGCGTCGAACATCCAGCACTGTCGCCTAGGTAGACCTCGAACCATGCCCTGGAATCCGTGGGCAGCTCGGGCCCGACACCGATACTGTTGCCAACTGCCAGCGCGTTCGCCACGATGGGTCAGGGCTGGAGTTGACGCCTCAGGGAGACACCCATGCCAACGATGACCACGGAAAGCAAAGCGCTGCCCAAAGCCAGTCCTGGCATCCGTCCGGCATGGAACCAAATCGCGGCTGTCGTATTGATGCCATTACCGCTCGATAGATGCTTCAGAACGATCTGCCCCGCGCCAGTCACCAGACCGGCGCCAAGCAGCACGAGAATGTGTCGCCACGCACCGGCATGCTGGGGCGGTGCTCAACAGGTTGGTGTCGGGGCCGCTTCACATAGGGTGCTGCACCGCCTCGAGCAGCCGGGTCAGTGCCGCGGCGACCGCGCCTGTGCCGATACCAGTGAGGAAGACCGCCAACCAGAAGAGGGCGGCGCCAGGATGGCCAAGCGTAGAAGGTATCCCGTCAATGTTGGCCGATTGCGACATGTCAGACGACGTCAATGCCATTTATAGCAGTGGCCCTTGCTTTTGGAACGTCGATCCGCCCGGATTCACGTTGCCAAATCACATGTTCGTCCGCAAACTGGGACTATGGCTGATTTGTGGCGCGATGCTGCCGCTTCGAAGGCACGTAGCAGATGACTTCCCCCCGTTCCGACGCGCTGGTGGTCTTCGGTGTCACGGGCGATCTGGCCCACAAGATGATCTTCCCGGCGCTCTATGCGATGGTGAAACGGGGCACGCTCAACGTGCCCGTAATTGGCGTAGCTCTTCCCAACTGGAGTCCGGAGCGCCTGCGCAAACGCGTGACGGACAGTATAGAGCGATCGGGTGGGATCGATAACCGGCGCGCCTTCAGTCACCTGCTGTCGCTGCTCAGGTATGTGAATGGAGATTATGCAGCCCCGGACACGTTCGCCGCGTTGAAAACAGCGCTGGGCAGCGCGCGGCGGCCGGTGCACTACCTCGCGATTCCGCCTTCACTCTTCGAGACGGTAATAAAGGGACTCGGCGCCGCGAACCTGGCCGACCCTGCGCGCGTCATTGTCGAAAAGCCGTTCGGGCGCGACTTGGCGTCCGCGCAGGAGCTGAACCTGGCCGCGAGGGCGGTGTTCCCGGAAAACTCTATTTTCCGGATTGACCACTTCCTTGGAAAGGAGGCGATCATGAATATCCTCTATTTCCGCTTCGCCAATTCTTTCGTCGAGCCCATTTGGAACCGGAACTACGTGTCTAGCGTTCAGGTCACCCTGGCCGAGGATTTCGGCGTCAAGGGCCGCGGTTCCTTTTATGAAACCGCCGGATGTCTGCGCGACGTGATTGAGAACCACCTCTTCCAGGTGGTCGCGCTTCTTGCCATGGAGCCCCCTGCGGGCAGGGACTTTGGAGCCGTTCATAGTGAGAAAGCCAGGGTCTTTCGGGCCATGCGCCCTCTCAAGCCCGGCGATCTGGTGCGCGGTCAGTACGCCGGGTACAGGAAAGAGCCGGGCGTTGCGAAGGACTCCGACGTCGAGACTTTCTGCGCCTTGCGGCTTTGCATCGACTCATGGCGGTGGGAGGGGGTGCCGTGGTACCTGCGTTCCGGTAAATACCTGCCTGTGACCGCAACCGAGGTTCTCGTGGAACTGAAGGCGCCGCCGCAGAGGCTTTTCGCCGACTCGAAGCGGGCCACCGGCCGCGGAAACTACCTGCGCTTCCGCCTCTCGCCCAGCGCGGCCGTCGCCCTCGCCGCTCGCGTCAAGCTCGCGGGCAAGGAGTTCGTCGGGGAACAGCGAGAGCTCTACCTGCTGGAAGAGCGACCGGAGGAGGAAGCACCCTACGAACGGCTCCTGAGCGACGCGATGGCCGGCGATGGTGCGCTTTTCACGCGTGAGGACGCGGTCGAGGCCGCCTGGGCGGTGGTTGATCCCGTCCTTAAGACCCACCCCAAGGCTCGCCCCTACAAGCGCGGCAGTTGGGGCCCAAAGGAGGCTGACACGATCCTCGCTCCCGATGGCGGTTGGCACAACCCCACAGTCACCAAGGCATCCCGCCGATAACCGGGTGCTGAATGCATGCGCCGGGTGGCCGTTGTCGTGCTTCTGATTTTCTTCGCTACCGACGTTGAGCGCTCTACACCGGGGAAGGGAACGTTTGCCGGATTTTACGTGCAGTCTGATACAACCCGCAAAACCGTTTGAACATTATTGGGAACACACCGTTGGCAGCGGGCATGCCCCGCTTGCATTACGGGCCGACTGGCAGGCACAAATGCGCCGCTGCCACGACGAACTCGGATTTCAATACGTCCGGTTTCACGCATTGCTTTCAGACGAACTGGGTACCGTTACCTGCCAGGAGGGAAAACTGTTGTATTCCTTTCTCAACGCGGATCGGATTATCGATTTTCTGCTGTCCATCGGCATGCGGCCTTTCGTCGAGCTTTCGTTTATGCCCGAAACTCTCGCTTCCGGCCACACGACGGTATTCAGCTACCGCGGGAACGTCACTCCGCCGCGCGATTACGATCAGTGGGCCACCCTGATTCAAAAGCTTACCCGGCACTGGGTCGATCGCTATGGCGCCGCCGAGGTACGCGAATGGTTTTTCGAAGTCTGGAATGAACCGAATCTCAAGGCTTTTTGGACTGCCACGCAGGACGAATACTTCCAGCTCTATCGCCGCACCGCGGAAGCCGTCAAGACCGTCGACCCGTCACTGAAAGTTGGCGGACCGGCCACTGCGGCCAATGCGTGGATACAGGAGTTTCTCGATTTCTGCACAACGAATTCCGTGCCCGTCGATTTTGTCAGTACCCACCACTACCCAACCGACGCCTTCGGCCTGCCGGGCGCAGACACCGTCACTCAGCTTGAACATGCGCCCCGCGACGTTATGAGGGCGGAGGTAGCCAAGTCCCGCGACGAAGCGCGCGCCTTGCCGCTCTACTATACGGAATGGAACATCTCCTCGAACCCGCGCGACCCTATGCATGACGAGCCTTTCGCCGCTGCATTCATCACCCGGATCGTCATGGAGGCGCGAGGATTGGCCCGGGGGTACAGCTTCTGGACTTTCAGCGATATCTTCAACGAAAACTATTTTCCCTCCGTGCCGTTTCACGGCGGCTTCGGAATTCTGAATCTGCATGGAATTGCCAAGCCCTCCTATCGCGCTTTCGAGTTGCTGCACCGTCTCGGCACGGAATTCATGGAGGTTCATGGGACCCATGAAACTACCGACGCATGGGCGGTCCGTAAAGGCGACGCTGTCTCGGTCATGGTTACAAACCTCGCCATGCCCCGGCATCCCGTTCAGAAGGAACTGGTGAACTTTCGGCTCTCAGGCGCATCGACGCCGCGCGCGGCTTTTATCGAACGCATCGACGAAGACCATGCCAATCCGCGCAAACTCTGGCAGGCCATGGGGGAACCCGAATATTTGAGCGCTCTGCAGGTGTGCCGGCTGGAAGGGGCTTCGGTCCTCACCAGGGACGCGCAACCCTTGCTTTACGATCAGGGTAATATCGACTTGAAGGTCGATCTTCCTCCCCAAAGCGTAGCATCCATTACTATTGAATTCGCATAGAGCGTTATGACGCCGCGTCCCCCTGCCAGCCCCCTCCCGGTAGTGAATCCACAGGGGACCGACAAAGAGATGCTCGATTCTCTACTCGCCGCCACGTTCCTCTACTTCCGCCATGAAGTCAGTCCGCAGACCGGCCTGACAGCCGATAAGACCCAACCCCACTCACCATCGAGCATAGCCGCCGTCGGTTTGGGTCTCAGCGCTCAGATCGTCGCCGCGGAACGCGCCTTGCTTTCGCGGGCCGACGCAGTTGCGAGAACTCTGAAGGTCTTAAGGTTCCTGAAGGCCAGTCATCAGGGACCGGAAAAGGACGCCTCGGGTTATAAAGGTTTCTACTATCACTTCCTCGATATGTACACTGGCCAGCGAGCCTGGAAGTGCGAACTATCCACAATCGATACCGCTATCCTGATGGCCGGAATTCTTACAGCGGCCGCTTACTTTGACCTGGAAAACGGCGACGAACGCGAGATCCGCGAACTCGCCGAGACCCTATACCGGCGCGTCGACTGGCAGTGGGCTCTCAACAGAACGGCCACCGTTTGGCACGGATGGAAACCGGAATCGGGTTTTCTGCCCCACCGGTGGGATACCGACTATAGCGAAGCGCACATCCTGTATGTTCTCGCGCTCGGATCGCCCACCTTTCCCATCGATCCGCTGGGATACGCGCAATGGATCTCAACCTTTGAAAACCACACGATCTATGGCTACGATCACCTCTACGCCGGACCTCTTTTTATCCATCAGATGTCGCATCAATGGATCGATTTTCGCGGCATCCACGATGACTTCAACCGCAAAACGGGAATCGACTACTTTGAGAACAGCCGGCGGGCCACTCACGTTCAAAGACGATACGCCATTGAGAATCCGCTGCACTTCGCCCATTACGGAGAAAACAATTGGGGGCTTACGGCCAGTGACGGGCCTGGGCCCGCGGTCCTCGAATTAAACGGCGAGCAAAGAGTTTTTTACGATTACGTGGCGCGAGGCGCTCCTTTCGGTCCGGACGATGGCACCCTATCGCCGTGGGCTGTAATCGCTTCGCTTCCTTTTGCGCCTGAGATCGTTATCCCCACGGCCCGTCATGCCATCGAGCGTTTGGATTTGAAGAGGCATGGCAGGTACGGCTTCGACGCCAGTTTCAATCCGACGTTTCCGGAAACGAGCAGAAATCGGAACGGCTGGATATCTCCCTGGATTTTCGGCCTGAACCAGGGACCAATCATTCTGATGATCGAAAACTTTCAGTCCGGCCTGATCTGGAACCTGGTCCGCAAATGTTCGCACATCACGCACGGACTCCTGCAGGCCGGATTCGAACCGGCGCGAAAGGTGGGTAATCAGCAAGTATTGACCTCATTTGAGGCGCTCCGCTAACAAATGATCCGCAATCCGTATGGCGTTGGCGATGATGGTCAGGGAAGGATTGACGGCACTCGCGGAGACGAAAAAAGATGCATCGACCACATAGAGATTGTCGAGATCATGCGCCTTGCAATGAGGGTCGAGGACAGACGCAGCGGAATCGGTGCCCATGCGGCAAGTGCCGTTCTGGTGACCAATGCCCTCGATCGGAATGCGCTTTTTGAAGTAGGCGTGGAGCGGGATCGACGTGGTCGCGTGTCCGGCCTTCTTGAGTACATCGACCCATCGATCTTTCAGCCGTTCGAACGACTCGACGTTGTTCGGTGTATATGAGAGTTGTATCCGCCCCGGTGCGGCGTCGGTAACAAAACTTGACTCGTTTGCCGGGCCGGTGTCTGCCGAAGGGTGAGCGCCTAATACGCCAGGCTGGGGATTCCTGACGGAAAGCGGGGTGGTGTTGTGGATCGTGACGCGATTCTCCGGGTCGGGCAGATCCTCCGTCGTGAGCCACCATGGCACGGCATAGTGTTTCAACTCTTCGAGGACGAAGCCGCGGGTGAGGGGAGGGGCATCGCTCTTCATCATCTCGAAATGAAAGCTGCCGACGGGCTGGACCTGCCCGAGCGGAAAGGGGTAACCGGGGTCGGTGTCCTTGAGGTAAAAGTCATTTGTGCCCCAGGTTTTGGTATAGGTGTCCTCGTTGCGCTCGGGGGTCAGGGCAAGCAGCGCGTCGGCCTGGTGGTACATGAAGTTGCGGCCGACCTGATCGGAGCGGTTGGCGAGGCCTGTGGGATGTTTATCGTTTGCGGAGGCGAGGAGAAGGACCGCCGAGTTGATGGCGCCGGCACAAACGGCGAACAAGCCGACTGTGTAAATCGCCGTTTAACTTTTATCCGAGGCAGGCGGCGCACTTTCCCCTGCACCTGAGTGAACGACCTCGACGCTGGTGACAGCCGTGCCTGTGCTGTTAGTCAGGAGGCGCGTAGCCCGGGAGTTCGTCATCAGAGTGACGTTGGGCAGATGCATAATTTGCCGGATGCAATTGATATCGGCATCGGACTTGGCGTGAACGAGGCAGGGATAGCCGTCGCAGGTGTCGCAGCGAATGCACCGCGTGTGCGACGTTTACACTCTTGTCGGAAAAAGATCGAACAGGGCCGTTAGCCACTGCCCGTGTTCGACGGACTCCCGGACTTCAGCAGCTGCACGGTGCGGTGTCCCGGCAATGGTTGCCGTACCCGCATTCTACGAACACGGGGCTTCGCAAGATCGACGGTAAATGGAAAATAACTCGAGCAAAAATGACTCCCTTCACAGTGACGGCAAATCGAACCTTCTCCAGCAATTCGAACAGGATCAAAAGCATCGCGTATCCGAAAGTCAATGAGCAAGAATTCTTTGTAAATCGAAGGATCGACTGATTGTTGAGTATGCCTTGAAGGATGCCACACTGCGACCGGCTTCTCTTCTCATAGCGCGAACCCCGAATGTTCGATCTTCTACCTGTACCAGAGTATTCGGGCGCACTCCAGAGGAACTGACGCTAGCGGATGGGAGGGAACAATGCGAGGCGTGAACTCGCAGGCTGGGCGGTTCGCCGGAACGGAAGCGGCGTAATGATGCGCGTTGGAAGCGCCCACCAACGGCTCGCTGCGCTTCATCTCCACAATCTCCGGTCCGCCACCGTCTGTCGCGTCGGCGAATAACTCGACGCGCACCGCTTCCATGTCCAGTTCATCCCAGATAAACCTGAGCGGTGAAGATGTGTAGTCCTGCGTTGGATACCACATCCAGCGATCCAAAACGGAGCCGCGGCCAATGCTCTTCCACTGCCCTGCGCCAACCCACCAGGTCCACCATGGCGGCTCCAGCATCTTTCGCGCGTTCGCAGTACGCTTTGCCACGCGAAAGATAATGAGTCCCGGTATACTCTCTGACTGCGCGATTGGCGGAAAACTGCGGAGTCAGGCGTGACATGCTTGCGCGTATACGCTCGATCCACTCAACCGGAACGCCCGCCTCGTCGCGCCGGTAGAACATGGGGATGACTTCTTCTTCCAGCAGCGAATATATCTGCTCGGCATCCCTGTGGTCCCAAGCTGGGTCGGAATCGTGCTCCTGCCCATCTCCGATCGCCCACCCCACTTCCGGCGAGTACGCCTCGGCCCACCAGCCGTCAAGTTCCGAGAGGTTCAGTCCTCCGTTGACGAGCACCTTCATGCCGCTCGTTCCGCTGGCTTCCCAAGGCCGTCTCGGATTATTCAGCCATACGTCCACGCCGCGGGCGAGGTGCTCGGTCATCTGCATATCGTAGTCGGCCAGAAACACAGCGTGCGGCCGCGCCGGGCTGTTGCGGATGAACTCAACCCATTGCCGGATCATTTCCTGACCTTCGTGGTCCTGGGGATGCGCTTTGCCCGCTATCACAAGCTGAACCGGTCGTTCGCGGTTCGTCAGCATCCGGAGCAATCGATCTCGATCCCAGAGCAGCAGATTGGGGCGCTTGTACGTTGCGAAGCGGCGCGCAAAGCCGACGGTCAGCGTGTCGGGATCAAAGATGCGAGCCGCCAAGTCGACTTCTTCATCAGACGCCCCGTGTCCGGCAAACTGGCGCGCGAGACACTTCCTCACGTAGTCGACAAGCTGGCGGCGGGTCTTGGCGCGCATTTTCCAGAGGTCGACGGCGGGAACGGAGTCCAAAGCTCCCGCCAGTTTCCCGATGTCTCCGCGCCACCGGTCGCTGCCCGCGGCTGTGGTCCAGACGTGGTCGGCCGCGTCCGAATCCCATGTCGGAACGTGAACGCCGTTCGTCACATGCCCGATCGGCACTTCAAGCTGCGGCCAGCGCGGAAACAAAGGCTCGAACAATCGGCGGCTGACTTCGCCGTGCAAACGGCTCACCCCATTCGCCGCGCCGCTGCCGCGTATGGCGAGATACGCCATATTGAACGGCTCTGAATCATCGTCCGGATTCACGCGGCCTAACGCCATCAGTTGCGAGAATGAAATCCTGAGCCGCTCTTCCGCGTAACGGCGGACGTGCCGTTCCATAAGAGCCGGCGAGAAGCGGTCAAACCCGGCTTCGACCGGGGTATGCGTGGTAAAGAGGTTCCCGGAGCGCGTTACCGCGAAAGCCACATCGAACGGCTGTTTGTTCTCCTCCATGAAATCGCGGGCACGTTCCAATACCGCGAACGCGGCGTGGCCTTCATTCAGATGGCAAACTTCCGGACGAAGACCCAGCGCACGCAACAGACGCCAGCCGCCGATGCCGAGGATGCGTTCCTGTTGCAGGCGCGTTTCCTGGCCGCCGCTATATAGTTCCGATGTAAAACCTCGGTAATCGGGAGGGTTCGCCCAATCGTTGGAATCGAGCAAAAACAGCCGCGCGCGCCCGACTCGGACTTCCCAGGTGCGCAGCCAAAGGCGAACGCCCTGCAAATGGATGGATAGTCTCAGCCATTCCCCGTTGAGCTCGCGCAGCGGAGAGATCGGCAACTGCGTAGGATCGTTATAGGGGTACAGCGCCTCCTGATGACCGTCCGCGTCGATGCGCTGACGGAAATAACCCTGCTTTGGCAGGGCGTCGCTCAGCATGAATTCCATGCTGAAGTAGGCGACCGCCGTGATCGGCGAGTTGGGATAGGCCGTTTGAAACCAATGCGGACGCGTATTGTGGTATTCGTAATACTGGAAGGCCTTCTCCAACTGGTCGCGGAAGGCCGCGTCCGCGACACACCCGCCCAGTCTTTCGCGCGACGCCGTCTCAAGGATCACCCATGCGTTGTGCGTGAGCGCCCAAAGTTCCGGATCGAGGCGAGTCCATAATTCGTCGGCCGCATGATTCCAGGACCAGCGGAGATCCAAGGCCAAGTCGCGAAGCTTGGTGCGTAGCTGTTCAGAATCCATTTCCGCGCCTCTATTCATTCCGTTTCATCTGGTAGCGGACCGGAGGTGTATCATTTCCCGGGAGTGAGGTGCAGTAACACGTGTCCGAAAGACGCTACGTCCGGTTTGGATGTTACAGGTTCCCCAGCGACCACGGCACCTGGATCACTGTCCTGATGGCATCGCGATAATGCAGCGCACGACTTCCTGACTCCCGAACGATTTCCGCGAGCGCTCCGACACACTTTGCGCGAAAGCCAACTCGCTCATGGGGAATTCCACGAAAACTCCCGTAACGAGGGTATTCCGCAGGGCATTCCGAAACCGTACACTAAAGCGAGTTGGCGCAAGCGCGCGTTACATTACGAGCGAAAGCCGAGCGCGGAGCGTGATCCGGAGAACTCCGTGATTCCGAGCGTGGACAGCAACATTGTTTCGTGCAATACCCGCCGGCAGAAGAAGTATCTCGGGAAACGGCAAGAAGATCGACGGAATCGAACCGGAAAATGAAACGCATTAATGAGCAGACCCAAGCCTTTGGATGGCCGGGCATCGAGCCCAGATGGACGCATGGAGCAAAGGACGGGATAGGAACTGCCTATGCAGCTTCCAGCCGGATCTGGTTTACCTTTTGGAACGGCATCGTCACCGAAGTTTATTATCCGACGGTTGACCGTCCACAGCTCCGTGACCTCCAATACCTCATCACCGACGGCAAGAGCTTCTTCCACGACGAGAAACGTAATCTCCAGTCCAAACTGGAACATTTACCGGCCAGCGGCTTGGGCTACCGCTGCACCAATTCGGATCCAGCCGGGAATTATTCCATTGTCAAAGAGATCATCGCCGACCCACACCTTGCCTGTGTTCTTCAACACACCAAGCTAACTGGCGACGACTCGTTCGTCTCCGGGCTGCGGCTTTACGCTCTTTGCGCGCCTCATCTTGAGGTAGGAGGTTGGGGCAACAGCGGCCATGTGGCGGAGGTAGCGGGTCGCAAGATCCTGATTGCCGCACGAAAGGGAACATGGCTGGCGCTGGCGGCTACGGTTCCTTTCTCGCATGTTTCGTGCGGTTACGTCGGGAGGAGCGACGGCTGGACCGACTTGGCCAACAACTTCAAAATGGACTGGGAGTTCGATGGCGCCCCCGACGGCAACATCGCACTCACGGGAGAATTGGACTTAACCGGTACCCGCGAATTTACCCTGGGACTGGCATTCGGCAATAGCCAGCACCACGCCATCTCGACACTCCTTCAATCGCTGAGTACTTGTTTCGAAGAGCATCACAAGCGGTTCGCCGAACAGTGGGCGAGATCGAGTGAATGCGCCCTCCCACTGGAAAAGCTCTCGGGCGATGGAGGTAACCTATACCGCGCCAGCTTCAGTTTACTCCGCGCGCACGAAGACAAGTCATATCCCGGCGCCTTTATCGCCTCGCTCGCCATCCCGTGGGGCGAAGCAGTGGGCGATGAGGACCAGGGTGGTTATCACCTTGTATGGACGCGGGACATGGTCAACAGCGCGAGTGCGATGCTGGCCGCCGGGGATACTGTCACACCATTGAGAGCACTGATTTATCTCGACGTCTCCCAGCTGAAAAATGGAGGGTTCGCCCAGAACTTCTGGATTGGCGGCGAGCCATACTGGCGGGGAATCCAACTCGATGAAGTCGCTTTTCCCGTTCTGCTCGCCTGGCGGTTGAGGCGTGAGAACGCCCTTCACGACTTTGACCCGTACCCCATGGTCTTGCGGGCGGCTGCTTACCTCGTCCGCCATGGCCCCGTTACTCCGCAGGAACGTTGGGAGGAGGTCAGCGGGTATTCCCCCTCTACCCTGGCGTCCAACATTGCCGCTCTGATCTGCGCCGCAGGCTTTGCGCGCGAAAAAGGCGACGAGGCAACGGCGAAATATCTGGAGGACTACGCCGACTTTCTGGAATGTCATGTCGAGGGCTGGACTGTCACCACAGAAGGAACCCTGCTCCCGGGGGTCGGGAGGCATTACTTGCGGATTCTTCCGGAGCGGGCAGATAATCCTGACCCTCAGGAAGATCCGAACCAGGGAAACATCACCATTGCGAATCGCCCGCCCGGCGCACAGAGTGTCTTTCCAGCCAAAGAAATCGTGGATGCAGGTTTTCTTGAACTCGTGCGTCATGGCGTCCGCAGACCTGACGATCCGCTCATTGTGGACACCCTCAAGGTGGCGGACTCCGTGTTGAAGGTAGAGACTCCATTCGGCCCCTGCTGGCACCGCTACAATCACGATGGATATGGTCAAAGGGAAGATGGCGGTCCTTTTGTCGGCTGGGGCCAGGGACGTGTCTGGCCGCTGCTGACCGGTGAGCGTGGTCACTACGAACTGGCTGCCGGGCACGACACGAAGCAATTCGTTCGGGCTATGGAGAACTTGGCCTCAGCTACTGGTCTCTTGCCGGAGCAGGCGTGGGATGGTCCGGATCAGCCCCAGATCTACATGTACTGTGGACGGCCAACGGGCTCGGCTATGCCATTGATGTGGGCTCACGCAGAGTACATCAAGCTACTAAGATCCGTCCGCGACGGGAAGGTGTCCGATCTGATTGGCGACGTTGCAAAACGGTATCTCGGCGACCGCGCGGATTGTCGGTCGTTCGAAGTCTGGAAGCCTACACGGCAGGTGCGGAACGTCAAACGCGGCTATGTGCTTCGCATTCAAGTACCCGCCTCTTTTCGGTTGCGCTGGTCGGGCGACGAATGGCATACCGTGAAGGACACTCCCTCTTCCGCCACCGTCCTGGGAGTTGAATTTGTGGACATTCCGATTCTTGCGGCGCAGCGGGCGCCGATCCGTTTTACTTTTTTCTGGACAAAGAGCGATTCTTGGGAAGGACGCGACTACATGGTGTCAGTCGCCTGACCGGTGTACACTCCCCATACATATCCCATCGCTCTCCTGATGATGCTGGTCAGCATGCTGTGCTGGGGCAGTTGGGCCAATACACAGAAGATCGATAAAGCCTGGCGATTCGAGCTGTACTACTGGGACTATATGTGGGGGATTCTGGCGTGCGCCATTCTGTTCGGTCTCACTATGGGCCGGACGAATCCGGCGGCTCAGGTAAGTTTTTTTCACAATCTCGACAGGGCGAGCGCCAGGTCCCTCATTGAAGCCTTCGCCGGCGGAATGATTTTCAACCTGGGGAACCTGCTTCTGGTAGCCGCCATTTCGGTCGCAGGCATGGCGGTCGCCTTTCCCTTGGGCGCCGGTCTGGCTCTGGTGATCGGCGCGGTTCTCAATTACGTCGTGTCACCGGCCGGGAATCCATTACTTCTCTTCGGCGGGCTTCTGCTGGTCTGCACTGCTATCGCAGCCAATGCAATGGCATACCGTGGGCTGTCGAAAGGCGCAAAGACCGGAACGAAAGGGATTGTCCTGAGTCTGCTGTGTGGCGTGGTCATTGGGCTTTTCTATCCATTCGTCGCGAAAGCCCTGACCGGAGAGAACCATCTCGGGCCGTACACTCTGTACTTCGTATTTGCACTTGGCGCACTCGCGTCCAACTTTCCTCTGAATTATGCTTTCATGCGGTGGCCGGTGAGTGGATCGCGCCTTTTGATCGGGGACTATTTTCAGGGCGGACCTCGGGTGCATGCTTGGGGAGTCTTGGGTGGTCTCATCTGGGGTGCCGGGACGATTTGCAGTTTTGTCGCTGCTTATACGCCCGTGGTGGGGCCGGCAACCTCGTTTTCGCTGGGTGAGGGCAATTCAATGATTTCGGCGATCTGGGGCGTTTTCGTATGGAAAGAGTTTCGCGGCGCCGGCAGCGAGGTGAATCGGCTGCTCGCGCTGATGTTCTCCCTTTTCGTTGTGGGTCTGGTTTCGATATCGCTGGCACCGGTGTTCGGATAGAGACATATGGCTGCGGACAATCGTTACGACGTCATCATCATTGGAACGGGAGCCGGCGGAGGAACACTCGCTTACCATCTGGCGCCATCGGGAAAACGAATTCTACTGCTTGAACGGGGCGGATACTTGCCTCGTGAGAAAGACAACTGGGATTCCCGAGCCGTCTTTGTCGAATCGAAGTACAGAGCCAATGAGACGTGGTGCGACAAAGACCGCAAGGCATTTCATCCCGGCATCCAATATTACGTCGGCGGCAACACGAAGGTTTATGGCGCGGCGTTACTCCGGTTCCGTAAGGAGGACTTCGGAGCAGTCATGCACTATGGCGGCATCTCGCCAGCCTGGCCATTGAGCTATGAGAACTTTGAGCCATGGTACACAAGAGCGGAGCACCTTTATCACGTTCACGGGCAGCGCGGCGTCGATCCGACCGAAGGGCCGGCCGGAGCGCCCTATCGTTATCCGCCCGTGAGCCACGCACCACGAATTCAGGAGTTGTTCGACGATTTCCGGCGGCTTGGCCACCACCCGTTCCCTTTGCCCCTTGGCATCCTGCTTGACGAAGCGGCGGTTGGTAAGGCGGAAGCCAAGGCACTTCACACCAGTCCTTGTGTACGGTGTCCTGCTTTTGATGGATTTCCATGCCTCGTCAACGGCAAAGCAGACGCTCAGGTGATCTGCGTGGATCCAGCACTTCAGTACTCAAACGTCGAACTCCTGACGGGAGCCTATGTTGAACGCCTAGAAACGAACCCATCCGGGCGCGTTGTAACCAAAGTCATCGTCAAGCGTAAGGGCGGCGAGGAGGAATATTCCGCAGACATCGTCGTGGTTTCGTGCGGGGCTATCAACTCTGCGGCATTGCTCTTACGCTCCGCGAACGAGAAACACCCTGGCGGTCTCGCAAACAATTCCGATGTGGTCGGCCGTCACTATATGCGTCACAATTGCTCTGCCCTTATGGCCATTTCCCGTGACCCCAACCCCACGGTGTTCCAGAAGACGCTCGCACTGAACGACTTCTACTTTCGCTCCGAAGATTGGGGTTATCCTCTGGGTGAGATCCAGATGCTGGGCAAATCCGACGGAGAAATGATCAAGGGGGAAGCGCCCGGCTGGGCCGTTTGGAAGCCTGAGTTTGCGCTCGACTTCCTGGCGGAGCACTCCATCGATTTTTGGCTGCAGTCGGAAGATTTGCCCGATGCAAACAACCGAGTCACTATCGACCACGATGGACAAATTATGCTGAACATCCGGGAAAGCAACCTGGAAGGACACAAACGGCTCGCAGCAAAGCTCAAGGCTATGCTCACCGAGATCGGCTGTCACGATCAATTGATGGACCGGTCGCTTTATCTGGGCAAGAACATTCCAATCGGAGGCACAGCGCACCAAGCCGGAACCGTTCGCTTCGGAGTCGATCCGAGGACATCGGCGCTTGATCTGAACTGCAAGGCGCACGATTTGGACAACCTCTACGTGGTCGACGCAAGCTTCTTTGTGTCGATTGCCGCCGTGAACCCCAGCCTGACGATCATAGCGAACGCACTACGGGTTGGCGACCACCTGCTGGAACGGCTGGGATGAGCACAGGATCGCAGGTAGAAGGGATGGAAAGCTCTTGAAGGCAATCGCCATCGTTCCGGGTACAGCCGGATCGCGCCTGGTGGAACGGCCCGAACCTTCAATATATTGGAGTGCAGTTCGCGGGCGGTATCGCCGCGGCGTGGTTCTTGCGGGCAGTGTTCAGCGCCACAACGCCCGGCTTGGCGTCGGCGATTTTGATGCGTTGATCATGGAAATGCTGTTGACCACCGGTTTGGTGAGCGTGATTCTCGGCACCGCCTCCGGGGAATGGCGGTCAAAATGCTTCCCTTATCCCGAGGTGAAACGGAAATGCTCATACTGCTGATAATCCTGCTGCTTGTGTTCGGTGGAGGTGGCGGATATTACGGATACCATCAGTGGGGCGCAGGGGGAGGCGTCGGTATCGTGTTGGTCGTTTTACTCGCGCTCTTTCTCTTTGGGCGGGGGCGTATTTGACATTCCGAGGCGGATTTCGTCGTTTCGACAAGGTTTCGGCCGTGCTTGGGATGATGTCCCGGCAGAGACCACCTGCTTACCATTTGGTGCCATCGGTGAAACGAATTCTGCTTTCTTGAACGAGGTGGGTACTTGCCTCGTGAGGGTCGCGACTCACGTGTCCGACGCAAAGTGGATCTTCGCTGGATTTTGTGTCCGCACTAATTGGGGCTTTGCCCGGATTCAGGACTATCGAAGAGAGGATTTCTTAAATGTCGTCGCACAATGCAGGCAGTGAAGTCGTGGTAATTACGGGGGCCTCCGCCGGCGTGGGTCGCGCCACTGCGCGGGCGTTTGCGCGCCGTGGCGCGCGTATCGGACTTCTCGCCCGTGGCGAAGATGGTCTGGAAGGAGCGAGAGCCGACGTTGAAAAAGAGGGGGGAGAGGCACTGGTGATTTCTACCGATGTCGCTCACAGCCAAGACGTCGAGGCTGCCGCGGAAGCTGTCGAGAAAAAGTTCGGGCCCATTGACATTTGGGTGAACAACGCCATGACAACGGTGTTCTCACCCCTGAAGGAAATTACGCCCGAGGAATTCAAGCGAGCCACTGAGGTTACCTACCTGGGAACGGTTTATGGAACGATGGCTGCGCTGAAGCGTATGTATACCCGAAACCGCGGATGCATCGTGCAGGTGGGCTCCGCTCTTGCCTATCGTTCGATTCCTTTGCAGTCGCCTTACTGTGGAGCTAAACACGCCATCCTGGGTTTCACCGATTCCCTGCGTTCGGAACTCATACACGACCACAGCAATATTCATTTGACGATGGTGCAGATGCCGGCGCTGAACACGCCGCAATTCAGTTGGTGCAAAACGAAGCTCCCGCGTCATCCCCAGCCGGTACCCCCGATTTTCCAGCCGGAGGTCGCGGCTGAAGCAATCGTTTGGGCCGCGCATCACAAACGCCGCGAGGTATATGTAGGAGGGCCTACCATCCAGGCGATCGAAGGGAACAAGATTGCGCCGGGATGGCTGGACCATTATCTAGCGCTCACATGCTTCGACGGGCAACAAACCGGCGAGACTGTCAGCCCCGACCGGCCGAACAATCTCTTTGATCCTGTTCCGGGGGACCATGGCGCTCACGGCATCTTTGACGATCGATCCCATGCCACGAGCGCACAGCTTTGGCAAACAACCCATCGTGGCTGGCTGGCCGCTGCCGGAATTGGCGTAGCGGTCTTTGCCGGCATCGCGCTGCTGGGGAATAGACGATGGAGTTAAATTAATTCAACGCCAGTCGCACTTTTTCTTTGAGGCAGTCGGGCCGCCACGGGCGTATTCTAATCATGAGACGTCGGCGCGGTCGGCAACGCTGCATTGCAACTGATAAGCAGAGTGGCGATTCATTAAACGACTACCGGCTTAAGCCGGTAGAATCAGCGACGACTGAAAGTCGCAGGGGTACGGCTGAAGCCGTCTGAAGGGTGTCCGGCTGAGAGCCGGCTCAAGGCTCCGTGGGCGCGGTGATCTTGAAGCCCTGATCGTCTTCGTCCCACTTCTGGCTCTCGATGTAGGCCTTGATCGTTGCCTCGTCCACTGCACCCACCGTCGCACAGAAGTACCCACGTGCCCACATGTGCTGTCCCCAATATCGTTTTCGCAATTCCGGAAATTCCGCCTGCAGATGCCGACTGGAGCGTCCCTTGATGTACTGCACCATCTTCGCCGGTGCCAGAACTGGCGGCGCCGATAACAGCAAGTGGATGTGATCCGGCGACACCGCTCCTCGCACAATCACCACATCTCGCGCCTGGCAGATCTGTCGGATCAGGTCGCGCGCACGCTCCGCCACTCGTCCCCGCAGTATCTTGTACCGGTACTTCGTACACCAGATCACGTGATACTTCAGATCGAACACCGCGTGCCCGCTATGCCTGTATTCCGCCATTCCCTCATTGTCGTGGGCGTGGAACGGGCCGCTGAAAGCGGACCGCCTAAAAGGCGGTGGGATTAAACCGGGCGATGGATACTAAATATCCGCTTCAGGCGCAGTCCCACCGCTGCGTTGTTCCTCATGTTTCGCGGCGTCGGGGCGCGCGGCGTCCGACGCGGCCTTCTCGATCTCGGAATTAGCTTCGCCGCCAATGAGAATGGCGGCACCCGTGAAATATAGCCAGAGCAGAAGTGTAGCGACCGGCTCCAGCCCCCATAGATTCTTCGGGAAGAGCTGAGGTGCTCCTGATAGATTCGAAGCACCAGTGTAGAACCTAACCACAAGGCGATTGCCACAGCCGCGCCGGGTGTGCTCCACTGCCACTTTCGATCCTTCAAGTTTGGGCCGAATCGATAGAGCGAAGCAAACGAGAACAAGACAAGTATTATGATGACCGGCCACTGTATGACGCGCCAGGGAGACGGGGAGAAAGTATGCACCCCAAGATGCCGACTGATTGCCGTACCGGCCTGGCTGCCGTACAGCATTGCCCCGAGCGCCATCAGTCCCATTACCGCGAACGAAATGGTCAGCCCGAAGGCGATGGTCACAACCCTCCACCACCGGCGCTCTTCTTCGACCTCATACGCCCTGTTCAGGCCGGTCATCATGGCCCAAGTGCTGTTCAGAGTCGCCCAGGCTGCACCTGCCGCGGCCCACAACGCACCAGCCCCGATCATAGCTCTCGCATTCAGTTCATCAGTGGTTTTCGTTATCAGTGCCGACGCTCCCCGGGGCACGATCTGTTGAAAGGAATCGAGGAGCATCTTACGCAATTCAGATCCGGCGCCGGCGAATGTATCCAGCAGAAGAAGCAGCAACAAAATGGCCGGGAACATACCCAGGAAATAATAGAAAGCGAGCCGGGCCGCCTGTCCGAAGACTTCATCCTCCCAGCTGCTGCGACACGTTCGTTTCGCCAACTCCCGCCAGGAAAGGCCGCGGAGGCTCCACAAATCAGCCATAGTCCCAGTTTGAGCACGAACATGCGATTTGGCAACGTGAATCCCGGTGGGCCAGACTTACCCAAGACAAGGGAGGCGCTGGTATAAATGGCATTGACGCCGCCTAAAATGCCGCAATCAGCGCACGTTGACGGGATACCTTCCACTCTTGGCCGCCCCGGCGCCGCCCCCTTCTGGTTGGCGGTATTGCTAACTGGCATTGGCACTGGCGCGGTCGCCGCGGCGCTGACCCGGCTGCTCGAAACAGTGCAGCACATTATGTGGAGCGGCCCCGGCACCAACCTGTTGGACGCCGCCGAGCATGCCAGCGCGTGGCGGCACATTCTGGTGCTGCTCGGCGCCGGTCTGGTGACTGGCGCCGGGCAGATGGTTCTGCGACAGCTGTCCAGCGGTAACGGAATTGATACTACAGCCGCCATTTGGTTCCATGCCGGACGGATGCCGGCTTGGCGGACTTTGGGCAGCGCATTGCTTTCCGTGGTTATCGTTGGCATGGGTGTATCGCTCGGCCGCGAGGGCGCACCGAAACAAGCTGGCGCGGTGATCGCCAACTTTTTTTCGGACAGAGCGCGCTTGTCCGACGAACAACGCCGGCTCCTGGTGGCATGCGGTGCGGGAGCCGGGATGGCGGCAGCCTACGGCGTGCCTTTGGGCGGCGCTCTGTTCTCGCTGGAGGTGATGCGCGGGATGCTGGCGCTCCGGTACGTGCTGCCCGCTCTTTTCTCTTCGGTGGTTGCCACCGCGGTCTCGTGGATAGCGCTGCCCGATGCGCCGACCTACCTTATCCCGGCTTATGCCAGCTCCACTTCAAGTGTGGTGTGGGCACTGCTGGCCGGCCCGATTGCGGGTGTGGTCTCCGTTGGCTACGTTCGAGCCGTCACTTGGGCCGATCGCAATAAACCGCAAGGCTGGCGCCGGTTCACAGCGCCGTTGCTGGGTTTGGGGCTGCTTGGCTCGGTCTCGATTTTTTTTCCGCAGTTGCTTGGTAACGGAAAGGACATCTCGCAACTTACGTTCACGAATCACGTAGCGCCGGCTTTGCTTCTGATTCTGCTTGTGCTGAAGCCTGCCGCGACCGTGCTGTGCGTCCGCAGCGGCGCTCCCGGCGGCTTGTTTACACCTTCCCTGACAGTAGGCGCATTACTCGGCGCCGTGCTGGGGCATGCGTGGTCCTGGTTGTGGCCCGGTGTGCCCCCCGGACTGTTCGCTGTCCTCGGTGCGGCAGCGGTTCTCGCGGCCACCACTCAAGGCCCGATTTCGACTGTGGTACTGATGATGGAGCTGACTGGCCGGGACCGATCATTTATAGTGCCGCTGTTGCTGGCTGTTGCCACGGCTACTCTCGTGGCGCGGACCATCGAACCTCGCTCGATTTACGACGCCCGTCTGACCGATGAAGAGGTCGAGGCACGTCAGAAGTCACGCGAATTACCACCGCGATAGCTGCGCGTCAGTCCGGAACCGTTCGGTTCAACTATGCTGCCGAAGACATCGGCGCTTGACGTGAACTGCAAGGCATACGATGCGGATGTCGCGATGCTCGTCAAGATCCACCGCCGCCCGATCCGTCGGGATGATACGGCGGACCAGCGGCAGGTAACGCCGCCTATTTGCGAAGCCGGTCTTGGGGGGATCTGCGCGAAAGCAACCAGTTCCCTAAAGCGAATTTCACGAAGGATCCGGTAACTGCGAGGACGTGCCAAAACCGTATACCGGCTTGGGAGGCGACGCAATGCCGTCAGTTGACCGCGTTCCAGGAACTGTCCGGATCGTAGGTCACAATCTGCGGCGTCAGATTCGCCGTTCGAGGACCGAGGTCCTTTTCGAAGACGTCGCCATCGTGACTGACAATAAACGTGTGAATGCCGGTCACGCCATATTCCGCCGGCCACGCAAGAAGGGCAAACCCTCCGATCATCGCGCCGCCGGCGAGGTACCTGTGAGCCCCGCCCGGTGCGTTCGGCCCTTGTTCCTTGAGCACACGGAAATAGTAACCATGATATGGTTTGCGCTCGCGATCCCGCGAACCGGCTTCGGCCATGGCAAGTCCTTCGGGAACGAGTTCCTGGGCTGCGCCCGGTTGATAGAGGCCGTCTTTACCGCTTGGGGAACTCATGATCTTCTGAGCGTACGCGGACGATCCTGTACCGGAGGGCCTCTGCGCGGCATATTCCTCCTGGGCGCTCACATAACCCATGCAGATCTCGATGGCATCCAATTCGTTTGCGCCAATGCGGCGCGCACGCGTTTCGAAGGCCCCGAGTTCCGGATCGAAGTGCCATTGCTGACCCGTCCGAACGAGGGGAATCGGAAACGGCCAGTCCTCATCGCCGATTAATAAGACAGCAGCGGCACTGTTCATGGATGAGTGTTCGATGTGGTTTTTCGCGGACGCAAGCCTAGAGAATTCCCGCCGTTCTTCCTGGTCCTGAGTGTCATCTCCCGAACTCAGAACGCCTTGGGCCGTCGATCCCAGGATGGCGGTCAACTCGCTCTTGTCGTTCCTGGAAGCGGCATTGATCAGAGCCTTAACAGCTTCATCGGGCGAATCAAACGCCTTCGGATGAATCCCCGGCGTCTGGGCGAGAACGGCGCCGGAACCGTATGTCGCAATCAGCGCCACGGCAAATATCGTCAATGGCATTGTAGTCATTCGCGTCATCGTCGTCCACCTCCACCATGTCCACCTCCACCCCCGCCGAAACCTCCACCATGTCCGCCACCGAAACCTCCACCGCCGAATCCTGCATGTCCCATGCTGGAGAACCCGTGGTCGCTCTGCATGCGGGCTGCGGAGCCATTGCCGATTCCGCTAAATGCGCTGCGGTTTCCGCCGGAATTCTGCCGCTCAAAGCTCTGCGTTCCGAATCGTTGAGCCGGCGCACGGGAAGATTCGGTTCCCCGTGTCCCTGCGGCGCCACCGCGGGCTTGGGCACCGCCGCGGGCTTGTGCATTTCCGCGGACGCCTTCGGCTCCGCGATATTGATTCGTCAATTGACGATTGGGATAAGCGACGCCCAACCGGTGAGCCGGATCGTGGGCCCAAACATTTCCGCCGCCAAACCCCGGATGAAAGTCCCTGAACCCATAACGGTGGAAGAAATTGTTATTCAGGAAAATGTCGCCTCCGAACCAGTTGGGTCCCCAGCCCCAGCCAAAACCGCCCCACATTCCCCAGTCTCCTCCGAAGTAAAACCCGAGATCAATCCCTGGCAGAAAGGAAAAGCCATCATCGATTGGTGGATAAAAGAGTGGAGGATAGTAACCATATTCAGGCTGACCCCAAAAGTACCCAGGGTTATAGACAGGCACGTAAACCGTTTCTGGATTCACAGGTTGAATCTGAATGGCGGACTGACCGTTTTGGGTGGCTGTCGTAACGTTTTCCTGGGGCGTGGATTTCAGCTTGCCGTTGACCTGTGCCCTCGCTCGTAACTGCTGGACTGCGGCCATCACGTCTGCCTGCTGTGCCAGGAATGCGTTACCTAAATCCGTAGTCCATCGAACATCCTGGTTCAGACGGGCGAGAACGTCGGGAAAGGCAACCAGCGCCTGGACACTTGGGTCCCAGTTCTGGTGCTGAGCTTCATTCATCAGCTTCTTGCCTTTGAACTTTACATTCTGCTGAAGCCACTGCTGGGCCTCGACTACTTCGAGTGGGTACGTACTGGCGACCAGTATTTCGCTGAGCAATGTATCCGGGTATAGCGCAATCGGCGCTGCCAGATCTTCAAGTTGTTGCGGCGACAGAGCCTGTCCAGGCGCGGCGGGCTGTGCCGACGGAGGAGGAGGGGGAGGTTGCTGCTGTCCCGACAGCAACCCCGTCAACGAAATAGCCACAAAACTTATCAAGCCGATTCTAATGGCCCTCATGCTTTTCTCCTTCATCGCTATTTCGCTCTCAAAATGTCGAAGCACGTTTCTCGCCAACGCTCCGAAATTCCGACGCACCATCCCAGAACCGGTCGCATTGGTCAAGGCGACGCCACTATATGCTGATGACCGGACACGGCGAATCTCGCAGAATGGAGTAAGCGCTCTGGCGCAGATATCCGGCAATACCGGTTTCGCCATGCCTGCCAATCACCAGGAGATCGGCATCAAAATTCCTTGCCGCGCAGGCAACCACCTCCGCGGGATCTCCGGATTCAATGAATACCTGACCTGCTGTACCGGCTGCCGTCTGAAGGATCTGGATCTGACTTTTCTCCTGTTCCGTAACAGATTGCGCCAAGTCCTTTTCGAGATTGACTGAATTGAACGCCGCGGGCAATTCGGCCGTCGCGTGAACGATTCCCAGACTGGCGTGACACTCCCCGGCGAGCCAAGCGGCCCATTGGAGAACGCGCTGGCTGTGTTCGGTGAGATCGATCGCGCATAAGATCCTGCGGCAGTGGATGTTTTCAAGTAGCGGCGCTGCCTCCGAATGGACGCCCGTCCACACCGGGCAATCCAAATCGTGCAACACCTTCGCCGTGATCGAGCCGAGCATGAGCCGCCGAAAAGCACCGAGGCCGTGAGTCGGCATCGTTACCAGATCCGGGCCCCAGTACCGTGCGGCACCGACAATTTCCGTTTCCGGATCGTCGCCCGTCACGCACAGCCTCTGCGTGGTGAAATATTTAAGCTCGTCTGCGAGGAAGGCATCCAACTGCGCCTGTCTCTGCGGCAACAGGTCCTCGGCGAGGTTGTGTTCTCCCATGCCGACGACATGAAGCAACATGATCTCGGCTTCGAAGCGACCAGCGAGGGCCTCGACATAACGCGCGGCGCCGATGCAGCTATCGGAAAAGTCCACCGGAAATAAAATCTTTTTGATTATCGGCATGCGATTTTCCTCTGGACATAGCATTCCGAAGGCCAGCCCTTTTGGCTGGAACCGATCTTGCCTCGTCAGTTCCAGCGACTGGTCTGAGCCTCACCTGGGTGAGCGTTTTCGAACAGACACCGGGAAGCATAGGTGCTAGTATCGTGTATCCGAAGTATCGATATCGTTCTATCATGCGCTCGATATAATTTTTCCGCGCCGCGCGTGTCAACCAACGGTAACGATACTTCAGATTCAGGAGACTAGCTTAGATTTCCATCTCGGCGCAGAGCAGGAAACTGCGGGAAGCCAGATTTCCCCATGCGGGACCGTTCAGGCCGCCGCGAAGCGGGGCCGGGGCAGCACGGATTCCATCAGCCAGTGAAGTTGCGTCGTCTCGATCCGGTTCCGAGCAGTAGTCCGTCGCGCCAGCTTCAAGCGCATCGAGCCACTCCTTGGTTTCTGGAATCCGCGTGACCACGACGAAGGGCAACGCGGGCCTGGCTTCCCGTACATGCCTCAACAGAGACATGTAGCAGGCGGGTTCGCCACCCGCAAACACAATATCCGCGTCGAGGAGCTCTCGCATGAAAAAGTCCTCTGGTTGTTGCTCGATCCTATGATTATCTAAGGCAAGTGCGCGACAAATTTGCTCGGCAGCCGTTTGTTCAAGGCCAATGAGAACTATTTTTGTCATAACGTTGGGTTCCCCTCGAATCCGCCTGTTCCTGGTCAACGCAAATATGACCAAGCTCGGCTTCGCCCGGTTGTTTAGACCCCGCTCGGGGCCAAAGAAGACCTGCGCCCGGCTTCGTGGAGCCAATATGGCGGTCGGCCGTAGTGAAGGTGGAGCCGGTCTTCATACTCCCGAGTGATCCGCGTCGGCTCAAAGTACTCCGGAGCGCTCTTGATAGCTTCCCGGGAGAGGCCAATGTAAACGCTGGAATCCGTCCAGCTCACCCGCTCAATCCACGCCGGGGAAACCAGTACCTTTTTCCCCGGCCACCAGTTCCGCGTTGCCACCTCGATATAGCGGATCGCCCAAGCTTGGTCGTCCACCAGAAATCCGTCCACATGGCCGATTTCACCATCAACCGCCTCGATGTGATAGCCCATGACGGCTTTGGTGCTGCGCAGATGCGAGTCCGCGGACTGTTTCCGTATACTGTCCGCAATCGCTTCCGGCGATGTAGTTGGCAGGGCAACCACGCCTGCCGGATAAAATCCCGGGCCCCACATATAGGGACCAGCCCAATAATAGGGATACCCGTAATACCCGAAGAACTCGGCTTCTTGCTGCCGGGAAACTGGCTGGTGTGTGTCGATGTCGGGACTATTCTCAACCTGCTTTTTCGTAAGCGCCACGGTCAGTTGTCTTCCTTGCCAGTCCATATCGATTACGGAAAATGGCGAGATTAGAACTTGCCGGCCGCCGAGCCAGCCGCCGGTTTCAGCCGTGAGGTAGCGGATGGCCCATGTCTCATCGTCGAAATAGAGTTCATCTACCGTTCCAAGCTCACCGTCCCTGGCGCGGATCGCGAAACCCTTCAGATTTGTGGTATTTGTCAGCATGATCCTGGTCCCGTTACGAGCGGTTATCTTGCTCCCGCTCCCACCAGTTCTTTGGAATGCATGGTCACACTGATCGGCCGAGTGCTTTGGATAATGTCTCTCGCTTTTTCGACTTCCGAGGCGGTGCCATGCACGATCAGGAGGAACTTGTCCGTCTTGATTGCCAGTTCGTATTGAACGACGCTGTCCTTCGGAATACCTATGCTGTAGAGCCCCGCACCGAGGGCGCTGACGCCTCCAACTACCGCGGCGCCTTCCAACGCTCCTACGATCCATGCAACAACGGGACCCGCCGCGAGCACCGGACCGATGCCCGGAATGGCAAAGAACGCCGACCCGAAGAGCAATCCCCAGAAACCTCCCCAGAATGCGCCGATCTTGCCCCAGTACTTCATCCGGTCGCCAGTATTGTAGTAACCCACCGCGTGTTCATCGGTGTGCGAATCCTTGCCGACGATGGACAAAGTCCGCATGTCGGTTCCCGCTCGCTGAAGTTCCTTGACGGCTTCTTCCGCTTCGACGTGTGTGCTATAGACGGCAACTACTGCGTTTTGTTCAGACATTTACTATCTCCTTATTTATTCCGTGTTTTCCTCGGGCACTTGAAGGGCCGAATGCCACCGCACGCCGAATCGTTCGGATAACGGCGAATCGAGGGCCATCGGGGAGCGACCTTTCCAATCCAGAGGAGGTCGGTCCGTCTCGTGCCTATAGAAGCCGATGACTTGTCCGCGATTCGGAATTAGAGTGGTACACGACGACTGGTAGTGGGGCGTCATATGACCGAATGTGGTCAATGCCGGCGGCGGACTGCGCGTAATTTACGAGAAAAGAGTTGTCGCGATTCATGCATCGGTTCGGGGACCTGCCCGTGCCAGGATTACGATCTCGCTGCTAAAGCACAGATGGCCGGCGCGCTGAGGACGGCGACTCAATCTCCCGCCTGTAGATTAAATTCAGAAGTGTCATTTCGTACGGCCGGGGGCGGGAATCGGTTTGCCTACGGGCAAGAGGCGCGAAAAATACGTGTGACATAGTATTTTCGCTGGGCTTGGCAAACCGTTAGTCTTGAACCAGAGGACGATTCGGTTTCGAATCCCACGGGCCGAAGCGGCTTGCAGCCGTGCAGGGTTTCCGCATTCTGCCGTCCTCTCCAAAGAAACGGTTTAATCCTTGCGTGCATGATTCAGGGCTGGACTGGCAAACGTAAGCGGGCCGTTGCCTATGTCGATTTCTTCAATTATTGGAGCGGTCAGAAAAACTCAACGGCAGCGTCGGAACCGAGAAGGCCGCCCGCCCCGGCATTCTGGTTAGCTTAGCTGGCTAGAGATTGGTCCGCCACGTGCGAATAAAAAATGACTGCGATTTCACAGGAGAAAACACCGTGGATCAACCATTTCGGGAAGCCACCGATCATCAGGAGCGTGCGGTCGCAGCCAGTCAGAGAGCGCGACGAAGCGCGGTTTCGTGAAATTACCGAGTTCGCTCGTTCCGAATGCCAGATCGCCACTGAAAAACTTCCTTTCCCCCGCCGTGCTCTGCAGCGGTCCGATGGGCTTGCGCTGCGAATTCTATGCAGATATGGAACGAGGATGGCTGAGCGAGGCGCAGGGGTCGCCGTCCTCGGAACGCATATCAGGCCGGAAGAAGCACCTCGGTTTCAGTGAGGGCACAGGCATCCGAGCAAGGGCTGATGATTTTTCGCCGACGACGCTGCCGGCTCGAAGAAACCTATTTCCTTTTGAACGGGGAGACGACCGTGAAAGTTACCGAACAACTACATCGAATGGGTCAGAGCCTTTGGCTCGACAATATCACGCGGGGGTTACTCACGAGCGGAACGCTCGAACGCTACATCCGCGACCTGTCCATCACCGGACTCACTTCGAATCCGAGTATCTTCGATCACGCGATCCGCGACACCTCCTTCTATGATGAAGCGATTCGCGGTAAGACGAAACCGGCTGAGAAGCTGTTCTTCGATCTCGCGCTGGAAGACCTGACAAAGGCAGCCGACCTGTTCCGGCCCATCCACGATGCCACGAACGGCGTCGACGGCTGGGTGTCTCTGGAAGTATCTCCTCTTCTGGCGGACGAGCCCGCGAAGACGCTGGAGGCGGCAAAGCAGCTATTCGCTTCGGCGAAGCGGCCGAATCTCTTCATCAAGATTCCCGGAACTCCGAAAGGACTCTCCGCGATTGAAGACGCCATCTTCGCCGGCATTCCCGTAAATGTGACCCTGCTCTTTTCGCGCGATCAATATCTGGAAGCCGCAGGTGCTTACATGCGGGGTATCGAGAGGCGGATCGAAGCCGGTCTCAGTCCGGCTGTCCATTCCGTCGCGTCCCTCTTCATCAGCCGCTGGGATAAGGCGGTTGCCGGTAAGGAACCCGATGGATTAAAGGATCGTCTTGGCATCGCTGTCGGCATGCAGGCATATAAGGCATATCGCGATCTGCTGATTTCGCCCCGATGGCTGCAACTGGGTGCCCGGGGCGCTCCAGCCCAACGCCTGCTTTGGGCAAGCACCGGCACGAAGGATCCGAAGGCTTCGGACACCTTATACATCGGTGGTTTGGCGGCTCCGGACACGGTGAACACGATGCCTGAGACTACGCTGCTGGCGTTCGCCGATCGCGGGCACGTGCTGAAAGCTTTATCTATCGATGGGGGAGACTGCGAGACTGTGCTGGATCGTTTCGCCCGCGGCGGCATCGACCCCTTGCAGCTAGCGGCGCAGCTCCAGCGGGAAGGCGCCGAGGCGTTTGTCGAATCCTGGAACGATTTAATGAAGTGCATCGAGTCGAAGGCTCACGCCGCGCTCGCTGGAAAGGGAGTCTAATCCATGGTCGTGAAAGCGAATTACACGAACGCCGCGGAGAATCCGTTGAGCCCCGAACTGCTGGGCAAGATGAACGCGTACTGGCGCGCCGCCAATTATCTTTCCGTCGGCCAGATTTATCTCTACGACAATCCGCTGCTGAAAGAGCCGCTGAAGCTGTCCCACGTGAAGCCCCTGGTGGTCGGACATTGGGGCACGACGCCGGGTCAGAACTTCATCTACGTGCATTTGAACCGGGTGATCGGGAAGTATGACCTGAATATGTTCTACGTCGCCGGCCCTGGTCACGGCGGTCCGGCGATTGTGGGCAACGTTTACCTCGAAGGCACCTGGAGTGAGATTTATCCGAACGTGACCCAGGACGAAGCCGGGCTGAAAAAGCTGTTCATGCAGTTTTCGTTCCCCGGCGGGATCTCCAGCCATGTTGCGCCAACGACGCCGGGGTCGATTCACGAGGGTGGCGAGTTGGGATACTCCCTCAGCCATGCCTTCGGCGCGGCGTTCGACAATCCGGATCTGATCGTCGCTTGCGTCGTTGGCGACGGCGAAGCGGAAACGGGCCCGCTCGCGACCGCATGGCAGTCGAACAAGTTTCTCAACCCGATTACCGACGGAGCTGTGCTGCCGATCCTGCACCTCAATGGCTACAAGATCAGCAATCCGACCGTTCTGGCCCGCATCGAACACGAGGAGCTGGAGCAATTTCTGCGAGGCTGCGGCTGGTCGCCGCACTTTGTCGAAGGAGACGATCCGGATACGATGCACCAGCTCATGGCCGCCACCCTGGATGCGGCCATCGAGGACATCCGGCAAATCCAGAGCAATGCGCGGAACAGCCAGGTCAACTCCCGTCCGCGCTGGCCCCTGATCGTCCTAAGATCACCCAAAGGCTGGACGGGGCCGAAGGTAGTCGACGGCCTGCAAATCGAGGGCACCTTTCGGGCGCATCAGGTTCCACTGCTGGTGGATGCCGAGCATCCCGATCATGTTGCGCAACTTGAAAGCTGGATGAAGAGCTACAAGGCCGAGGAATTGTTCGATGAAAATGGCCGCCTTATGCCTGAATTGGCCGAACTGGCCCCGAAGCGCGACCGGCGGATGGGCGCCAATCCGCACGCCAACGGTGGCATTCTGCTGCGCGACCTGCGTATGCCGGATTTTTGCGTTCACGCAGTCATTGTGCCTTCGCCGGGTGCCATTGACGCACAAGACACGATGGTTTTGGGTAAATTCCTGCGTGATGTCGCTCGGCTGAATCAGGATCACCGCAACTTCCGTATCTTCGGCCCGGATGAGACACTTTCGAACCTGCTGGGCGCGGTCTTTGAAGCCACCAACCGCCAGTGGGATGCGCGGGAAGCCGCCAACGACGAGTTCCTCGCGCCATCCGGACGCGTGCTCGATTCGATGCTCAGCGAGCACCAGTGCGAAGGTTGGCTGGAAGGCTATCTTCTCACCGGGCGGCACGGGCTATTTAACAGCTATGAAGCTTTTATCCGCATCGTCGACTCGATGTTCAGCCAGCATGCCAAGTGGCTGAAGGTAACGCTGGAACTGCCGTGGCGGCGGAAGATCGCCTCGCTGAACTATCTGCTCGCTTCCCACGTCTGGCAGCAGGATCACAACGGCTTCACGCACCAGGATCCCGGTTTCATCGACCACGTCATCAATAAGAAGGCCAATATCGTCCGCGTTTATTTGCCGCCGGACGCCAACTGCCTGCTGTCGGTTTTCGATCATTGCCTCCGCAGCCGGCATTACGTCAACGTGGTGGTCGCGGGCAAACATGCTTTGCCGCAATGGCTCACCATGGATGCGGCGGTCGTGCACTGCACGGAAGGAATTGGCATCTGGCAATGGGCCAGCAACGATCAGGGCGGCGAACCGGACGTGGTGATGGCCTGCTGCGGTGACACGCCTACGCTGGAAATTCTGGCCGCCGTTTCCATCCTCCGCGAGCATCTGCCCGATTTGAAGATCCGGGTTATCAACGTCGTCGATCTGATGAAGCTGCAGTCCGCGAGCGAGCACCCACACGGGCTGAGCGAGACGGACTACGACTCGCTCTTCACCAAAGACAAGCACATCATCTTTGGCTTTCACGGATACCCGTGGCTGGTGCACCGGCTGACCTACCGGCGAACCAACGCCAATCTGCACGTTCGGGGCTATAAGGAAGAGGGCACCATCACGACGGCCTTCGATATGAGAGTGCAGAACGACCTGGATCGTTTCCACTTGGTGCAGGACGTGATAGACCGGCTACCGCATTTGGGCGCCAAGGGGGCGTATCTAAAGCAGATGATGCAGGACAAGCTTATCGAGCACAAGCTCTATATCGACCAGCGCGGCGAGGATTTGCCGGAGATTCGTAACTGGAAATGGAGCAACCCGACATGAATACGGAAGAGCGTAACTACGGTCACCCGGGAAACGAAGGGGCACCTCCTCGCGGCAGTGCTCCTCACGTCTATCGTCCTTACTGGAAACGGGCGCATCATGACTGGCGTTTCCTGCTCGGCATGGTTCTTGTGTTTGCAGCCATCGCCATTTATGTCATGAGCGACGATTTGTCGTTGGTGCCTCGCGGCCAGCCGCACCAGACGCTGCCCGGCACTGTCGGGCAATAACGGAGCCCCTGGAACGGGAGGATCGTCACCATGAAACCAACTGAAGATGAGACCGGAAGAATATGAAAATCACTTCAGACGATTACCGCGTGCGGCCGGGGAAGAAGCTCAAACTCAACGAGCGGCCGACGATCGGGAAGCCTTTTTGCAATTCGACGAAAGCTTACAAGGAACTGCTGGCAGACCACGTTGAGCAATTGAGTACGTTGCAACGGCTCCACTATGCATCGAACCGCTATGCGCTGCTGATCATTTTTCAGGGCATGGATGCAGGCGGAAAGGACGGCGCCATTCGGCACGTCATGTCCGGAATCAATCCGCAAGGCTGCCAGGTCTTCAGTTTCAAACAGCCGAGCGCCGACGAATTGGAACACGATTTTCTCTGGCGAACGACCTGCGTGCTTCCCGAGCGCGGCCGGATCGGTATATTTAACCGCTCCTACTACGAAGAAGTGTTGGTGGTTCGGGTGCATCCGGAAATTCTCCGCAGCCAGGGACTATCGGAGGAATTACGCGACGAAAAGACCATCTGGGACGACCGGTATCGCTCCATCGTGGACCTCGAAGGACATCTTCACCGCAACGGAACGCGAATCATCAAAGTGTTCCTCCACCTCTCCCGGGAGGAACAACGGCGCCGATTCCTCGCGCGGATTGATGAGCCCGACAAGAACTGGAAATTCAGCGTCGCGGATATTCACGAGAGGAAATTCTGGAAGGACTACGTGAAAGCTTACGAGGAATGCCTGAACGCAACCAGCACCAATCATGCGCCGTGGTACGTGGTTCCCGCCGACGATAAAGACAACGCCCGGTTGATTGTCTCGCAAATTGTCCTTGATTCACTTCGCGGGCTCAAGATGGCATATCCAAAAACTACACCCAAACGTGAGCGTGAACTCAAAGCGATTCGCAAAGAGCTGGAGAAGTAATTGTTTCACGAACGAGCAAGAGGTAGAGAAAATGATCGACAGCAGCGTTAAGACACCGATAGACATATCAACCGTAGTCGTTACTCCAACCGATTTTCGACCTGACTCGAACGAATTGAAGGGTGCCCAACCGCCCGCGTGGTTGGGGAACGCGCTGAAATGGCTTTTCCCCGTTGCCGCGATCCTGTTTATCGCCCTGATCGCTATTCCGGGTTTTCTACAGAAGTGGTTATGGATGCGGCAGCTCGATTACGCAGGTATCTTCTGGACACTGTTTTCGGTTAAGGTCGGACTGGTCTGCGCTGGATTCGCCTTCGCTGTTCTGTTCCTGTGGATCAATGGTAAGCGACTGGTGAACCGCTCTGGCCGGGGCATTGTCCGCCGCGCATAGTGGTGACATGCGGAAAGACAGCAGCAGGCATTGGGCGAAGACGATCGCGGAACAGGAAGA
>Ga0302320_10003503_pt1 | contig 36432 bp, 30 predicted proteins | sample Bog_T0_3_FD_202130 | JGI IMG/M metagenome (GOLD analysis project Ga0302320, IMG submission 202130) | Peat permafrost microbial communities from Stordalen Mire near Abisko, Sweden - Bog_T0_3 | ecosystem: Environmental > Terrestrial > Soil > Wetlands > Peat | place: Sweden: Abisko, Stordalen Mire...
CAAACCTCTCATTGAGTGCGGACGCAAACGGCGCGGCGCTGGCGCTGGGGCTGAACACGGGCGCGATGGAATTGGATTACGAACTGAGCGGCGCGGTGGACGCGCTGATGACGCCGGACTTCCGTCTGCAACTGATCAGTCCGGGCAGGTTTCACCTGGCAATTTCGGTGAGCCGGTCGGGGGACACCTGCCTGCGTACGCTGGCGGGCGACGATGCGGCGGTGTTTGTCAGCGAAATGATGGGCAGCGACTCGTATCAGCTGTCGCCGGGCAAGAGCGTGCTGTTCCGCGGGGGAAAGATCTCGGGGGCAACCCAGGCTCCGGCCGAGTGCGGCTGCCCGGAGATTCGGGGGGCGGCAGACGCATCCGTGAGCGCACCGAAGGCGGCGGCGGCACAATCCGCAGCACAATCTGCGGCGCAATCTACAACCCAATCCACGGCAGAGCCCGTACGCCAGACGGCGGCGCTGCCGGCCAGCAAGCCCGGCGTGGCGCATCTGGAAGTGGACAGCGCGTTTGTGTATCGCGGCAACGAGGCGGCGCAGGATTACTACGAGTCGGTCTCGCGGCTGTCGCTTTCGACGGACAACTCGAAGCTGGCGCTGGCGCTGCTGCCGTCGGTGCGGCCTCCGGCGGGCGAGAGCAAGGCGGCGGAGAAGAAGGAAGGGTTTATGCAGCGGCTGGGCGGCTTGCTGGGGCGGATGTTCCGGAAGTAGGCGGGATGGCGGCGGTTCGCGATGGGAAACATTGTGTTGTACTATTTTTTGCAGTAAGCGTGGTAAACTCCCATTCGACAACGTTTTAGCCTTCGGGCGCGAAGCCCGGCGACGGGCTGCACGAAATCCGCTACCACGGAGAATCAAAGACATGACGAAAGCCGATCTCATCGAGGAAGTTTCGCGACTGGCCGAGTTGACCCGCAAGGACAGCGAAGTCATTGTGGAGACGATCTTCGACAGCGTAGTGCGCGCCCTGCGCACGGGAGACAAGATCGAGATTCGCGGTTTTGGCAGCTTCCGGACGAGGCAGCGCAAACCACGAGTGGGACGCAATCCGAAGACCGGCGACCGGGTCGAGGTTCCTCCGAAGAAGATTCCATTTTTCAAGCCGAGCAAAGAGCTGAAGGACATGGTCAACCGCGATGGCGATGGGGCGAAGGCCGCGCCGGATGCGGCTCCGACGGAGCCTGCGGCGAGCTAGGCGCTCGGCGGCGACGGCAGGGCGAGCGTGGTTTCCCGAGGCGGGGGCGGCGCGCCTTGAAACTGGCTGGTCGAGGCCGTATAGTCGAAGCGCTGGCGGCGACTCCGCCAATTTCTAATTCCCGTGAATTTACCGAACTCCATCACGCTGGTACGCATGGGTTGCGTGCCGCTATTTCTCTGGATTCTCTCGAGACATGGTTTCCATGGAATGTACGGCCGGCAGGAGTTGCTGGCGGCGGCGGTGTTTCTGCTGGCCTCGCTGACCGACGGGCTGGATGGGTACCTGGCGCGGCGGACGCATCGGGTGACCACGCTGGGGACGCTGCTTTCGCCGCTGGCCGACCAGTTGCTGGTGGCTACCGCCTACATTACGCTGGTGCGTTTTGCTCCCGAGCTGGTTTCCGGGTGGATGGCCGTGCTGATTGTGGGCCGGGAGTTCCTGGTGACCGGGCTGTGTTCGGTGGCGGTGCAGGAAGGCATGCCGCTGCGGCCGCGCAAGACGGGCAAAGTGAAGACGGTAGTGCAGATCATTTCCGTGCTGGCGGTTCTGATGGCGCACGCGTGGCCCAGGTGGATGGTGGCGGGCGCGGCGATTCCGGGACGGGCGATTGCGAGTGGGGCGATCTGGCTGATGCTGGGCGTGTCGCTGCTGTCGGCGCTGTCGTACTTCCGCGAGTTCTGGGCGGCGGCGATGCTGAAGAGCCGGCAGCGGAGGGCGGCGGCGCCGATGGCGGTTGCACGGCCGGACGGCAAGAACGCGGCGGCGCGATAGGTTTCAAGGTTGGAAGGTTGAAAGGTTGCAAGGTGGAAAGGTTCCCTCATGAGTGAGTTCCCTGCTGAGTATTCGGCGGAAGAGCGGCGCTGGCTGCTGCGGGTGGCGCAGTTGACGATTCGCGCGGCGGTGCGCGGCGAGCCGGCACCGAGGGTGGAGGCCAGCGCGCATCTGCAGGAAGCGCGGGGGGCGTTTACCACGCTGCATGAACATGGCGAGTTGCGCGGCTGCATTGGATACGTGATAGCCGTGGAGCCGCTGGTCGAGACGATTCGCGAGACGGCGCGCGCGGCCGCCCTGGAAGACCCGCGATTTGCGGCGGTGACCGAGGCTGAGTTGCAGAGCCTGCAGTTGGAGATCAGCGTGCTGTCTCCGATGTTTGCGATTGCGCCGGAAGACGTGGTGGTGGGCCGTCACGGGCTGATGGTGACCTACCGGGGCCAGAGAGGATTGCTACTGCCGCAGGTTCCGGGAGAGTGGGGCTGGGACCGGGAGACGTTTCTGTCGCAGACCTGCAGGAAAGCGGGGCTGGCAGCCGACCAGTGGAAGCACGGCGCGACGCTGGAAGCGTTCACGGCAGAGGTGTTTGGCGAGGCGGAGCCGGGGGATAGTTTGCGGGATTAGGGGAAGTACGGGCGCGAGGGGCAAAGAGCAGGAACAACAGCAGGAACAACAGCGAAGTCCTTTGAGGTGGAGGGTGTTGCTTCCCAGGTTATCGCCGCAAGGAACGCGGCGCGAACCTGGGGCACCCGTGCGGTCGGATGTGGGCCACCGTCCAACGACATGTCCAGATATGGGGCACCCGTCAAAGGCAACGGCAGGAGCAAAGGCAAGGTCAACCACCCCGCCCTAGCAAAAGAGGCTAGGACGGGGCACCCTCGGATTCACGGCATGGCGGGACTGGTTAGCCTGGGGCACCTGTCTATTGGACCGTGACGGTGATGGAAACGGGCGCGGGATTGGTTACGGTTCCAGTGCCGGTGGGTGTGACCAGGACGATGTAGGAACGGGCGAAGGTGGTGTTGTTTGACCTGTTGATCCCACCACAGGAAATGGCGAAGGCCGCCAGCAAGATGGCCGCGGCGGTCAGCAGGACGGCAAGAGCCCGTTTGCGGCGCAGCGTGAACGGCGCACCCAGCAGGACAACCCCAAAGACAACAGCACCACTCGACCACGGAGTCACGGGGACGTGGTTGGCGGCGGCAGCGCTGGCCGTGATGGTGAGCACGGTGCTGCCGGTGCCGCCACTGGTCAGGATGACCGAGGGGGCGGAGGCGGTGACGTTGGAGGCGGTGCCATTGGCCGAGGTGACGGTGGTGGCAAAAGATACGGTCCCGGCGTAGCTGGTGGAGAACAGGGACAGGGTGACGTTGGCGCTGCCGTTGACCGATTGGGTGCTCGGGGTGAGGGTGTAGGTGACCGGGGGCGCCGGGTTGACGGTGAGCGTGACCATGGCTTCGGCGGGGCTGTAGGTGACGGTGTCGGTGGGGGTGAAGGTGACGGCGAGGGTCTGGCTTCCCGCGGCGAGCACGGTGGTGATGGGCGGGTTGTAAACGAAGGTCCCGGGCACGGAGGCGGTGGCGTTCAACTGGGTGGCGCTCAGGGGAGCGGGATTGGTAATGGCCGCCGGGGTCGCCCAGGTGATGACCGGCAGGATCTTGACCGGGGTCAATCCGGTGGAGGTGTCCTCAAGAACGGTTGCGTAGGAGGGCGACAGGCCGGTGAGGAGGGCGACGGAGGAGCGTCCGGTGGCGAAGAAATCGGCTACGGCGGCGGCTTGCTCGTAGAACGAGTTGGGCGGCGCGGCGGTGAAGGTGCTGGGAGTGGCGAAGGTGCCGTCGCCATTGCCGGGCAACAGGGCGAGGCTGGGGTCTCCGGTGGCCTCCCAGCCGACGACGACGGCGAGGTCGGTCTTGCCGTCCCCGTTGAAATCGGCGGCGGCGACCTGGCGGAGCTTGGCGATGGATCCGGCGGGCATGCCGGCGCTGATGGGAGTGCCGACGGTGAAGGTGCCATCGCCCGTGCCGGTGAGGATGGTGACGGTCTGGTTGAGGGTGTCGGAGACGGCGAGGTCGGGCTTGCCGTCGCCGTTGAAGTCGGCGGCAGTGATGCCCGCGGGGTCCTGTCCGGGAGCTTTGTCGTAGGTGGCCCCGGCGGTGAACGAGCCGTCGCCTTTGCCGAGGAGAATCTGGACTCCGAGGGCGGTGCCGCCGGTGACGGCGAGGTCGGGAATGCCATCGCCATTGAAATCGGCAACGGCGAAGAAGAGGCCGACGCCAATCGATCCGCTGACCGGGCCGAGGCGGAAGGTGCCATCGCCACTGCCCAGCAGGACGGTGAAGCCGCCGGAGTAGACGACGATGTCGGCGTGCCCGTCGTTATTGAAATCGGCTACCTGGACGATGGTGCCGGCGGCGGTGGGCGGGGTGAGGCCGAGGGTGAAGGTGCCGTCGCCTTTGCCGAGCAGGATGTAGCTTCCGTTGACCACGAGGTCGAGGTTGCCATCGCCGTTGAAGTCGGCGGTGGCGAGCGAGACGGCCTGGCCGGAACCACCGGTGGTGAAGAGGCTGATGGAGGCTCCGGTGGTGAACGCTCCGGAGCCGGAGCCGAGGAATATCTGGAGGGTTCCGGAGGCATCGGCGATGGCGAGGTCGGGATAGCCGTCGTTATTGAAGTCGCCGGAGACGATGCCTGCCGCGCTGGCGCCGAGAGTCGGGAAAGTATTGGCGGTGGTGACCGGGGTCTGGGTTCCGGTGACGACCGCGGACTGGGGCGCGGAGGTGCTGGTGGAGTAGGCGACGGCGAGCGTGCTGGTGGCCTGGAAGACGGCGATGACGTTGGTGGTTCCCGGAGGCAGGGCGCGGCGCAGGGTGGCGGTTCCGCTGGTGGTGAGCCAGACGTCGCCGAGCAGGGCGGAGTCCTGGCAGAAGGACGCTGCGGCATTGCAGAAGAGCACGTGGCCCGCGGTCAGGGGAGTCCCTGCGGAGGCGACGGTGGCGGTGAAGGTAATCGGCGTGCCAGCGGCGACGGTGGCCGGAGAGACGGCCAGCGTGGTGGTGGTGGCAACGGGCGCGACGGCCAGGGCAGGGGTGGCAAGGCAGAGGACGCCGGCCATCAGGAGGGCCGAGAGCAGGGCGAAGGGTGGAAGAGTGCGAAAGGTATTTCTTGCCGTGATGATGCCAGGAATCGATGCCATGTTGCTAATCCCTCGAATGGCCAGTCTCGATGCATAAGGGCCCGCAGTGGTTAGCATATATGAGAGCACGCGAACATGGGGAGAGAGATGTTGCGGGGCAAGTGCGAGGGTTGGGTTCGCGGCGATCCCCACATTCGCCAACAGCGGGCGGATGTGGGCCACCCTGGGGCCGCCCGGTCTTACTGCTCTTCTCTCTGAACCTGGTCGCCGAGTTCCATTTCGGCGAAGGAGCGGGTGATGATGGCGGTGGAGGAGTCCGCGGTAACGTCGAGGACGAGAACTTCACCGAGGACGTGGAGCGGGGCGGCGGCCTGGGCTCCCTCGGAGATTTTGGCGGGCTTGTAGGCGGTGTCTTCGGCGCCCTTGGGCAGGCGCTCGGAGGCGCGGTCGATTTTATTGAGGTCGCCCGCGGTGTAGCCGCGCAGGACGTAGAGATAGTCTCCGGGCTTGGCGCCCTTGGCGCTGCCGAAGTCGGTGTAAACGGTCTGGCCGGTGCCGAGGATGGAGAGGAAGTCGCGCGCGCCGAGAACCTCTCCGTGGACGGCTGTGGTGTTGGCGACGAAGTTGGGGAGGATGGGCTCGGTGACGCGGAAGGCGATGGTCGGCTTCTCGCGGAAGGGGACGATGATATCGCCGGGCACGGTGGTGGTGCAGGCGAAATCAAAGTTGGCGATGGCGGCGCCCTTCTCGATATTGAGCACGGTGACCCAGCCGATGTCCTCGTAGATGTCACCGAGGCGGGCGAAGCGCTTGCGCTGCTCGGGAGACGAGTCCTCGCGATTGGGGTCCACAACCTGGCGCACGATGCTGTAGCGCTGGCCTTCGACGAGGCCTGGACCGGCGAGGAAGAGGCGGGTGCGGGCGGGGAAACGATCCTCGTGCGGACTCTCCTTGGAGCCGAGGACGTAGTTGGAACGGGAAACCGCCTCGCGGGTGACAAAGCCGGAGCAATACGACTGGCTGTAGCTGGGACCGTTTCCGGGAGCGCCCTTGGGCGGAACGTAGGGACCGGGGCCGGATTGCGCCGCCAGGGCCGCGGACAGCAGGGTAACTGCGATGATCAGTCGCTTCATGGAGTCCTCACAATTCAGCCGCATAGCGGCGCTCGCCGAACTTGCCCGTCGATGATTGTAACGGCATGATTGTAATCGGAAGCTAACAAAGGTAGGGGCGGCGGTCAAGCAAGCAACGCGGGATCGGTTGACTGAAAGGGCACTTTGGTGGTTTTCTGACAATTATGAACAAGAAAATGCATTCTGCCATTGCAACCGGCGGGGCGCGACATTACCATTTGCCCACAGCATGAGTCTCCCCCCGATGAATTACGCTGCCCGTTCCCTGCGCCTTCGCATTCCGCGAATTTGCGTCGCAATTACAGCTACGGATGCCGCCGAGATGATGGACAAGGCGGAGTCGGTTTTGCGCGAGAATGCGCTGATCGAGCTGCGGCTGGACCACCTGAAGAATCCCACGTCGGCGTTGGGGCGGCTGCGGCATCTGGCGGAGATCCGCCCGGACGCCATCCTGATCGCCACCTGCCGGCGGAGTGCGGCGGGGGGGAAATTCCACGGCACGGTGGAGGCCCAGCTCGAGGTGCTGCGCAAGGCCAGCGAGTCGGGCTGCCTGGCGGTGGACGTGGAGATCGAAAGCGCGGAGGCGATGAGCTCCGGGGACTGGGAAGAGCTGCGCGCCGGGGCCGCGATCGTGCTATCGAGCCACGACTTCAAGAGCACGGCCAAGCTGGAGGAAACGTTTACGCGGATGCGCGCGTTCAACGCCGACTTCTACAAACTGATCGGCACGGCGACCTGCCTGTACGACAACGTGCTGATGACCCGCTTTCTGGAACACTACAGCTCGGAGTATTCGATGGTTGGCGCCTGCATGGGCGAACAGGGAATGCTGAGCCGGGTGCTGGGGATTCGGGCGGGCGCGGCGTTCACGTTTGGCTCGGCGGGACAGGGCAAGGAAACGGCTCCGGGACAGCCGACGTTTCGCGAGTTGCGGGATTTCTACAGGGTCGAAGCGATCGAGACGGTGACCAAGGTTTATGGGATTGCGGGCGATCCGGTGTCGCACTCGATGTCGCCGTGGGTGATGAACGCGGCCTTCCGGCGGGAGAATGTGAACGCCGTGTATCTGCCGCTGCACGCCAAGGCGATGGACGATCTGCTGCGCACGGTGACCGACCTGCCGGTGGATGGGCTGGGGGTCACCATGCCCTATAAACAGGCGATGGTGGAACATCTGGACAATAGCGATGTACTGACCCAAAACACGGGAGCCTGCAATACCATCGTGCGGGGCAAGGACGGCAGGTTGTTCGGCTTCAACACGGATGTGTACGGGATTGTGGCCGCGATTGAGCCTCGGGTGCCGCTACAGGGAGCGCGGGTGCTGGTGCTGGGAGCGGGCGGCGCGGCGCGGGCGGCGGTGTTTGGGCTGCGGGCGAAGGGAGCCGAGGTTTCGATCCTGAACCGCACGCCAGCGACGGGGGCGGCGCTGGCTAAGCAATCGGGCTCGAAGACCGTGAAGCGGAGCGAGTTGCCGAAGCTGTGCTGGGACCTGATTTTCAACGGCACGCCGGTGGGGATGGCCGGGGACACATCGACGCCGCTGGAAGGCAACGAGCTGAACGCGCTGTGGGTATTCGATGGGGTGTACAACCCGATGGAAACCCGGCTGCTGAAGCTGGCGCAGTCGAAGGGGTGCGGCACGATCAGCGGAGCCGAGATGTTCGTCCACCAGGCGGTGCGGCAGTTTGAGATCTGGACGGGAAAACCGGCGCCGGTGGACCTGATACGGCAGGTTCTGCTGCGGCATTTGGGCGCCGTGGGCGGAGAGAACCAGACGCCGATCCCGACCGTGGTTGCGCCCAAGGCGAAGGCCGTGGCGGCCGCTACGATCACCGCGGTTGCCAGCGAAGCAGAGACCGCGGCCAGCGACGCGCCGCCGGAAACGGCAAAGGCCGCGCCGGAAGCGGTGGGCAAGCCGGCGGCAAAGAAGGCTCCGGCGGCGGCCCCGGTGGCGAAGGCCGCGCCGGCGAAGGCGGCGGTGAAGGCGAAGAGCAAGACCACTGCCAAGCCGGTGGCCAAAAAGGCCGGCAAAGCGAAACGGTAGGAGCGCGGGATCGCAGGTTGCACCGGGCAGGAATGAGGCAATCATTCCTGCCCGGTTTTGTGTGGGAGCGCGGGATGGAAGGGCGCGGATTCCTACTCCGCAACTTTGCGTGTTCCCGGCGGGCGGCTGACTAGTTTCTTGCCAGCGGCGTGGCGTGGAGCAACCAGGCGAGAGCGGCGAGGAGTGCGGCGAAGTACAACTGCACGGCGACCGAGCTGTCGGCAGGAATCGGCTTGCGATAGAGCTGCCAGGCGAATCCGGCAGCGACCAGAATCAGCACCACTTGCCCGCTCCACCAAAAGAGCAAAGCACTGAAGACGAGCAGGCTGATGCGTCCCATACGGTCGAGAGGCAGAACGGCGCCGGCGCCGTCGAGTATCCAGACGGGAATCAGATTCAGCAGATTGAGCCAGGCCCCGGTGTGGGCGAGCGCGGCCCACAGGGGATTGCCGGTCTGCCAGTAGAGCGCGGCGGCGATGTAAGCCGCGAGCAGTCCGGCGGCGGGTCCGGCAAGCGAGATGAGAGCGCGCACTTCGGTGGAGACGCCCAGGGCCTGCCACTTGACGTACGCTCCGAGGCCGGGGAGAAAGACCGGCATCTCGGCAGGCAGGCCGCGGCGCTTGACCTCGGCAAAGTGGCCCATCTCGTGGATCAGGATCATGAGCGCGAAGCCGATGCCGAACCAGGCGCCGTAAAGCGCCCAGTAAAGGCCTAGAAAGGCTACGAAGCTGAACAAGAACTTGAGCTTGAACAGCGCGAAGAGGAGCGTCTTTCCCTTGGCCAGCAGGATGGCGATCGGCGCCAGCGGGCCCAGGCGCTTGGCCCAGGGATGCTGAGGTTTGCCCGGCGGCGGCGCGGGGTTTGGTTCTGGTTGCGGCAATGAACCCACGGGGCTAGTTCATTCCGCAGCCACCGCCGCCGCAGGAGCCGGCGGGCATGCCGCAGGGCATCTTGGGAGCGGAGCCGGAAGACTTATCCGTGCCATGCGCGGCAAAAGTGGAGAGCTGCTGCTCGAGCTCGGTGCCCTTGCAGGCAGGACACTCGGACTGTTTGGCCCCGTAAACGATGGCTTCGAACTTGTTGCCGCAACCTTTGCAAACGTACTCGAAAATAGGCATGAAGACCTCCGCAGCAGCGCCGCGCGACCGGGCGGTGGCCAGGCGCAACGGCGAAACTGATACATTCATTATACGGGTGCAAACGGCCCACCAAGGCGCATGTCCAGTACGGATTTCATCTCGAATCCCGCGAATTGTCTGCCCATTGGCAATGACTTTGTGCCGCGCCGCTGGTTGCGCGGAGGTCATGCGCAGACGATTGCAGGGAACTTCCTGAAACGGACAAGCGGGCTGCCGGAGGCCGAGGAGCGGCTCTTCCAGATTGAGCGGGAGGTGCAGATTCTGTGTCACTGCCACTGGCAGGCGGAGCGGCAGGAGCGGCTTACACTGGTCATCGCGCATGGGCTGGAGGGGTCGAGCAACTCGCAGTACGTGATTGGGACCGGCAGCCGGGCCTGGGCGCGAGGGTGGAACGTGGTGCGAATGAACATCCGCGGCTGCGGCGGCACGGAGCACCTTTCCTCGACGCTATACCACTCCGGACTCTCCCAGGACGTGCAGAAGCTAGTGACCGCGATGATCGCAAGCGACGGCCTGCAGCGGGTGGCGCTGGCTGGGTTTTCGATGGGAGGGAACCAGGTGTTGCGCGCCGTGGGACAGTGGGGCGGGGAGGCTCCGAAGGAATTGATGGGCGCGGCGGCGATATCACCGGCGTGCGACCTGGCGATTTCATCGGACCGAATCCATGCGGCGGTCAACACGATGTATGAGTGGTGGTTTCTGGCCTCGCTGCGCAAGAGCTTCCGCCGCAAGTCCGAGCTATGGCCCGGCCGATTCGATCCGGCGCTGCTGAAAAACGTACACTCGGTGCGCGATTTCGACGAACACATCACGGCGCACTATATGGGTTTTGCGGGGGCCGCGGATTACTACGACAAGGCCAGTTCGTCGCATGTGCTGGAGCGGATAGCGGTGCCGACGCTGGTGATTCATTCCGACGACGATCCGTTCGTGGTGATGTCGGCGGAGAGCCAACGCAAGCTGGAACGAAATCCGAAGGTGACGTTTCTGCATACGAAGCATGGCGGGCACTGCGCATTCGTCGGCGAGCCGAGTGAGGATGGCAGCGACGATGGGCGCTGGGCAGAACGCAAGATCGTGGAATTTCTGGCACAGGTGGAAGCCCTGGGAGCGAGCTGAAGTGGATGCGGATAGCAGCGTCGAACTGGGTCCCACGGCGCCCGCGCTGGAGCTGCCATGGAAGGATCCGGAGGGCCGCGTGCAGTATGTGAACCTGCGCGGCGCGGCCGGCGGCGGAGGGGATCGCGGCGTTGAGCGCGATCTTGAACGCGGCGTGGAACGCATACCAGAGGCGCGGCAATTCCCTGCTCTACGCCGATTTCTTGTCGATGTGAATTCGCGGCGAAGCCCGTGGCAAACGGCGAAATGCGATGTGTGGACGGGCGCGGCCGAAGCGGCGGAGAATCTGTACGGCGCGGAATTTGCGCAGGGCAGCTATGTAGATGTAGTGCTGGCGGCGCAGTCGGCCGGGCTGCGCGGCGAATTGGAAGTTCATCAGCGGCTGGCCAAGGAATGGGCGCGAGCGCTGGAAACGGACGAGGCACTGGAGGCAACGGCGGAGGCAGTGGTGCGGCGCTGCTACTTCCACGGCGCGGCACGGGCGGAGGAATCCGATGCCGGTTACTGCCTGACGCTCTGGGTCACCGGCTATGGTGCGTCCGCGGCTGAGGCCGGGGAGCGGTGGGCAACGGCGATGGAGTTGGCCGCCGGATGCTTAGTGAAATTGCAGCCTGGCGAAGAACGCGCGCAGGCGGGCGAACTCAGCTAAAATGGATGCGAGCGCCAGCTCAAAACCCGAGGGAGCGTAGCTCAGTTGGATAGAGCATCTGCCTTCTAAGCAGAGGGTCGCAGGTTCGAGTCCTGCCGCTCCTACCATTTTCTTTTTGTGGGTCAACATCTTAGAAGGAATCGCCAAAGAGGGATTATGGCTTCAATCGGCGGGTGTGCCCAGTTTTGCGCCCACCCAGCCGCGAAAAGGCACCCATCACAGCATTCTCTGAGGGATGAACACACCGCTGTGAAATCGTGATGCTGGAGTGGCCGGCGAGCCTATCATGACTGCGAAGGTTTTGGAATCTCCAGCCTCCGGAGCATTGAACACCAAGGGTGTCGTAAAGTGCGATACGGTGTAAGAACAGACGATGAGCGACGATACGCTGCCAGAAAATAACGAGATTCTGCTCTATACCACTGCTGACGGTGGCGTGCGCGTTGAGGTGGCCTACGAAGACGAAACCTTCTGGCTTAGTCAGAAAAAAATGGCCGAGCTGTTTGGGGTGGAGGTCAACACCATCAACTATCACCTCAAGGAGATTTACAAGTCCCAAGAATTAAACGAGCTGGCAACTATTCGAAAAGTTCGAATCGTTCAACGGGAAGGCTCGCGCGAAGTGGGGCGCGAGGTTGATTTTTATAATCTGGACGCGATCATTGCGGTGGGCTATCGGGTAAACAGCCGTCAAGCCACGCAGTTCCGCATCTGGGCGACCCAAACCCTGCGCGAGTTCATCATCAAGGGGTTTGTGCTGGACGATGAGCGGCTGAAGCTGAACAAGCGCTTCGGCAGGGACTACTTCGATGAACTGCTGGAGCGGATTCGTGAAATCCGCGCCAGCGAACGCCGCTTCTACCTGAAGATCACCGACATCTACGAGCAGTGCAGCATTGATTACAGCGGTGCCGCGGAGATCACACAGACTTTCTTCAAGACCGTGCAGAACAAGTTGCATTGGGCCATCACGGGTAAGACTGCGGCTGAACTGGTCTCCGAGCGTGCCGACGCCAGTCAACCAAATATGGGATTGCAGACGTGGAAGAACGCGCCTCACGGAAAGATTGCGAGGTCTGATGTGACGGTGGCGAAGAACTATCTGTCGGAAAACGAGATCAAGGCACTGGAGCGGATTGTCAGTATGTATCTGGATTACGCCGAGAACCAAGCTTCGCGGCAGATTCCCATGCACATGACGGACTGGGTTCAGAAACTTGACGCATTCCTGCAGTTCAACGAGTACAAGGTTCTCTCCGATGCCGGGAGGATTTCGCACGAAGTAGCCAAGAGCTTAGCGGAGGGAGAATATGACAAATTCCGCGTGACTCAGGATAAGACGTTCGAGAGCGACTTTGAGAAGACGGCCAAGAGGATCATCGGGAAACGGCGGCAGGGGAAAAAGCAAGAATGAAGGAACGGCACTGGGCCCAGTGGTGGGTTGCATGAGCTTGTCTCTCCGGGATTGGATGTGCGGCAAACCCTCATAAACACAAGGGAATATCAATTCGTCCAAACTTCTCCAAGTCATTGATTTCTCCTGCGGAAATTCTTTCTAGAGCAGAGGGTCGCAGGTTCGGGCGCTGCCGCTCCTACCAGTATTTTCCGCTTTCGAGCAGGACATATCAGAATCGCAAATCGGCCGAGCGCGGGTGAATGTTGCGCAGCGGCTAACGGGCATCCGAGCGGGTTGCAGAATCTCTTCACGATGCAGTCTCAATCCCGCTGAAACCTTGGTTCGCTGGGTCTCATTTCCAGTGAAGAGCGGCGCGGAAACTGTTCGGCAATCCCGGCATCAAAGTAGAGTTATCCGGTCACAACCTGTTGGCGGGGTGAGCAATCGGATACACTTGGCTCGGGAATGGATCGGGCACAAGCGAGAGGAACCGTGATGAGCGAGACACTGGCAGCGAAGGTGATGGCGGAGATTGCGGCAGTCAAGAGGATTCCGATTGAGAGCATTACGCTCGACAGCACGTTTGAAGAGCTTCAGATGGACAGTCTGGACGCGATGAACGTGCTGTTTGCACTGGAAGAGCAGTTTGGGATTTCGATTCCGGATGAGGCGGCGAACTCGATCAAGGATGTGCGCAGCACGGTGGCGGGAGTGGAACGGATACTGGCGGAGACCTCTGGGACGCAGAGCCTGGCAGGATGACGGCGCAACCTGGGCGGCGGGTGGTGGTGACCGGCATGGGCATCGTCTGCGCGCTGGGCGGGTGTAAGGACGATTGCTGGGGCGCGCTGTGCGCGGGGCGGACGGGGATTGCGCCCATCGAGACGAAGGATGCGGAAGGACTTCGATTCCGCAACGGGGCCGAGGTTCGAGGGTTCCGGGCAGAGGATCATTTTGAGGCTGCGCACTGCGATCAGATGGATCGGTTTGCGCAATTCGCGGTGGTGGCGGCCCGGCAGGCCGTGAGCGAAGCTGGCCTGGCTCGCGGCGGCGGAGATGCAAGCGGCGGAGCCTTCCCGGCAAGAAACGGCGAACGCATTGCAGTGGTCACCGGAACCGCGATGGGCGGGCAGACGAGCCTGGATCGCGGCTTTGCCACAATCTACAAGCAGGGCCGCCCGCGGCCACATCCCTTGACCATTCCGCTGACCATGTACAACGCCGGGGCGAGCCACATTGCGATGGACCTGGGGATCAACGGCCCGGCGTTCACCATCTCGACGGCATGCGCTTCGTCAACTCACGCGATTGGGCAGGCCTTCTGGATGGTGCGCTCGGGGATGGTGGACGCAGCGATCTGCGGAGGCAGCGAGGCGCCGTTCAGCCCAGGGATTCTGCGGGCGTGGGAGGCGATGCGGGTGGTGACGCCGGAGGTTTGCCGTCCGTTCTCGCGCGACCGCCGGGGGCTCACGCTGGGCGAGGGCGGGGCGATGCTGTTTCTGGAGGCGGCGGAGCAGGCGGCGGAGCGCGGCGCGAAGGTGCTGGGCGAAGTGATTGGATTCGGCATGTCCGCCGATGCCGGACACCTGACGCAGCCGGCGGTGGATGGGCCTGCGCGGGCGATGCGCGCGGCGCTGGAGGATGCGCGCATCGCGGCCACAGAGGTCAGCTACATCAACGCACACGGCACGGGCACGGTGGCCAACGATGCGACGGAGACGCGCGCGATCCGCCAGTTGTTTGGCAAGCACGCGGAAGAACTGGCGATCAGTTCGACGAAGTCCATGCACGGACATGCGCTGGGCGCGGCCGGAGCATTGGAGGCCGTTGCGACCCTGATGGCGCTGGGCGCGGGCGTGCTGCCACCGACCGCGAACTTCACGGAAGCCGACCCGGCCTGCGACCTGGACGTAATCCCGAACGTCGCGCGCCAGAGGCAGGTGGAGATTGCGCTCTCGAATTCATTCGCGTTCGGGGGATTGAACGCGGTGCTGGCGTTGCGGCGATGGGAGGCGAATTGAAGCGGATTCCGCAGCGCGAGATTCTGGACGGCGACGGGGTAAGCCAGCAAGACGCAGAGGAATCGCTTGGCGATTTGCGGTGGGTGAACCGATGGTTTGGCGGGGTGCGCACGACGGCGTATCTGCTGCGGCGGGCAATGCGTGGCTCCGGATTGGAGTCGGCTTCGGTGCTGGAAGTTGCGGCGGGCGATGGCTACTCGATTACACAGGCGACCGCGAGACTGAAAGAAGAGATGCTGGAGGTAGAAACGCTCTGCCTGGATCGGCGCGAACTGCGCGGGCATGCCCACTGCTGCGAGCGCCGAATGGTGGGTGACGCGCTGGCACTTCCCTTCCCACCGGCGAGCTTTGATTTCGTGAGTTGCGGGCTGTTTGTGCACCACCTGGCGCCGGCGCAGGTGATTAAGTTTGTCAACGGCGCGCTGGCGGTGGCTCGTCATGCGGTGCTCATCAACGATCTGCGCCGCAGCCGCCTGCACCTGGCGACGGTGTACGCGGGAAGGCCACTGTTCCGCAACCGCATTGCATTCGTGGACGGATTGGCCTCGGTGCGGCAGGCTTACACGCCGGATGAGCTGCGCGAGTTGATGGCGCAGACACAAGCCCGGTCGGTTGAAGTTCGGAGGAAGTGTCTGTTTCGCATGGGGGCGATTGCGTGGAAGTGAACGGAACGGCGCGGGTCGCTAGGTTGGCAGTTCAGACGCCGATAGAAGGCCCAGAGCTGCCATTACATTGGCCCCGTTGGTGCGGGTCAACACGCCGGGGCGCATGCAGTAGTCGAAGCGCATTTCACCGTCGGCGTAGTGCTCCTCGAAATGCACGTTGCTCACCAGACCGTCGTGCCGGTCAGCGATCGCCGTAAGTGCCAGGTCGTGGGTGGTGATCAGACCGATGGCACCGCAGGCTATGAGTTCATTGATTACGGCGGTAGCGCCAAAGAGCCGGTCTTTCGAGTTGGTGCCGCTGAGCATTTCGTCGAGCAGGAACAGGGTGCGGCCCGCTCGCGCGGCGTCGATGGTCTGCTTGAGCCGCTCCACCTCGGCTTGGAAACGCGACTTGTTGTCTTCGAGCGAGTCAGTCACGGAAATCGAACACGCAATCCGCATCGGAGAAAGTTCCATATGCTGGGCGCAGACGGGCGCTCCGGCCAGTGCCAGCACCGCGTTGGCTCCGACGGAACGCAAAAGGGTGCTTTTGCCAGACATGTTGGAACCGCTCACGATGACAAGCCGGTTCGAGTGGCCGTCGATGCGGAGGTCGCAGGCGACGCGGGTCCTGGGATCGAGCAGGGGATGTCCGAGGGATTCGGCATGGAAGCACGATTCCGCTTGCGCCCGCAGGATCGGAAAAACATAGCCGGGATTCTCGTAAGAATAGCGTGCAAGGCAAAGCAATGCCTCGAACTGGCCTAGCGCCTCCAGCCAGCGCAGCAACTCCGCCTGATTTCTGCAACGCCAATTTTCAATCCGCATGGCGAGATTTGTCCCGGTCAGCCAGGGCGACAGGAAGATGGCGAATTCGGTTCGGCTCAAGTTGACGAGCCAAGCCAGCCGGGCCAGCGTGCGCACCTGGCGCGAAGGGTGAATTGCGGGGCGCGTGAGCGGCGACTGCAGCGACTGGAGAAGCTGGCAGTGGAAGTGGGATGATTCCATTTGCTGCAAGAGCGGAGAGAGCAGGGATAACTCATAGGACGGCCACGCAAGGTCATCGGCGACCTCCCGGGCACGACGGAAAAAGACGCCGACCAGGATCGCCTCGAGGACCAACACAAGAAGAACCGGCGCGAAGTAATAGGCACCGAAGACGCCGCGTGCCGCCAGTACCAGAACAAGAATCAGGCAAAGCGGAAGGAGAACGGCAAGGCTGCGGAATGGAATCGGAAACGCAACGGGAGGGGTCTTGGCCCACTCCTCCAGGGAGTGTGGCTCAACCAGCTTCAAAGCACCGCTTCCGAGGGATGCCCAGTTCTCGCGCAACTGAACCTGATCGCGAAGTTCCATGACGGCAGCCTGACGCGCGACGATATCGTCACTTGCCGCAGGGCGGAGCAGCCAGTTGGCAAGGGTTGCGCGACCGACGCCGGTGCGTGCCGTGCACAAGAACTCGAAGAGGGACGCCTTGCCGAACAGGTTGAGGTCGGACGCATAGGGGTGTCCCGCGGCTTGTTCCTTGAACTCCCCGGCGCCGTCGATTCCGCGACCTCGCCACTCGCCATGGAGGCGCGCAAGGCCGCTTTCGTAGAAGCCAATCAACTGGCAGAGGCGACCGTGATCGCGAGAGTTCCGCATGAGCAGGCCGAAGGCCGCCAGCAGGGCGAGCGCGGGCCAGAGAACCAGGTTCCAGTGAAACGAAGAAGCGAACGCCACCCAGACAGACGCACCGGCCGCAATTGCAAAACATGCCCACAAGGCCACGTGGCGGCGATTGATCCTGCCAAGCTGCTCGTTGCAGGTCCGCAGACGCCGCGCATACTCCCGGCCTGCGGGGCTGGACTCGTCCTCACTGACGGATTGGTTGGTATCGGTTTCCGCGAGGCGCAACCGTAGCTGTGCCCACAGTAGCCGAATTGCGGCTATGGCGTTCAAGTCGGTATGTTACCCCCTACCGCAGCGGTCAAGAACTGATACTACTACTTCGGATGAGCGGCGCCCGTGCCCTCTGCGGACGAGGATGCAGGTGCGCCGACGTGGCTGCGCGCCTGCTCGGCTTCGGCGGTGCGCCCCTGTGCGGCGTAGCAGTCGGCGAGCAGGTTCCAGCGCTGCGGTTCCGGAGCAAGACGGGTCGCCTCCTCGGCATAGCCGGTGGCTCGGCTGGGATCGTGCAGCGCCAACCAGGCGTGGCCGCGACCTTCGGATATCTTGGCGCGGAAGAACGGGTAGCTGGGCAGCGGAGCCATCTTTTGCCCGTCGTGCTCGGCGCGATCAAAGGCCGCGAGCGCATCGCCCGGTTGGTTCATCGCGAGGTTCACATTGCCGAGCAAGCGATAGCGCTCCGCGGGCATGACGGCGAGATCGGCCGAGTGCTGTACCGCCAGGGCCGCCTCGGGATAGTTCTTCTGCGCGATGAACAGCCGCGCCAGCAGGTACCAACCGTTGTCGGTTGGGCGCATGCGGAGCGCACGACGGAACTGCACTTCGGCCTCGGCGAATTTCCCGTTGGCCTCGAGGAGTTGTCCGGCGAGCTGCGGCAGGTTGGGGTCGTCGTGGAACAAATCCGCGGCGTGGGCGATGGCATCGTTGGCATCGTTGTCGCGTCCCAGGACGTAGTAGATCGAGGCGGCATTGGCGTAGAAGTTGTAGAGTTCGGCGCGCCCGCGCGCGGTCGAAGGATCGGCGGGCGGCGGCACGAAGGCATGATGGGCACAGTCGATTGCCAGGCGCGCGATCCACGGCTGGTTCTGAGGGATGTTGCGGACGAGCACGATGGAAACCTCGTCGAGATACACAGGCCTCCACTCGGTACTTTCACAGTAGTCCTTGAGTGGAACCGCTTCGAGGCCGCCGAATCGCGCGAGCGAGAGAGTGATGGTGTTGATGGCGCGGCGGTCGGCTTCCTGCCGCCACAGCGCGGAGTCGGGCGGCGAGCGCACCAGGTCCGGCTGGAGGGCCAGAACCTCGGCGGGGAATGGAATGGCGCGGCCATCGGCGAAGTCGCGATATTTGGGGCCGAGACGGACGGTGAGGTATCCGCCGCTGTTGTAATCGTTGAAGAGCTGGGCGGGCAGCGCGTTGCGCTCAATGAATTCGGCGGCGCGCTGCGGATACCACCACGAGAGTCCGGCGCCAAACAGCGTGATCTCGCCATCGGCCAGGTAGGAGCGATCACTGACGGTGTCCGCGACGCGCAGCAGAGCCAGCGAGGCCACCAGGACGGCTGCTACGAGGGCCAGCGCGCGCCGCTGCCGCTCATTCCACGGGAGAAGCGGGCGCTCGAAGACCTCGCCCGACAGGACGACGACCACGATGGCGAACAACGCCTGGAAGCGCAGATGCTGCACCGAGAGGCAGGCCGCACCGAACAGCAGCAGCGCGCTGGCAAACTGGCTGCGATAGAGTGCAACCAGCGCGGCAAAGCAGGCAAAGATCAACAGACACCAGAAACTGCTGTTGGGGTCGCGAAACTGAAATGCGCTGACGAAGGCGGCGGTGCTCAGGTGGACGCCTGACCATTCGCCGACTTGCACGCTCTGCAACCGCGTCACCCGCTGCTGTGCAACCAGTCCCCGGAACACCCGGAGTCCCCAGGGATTGACGAGGGTGGCAAGAATGGTGAGCGCCAGCCACGGCGCAGCGCTCCTGAGCCGCGCAACGGCCGCGGCGCGGTGCGAGAACTCCAGCAGTTCCAGCGCGACGTAGACGCCCAGCACTGCGATTCCGGCGGCGAATCCCGGATGAGCGTTGACCCACACGATCATGACCAGCGGAAGGAGCCACAGGCAGCTCTTCTGCTCTCGCCGGTGTCTGCGCAACAGGGCCAGGAATACGGCGAAAAAGAGGGTGGTGAAGAGTTCCGCGCGGGGCGCGGTGCGCAGCACGATGGAAGGCACGGCGAAGACGGCCAGCGCGGCGGTGAGTATGCGCGGGCGTCCGACGGCCAGCGCGACCACGGCAACACAGGCAAGCGCGTTGACCCAGGAGAGCGCCGCAAAACCGCCGGCGGCGTACGCCAGATAAAGGAGCGCACCACCAAAGGAAGGATAGATCCAGGGAACGCCGTAGGCGGTGTAGGAGAGGAATTCGCTGCGCGGGACCTGGTGCTGGCTCACCAGTTGCCGGCCCATGGCCAGAATCCAGCCAACATCGAAGTCGGCGACGGTGCGCAGACCGGTGGCAAAGGCGTAGGCCAATGCAAGCGCGAACAGCGCCCAGGCCAGAATGCGCCAGCTTCGCTCGGTAAAAAGGTCCATTTGGAAATCCTATGCGGACATCATAGCCGAGCCCACGGGGAAGCACCACGGCGGTGCGCAGCTTCTCCAGTTACGTCCCTGAGTGGGAAAGGAACCGGAGGTCATTCATCCCGGTCCTTCCAGATACCTCCGGCGATGGCGACGGTGAGCAGTTGCACGAATACGATCAGCGCGACGCAGGCCTTCCACTGGCCGTAGCGCCACAACATTCCCGGCAGGACTCCGGCTACGCTGCCGCCGATGTAATAGAACATCACGTAGAGTCCGGCGGCGGAAGCGCGGCCGCCGGATTGCGCCTCGCGCTGGATGTAGGTGGTGGACGCCGACTGGCAGATGAATACTCCCGAGGAACAGATCACCAGTCCGAGCAGGATGACCGGCAGACGAGGGACCAGGGTAAGCAGAACTCCGAGGATGCCAGCCACCACCGATGCGATAAGGGCAGCGCGCGAGCCGACGCGCGAGATCCAGATGCCGCCGAAGGGTGTGACTAGCAGACCGACAAGGTAAACCATGAAAAGCGCGCTCAACTGGGCGGGAGAAAGACCGAAGGGCGGAGCTGCGAGATAGAAGGTGACGTAGGTGAAGGTTGCAACCAGGGTGAACAGCACGTTGAATCCGACGGCAAAGGTCGCGAGCAGTTGCGGGTTGTGCAGGTGACGGCGGAAGCCACCCTGATCGCCGGCGGCGTCGGGCAGCGGCGAGTCGTGCGGCAGCCAGCGCCAGAGGAGAAATCCGAAAACGATGTCGCAGGCTCCAATGGCAACGAACCCGTTGCGCCAACTGGGTTCGACGAAGGGAATGAGATGGTGCGTGGCCGCGACCCCGGTGAAAATACGCCCGAGAAAACCACCGAGCACCGTCCCGCTAACGTAGATCGACATGACCTGGGGCACGCGATGGCGCGGCCATTCCTCGGCGATGTAGGCGATGGTGACGCCGAAGATTCCCGGCATGACAATGCCCTGGAGAAAACGCCAGAAGACCAGGTGCGAAAGTCCGTGTGCGGTGGCCGCCAGGATGGTGGGAATCGAGAGCAGGAAGATGGCCAGCACGATGACCTTGCGGCGGCCGATACGCTCGGCCAAGGCTCCGCAGAAAGGCGCGCTGAGCGCGACGCCGAGCGTTGCGGCGCTGACCGTGCGTCCGACCTCGGACTTGGAGGCGTGGAAGATCTGCTCGAAGAGCGGCAACAGTGGCTGGGTGGCGTAGAGATTGAGAAACGCGGCAATGCCGGCCAGCGTAACGGCGATGACGGCTCGCGTGTCGCCGCCGTTGTTGGCGGCTACGAACGATGGTTGCTCACTGGTAGCAGATTGGCCCGCAGCCAGCACTGCGTCGGCGGTCTCATCGCTGGAAAACTGACCCGGTTCCCTGAAGCCTGACATGACACCTCAAGTTTAAGGGTATCATCGCAGTCCGAAGTTGGCGGCGAAGCGCTCCGGGCCCGCCAGGAGGCTGGCTCAGAGAAAGCGCAGGCCAATGTGCTGGGAGCGGACGTAACAGACTTCCACGCTCATGTCCGTCAGATTGCCGGTGGCAGGTTCAACGACGGTTACGACGAGTTGCATGCCTTTCACCAAGGCCAGCCGGGCAAACGGCGAAGCCGGACTCAGCAGCAATCCGCCCCCGCTGATTTCCTCGACTCGTCCCAGTTCGTTGCCGGTCTGATCCAGGGCGAATGCTGTCGCAGGAAGGCCAACGCGCGCGAACGCACGGCGATCGAGCGGCGGCCTTTCATGGAGCCGCCGCTCAGCTAAGACGGGAGCTTTCTTGCGCTTCATTCCTCTACTTTCCATCGAGGCAAAGTTTGGCGATGGTCATCAACTGCATGTTGGAAGTTCCCTCGTAAATGCTGCCAATCTTGGAATCGCGGAAAAACTTCTCCGCGGGGTAATCCTTGGTGAAGCCGCAACCGCCGAAGATCTCGACTGCCTGGGAGGCTACGCGTTCGGCCACCTGGGAGGAATAGAGCTTGGTCATGGCCGCTTCCTTCAAGAAAGGTACTCCGGCATCCTTCATGCGCGCAACGTTGTAAACCATGAGGCGGAGCGAGGTAATGTCGGTGGCCATCTGGGCAAGTTGAAAGGCAACGGCCTGGAAGTGGGTGAGCGGGTGGCCGAACTGTTTTCGCTCCTGCGCATACTTGGCGGCAGCTTCCCAGGCGCCCTGGGCCAGTCCGAGCATCTGCGCGCCGATCCCGATGCGGCCTTCGTTGAGGGTCTCGATGGCGATCTTGTAGCCTTTGCCGACCTCGCCCAGCAGATTTTCCTTGGGCACCTTGCAATCGTCGAAGATGAGTTCGGTGGTACTGGAGGCGCGGATGCCGAGCTTGTCTTCCTTCTTGCCGACGGTGAAGCCGGGGAAATCCTTCTCGACGATGAAGGCGGTGATTCCCTTGTAACCGAGGGCGGGGTCAACGGTGGCGATCACGATGAAGAGATTGGCTTCCTTGCCGTTGGTGATCCACAATTTTTGTCCGTTGAGCAGCCAGTGGTCGCCCTTATCCTGGGCGCGCGTCTGCAAGGCAAAGGCATCGGAACCGCTGCCGGCCTCGCTGAGTGCATAGGCACCGACCCACTCGGCGGCCATCTTGGGCAGGTACTTCTGCTTCTGTGCCTCGGTGGTCCAACGAATCAGCGCGTTATTGACCAGGGTGTTCTGCACGTCGACGAGCACTCCGACGGAGGGATCGACGCGGGAGAGCTCTTCGACGGCGAGGATCGCCTCGAAGAACGTGCCGCCGCCACCGCCGTATTGCTCGGGGATCTCAACGCCCATGAGGCCGAGCTGATGGAACTGCTCGATCAGCGAGTGATCCATCTTGCCGCGCTCGTCCATTTCTTTTACCAAGGGCCGGATAGACTCTTCGGCAAACTTGCGGATGGTATCGCGAAAGAGTTGCTCATCCTCGGTCAAGACGAGCAGGGGTTGAGGAGTCAGTTCACGCGCACTGGTATTTGTCATGGGAGATCACGGCCTCGCTCTGTAAAGTGGCAGACCGGCGATTGTATCAGTTTCAGGGAAGGAAGCAATGGTTCGGTTGGCAGGGGCCATGCGCGCTAACGGCGATAGACCAGCTTCAAGTTCTCCATCTCCAGCAACTTTCTGTACTGGGCGCGGGCATGTACGGCCCACGGGCCGTGGCCATCCAGCTTGAGGTAGGCCCGCCAGTGCCGGAGCGCAAGGCGCGGCTGCCGGGAGCGCTCGTAGGCAAGCGCCAGGTTGTAATGCGCGTCCGCATAGGTGGGGGCAAGCTGCAGCGCGGTCTTGTAGGCGGCGATTGCCTCCAGGAGACGCTGGGTCTCATCGAGCACGTTGCCCAGGTCAAAATAAGCCAGGGCGTAGCGCGGTTCGCATTCGACCGCTTTGCGATAGTGCTCCTCGGCCAGTTCGTAGTCCGACTGGTTGTAGTAGAGCGTGCCGAGATTGATGTGGGCGGGGGCGTAAACGGGATCGAGCTTGAGAACCTTCTTGTAACTGGCAATGGCCTCGTCCATGGTGGTTGGGTCCTCTTCGAGAGAGACACCACGGGCAAACAGATCGGCGGCGGTCTCGCCGGCCGATACCGGACGGAAGCGCGCCGTGGTCTCGACCACCTGGGCGGAATCGCGGAAGTCCATAACAAATTGCCCGTCGATGGGGTCCAGCGCCTTGCCTTCCGTGCGGAAGGCGACACGGGATCCAACGGAGAATGAGCCAGCCTCCAGAAGAGGATTCTCCATACCTGCGACACGTGCCTGCATTGCCTGGAGCGAGGCGAGGATGGTGGCGCTCTTGACGCGTTTGGCGCGCAGGTCGCGGACTTTTTTGGCTTGGATCAGGTCAAAAAAAGAAAAGGAGTCACTCATCGTAACCAGGCCGGCTCGCTGCCACCCGCTTAGTTGCCGCGCCGTAATTCGCAGAATCCTGAGTATGTCCGAACGTTCGAAATCGTTCACGGTTGTCCAGATCGCCGTTCCCGGCAATTATCGCCATGCTCGGCATTCAATTGCAAGGGGAATCTCCAAGTTCACCGGAGCAATGATTCCGAACGGAGGGATTGGGTGGACGGAATTGCAGATCCGGCGATGCCAGGTGACGCCTTGCATGCGCGGAATGGGCGAAACATCGATGCAGCTCTTTACGAAGGCGCGAAGCTCCCTTTACTATAGGAAAGGTCTTGCCGACGTAGCTCAGCTGGTAGAGCAGTCGATTCGTAATCGACAGGTCACCGGTTCAATTCCGGTCGTCGGCTCCAGAGATTTCAGATGGGCGCTCCTGGTGAGCGCCCGTTTCCATGCGCGCAAGAATCTGCGCCGCATTCCGCGGCTGATCTGGTTGCGAGAAGATTGGGAGAGAACAGTTGCGCGAGCCGCGAAAGAACGAGAAGAAGAACTAATGAGGAACGGGTGATGAAAACGAAAAGGCCGCCCGGCAACTGGGCGACCTTTTCTTCAAGGGAGAATAGTTCCAACGGAGGCTAGACCGTCAAAACTTTCTGAAGAAATACTATGAGCGTATAAAACAGGGTGTCAAGCGAATTCTCGGAATTAAATGTCTTTATAATCAATCACTTAACTTTTTGGCCCAAGATTGCCCTAGTGACAAAAAATGTCACTTCGCGTCCGTTCGCGGCCTAACCCATTGCTTGCAACCAGCTTACAGGTACATTCCCTAGCGAAGATCGAGGCGGATCATCTCTCCCCTGTCGGGGGTTTCTCCGTCTTTTCTTGCCCGGAATTGGGGCAGGTAGAACCTTCCGAAGCCGAAAACGGCTCCGGCGCCGACCGACATGAGGAACAAAACAGCCGCCAGGGAGAGCGCGGCGATGACCACGTTGCCGATGTTGTCACGCTTGCTGAGGCCGGTATTTTCATTCCAGGTTACGTTGGCGTCGTAGTTGACGCTGGCGAGAACTCTCGCGGCATCGCCGGGAGAGATGCCGCCGCGAACCAGCGCAATGATGGGGCCGCTGCGTTTGGCGGCGCTGGTACCGCCGCTCGCGAGCGGCGGCAATTGCTCATAAGCGGGAAGCTTGTCGATGGCGATGTGGGGCGTGGGATAGGCCACGAGGAGAATCTCCGCGGAGCCGGGAGCTTCTCCATCGATGCGCGCCCAGAGAAGTTCGGGACTCTTGCCGAAGTCGATGAGTTCGGGGCTGAGATTGACGTTGAGCGCGGCGTAGGCGGCAGGTCCAAAGAGGTAATGCGTGGTCTCGGCCACCAGCCGCTTGCGCGGCAGGTACGTGGGAAGCGTGGGCAGGATCGCTGCCGGGCCCTTGGGTTGCGGCAGATGGGCAGCGAGTTCTCGGAGTTGAGTTCCGCTCATGCCGGTCACGTGATCAAACTGCACGTCAACGAGGATATTGCCGGTGAAGAACATCACGCGATCATTGAGCGAGGCGGCCAGCGTCCCGATGTCTTCGGCGCGCATGAGGGGCTGGCGATAGAAGGTGAAGGCGGCATAAGAGCCGGCGGCATCTTCAAACTGCGCAGCTTTGACGGTGAGGGTACGGTCATCGCGTTGGTAGGTGACCACTTCAAATCCGGTGAAGCGATCCTCCTGGAGCACGCTGGAGGAGGCGCTGTCGAGCTTGCGCGGATCGGTGCCGAGTTGGGGCTTGCCGCTCTGCTCCCAGCCGGCAAAGGCCTCCGGAAGAAACGCGGAGAATGCCCTGGTCTGAGAAAACAGCGCGGGCGTGGCGAACAGCAAAGCCAGGAGCGCGACGCACAAACTTCGATACGGAGGTTTCATGGGCTTGGAACTGGTCCTCTTTCTATTAGACCACGGCGGGGCGCAGAAGTTACCGGGCGCCGGCAGTTGACCCGGCGATTGCGTGGAGGCGGGCGGGCGGCATGATATCCTAAAGGAAATCGAGTGCGTCCCGCCTTCCGGCAGTTCCAGCACTACTCAAGAAAATTATGATTTCAGTTTCCAATGTATCGATGCGCTACGGCGCCAAAATTTTGTTCGACGAAGTGTCCACGACGTTCACGCCGGGCAGGCGCTACGGTCTGACGGGCCCGAATGGGGCCGGCAAAACCACCTTCATGATGCTTCTAACCGGCGAGTTGGAGGCGCAGAAGGGGACGATTGTGCGGCCGCGCAAGTTCGGTGTGCTGAGCCAGGACCAGTTTGCCTTTGACGCCTATCGCGTACTCGATACGGTGATCATGGGAAACCGGCGCCTGTGGGCGGCGATGGAAGAGCGCGAGTTGATCTATGCCAAGGCGGAGCTGAGCGACGAAGACGGTATGCGGCTGGGCGAACTCGAAGGCATTGTCGGCGAAGAGGACGGTTACTCCGCCGAGACCGATGCCGCGCTGCTACTGCAGGGACTCGACCTGCCGGACGATCTCCACGAGCGCAAGATGGGCGAGTTGCAGGGCGGCCAGAAGGTTCGCGTACTGCTGTCACAGGCCTTGTTCGGCCATCCCCAGGCGCTGCTGCTGGATGAGCCGACCAACCACCTTGACCTCGACTCGATCCACTGGCTGCAGGGCTTCCTGAATCGTTTCGACGGAACCCTGATCGTGATCTCGCACGACCGGCACTTTCTAAACAGCATATGCACCCACATCGCCGACATCGATTACGAGACGATCATCACCTACACCGGCAGCTATGACGAGATGGTGCTGGCGAAGACCCAGGTGCGCTCGCAGATCGAGTCGCAGAACTCGCAGCGCGAGAAAAAGATTGCGCAGCTCAACGATTTTATTGCCCGCTTTTCGGCCGGTACGCGTTCCAGCCAGGTGCAGTCGCGGCGCAAGGAGGTAGAACGGCTGCAGGTGACCGACCTTGCAAGGTCAAACATCCAGCGTCCGTACCTGAAGTTCGAGCCGAAGCGGCCCTCCGGAAAACACATTCTGGAGTTGGAAGGCGTGACCAAGTCCTACGAGGATGTGGAGGTGCTGCGCGGCTTCACTGCGAGCGTGACGCGCGGTGAGAGGATCGCACTGATGGGACGCAACGGCGCGGGAAAAACCACGCTGATCCATGCCCTGCTGGCCAACTCGCCCACCACGCCGATGAGCGAACTGCGCCAGAGCAGCGGCTACGATGGCGAGTTCCTGAGCTCGGGCAAAGTCCTCTGGGGGCACGAAGCCTCGGTGGGATTCTTTGCGCAGGACCCTCGGGCACTGGTGGCGACGGGAATGTCGGTGTTCGAGTGGCTGCATCAGTGGGCTCCGGGCGCAGTCGACGAAGAGATCCGCGGACTGCTGGGGCAGATGATGTTTGCCCGCGACGAGGCCAACAAACGCACCGACGTGCTCTCCGGCGGAGAGACGGCACGGCTGCTCTTCTGCAAGCTGATGCTGCAGAAGCCCAACGTGCTGGTGCTGGATGAGCCGACCAACCATCTGGACCTGGAATCGATCAACGCATTGAACATCGCGCTGCAGCGATTTCCCGGCACGGTGCTGCTGGCCACGCACGATCACGATCTGATCGACGAGGTCGCAACCCGGATCTGGCATTTCGAGACGGATCACAGGATCACGGACTTCAAAGGCACGTACGAGGAGTATCAGGGGGCGCTGGTTTAGGCTTGGCTGCGGATTCAAAATAGAAATCGCCCTTCCGTGGGTTCATGGGAGGGCAATTCTATTGGAAAACGCTTCTACGGAAGCACGCCTATTGCTGGCCTTCGCCGGCGCCGACCCGGCTGCTGGCCCGCATCTCATCTTTCTTCTCGACGGTGTCCCACATTTGCCGCAGTTAGCAGATGTGGGACGGATGATGGCATCTTGCGTTCAGGCCCGGATTTCGTCGATAAGCTTTACGGGCACAATCCGCGCGACACGTTCCATGACTTTCTTGTTTTGTTCGGCCGTTTTCAGGTCGTAGGCTGCCTGTAATCGCATCCATACTTCCGGTGAGCCGCCAAATAAGCGGGATACCTTCAGGCACATGATGGCAGACAGGGGCTTGCGCCCCGCCAGAATGTCGTGAAGCATCTGGCGGGAGACGCCCAGAGCTTTCGCCGCTGCCGTCACGGAGAGGCCGACGGAGGGCAGGATGTCTTCCTTGATAATCTCGCCCGGATGGACGGGTGGCAGTCCGTTCCTTCTCTCGACAACTTCCTTCTTAATGGTAGTCTTCAAAATCGACCTCCAAAGCGTGTTCGCCTGACCAGCCGAAAGTGATGCGATAATTCCCGGTCACGCGCACCGACCAGCGTTGCGGGCTGCCTTGCAGGCCGTGGAAGCGAAAGCCCGCGATGTTCATGTCCTCGGGCTGTGCCGCAACCTCCAGCAATTGCAGGATACGCACGCACTTCCCGATATAACCGGAGCCGATACGGCGCGTCTTGCCGGTGAGATGAATCTCTTCAAGTCCTTTATGCCGGAAGCCGCCGATCATTTTTTCACTGTAAACCTGTTAGTTTACAGTGTCAACTCAGATGATATTTGCTCTGCTGTGGGCGGGTGCTCATTCAGGGCCGCCAACGGCTTGCGTCGGGCGGATGGGTTGCGAGGTTTCCTGCCTATTGCTGTCCTTCGCCGGCGCCGACCCGGCTTGCAACCTTCACTCCGCTGAGTCCGTTGATGTAGCGGGCAATTCCCTTGTAGAGAGACTCGGCGATCTTCTGGCGGTAGTCCGGGGTTTGCAGCTTGCGCTCGTCGCCGGGGTTGGATACGAAGGAAATCTCGGCGAGGATGGACGGCATGTTGGCGCCGATGAGGACGATGAATGGAGCCTTCTTGACGCCGCGGTCGCGCATGGCGCGTTCCTTGCCTGCAAGTCCCTGGTAGAGCGAGTGCTGCACGTCGGCGGCAAACTCTCGCGACTCCTCCACCTTCTCCTTCAGGGCAATCTTCTTCACCAGGTCGCCGAGTTCGTGTACGGATTTTTCGCTGACCGCGTTTTCGCGGGCGGCAACTTCCAGGGCGTCGGGCGAGGGATTGAAATTGAGATAGTAGGTCTCAACACCGCGCGCCGAGGAGTCCTGGCTGGAGTTGGCGTGGATGGAGATAAACAAATCGGCCTGCTGCTGGTTGGCGATTGCGGTGCGGGTTTCCAAGGGGACGAAGGTGTCGTCGTCGCGGGTGTAGACGACCTCGGCTCCCATCTTGTTTTGCAGCAGGCGGCCGAGACGCAGCGAGACGTCAAGCACGAGGTCTTTTTCCAGCAGGCCGTTGGGGCCGATGGTTCCGGTGTCATGGCCGCCATGTCCGGCATCGATGACGATGCGGCCGACCTTGAGGCCGAGCGCGCGGATCAGCGAGCGCTGGCCATCGGCGGTGGGCTGAGCCTGGCGAATCTCCGGGTAGTGCTGGTTCTTCTTGCTGGTGGCCAGCGTGGTTTTCTCGGAGCCGCGCGGCGCGACCACCTGCACGGTCGGCGCTGAGGTAGGTTTGTCGGTGGCCTTGAGCTCCGTGCCATTGAGATTGGCGACCTCGGACTTGGTGGACTCGACCGGCGGAGCGGGAGCGGCCGAGGATTTTGCCGGTGCGGTGCGCGGAGACTCGGCATCTGCCGCATGCTTCGAAGGCTTCGCAGGCGAAGCGTTGGCTTTGGCCGCCGGGGCCGGAGAAGGCTGCGAAACGAAGCTGCCATCGGCCATTCTAGGCCCATAGCCGGCAACCGATTTGCCGGCCGAGCCGACTGGCTCCGCGGGCGGAGCGGCAGGCGCGGCATCGGGCGCGGCGGCAGTTGGCGGTGCGAGCGTGGCAGGTGGGGAGGGTGCGGGCTTTTCCGGCTTGGTCTCCGGCGGTCCCTCCGCCGCAGGAGATCGCTTCTCTTCTTCCTGCTGGGCGCGGGCAACCATGGTCTGCGGAACATTGGGCTTGCGCCCGTGGATATCGACGATGAGGCGGTAGGGATTAGGCAGCAGGAAGGCCGAGTAATCGGAGACGTCATCGACCTCGAGCACGACGCGCACCATGCCCTTCTGGAATTGCGCTACGCGCACGCGCCGCAGAAAGCCGTCGGAGACCTCGAAGGTCTTGCCGACCAGGGTGGAAGCCAGCTTGGTATCCTGCAGATCAAAGAAAATCCGATCGGGATTGGGAATGCGTCCGGCCTCGTACTTTACTTCCTGTTCCAGATCGATGGCGACGCGGGTGTAGTCCGGGGTGGACCAGTGGCGGATTCCGGTGACCAGGGGGAGAGCGCTTCGCGATCCTTCGGCGGAAGGTTCCGGAGGCTTGGAGTCCTGAGCTTTGGCGGACTGCACGCGGGAATCCTGCGGCCTCGGCTCGGCGGCGCGGGAATCGCGCGGCTTCTGCCTGGTGTGCGCCTGCTGGTCCATTTCCGCAATGGCCTCGCGCGCGTCGGCGGCGAGTTGCAGATGCGGATAGCGGTGAATCACTTCCTGGAAAGCTTCGCGCGCCTTGTCGTTTTCCACCAGATCGTCTTTGTAAATCTGGCCGATGGTGAACAGGGCGTCGAAGCGATACTTGCTGCCGGGATATTCGCGGCGGAGAAATTCATATTGCGCGATGGCGGATCGCAGTACCTTCTCATCGTTGAAGGCGCGCCCGCTCTCGGCGAGCAACTCAGCCACGGCCACGACGCTGGCATCGGCCTTGCTGCTGGTGGGCGCCTCATAGTAAACGCGGCGGTAGGCATCCATGACACGCTGGTATTCGCGCCGGGAACGTTCCTTCTGGGGCAGGCCGTTGAGTTCCTCGCGCATGCGCCCGGCGTTTTCAAATTGCGTGCGCGCCTGCTGCTTCTTGACCTGGGTGTGGACGGCGGAGGCGGCCGGAACAAGTAGGCAAAACGTGCAAAACGCCAGAACCCAGCGTTTCCATGCGCGTCCCGAGAGTTGTTCCGTCATCGGCTGCACCTTTCCTAAAGCCCGAGAGCTGCCCGAAAGTTAGTCCGTATTGCTGATTACCAGTATGCCGCGTTCATCGCGGTGAACGTGAATGGGGACGGACAGGCTGCCGAAGCGCGACTCCGAACCGCTTCCCATGATGTCGGTGATGCGTTGCACGTAGTTGCGGGTTTCCGCGTACGGCGGAATTCCGCGGTTGCGCTCGACGGCGCCCTGCCCCGCGTTGTAGGCGGCCAGCGAGAGGGAAACATTTCCGCCGAAATTATCCAGCAGCCCCTTGAGATGGCGAACCCCGGCATCGACGTTCTGCGCGGCGTCAAAGGGATTTTGTACGTCATACATTCTGGCGGTGGCGGGCATCAGTTGCATCAATCCCATGGCTCCCTTGTTGGAGCGGGCGCGGGGATTGAAGTTGGACTCAACCTTGACCAGGGCGCGCACCAGGTTGGGATCCACGTGATGGCGGGCGGCGGCAGCATCGATGTAGCGGTCGATCTCAGCGGCTTGTGCCGAAGTATTTCCGGCGGTCCGGGAGTTGCTTGGACCGTGGCCGGCAAGGGCACCTTTGTTGCGGGCCAGGTTGGAATCCAACAACGGGTGCGACTGAATGTAGCTGGAGACCTCACCGGCAACGACGCGCGCCGAACGCAGAGCTCTCGGGTTCGCGGGGCGAACCTCTTTCCAGCGCTGCTCGACGTTGCTCCAATACACCAGTTGGGTCGGGCGCCTTGCGGCATGGGAGGCGGAAACGGACGAAGGCGCGCCATCATCGCGGAAATCGTCGTTGGTCCAGACGACGCGTCCATTTTCCGGGGCCGGCCGAAGCTGCTGTGCGCCGAGCAAAGCGACAAACGCAAGCACAACCAAGACTACCGCCAGGGAACGGACGTGGTTTCGCGCCAGGCTTCGGAATCTCCAGACTTCGATTTTCATAGACCTTAAGGGGCCAATGCCCGGCGCGGATACCATTACACTTATCTCTGTATAACTCCATTATAAGGCCGATGAAAGCCCTAAATCAAAGATTGCTAGGCGGGGAATCCAGTCAGTGAACGGGTAAAACCGGCATAAAGAGGGAAGAAAGCCGGAAAAGCAAGAACGCGCGGTTACGGCGGGTCATGACTGAACGATTGAAACCGGCGAGGGAGCGGGATGGGAATGCAGGGGAACAATATCCAAGCGACCCATGAGGAGGGCCGGACGCATGGCGCGTCCGGCCCTCGGAAATAGAACTTGAGCTAAGCGAGCAAGGCTTCCACCGTGGCGTAGCTTTCGCGCAGCGCCTGGTCGAGCGCATCGGGATTCTTGCCGCCAGCTTCGGCCAAATCCGGACGGCCGCCGCCGGAGCCGCCGACCTTCTGCGCGACCAGGCCTACGATTTTTCCGGCCTGGAGCTTGGCCGTGAGATCCTTGGTGACGCCCACGACGACGGCGACTTTGCCTTCGGTGACCGAGCCGACGATGACCACACCGGAGCCGATCTTGTTGCGGAAGTTATCGACCAGCGTGCGAAGCTGCGAGCGGTCGAGGTTATCGGCGCGGTGGGCGAGCACCTTCACGCCCTTCACTTCCTTGACGTTCTCGCCGGCGCTGGCCACGGCCGAGGCAGCGGACTTCATGCGAACCTGATCGAGTTCTTTGCGGAGCTTCTTGAGTTCGTCCTCGCGGCGGTCGAGTTCCTGCCTGAGAGCTTCGGCGGGGCTCAGTTCACTGCGGCCGACGAGGGTGGAGACCAGTCCTTCGAGTTCGTGATCCTGGCGGAAGTGACGCAGCGATTGCTCGCCGGCGACGGCTTCGATACGGCGCACGCCGCTGGAGACGCTTCCCTCTTTCAGAATCTTGATGAGGCCGATCTCGCCGGTGGCGGAGACGTGGGTGCCTCCGCAGAGTTCGGTGGAGAAGTCGGCGATCTTGAGGACGCGGACCTTCTCGCCATACTTTTCGCCGAACAGCGCCATGGCGTGATACTCATTGACGGCGACGTCGATGGGCACGTCCTCGACGGTTTGGACGCGCTCGTTGCGCAGGACTTCGCGATTGGCGATGGCTTCGATTTCCTGCAGTTCTTCTTCGGCAACACTGGCGAAGTGCGAGAAGTCGAAGCGCAGGTAGTTGGGCGAGACCAGTGAGCCGGCCTGCTTGACGTGCGTCCCCAGCACCTGGCGGAGCGCGGCGTGGAGCAGGTGGGTCGCCGTGTGGTGGCGGCGGGTGGCACTGCGCAGTTCGGAGTTCACCACGGCGATGAGCTTTTCGCCGGCGGCGATGGGCTGGCGCGCGGTAACCTTGTGCGCGCGCACGCCCTGCACCGGCGAATACACGCCTTCGACCTCGGCAACGACCACGGTACGGTCGGCGGAGTAGAGCCAGCCCTTGTCGCCAACCTGGCCGCCGCTCTCGGAGTAGAAGGGAGTGTGGTCAAGGACTAGCTCGGCCTGCTGGCCGGGGAGCAGTTGCTGCACGCCCTGGCCGTTGATGACGATGGCGAGGACTTCGCAGTTCGATGATTGTTCCTGCCTGTAGCCTTCAAAGATGGTCTGCGGCAGCGCGGCAAAGACCGGGGACGCGGACTTCTGCGAGCCGCCCTTCCAAGAGGCGCGAGCGGTGGTGCGCTGCTCTTCCATGGCGGCGTTGAAACCAGCCTGATCGAAGTGGATGCCCTGATCGCGCGCGGCATCGGTCATGAAGTCGAGCGGGAGGCCGAAGGTGTCGTAGAGCTTAAAGGCCTCCCTCCCGGGAAGCGCGCCGTTCTCCGCGTGGTCGAGAAGGTCCTGGAGCTTGGCGAGGCCGACAGCCACGGTGGACGCAAAGCGGATCTCTTCGGCCTCGATGACCTTGGCGACGCGCGCGGCGGATTCGCCGAGTTCGGGGTAGGCCTCGATCATTTCCTTCGCGACGGCTTCGACCATTTTGTAGAGAAAGGGCTGGGTCTGGCCGAGCAGGCGTCCGTGGCGGATGGCGCGGCGGATGATCTTGCGCAGTACGTAGCCGCGGCCTTCATTGGCCGGGAGGATGCCGTCGCTGATGAGGAAGGTGGCGGCGCGGCTGTGGTCGGCGATGACGCGCAGTGAGGCGGCGCTGTTGGACTGGGCTTCACCAACCTTCTTCTTATCGGCGCCCGTCAGTTCGGCGGCGCGCTGGATGAGCGGAACGAAGAGGTCAGTGTCGTAGTTGCTGACCACGCCCTGCATGACGGCGGTGACGCGCTCAAGTCCGGCTCCGGTGTCGATCGAGGGCTTGGGGAGCGGATTCAGGACACCGTCGGAGCTGCGGTCGAACTGCATGAAGACGAGGTTCCAGATTTCCACGTAGCGGCCGCACTCGCAGGGAAACTTGCATTCTCCGGCGGCGCACTCGGGAAGCTTGCGGTCGCTGGAGGCGATACCCATGTCGTAGTGCATCTCCGAGCAAGGGCCGCAGGGGCCGGTGTCGCCCATCTGCCAGAAGTTTTCCTTCATGCCGAGTTCGAAGATGCGCCCGGGCTTGACTCCGGCTGCGATCCAGAAGTCGTAGGCCTCGCGGTCGCGCGGGACGCCGCCTTCGCCCTGGAAGATGGTGACGTAGAGCTTTTCGGCGGGCATGTGGAACCACTGGGGCGAGGTAATCAGCTCCCAGGCGTAGGCGATGGCGTCCTGCTTGAAGTAGTCGCCAAAGCTGAAGTTGCCGAGCATCTCGAAGAAGGTATGATGGCGATTGGTGAAGCCGACATTCTCAAGATCGTTGTGCTTGCCGCCGGCGCGGACACACTTCTGCGACGTAGTGGCGCGCGCGTAGTCGCGCTTTTCGGCGCCGAGAAAGACGTCCTTGAACTGGTTCATGCCAGCGTTGGTGAAAAGCAGGGTGGGGTCGTTGGCGGGGACCAGCGAAGAACTGTGCACCTCGCGGTGCCCCTTCTGGACGAAGAAGTCCAGGAACATGCGTCGAACGTCGTTTCCAGTCGGCATACGGATCACTTTCGGCGTATCCATGAGGGCCAAAAAGCCGCGCGAGCAAGACGGCGACAGGCGCCCCCGAGGAAGAGGAAAAGACGATTCTAACATCCTCCGAAGATGGTACCCGAGCGTTGCTGGAAATGGGACATCGGTTCCATTCGTGGTTGGGTTAGGTAAAAGACGGATTCCCGGCTCGTGAAAAAAGTGTGACAATCTGCCGATTCGCGACATAATGAATAATGGGTATCGAGGCGTGCGATGGATTTCGTAGCTAAGGCCGACAGTCAGATTTCCGTACTTCCCAAGCGACGGGAAGCTCGTCTGCCCGCCGCGATGGAGGTTCGGGTTCTGGGCATTGATGCCAACGGGAAACCTTTTCACCAGGTGGCGACCACGATCGACATCAGCCTCTCCGGCACCAAGATCACCGGATTGAAGGCCAAGCTGCACCCCGGCGATGTTGTGGGCCTGCAGAGCAGCGGGGAGAAGTGCCGATTCAAAGTGAGCTGGGTTAACACCAATCCGGACGAGACGTACCAGGTTGGATTGCATTGCCTGGAGAAGGGCACGAGTCCGTGGCGGGAGAGGATGGAGAAAGTTGCCTCGAACGACCGCCGCAGCGATGACCGGTATCCGTGCAACGGTTCGGTGACCCTGCGTTCGGCGGCCTTCGTCACGCCAATCTGGGGCACTCTGCGCGATATCAGCGCGGGCGGTTGCTATGTGCAATGCGTCAACGTAGCCGCCAAGGGCGACATTGTAAGCGGCCAGTTCGTTCTAAACGGGGTTCAGATTAACGGCGTGGCAGAGGTGCACTCCTCGCGGGCCACGGTCGGCATGGGACTGCGGTGGTGCGACCTCGGCTGGGATGGACAGGAGAAGCTGAACGGGGTTCTGCGCTCGCTCGCCCTGAACTATAGCGAAACGAATTCCGGCAAAGTGAGGGCACTGGCGCAGTTGGAGAAGCTCCACCAGTTGGTGGCGGCGCTGCGCGAGCGGCTGGAAAGCAGCCACACCCTGGTGGATGTCCAGATGATCGGGCGGCTGAGCGATGCGCAGGAGCGACTGGCGGCCGCGCTCAAGAGCGTGCAACCTTAGCGGCACTGCGATACTCTGGTGACTATGCGCAACGTTTCCTGCACTGCCCTGCTCCTGTTGAGTCTCCTCGTGTTCCATCCCCGTCCGGGAGTCGCCCAGAGCGGCGAGACGGCAGTTGCTCCCACCCAGATATCGGCGGACTTGGGCGCTTGCTCGGCGCTGATTACCGTGACCGGCGCCGATTCCAAGCCGGTCTATAACGCAAAGGTCAGCACGCGCATCCGGTACGGGATGATGGGTGTGAAGAAACTCGACCTCGAGACTTTCACCAGCGCCGCTGGGCAGGTGAAGATCACGAGCCTGCCGGAAGTTCCGAAAAAGCCGGTGTTTATCTACATCAGCAAGGACGACAAACTGGAAATCGTGGAATTCAAACCCGACGTGCATTGCCGCGCCACCTTCGACGTGGTGTTGAAGTAGCGGCGTGAGTCCGCAGCATCGCGAGGCCGCCTATCGGGCGGCTTTTTTCGTCGCAGGCTTTCTGGCTGCCGCAGACCCGGCCGCGTTTGTACCGCCGCGCGCCGCGGCTTTGGGCTTGCTGCGCGGCCGGGGACCGGGAAGCTCGGCGCAACGCCACAGGTACCAACTGGCAACCGAGCACCACGGCTCCCACCGGCGGGCGCGACGGCGCATGGCAACTTTGTTGGGGAGCTCGCGCGTCCGATAGAGGCGCTGCATGCCCTTGCGCACGCCGTAGTCATCCACGGGCAGCACGTTGGGACGGCCGAGACGGAACAGCAGCATCATCTCCACCGTCCACCGGCCGATGCCGCGCACCTGGGAGATGCGCTCGATGATTGCCTCATCGTCCATGCGGGCAAGTTCGCGTTTGGCCGGGACGGTGCCGTCCAGGCACTTGGCGGCGAGATCGCGCAGGGCGGTGAGCTTGTTTTGCGAGAGCCCGGCGGCGCGCAGCGAGGCATCAGGCAACTCCAGCAACTTGCCGGGCGTCATGAGCCGCCGGGGGAACAGCGCCTCGACCCGTCCGAGGATGGCCGCGGCGGCGGCCCCGGCCAGTTGCTGGTAGACGATGGAGCGGGCCAGCGATTTGAAGATGGTGAAATGGTGAGGAATCTGGATGGTGCAGGGGCCGACTTGCGCGATCAGCGCGGCG
>Ga0302320_10003505_pt1 | contig 36415 bp, 36 predicted proteins | sample Bog_T0_3_FD_202130 | JGI IMG/M metagenome (GOLD analysis project Ga0302320, IMG submission 202130) | Peat permafrost microbial communities from Stordalen Mire near Abisko, Sweden - Bog_T0_3 | ecosystem: Environmental > Terrestrial > Soil > Wetlands > Peat | place: Sweden: Abisko, Stordalen Mire...
TGAATCACGAACATCTCTTCCATCGAATTCGGCCAATCTGGCCCCATGGCTGTCTCTGAAGTATTTACCATCAATCTCCCCCAACTTGCTTCCGTGATGGTCGCGTATGTACTTACCATCAAGTACCGCAACTTTACTTCCGTGACGATCTCGCAATTCCTCACGATCGAATTTGTAGTCTGCCATGTTCCCCTCCACATTGTGATTTTGGTCAACTCCTGATGCCGGGTGCTCCAAATGCCGCTTTCGGGACCTGCGATAACAGTACTAAATACTGGAACTCACTGCTGCATACCCGCTCCACCCGCCTGGTCAGGAGACGGGGGGAATATCGCTCAAATCCCTTACAGCGTTCCCTGCCCACAACCCGTATCCTAGATGCATCACCTCGATAGGGTATTTCAACTTCATCTCGTCTTCCAACCGCCGGAGCTTCGGGATCTGTAAACTCAACCTAGGCGAACGCAGATTGTAGTCCACCATTGCTACGACGATCTTCACACGCTTTGGATCACGAGATACTCTGATCTTCGTCCTGAGCTTTTCCAGGGCTTGGTTGCTGGCGCCGGTGATCAAACCCAGCCGCAACTTTTGCTGTAACAACTTCTCCGTGTGGTCAGCAATACCGCCCATTATTTCGCAAGTTCCATCGGGCAGGGGCGGCACAATGTTTTTCGCGAGTGCGTTGTAGTAGCCTTTAACTTGCTCAGCCAATGTTTCTATCCCGCCATATAGCGAGAACTTCACCTCTATTAGCGCAAGAGAGACGTCTTCGCTCGATCCATGATCGGGCCAGTAGATACCAAGAACATCAATGCGATCCTGACCTGATGCCAACAATGCCTGCCTGTCAACGATAAAATAATCAGTATTGAGTTTGGCCTCCAAGTTATTGGCGCGTATCAGCGCCTGCTCAAACTCGATCTCCATTCCTTCGGAACGGTGTTCGGCCATGCGTTGTTTAACAAATGGCAACTTTTCTTTGACAAATAACTCAGCCTCTTGAGCAGACTGCAGCCTTAGGGACCCCTCCTCTAAGAATTTCTTGTCAGCACTAATAGTGCTGTAAATGATCTTGTCCCCATCCCTGCTTGACTTGATTTCAAGGGATTGCCCTTTGCAGTAGATAGCGGCGGCGAATGGATCCCGGAATTCAAGGATGAGATCGCGATCGCGCTTAACGACCTCCAGCAAGGGCTTGAGTGTTCCGCTAATGAATTCTTCTTCCATCTTTCCATCGAGGATGCGATTTTCACGGCTCATAAAGACCAGGTTTCTCCGTCGTTGAGTCTGACTACGTTTGCAAAGATATGGGAGAAATCTTCGCCGTGTTCGGTATGAATGGGAACGAGCATGCGTGGATTCAGCGCCGCGGCTAACCGCTGCAGGTCGCCAACCGGCGCATGCCCGCTGGTGTGGGCGCAGACAAAGTTGACCGCTGGGTCGCCTCGGTAAGCGGAGATTTCGTCACTGCCAAATTGGCCGGCGTGCTTTCTGTCGATGTAGCCGAGCCACTGCGAGTAGATGACGTTGACGGGGGCTGCGGCGTTCTTAAATTCATCGATGAAGCGAAAGCTGGACATCTTGGCGAAGTAGAGAAACGATTCGGGAGTTGCGTGCAGTTCCTCACGCCTGACCCTGTTGAGATAGAGCCGCTTTCTGAAATCTCCGAAGTAGTCTGGCTTGGCCTTGAGTATTTCGTCCTGACTGTGTCTGGCGAAAATCCTTACCTCGGGCCAATCCATGGCGGGCGTGTTTTGAGTGATTTGCCGGAGCTGTTCGAGCACCCATGCGGTATAGATGTCGATAACGAGGAGTTTGTCGGCACGTTTGCAGGCCCGATAGGCGGAGACGATGCGGTCGATGTTTTGCGAGGACGAAAGCAGGAACGAGATGTTCTTCTGCTGTCGAATTGTCTGGAAGATTGTGTTTTCGACCGCCGTCTCGTCAGGAAATTGGTCGTTGGTGCGATGCAGCATGGTGCCTTCGAGAAAGAGGACATCGATGTCGCGGATCGGGCGCTTCACGAGATTCTCGAAGAGCACCCCCTTCCGGCCATGCGAGCGAAGATCGCCGCTATAGAAAAGGCGCTTGCCTTCGGCTTCGATGAGGAAGGCGTAGGCGTCGGTGGCGGAGTGGTCGACTAGATACGGAGTGATGGTGAAATCGCCTATGGTAAACGTCTGCCAGGCCTTGAAGTCGTGGAAGTCGAGCGCATATCTGTCTTTGCCGAGGAACACCTGCGTCGCATCGATCAAGCTGCGAGCCAACCTGCCGATGTAGACCGGAGTGCCGGGCGGCAGCGAAGCCATCAGGCCGAAGTGGTCCTGGTGAGGATGGCTGACCAGAAGCGCGTCCACGATAAGGTGCGAGAGGTCTACGGGCTGACTGTCGGCACTGAGGGGAAGTCCGGCATCGAGAAGGAGAGTCGTTTTTCCGGATGAGAGCTGAATGCAGTTTCCGCCAATTTCGTGGCTGCCCTTAAGAATGGTGACTTTCATTGGCCCAATTTGCCCGAACACTTTCTCGCTCTGATGGGACAGCCCTGCGCGGGATTCAGCCTCTTACGCTGCGCCGATCATTGTAGCTGCCTTGAGTGCCCTATTCTGTATTCAAAAACACGGGAGAGAGATTTACAGTTTCCAGGAAATAGCTGTGGAAAACACAGGCAGGTGGCCCGGTCATGGGAATCGCAGTGGCAGGTGGCCCGGTCATGGGGATCGCAGTGCCGCAGAAGCTGTGCCCTGTTCATCGCGTTCTTTGCGATGAGCGGGCGTTGGGCTATGATTGTGGCCGAACGAGGACGGAGCGATGCCCAGCGGGCAGTGGCCTCGGTCTCGACGCCCCAAAAACCACACCGAGCCCGCCCCAAAATTTTCCCCCGCCGTTTTGCATATAATTTCCTCCTCCCGGCGCATACTGTTCTCATAAGCCTTCAATCAGGCCCACGCGCGGCGGTTCACACCCGCCGCGTTCGTGTTTTTGGTCGCAATTTTCCGACCTCGGGCACCTGGTCCCCTGTTTTCTCGGTCCCGTGTTCCCTTGGTCCCTTGTTCCCTTGGCCCCTGCATCTCTAAACCCTTTGCCAAGTAACATTTGGCCACAAGTGACAAGAAACAGAATATTTAGCAAAAATCGCGTCGATTAACGCGCTGAAAACAAACAAGTTCTTTGCAGGAGGGTATCAAATGAAAAAGGAGCTTTTTGTACCACATTGCGGAAAAAAGGTAGCCCGTCTCTTGACCCGCAAATCTCACGATTGGCGGCAAACGCTCCAATAGCCGGCAGGCACGCAAATGCTGACCAAAAAGCAGAATTGGGGTCGAAATCGCCCCATAACTCCTTTAGATCGGGCATTCTACGAAATAACTCCTTTGTTATCAGCGGGCTGGAGCAAATGATCGCACCTTATCTAGTTCAAAACAGGCTGTTTAGTCCAAAAACCCCAGTGGGGGGGTAGACCAATGCGCAGCACATGCCGGCACATCAGGATCAACTGGCACAGCTCCCAGTCGCCTGCCTTCACGGCCAGCCGATTTTGCTTCGACCACTCCTCGGCCGGCGGCCGCTCATTCGCCGTATCACTGCGCCCGCGCTTCCTTCTCCTTGATGAGGAAGTGGCGCGCCGCGTGAACGATTGCACCCACCACCTGCTCCGGCGTCAGCGCATCCACAGCAATCGAAACGTGCGCCGTGCGGTAAAGCGGCAGTCGGCGCTGGTAGCGGCTGGCTAGGTTCGCCTGGTCGGCCAGAATGGGCCGCAGATGCTCGGTGCCGCGGCAACGCCCGAGCGTCGTGGCCAACTCGACCTCCAGGTGAACCAGCAGCGTCTCCGGAGCGTTGCTCAGGAACGCGCGCGTGGATTCGGTTTCAATGGCTCCGCCGCCCAATGCCAGCACCAGCGCGGGCTCGCCGGCGAGACGCGCGATCGTGGCGCGCTCCCGCTCGCGGAACGCGGCCTCGCCCTCGCGCGCGAAGATCTCCGGAATGGAGCAGCCGGCTTCGGCGGCGATCACGTCGTCGGCGTCGATGAACTTCCAGCCCAGACGCGCGGCCACGAGCGGCCCCACCGTGCTCTTGCCCGAGCCCATGAAGCCGGTGAGCACGATTCTCTTCGGCGGCGAGGCAGCCGTTCCATCGATCTTGTTTGCCACGTTCATTCGCTCCAGTATAGGAGAGCCGTTCACAATTCCCTGCTCTCTGCTATGCCAGCACCATCACCACTGCCCCGGCGGCGATGAGCGCTCCTCCGACGATCGCTGCGGTATTGAGCTTTTCGCCGAGCAGCAGCCAGGCGAAGATCATCACCAACGGCACGCTGAGCTTGTCGAGGGGCGCGACGCGGGAAGCCGGCCCCAACTGGAGCGCGCGGAAGTAGCAGATCCACGAGAGGCCGGTGGCGATTCCCGAGAGCGCAAGAAACAGCACGGTGCGGCGATCGAGCGAGCGGATCTCGCCGTGCTTGCCCAAGGCGAACGCGATGCCCCAGGCAAAAATGACCACTACAGTGGTGCGCAGCGCCATGGCCATGTTTGAATCAACGTGCTCCACACCCACCTTGGCGAGAAGCGCCGTGGCGGCGGCGAAGACGGCAGAAAGCAGGGCCCATACGATCCAGCTCGCGGTCCAATTCATGAAAATCAGCATACGCGCCCGGCGCTGCCTTCGGCTGCGGGCGGCGTTGTGGATGTAATGGCACCGAACCCGCGAGATAGAATTGCCTCATGCGTTCGTTCTCAAGTCTGTTGATCGCTGCTGGTCTGGCCGTTTTCGCTCTGACGGGCCTTAGTGGCTGCGGCTATCACACACTGGGCGCCGCGACGCATCTGCCGCCCGACGTGAAGACGCTTGCCGTGCCGGTCTTTGCCACGCGCACTGAATCCAATGGCACGGAAGCAGCGATGACGGAGGCGGTAGTCCGCGAGCTGATGACGCGCACGCGCTTCCGCGTGGAGACGAATGCGGGCGCCGATGCCGACGCGGTGCTGCACGGGACAATTCTGAAGCAGACGGTTGCGCCGCTCACCTACAACACGGCCACGCAACAGTCGTCGAGCTTTGTAATTACAATCGTGGCTTCTGTCACGCTCACGGCGCATGACGGCCGCGTGCTTTACGAGAACAAGAATTACATTTACCGCGAGCAGTACCAGTCCTCGACAGACCTGCCGACTTTTATCCAGGAAGATCCTGCAGCCGTTCAGCGGCTCGCGCGCGAGTTTGCGCGGCAGCTTGTGGCGGACATCCTCGAAGGGCTCTGAGATCAGGCCTGCATGCCGCGTAATTTTGATTCAATTTTGCATTGACACGCGCAATACAGTCCTACTATCGTTCCCGCTGGTGGTCTGACCACGGCAATGGAGGCAGTTATGAAGATGCGCTGCTGTGCGTTGGGAGTTTTTGTTTTCTGATCCGCGGCCGCAGTAGGCCGACTGCGGTTGGGCGGTAAGTTCCATTCCCCGGTCCCCAAAGGCTAGGGACCGGGGGCACCCGCGACGGAGCGATAACAAGGCGAAGAAGGTCTCAATTCTTGATTCCTTCCCGGTTTTCCGCGCTGGTGCGTTGACTCGCCGGGCGGTATTCTGGAGCCGCATGAACTGTGGACCGCACGGCCGGAGGTCACGCCTGTGAGCAGCGCGCGTTGGGGCGCGGGGTTTGCCGCGACTGGCCGCTTTGTGGCGGAGATTGAGGCCGCGCAGGCCGGTACCGGGAAGTTGCGGGCTGGTTATGTGCTCGCCGGCGACGAGCTTTTCCTTCTTGACCGCTGCCGCGCGGCTGTTCTTAAAGCTTTCGTTCCCGCCGATCTGCGCGACTTTTGCCTCTCCGATCTCGACCTGAGCACAACTTCAATCTTCGAAGTTCTGGATCGCGCGCAGACGCCATCGCTGATGGCGCCGTTCCAGGTGATTTTTGTGCGCGGCGTGCGGCAGCTTTACACGCGCGGCGCGAAGAAAGATGAATTTGCGGCGCTGGACCGCTATTTTCAGTCGCCGAATCCGCAGGCACTGCTGCTTTTTGTCGCCGATTTCGTGCGCATCCCGTCCGACGCGCGGCGCATGGAACTCGATGACAAAAACCGCTACGAGCGGCTGACGGAAACTTTGGGCGAACATTGCGGCATGGTGGAACTGGCGCGCGTGACCGAGGAAGATGCCATGCGCTGGGCGGTTGCAACGGCGCAGGATGCGGGCGCGAAACTCGAGCCCGATGCGGCGCGCGAACTGGTAGACGCGCTGGGCGCGGACATGATGCTGGTTGCGTCGGAGCTCGAAAAACTTTTGCTCTACGCTACGGGGCGCGGCAAAATCACGCTGGGCGATGTGGAGACGATGGTGCTGAGCGCCAAGCAGCGCACACTCTACGAACTAACCGATGCCATCAGCGCCCGCGATCGCGTGCGCGCGCTCGGCCTGCTGCAGGGATTGCTGAATAGCTCCGACGCGGGCGAGGAAGGGGCGATTGGGCATCTCTACATGCTGGCCAAAACCTTCCGGCAGATGCTGGTGATCCTGGAAAAGAACGTGCGCGATTCGCGAGCGATATGGCAGGCGCTATGGCAGGGGTTCCGCATGCCGCCGTTTGCGGCGGAAGATTTGATCCGGCAGGCGCGGCGCTACAAGAGCCGTCGCGAGTTGACGCGGGCGCTGCGGCTGGTGGCTCGCGCGGATCTCGAACTGCGCTCATCGCCGCCCGACAAGCGGCTGGTGCTGGAGCGGCTGATTTATGAGCTGGCCTCGGAGCCTAAGCCGGCTGCGGGCGCTTGGGTCTCGGCGCAGTTGTCGTTTGAGTCGTAAGGTCCGTCAACGATCCATCAAGAAGAACGCTCGAATCTGCGCGCTCCCGGCGCCCGTGTTGCCCAGCCAGAGACCGTATGCCTGGTCTTCGCACTCCACATGCTCGATGTGCGACTCCCACAAGAGCCCCATCGGCTCTCGTGTCAGCACGTTTTTCTTTTTGCCCCAATACTCCGCCAGGCGACCGATTTCTTCCAGCATCCATGCGTGCCGCATCCGGTGCTGGGCCAGGCCGGGGTAATTCGTGGCGCCCATCATCCACTCTTCCAGGAGAAAGTGGGAGCGCGATGCGCGCGCCAGATTCCCAAGGAGGAGAATTTTTCTGCCCGCCTCCCCCTCCCTTTCCGTATGGACGTTGATCTCCACGAGCAGCTCGGAGATTTCCCGGTGATCGCGATCGATCACTTCGATGCCAAGTTCACTTCCGTAATCCGCCTTGTCCATTGCGCGTTTCTCCTTTGAACCTTCGCCGATGGAATGAATGAGCGCGGGATAAAAGTCAGTCCGACAGGGAGAAGCTGCAATTGGCGCGGCCGACGGATCGAAGCTGCACGCATTACGCGGCGTGGGGCTTGAGCCAAGGGCTGTATTCCTTGTCCTCGTGCTGGATATGCCTGGTGAGCCAGTCGCTCAAAAAGCGCAGCAGTTGAATATTCAGTGTGCCGTCGCCGCGCTTGTAGCGCGCCATGAAGTCGCCCACGTGGCGAGTAAGGTCTGCGTGGTGCGCGCGATGCGTAGCAAGGCCCGGAAACTTTGCCGCGGCCATCATACGCTCCTCGTAGGCGAAGTGTTCCACGGTGTACTTCACCAGCTTGTCGAGCAGCGGGCCGACGACACTTTGCGCGTTGCCCTTCATCATGGCGGTATGCAGCTCGTTGACGATTGCGAACAGGCCGGCATGTTGTTGATCGATGGTTTTTACGCCCACCGAGTAACTGTCGTTCCAGGCCAGAAGAGACATGGCTTTTCTCCAGGCGGCAACTGCCGGTAGAGGGATTATCGGAAGGAATGCGGCAAAGATGAGAAGAGGGCGCGATTTCAGTTGACGCCACGCTCTTGAAACCACGGAGCGTATTTCTGGTCCATAGTTTCGATGTGGTTCAGGAATCCGTGGTGCAGGCTGCAGAGCATGGGGCGGAGTTGCACACCTTCGCCGTATTGCAGGCGATGCGCGGACTGCAAAATGTCGGCCAGCATGCGATGGTGCTCGGCGCGATGCTCTTCAAGGCCCGCAAAGCCAGTCTGCTCCATCAGTTGCTCCTCGCTCCAGAAGTGCATGCGTGTGAACTCGATGAGTTCGTCTAGCAGTTCGCTGATCCGTTCGCGCCCGGTTCCGCGAACAAGCGCGAGGCGCAATGCGTTGATGGAGTCCATGAGGATGCCGTGCTGGTCGTCCATGGCCCGCACGCCGACGCTGCAGGCGTGGTTCCACGTCAGAAGGGTCACAATGAGCCTCCACAAATGACTGGAGGGAGTATCGGCTGGTGCCGATGATTGTTTACCGGGAATGCGCGGCGGTTGGTGACTAAGGTTTTCGGGTCGTGAGTCATTCCGATCAAAGCCGTCCCCCCAGGGTCAAAAGCCGCGATCGTTTTGGTGCGTTTTCGGCACGACTGAAATCATGCCCTTTCAAAACCGGATTGATGCAACCCGCTCCAGTCCCTATTCCAGGATCACGGCGGGTTCGGGCTCGTGGCCGCGCATGGTGAGGGTGATGGCCGCGGCCAGGATGAGCCCTCCGCCGAGCCATGCGTAGGGGCCGAGACGTTCACCGAGCAGTTCCACGCCGAGGATGGAACCGAGGACAGGCTCGATGTTGAGGAAGACGCCGGCGCGCGAGGCCGGCACATGATGAATGCCCCAGTTCCACAGAAGCGTGGTGAGGGCCGTGCAGAATATGCCGCTGATGGCGAGTGCGATCCAGGCCGTGGAGCTGATGTGGGCGAGCGGCATGGGCCCGATCTTCTCGTGGGTCAGTGGCGCGAGCAGCCAGGAGCCGAGGTTCCAGACCACCAGCATCAACGTGCCGGAGTAGATGGTGTACGCGGTGACCACGGGCGGGCTGTGCGACTGCATCAGTTTTTTGCTAAGCAGGATCCAGGCCAGGGCGACGATGAGCGAGGCGATCACCAGCAGGTCGCCGGCGAGAGTGGGGGTTTCGCGTCCCGTGGTGGCGCGATCGCCGCCGAGTACCACCATGGCAGCGCCGGCCGTGGACACGCATAGGGCGAGCCAGCCGATCCAGTCGAGCCGCTCGCCGGCAAAGAGCGCGGCGGCGGCGGCCAGCAACACCGGCATGGCGCCTACCATGAGCGAGGCGTGGCTGACCGTGGTCATCACCAGGCCGTGAAATTGCAGGAGGAATTGAATGGGAATGCCCAGGGCCGCTGCCAGCAGCACAGTTTGCAATTCCCCAGCGGTCAGATGCACGCGGCGACGCAGCATTACGGGCGCCATGCCCAGACAGGCAAAGAAAAACCGGTAGAGCACCATGTGCTCCACGTTCATCTCGTTGAGCGCGATGCGGCCCCAATAGAAACCCGTGCCCCACAGGGTTCCGGCCAACGCACATGCGCCGTAACCGAGAAATCTGAATTGCCCGCTTGCCGACCCTCGCTCTGCCATTCCTCTCTACTGTCGCATATGCGGGCGGAATGAAATGAGACGCGCTTTTGAGCGTTGAGGCTCAATCGGCGAGAATACATTTCGATGGTGAATCGGCGGGGAATGGGGCGAGCGGGTAAGAAGCGGACGGTGGCTTTGGCCGTGGCCGTTGCTCTCGGTTCTACCGCGGCCGTTGCGGCAGCGCAACACCGCGGAGATTCCCAGAAGCCTGCCGCGCCGCAGGGCAATTCTGCGCTGAAAGCCCGATTCCTCAGCAATCATTTTCCCGAGCAACCGTCTCTTGCGCCCGTGGAGACCATTCCGCTGGCTCCGCTCGGCTTCACGGCGCCGGGCGCCACCTACCTGGGCGCGCGCTACACCTTCGTCTCGCTGGATTTCATCGATGAAGACCAACTGCTGTTCACTTTTCGCGTGCCCGGGCTCATCCATCGCGATGCCAAGAGCGGCGAAGAAAGCGATGAGCGCCAGATTCGCGCCGTGGTTTTGAGGCTGCCTGAAGGTACGATTCAGGCCGAAGCGTTGTGGACGGTGCACGACCGCGCGCGCTACCTGTGGCCGCTCAAGAATGGGCACTTTCTGCTGCGCGACCGCAACAGTCTCCGCGAAGGCGACGCCACACTTCAGTTGAAGCCGTTCCTCGACTTCCCCGGCCCACTGCTGCGGATCGAATTGGATCCCGAGCAGCAATATATGGTAACGAACTCGCGAGAGCCCGCGGCCACTACGCAAAAACCTGGCCAGGTGGGAAGCCCCCAGGTTTCCAGTCCATCGACGGCCTCGGCCACGGTGACCACGGATGAGGACGATGCGGCGGCACAGGAAGGGCGTCCCGAGCTGGTGGTGCGCATTCTGCGGCGCGCAACGGGCGAAGTGCTGCTGGTGAGCAGGGTCCGTTCCACTGTGCATTTGCCGATCAATAATATTGGCTATGTCGAGAACTTGCGCGGCCAGGGCCTGGCATGGACCCTGAACCTGAGCTACTTTACGGGCGGCAGCAAGATGCTGGGCAAAGTGGACACGGTTTGCGATCCTGAGGACGAGTTCCTTTCGCAGACCGAGATTCTGGTCACGGGGTGCAATGCGGAGGGGGCGCGCAAGCTGGTGGCCATGACGACGGAGGGCAAGACGCTGTGGATGGCGCAGGCGCCGTCGACCGAGATGTGGCCGCAACTGGCGGTAGCGGCCAACGGCTCGCGCCTGGCCTGGACGACGCTCGACACCAGCCGGCCAGTGAGCATGTTTGCGCCCATGGACAGCGAAGACGTGAAGGAGCAGTCAGTTACGGTTTTCGATGTGACCACCGGCGACATCGCGCTGGTCTCGCCGCTTAGCCCGATTTTCGACGTCGGAGGCAATGTGGCCATCTCGCCCTCAGGACGGCGCGTGGCGCTAGTGAACGCCGGGGCGATCCAGGTGTTTGATTTGCCTGCGGCGCCGGCGGTGCCCGGAACACAGTGATCAGTGGTCAGATGTTAACTCTTAGTTATCCACCGACCACTTAGCCCTGATCACTGAGCACTGTTTTTATGTACACTGAGCGACGGGGGATTATTCTTGGCCACGGCTGTTGCCCACTATGCCGCCGCAGCGGTTACCGATTGTGGCCGCAAGCGCCCTTCCAATGAGGATGCCTTCGGCTTCTCCGTCGAGCACGGCGTGTATGTGGTCTGCGACGGGATGGGCGGCGCAGCTGCCGGCGAAATTGCCAGCTCCCTGGCCGTGGACGAGATGATGCGGCTCCTCACCAGCCGTGACGCGGCCCATCCTCTGCTGGATGACGCGGAGGCAGCGGTAGCCTCCGCCAATGCGGGCATCTTCTCGCGCGCGCAAAACAGCCACAACCTGAACGGCATGGGCTGTACGCTGGTGGCGCTGCTGACGGAAGACAGCCGCGGCTGGATGATCAATGTGGGCGACAGCCGGGGCTACCGCATGCGTAGCTCGCGACTAGAGCAGATCACTCTGGATCACTCGCTGGTGGAGGAACAGGTGCGCATGGGCCGCATGGACCGGCTGGAAGCGCAGCGCTCGCCCTTCAAGAATGTGATTACGCGCGCGCTGGGCACGCAGATCTCGGTGACTCCGGATGTTTTTGAGCTGGAAAATGAGCCTGGCGATCTGTTTATGCTCTGCTCCGATGGGCTCACGCGCGAGCTCTCCGATGCGATGATCGAATCGCTGCTGCGGCTCGATTTGCCGCTGCAGGAGTTGTGCGGGCGGCTGGTGGAAGCGGCCAATCAGGCCGGGGGGCACGACAATATCACTTGCTTGCTGGTGCGGGCGGAAGCGTAGGCGGGTTTCGGAGAAGCATTCTTCAGGGGCTTAAGCCCACATTCATTTTGCGCCATCTCGGCACGACTGAAGCCGTGCCCTTTCACGGTATTCCACACCATTAGCTGATCCAAACCAAAACCAGCGAGATCCAGGAAGGACCCAGGAATCCGCGCTACTCGCCGGCTACTTCGGGTGTGCCTTGGGATGCGTGGCGCGGGCGTTTGAGCAGGAACGCCAGCGGAATACAACCTAGTGCGAGATAGCCAAGCATGCGGAAGTCGTCGGCATAGGCGAGCACCGCGGCTTGCTGCTGCAGTTTGGCATACACTGCGCCCAGCGCTTCGCGGTGCGCGGTGGCCGGGTCCGCGCCGAGATTGGAAAATCGAACAGTGAGTCCGGCGATGAGGTTGCTTACGGCGGGGCTACCGGCTGTGAGATGTGCGCCCAGATAGTTCTGATGGGTTTGCGCGCCGCGCACCAGATTCGCGGTGAGGCCGGCGATGCCGATGCTGCCACCGATGTTGCGCACCAGATTGTAGATGCCGGCGGCGTTGCCCATCTCCTGTTTGCGCAGGCGTCCCATGGCGAGCGTGGTGAGAGGCACAAAAATAAAACCTCCTCCAAAACCGTTTATAAAGTTGGGCCATGCCACGTCGCTCATGGCAACGCCCAGGTTGACGTGGCTCAACATGAGCGTGGAGACGCCAAAGATGGCCATGCCCACAGCCAGCAGAGTGCGGCTGTCAATGCGATTCATGAGCGAGCCGACCACCAGCATCGCCAACATGGAGCCTAATCCGCGCGGGCTCACCGCCAGGCCGCTCTGCATGGCCGAGTACCCTAGCAGGGTTTGCAGAAACAGAGGCATAAACGCCGTGACGCCGTAGAGCAGGACGCCAAAGAGTCCGGTGATGAGCGTTCCTGTGCGGAAGTTGGGGTCGGCGAGGGCGCGCAACTGCACCAGGGGGTCGCGGCACAGGAACTCGCGGGCGACGAAGCCGAAAAACGCCGCCACGGAAAGCGCGGTGAGCCAGCAGATCCAGGTGGCCTCAAACCAATCCGCCTCCTGGCCCTTGTCGAGGACCAATTGCAGGCTGCCAAGCCAGACCGCCATCATGGCAAAGCCGACGGCATCAATGGCCACGCGGCGCGCGTGACGCAGATAGGGCGGGTCTTCGATATAAAGGTTGGCCATGAACAGCGCCAACAGGCCGACGGGAAGATTGATGTAGAAGATCCAGCGCCAGGAGTAACTGTCGGTGATCCATCCGCCCAGAGTGGGGCCGATGACCGGCGCAACGACAATGCCGACTCCATACGCGGCCATGGCCTTGCCGTGCTTTTCCGGCGGAAAGCTTTCAAGCAGGATGGATTGCGCCAGGGGCTGCATGCCGCCACCGCCCGCGCCTTGCAGGATGCGCGCCACGATCAGCATGGGCATATTGAGTGCCATGCCGCAGAGCATGGATGCGGCAATGAACGCCACGATCGAGAGCATGAGCAGCCGCTTGCGGCCGATGCGCCGCGCCAGCCAGCCGGAAGCGGGCAGCATGATGCCGTTCGAGACCAAGTAGCTGGTGAGGACCCAGGTGGATTCGTCGGTGGATGCGGAGAGACTGCCGGCGATATGCGGCAGGGCGACGTTGGCGATGGAGGAATCGAGCACCACCATGAAGGTGGATAGCATCACGGAAACGGCGACCATCCACGGATTGACCGTGGGCCTCCAGTCGACGGCCAGGGGACGCGGGGCGGCGAGGCTGTGCGCTGGATTGATGGCTGTGCTCATTCGCCAGTTTACTTGAGACCCTTTGATTGTCGTTTGCGGAGGCGGTTCTGCGGGGTGAAAGAACTCGTCCGGCGAGAGGGAAAAAGCTATCGTCGCAGTCAGCGATAACGTTTTCCGGGGGAATTGCAAAATGGAGGTTGACACAGGTTAGGTGAAAAGGTATTCTCCGTAAAGTTAGCGTTAACTCCGTTTCACACAAGCTCCATTTCATTAAAGGTTGATCAGGCATGACCCATCCCGCAGCTGCTTCCCCACCCAGCCCTCCACCCGCTCCCATTGACCAGGCGGCGATTCCGCAACGTACGCTTTCGACCGGCGCGACCATGCCGGCTATCGGGCTGGGTACCTTTGGGTCCGACAGTGTTTCCGCGAGCGAAATTGCAGTGGCAGTGCGCGGCGCGGCGGCAGTGGGCTACAGGCACTTCGATTGCGCCTCGGTTTACGGCAACGAGGCCGAGATCGGCGCGTCATTTGCGGACATTTTGCGCGGCGGAATCAAGCGCGAGGAGCTTTGGATCACCTCGAAGCTCTGGAACGACAAGCACGGCGAAGACGATGTAATTGCGTCATGCCGCAAGTCGCTTGCCGATTTGCGTCTCGACTATCTCGACTTGTATCTCGTGCACTGGCCGTTCCCGAATTTCCATCCGCCGGGATGCGACGTGAGCTCGCGTTCGGCCGACGCCAAGCCTTACATCCACGAAAACTACATGAAGACGTGGCGCAAGATGGAAGCGCTGGTGGATATGGGGCTGGTGCGGCATATCGGCACTTCGAACATGACCGTGCCGAAGTTGAAATTGCTGCTGCGGGATGCGCGCATCAAGCCGGCCGTGAATGAGATGGAGTTGCATCCGCACTTTCAGCAGCCGGAGTTGTTTGGCTTTGTGGTTGAAAACGGCATGCAGCCCATTGGGTACTGCCCCATCGGCTCGCCGGGACGCCCGGATCGCGACCGCACGCCGGAAGACACTGCGCCGACCGAAGATCCGGTGATTGTGGAGATCTCGCGCCGGCATGGAATTCATCCGGCGGCGGTGTGCATCAAGTGGGCGGTGCAGCGCGGGCAAACGCCGATTCCCTTCTCCGTGAATCACTATCGGGCGAATCTTGCTGCCGCGGCAATTGGCGATCCGCTGACCGGCGAAGAGATGCGCGCGATTGCCGCCATCGACCGCAATTGCCGCTTGATTAAAGGCCAGGTGTTCCTTTGGAAAGACGGACAGACCTGGGAGGATCTCTGGGATGTGCATGGGGAGATTACGCCGGCGTGAGAAAGAGCCAATAGCCATTAGCCAATAGTTTTTTTCTTGCGCGCGTCAGCCCTTCGCGCTTAATTATGGCAGTGCTGGAAGCCAGAGGCTACTGGCTATTGGCTTTCGGAAAATCGGAGAAGGAATTATGCCGTCCACGATGACCGCCGCGTTTTTGCCTGGGAATTCCACTGTGGAGATGCGCACGGTGCCTGTGCCCGAGCCGGAGCATGGGGAAGTTCTTTTGCGCGTGAAGGCGTCGACTATCTGCGGGTCGGACATTCGCTGCATCTATCACGAACATCTTGGCAAGGGGCCGGAAGGCTACCAGGGCGTGATCGCCGGGCACGAGCCGTGCGGCCAGATTGTGACCGTGGGTGAGGGCTGCAGGCGGTTCAAGGTGGGCGATCGCGTGATTGTGTATCACATCTCCGGTTGCGGCGTGTGCAACGATTGCCGGCGCGGATACATGATTTCGTGCACCAGCGAGAAATATCGCCGCGCGTACGGCTGGCAACGCGACGGCGGCATGGCCGAGTTCATGATTGCGGAGGAGAAGGATTTGATTGCGCTGCCCGATGAGCTCTCGTTCGCCGATGGCGCGCAGGTGGCATGCGGATTCGGGACCGTGTACGAGGGACTGGAAAAGATCGGCATCAACGGCAACCATACGGTGCTGATTACGGGTCTTGGACCGGTGGGTTTGGCGACAGGAGCGCTGTGCCGCAAGCTGGGCGCGCACAAGATCATCGGCATTGACGTGGTTCCGGAACGGATGAAGATTGCGAAGGATCTGGGCCTGTGCGATGAGGTACTCACATCGGGTCCGGAGAACGTGGCCGAAGTGAAGCGGCTGACCGTTGGAATGGGCGTGGAGCGCGCGGTGGATTGCTCGGCGAACGATGCGGCGAGGGCTACAGCGATTCGCGCTACGCGCAAATGGGGCAAAATTGTTTTTCTCGGCGAAGGCGGGCGCGTGGAGATCAATCCTTCGCCCGACATGATTCACGATCAGAAAACTTTGTACGGCTCGTGGGTGACTTCGACATGGCTGATGGAAGAGCTCGTCGAACGGCTGGTACGATGGAGCCTGCATCCGGCCGATATTATTACGCACCGATTTCCTTTGGAGCGTGCCGCTGAGGCGTATGCATTGATGGCGTCGGGCAAATGCGGCAAAGTGGCCGTGTGCGCGGATGAGGAACTGAAATAGTTTTTGAGCATGCGAGGAACCCGATGGCCGATGCGCCGAGACTGACCAAATCAAATTGGGAACTTGAACTGCACGCGCTGCTGCCGCTTTTCGGACACCGCAACTGGATCGTGGTTGCGGACTCCGCTTATCCTGCACAATCGAAGCCCGGCATTGAGACGGTTGTTTCTGGCGCGGGACAACTTGAAGTGACACGCAAGGTGCTTGACGCGATCAATGCCAGCGGACATGTTCGCGCCAATGTTTATCTCGACAAGGAACTCGAGTTTGTTGATGAAGCCGGTGCGCCGGGTGTGACGCGATACCGGAAGCAGCTTGATGAGCTATTGGCGGGCGCGAACACGATTCCCATGCTGCACGAACAGATTATCGGCAAGTTGGACCAGGTTTCGCAGGTGTTTCGCGTGCTGATACTCAAGACGGAGCTGACGATTCCTTACACGACGGTTTTCTTCGAGCTCGGTTGCGCCTATTGGCCCAGCGACGGGGAAGAGCGGATGCGCAAGGCGATGGCAACTGCCGGTGGCAAATGAGAATCGCGCGCAGTTGCACAGGGCCACAGCGGCTGTACCCGGTTTTTTGCTTCTCCTCTAAACCTTTGTTCGTCATTGCTTTACGGCCACGGTAAAGTTTCACAGCGGCTGTACCCGGGCCGTAGACTGGCTGTAAGCTGCTGAAAATTCATTTGTTAAGTGGCTGTGTACAGTTTCACAGCCCGTTTTTAGTTTCCAGCTTCTAGCTGCTCCGCGATCTCCGGAAGGCAATGAGTTCGTCGTCCTCTCCCGCTGGCCATTGACTGGCAATCCCGGAGGGTGAGTATTGTTCACAGTGTCGTGCATACGCATGGTACCGCCCTTCCAGGTACGGAGCCCCCTGGGCCCGTACTTTAGTCTCAAAGTCTAGATTGCAAGGAGGTTACGGAGGGGGGGTACTTTGCAAGTTATTGATTCTAAAGGACCGCCCTCGGTAATGTCTTCAAGAATCAGGAGTTAGCCCAGTTCGTTCCTGTGCGCTTTTCCGACTCTATGGATAGTTTGCGCCTAAACCGGTTAATTCTATGCAAAGAAAATGTGCGATAAGTTTTTTGGATTCAGTGGGGGCGGAAAATGGGCTCTTGACGTCGGAAAAGATCTTCCCCGGTCTTGTGGGGCTACCTTCTTACGCCCGCTGACGCGGGCTGGGCTTGGGGCGTTTGTGCGAGATGGTTTTGCCGTAGGCTGCGCCGAGGTAGGCTGTCCAACGTTGTTTGGCAACGCGCGGCTCCGCACGGGCACGGTTGATGGCGAGGTCGGCGACCTGATCGACAATCCAAGCAAAGTTCGATTCGCCGACGGAGTGCACATCGGCGTCGGGCACGGGATTCATGAAGTCGATGGCGTAGGGAGTTCCGTCTTTGACGGCGAACTCGACGGTGTTGAGGTCGTAGCCAAGCGCGCGGCAGAGCTTGATGGAGTCCTCTTCCATGCGGCGCCAGAGCAGGCGGGCGTGGAGGGTGCGGGGGCGCGCGGTGTCTTTGAGGTAGCGGTCAGCATGCGGGCGGCGCGCGGCGGCTTCAAGGTAACGATCCGCGTGCGGAGCACGCGGATCGTAGGGCATGATGCGGACTTTCTTTTGGCCGACCACAAAGCAGCGGAAATACTCGCTGAAGTCGATGGCCTTCTGAAAGACCATGCACAGGTCGCGCGATTGATCGAAGGCGCGGAAGAACTCGTCGCGGGTGTGCACCTCGTGCACATCGCGCCAGCCGCCGCCATCGATGGGCTTGAGGAAGCCGTGCTCGCCGACGGCGGCAAAGACGGCGTCCCAGTCGAGGGGGAATTCGAGGTTGCGCATGGATTGGGCGGAGGTTTGGTTGGGCAGCTCTTTGTGGGGCAGGAGCACGGTGGGCGGAACGGAGACACCGAGGCGGCGGGCGAGCGAGTAGTTGAAGAATTTGTCGTCGGCCGAGGCCCAGAAGGGATTGTTGATGACGGTTGAGCCGTGGAGCGCGGCGTGCTTGAGGAAGGCGCGATAGAAGGGGACGTCGTGGGAGATGCGATCGATGAGGACGGCGTAGTGCGGAGCCTTATCGAGATCGACGGCGCCGGTGAGGACGAATTCGGCGTGGATGCCGGAGGGATTGCGGGCGTTGATTTCTTCGACCAGGGCGCTGGGGAAACTGTTTTCTACGCCGAAGAGGATGCCGATCTTTCTCATGGCGATAGTGTAGGGCAGGGACCAGGGGTCGGGGGTGAGTGTGAGTGTGAGTGTGAGTGTGCTCGGCCCACACTCACACTCGCACTCACATTCCTACGGCGTTTTTGAGAGGACTACGTCGAGGTCGGTGTCGAAGGAGAGTTTGGAGATGACGATGTCGAGATGGGCCTGGGCCTGGTCGCGCTGCTTTTCGAGATCGGTTTGCTCTTTGCGGGCGGCTACGATGGCGTCTTCGGCCTGGTTGAGCTCGTCGACGAAGCGCTTGGCGGTGGCGGTGTCTTTGAGGGCTTTGAGGTTTTCGCGATAGCGGTTTTCGTCGTCGGCGAGGGTTTTCTGGTTGGCCGTGATTTCATCGATCTTGCTGTTGAGATCGGCGAGGGCGGTTTGGGCGTCGATGGCGGGCTTTAGCACCTGGGCAAGCGTGGGCGAGTAGTTGCCTGTGGTGATCAGGACGTCGCTGTTGTCAGATTGCGCTGCAATTTGTATCTTTTCTGAGATGTCGGCGCGCTCGCGGACGTGCAGATCGACCGATTTGTGCGGCTCAACGGCCGTGCGAAAACGATAGGCAGTGGCCGTGGTCTCTGTCGGTTTCCCATCGGAGACTAGTTCTGCGCGCGGCTGGCGCGTGTGCTCTACCATCACCGCCCGCGTTTGGTCGCCGGCGTTGGTTACGGTGTAGGTGGTATCGGTGACGGAGCTTGTCGTCTCAACCAGCACGCCTTCGTGCACGGCCACGTGATGCAGCGTACGGGTCTGGGAGAAGGCGCCGCGGCGCACTTTGACGGCCTGATCGACGGCGTAGGAGAGGAGGCGCTTTTCTCCGGGGTGGATGGGATCGAGGAGGCCCTCGCCGGCGAACTCGCCGCTCTCGAAAATGGAAAAGCTGCCGGAGTCGAGCGTGAGGTTCGATTTGTTTTCGAGCCAGATGGCGCGCAGGGGCGTGGGGTGCGCGTCGGACCAGACGGTGATGTGGGTTGCGGGCAGCTCCTGCTGGAGGATGGGCACCATGGCGGACTCGTTTTTGTGGATGGTGATGGGCTGGGTGAGGGCGTACTCGAAGAAGTCGTCGAAGGCGTTGGTGGAGACGTCGCCTTCATGGATGGCGTCGGAGGGGCGGTAGACGCCGCCGCCGTAGCCTGCGCCGGAGCCCATTCCGCCGCCGGAGCCATCCAGGCTGAAGTTGGCGCCGTTCCTCATCCTCCCCGCAACCGGCCCGCCCATGGCCGCGGCAGGCGCATTATTACTGTATTGCGTTAGCCCGGCGCCGGGGACGGACTTCAGCGCGTCCATCTCACTGCGGTTGACCATAACGCTTTCGGTCGCCTCATGCGTGATGGGCGCGTTCTGCGCCACCGTCGCGATGGGAATGGTGGGGCGGTTGATGTAGAGGGGCTGCGAGAGCGGCTGGATGAAGCTTTGCGGCGCGCCGGCGACGAGCGATAGCTGGACGTTGTTCCAATCCACGCCCACGGTGTTATCGACCACGGCCCACCCTTGCAGGGTGGCGTTGCCGTTGGGGTCGCGCGGGAAGACGATGCGGTAGGTAGACTTCCAGACCGGCACTTCGCTGATGTAGCTGACCTGGAGTTGGCGCTCGCCCTGGCCGCGATCTTCGAGCGTGACGTGACGCAACTGCTGGTCCTGCGCGGAGCCGATGATTTCAAGATACGACGAGAACTGTTTTTGCAGGGAAGGGTCGATCATGCGGACTGAAACCGCGTCGGTGAGTTCGGCGGTGCGGAGGACGCCTGAGTCGGTGGCGACGATGAGGAAGTAGTGATCCTCGGAGGCGACGCCGTTTTTGTCGGTCTCCTTGCGGAATTCGACGTTGACGAGGCGGCCGGAAAGCGGCGCGCCGGAGCCTGTGACTTCAACGCGCTGGCCGCGGAGGGCCTGGTAAACGGCTAAGGTTGCTGGGTAATCCTTAAGGCCGAGCGCGAGCGTGGTCAACTGCTGCGCGATGGGCATGGTGGAGTTGTAGCCGACTGCGCCGACGATGCCGCCTTTGTTGTCGAGCGCGGTGAGCGATTGCAGAACGTCGTTGAGTTGCGCGGAGGTGAAGTCGACGCTGACGCGCTGGTTGCCGTTGACGGGGCCGGAGTGCTCGAAGTAGCCTACGCCGTTTTTGTAGAGGACGACTTTGCGGACGGGAAGGTCGATTGCGTCGCGGGCGGGAGCTGCTGCGGACGGCGCTTTGGGGGCTGGAGCTTTGGGGGTTTGGGCGGGCAGGGTGAGCGGGAGAGGCAACAGCAGAAGAGCAAAAAAGAGACGGCGCATAACTTCTCCTGGCGAGAGCCTTGAGGGCGGCTCTCGATTGTTGAACGGAGGCGCCTGGGATTCTTGCACGAAGAATCTGCGGCTTGGGTGTGGTGGCAGGCGCTATTTGCTTTGACCGCGGGAAAGGGGAAAAGGTTCCCGGTGGGATGGAAATTCTTTGAGGGGGGCGGAATGGGTGGGGTTCGTGCTATCCCACCTTAGCCGATTCGCGTTTCTCGCGAATCGGTAAAGGTGGGGCAACCGGCTTTGTGCTGGGTTCAATGTGCGAAAAGCAAATGCAGGTCCTTCGACTCGTCCTGGCGGGCCGGGACTCGCTCAGGATGACCGAGAATTTTGAGGTTCGTGCTGTCCCACATCTCATCCGCCGCGGCGGACGAGATGTGGGGCACCCGGCTTTGTGCTGGGTTCAATGTGCGAAAAGCTTCCCTCCCCGGTCCCTCCGCCGCGGCGGACGAGGGACCGGGGGCACCGACTGGTTTTGGCACTCGCTGATTGCGGTCAGGCGGGGGGGCGCGGCGAGGCGGCGGAGTTGCGCGAGGTGATTGAGATCGTGGCCGGCCATGGTTTCTACGATGGTTTGGAAGGTCATGGCGCCGCGCTCGGGATGCGTGACGGTTTTGCCTGCGGCGGCGGGCAGAACGGATTGAATGAGCCGCAGGTTCCACTGGCGCACGGCGCTGAAGGTTTCCAGAGCCAGGGCAGCGGGAATGCCGGGGTATTGCACCGCCCATTTGTCCTGATCGAAGGGCTGGATGGTGTGCGCGTCCTCGGCGAGGGTCTGGCGCAGGCGGAAGGCGAAGACGATTTCGCAGTCGGCGAGATGGCTGACGATTTCGGCGGGACTCCATTTTTCGGGCGCGGGTTTTTGTTCTTGTTTTGGGCCGAGGGTATCGAGGACCTGGGCGATGGCGTCCGGGGTTGCGGCGAGGATGGTTTCTAGCGGGCGACCATCGAGGAATTTGTCGTAGGGGTTGAGTTGGGTCATGGGGTGGCTCCGTTTTTTTGCGAGTGCGAGTGCGAGTGTGGGTGGCACGGGTCTGGTGGGGCTGCCGAAAGATTCCGAACGAAGAGGGAATTCAGTAAAGGACAGATTGGCAGGGGCTAAAGCCCGAATCATTCTGCTGACGTTATTGGCCCGGCTAAAGCCGTGCCCTTGTTACAAAGCCCCCTGGGGTGAAGTTTTGCCGCAGCTTGCGGAGACTGGCGGTACACGTACGGGAGACTGGCGGTACACGTACTGGAGACCGGTGCTACACGTAGATATCCTGCAACATGTGATGCCAGGTGGGCCAGTCGTGGGAGTTTGGGGAATCGGTGATGTGGAAGCGGTGAGGAATTCCCTTCTCTGTGAGGATGCGGTGGAGCTGCTGGTTTTGCGCGAGGCATTGGTCGTCCCAGCCGGTGGAGAGGACGTAGCTGTTGGCGCGGATGCGATGGAGGAACCACGGATCTTCGAGGCGCGGCAGGTAGTGCGTGGGCAGATGGAAGTAGCAATCGTCACTGTAGTAGCCGTCGAGAAACATGGTGAGGTCGAAGGCGCCGGAGATGGAGAAGAATCCGCTGAAGATGTCGGGATGGCGCAGGGCGATGTTGACCGCGTGGTAGCCGCCAAAGCTGCAGCCGAGGGCGAGGAGGCGCGGGTCGGGGTTTCGCTGGCGGATGAAGGGCACGACTTCGCTGAGGAGGTAGGCCTCATATTGTGCGTGGCGGGCGACGCGGAGTCGCGGAGAGACCTGGCGGTTGTACCAGCTTTCGCGGTCGACGGAATCGACGCAGAAGAGCTGAAGCTGGCCGGCGTCGATTTTTGCGGCAAGCGCGGCGACCATACCGCGGTCTTCAAAGTCGAAGAAGCGGCCACCGGATGTGGGGAAGACCAGGACGGGCATGCCGGCGTGGCCAAAGACCAGGAGTTCCATGGAGCGGCCGAGGCGAGCGGATTGGCCTTCGTGATATTCGCGGTTCATGGGGCGTGCCAATCCCATGCTAACGCAGCGGCAAACCGCCAGATTTGCTTCGAAGGCCCGGTTTCGGCGATACTTAGGTGTTCGGATGTGTGCGGCCGGGCGCGTCGATCTGAAGGATCACTGGCCGGCCGTTGTTATGCCGGAGACCTTCCGCCGATTGCCGGGCGGACCCGCTGAGCGGGTGATGATCCGGCGGGGAAGTTGCCCCAAAAACGCACGCAAAGCTCTTGAAACCGGAAAGGAAATGTACCCATCGTGGTTATGATTCGTTTGGCGCGTGTCGGCGCCCCCAAGCAGCCCTATTACCGCATTGTCGTGATCGAAAAGGATCGCGCCCGCAACGGCCGTTCCATTGAGGTGGTCGGCACCTACAATCCGCGCACCAACCCGGCTACGGTGACCCTGAAGCACGAGCGGATCGCTTACTGGCGCGGCGTGGGCGCCACGCTCTCGCCCATCATGCAAAAGCTGGTCGCCAAGAACCCGCAGGTGGCGGCGCCGGCTTCAGACGCGCCAGCGGCGGCGATTACCGATCCGGCCGCAGTCTAGATCACGATCCAGCCTTGTGGCTGCCCAGGGCCGCAGGGGCTTGGGCGGCACATCGGTTTTTGCGCGAGTGTTTGCTCAAATATTTGCTCAGGGCGGGTATGCATGTTATTCTTCGCGCACAGTTTCAGAATGCCAATTTACGAATGTAGATGGTCAGGGGCAAGATCATGACCCAAGCTGAAATAGTGCAGGTGGACGAATTGGTTCGCGAAATCGCGCGGGCCTTAGTGGATGAACCGCAAGCCGTTGAAGTGGAGTCTGTGAACCGCGAAGAGAATACGGTGCTCCGGCTCCGCGTGGCGGCACAGGATGTGGGCAAGGTCATCGGCAAGCAGGGTCGTACCGCGCGGTCGGTGCGCACCATTCTGGGCGCAGTGAGCATGAAGCTGCACCACCGCTACACGCTCGACATCCTGGAAGAGGACGACGAGGTTTAAGGTCGTCCCAGCCCGCGCCGGTTGCGAAGTCCGCGAGCGGAGGTAGCTGTGCCGGTACAGCCTGAAAACTGGGTTTGGCTGGCGCGGATACGCCGCCCGCAGGGGCGCAAAGGCGAGGTCCTCGCCGAGATTCTGACGGATTTTCCTGAAAAGTTTGTTGAACGAAAGCGGTTGTGGCTGCTCAAGACCGAGGGCGCCGCAACTGCGGCTCCGCGCGAGATGGAGCTGGCCAACCACTGGCTGCACAAGGGCGCCATCGTGTTGCACTTTGCGGGCGTGGACTCGATCAACGCTGCCGAAGAGTTGAAGGGATTGGTAGTGGCCGTTCCGCAAACGGAACGAGCGCCGCTGGCCGCGGATGAAACCTATATCGGCGACCTGATCGGGTGCGTGCTGGTGGACGTGGCGGGCGCGGAAGCAGTGACGGTGGGCGAAATTGAGGACGTGAATCGGGCGGGAGGAGCAGCGCCGTTGCTGGTGGTGCGCGGGGCGCACGGCGAAGTGCTGGTTCCGTTTGCGAAGAGCTACCTGCGCAGGATCGACCTTGAAGGCAAGCGCGTGGAGATGGCGCTGCCGGAGGGGTTGGTGGAGTTGAATGCGCGGGTTTAATGCAAGTCCAGCGGCTTCCACGCGCCGTTGTCTTTGAGGGCCAGTTGCATGGGGCGCGGCGGGCCTTTGGGCGGGACGGTGACTTCGATCCAGATTTCCTGGCCGGGCTTGAGCGGCATGGGGCTTTGCGCGGTGTCGGAGATGAAGTAGTCGGTGGAGGATGCGAGGTGCATTTGATTGCAGGGCGAGCCTTCCGTGCCTATTACTTCTTCTCCGAGGCTGGGGTCTTCCGTGCCTTCAAGGCGTACGGCGACAAGCGCGTTGTGGTCAACCTTCAGGTTGGCGTGGAAATCGACGTCATTCGAACGCAGCACATATGAACCGGGCTTGACGGCACCGTTCACGTCGCGCGGGAAGGTTGCGTTCCTGGCCGAGGGCAGCGTGCTTTGACAGCCATCAACGGTGAGTTGTAGCGACAGGTAGCGACCGCGCATGGGTAATTCGGGATCGAATGCGGCGGCGCGGGTCCAGACGCGCGGGCAGGTCCAGCGCTGATAGAGATACTTTGCGGCGATGGTGGAGACCAGCGCCAACTGAAAGATGAGCAAAGCAACCGAGGCAGCAGAGAGAGTGAAACGGCCGATCTTCATTGCGTGCCTCCTTCGGCTGCCACGGTGGGTTGTACTGCGGACGCGCTCATGCGCGCCAGGATGCGACGTCGCATTTTTTCGAGTGCCCATCCGCCGGCAAGGAAGAGAATGCCGAGGCCGATGAGTCCCAGGGCGCGGTAGTGATCGTTATAAATGTCGCTGAAGTAGAACCAGAAGACGGCGGCAGCGAAGCCCACGATGCCTAGATTGACGAGCGCGCGAGAAAGCAGTCGCACGCCCCACGCGCAGAGAAAGACAGCAAAGGCGGCGACCAGGGCATGGGCGAGCAGATTTGGATCGGTGCGCGTGTAGATCCCGTGGCCCGCGCCGGGATAGTTATAGGACACGATCCACTTCCGGTAGCACCACGGCAGCGCCTCAGCAAAGCCGATAGCGACGACGATGGGAACCAGTCCCTTATGGCCGCGGAATGCGGCGATGAGAAGCGGAATGGCGGCGAACGCGATCCAGGCCCAGACGCGCGTGCCGAAGGGAATGAAGCTCTGATCGGAGGAGTAAGAGACCCAGGCACCGAGCATGAAGACGATGCCGGCGACGGCGGCGATGGCGCTGACCGCGAAGAGAATGCCCTGCACCGCTCTGCGTCGCGAATTGGCAAAGAAAGTGAGATAGAGGATGGCCCAGACAAAGCAGAGCCGGCCGATGTAGATGGAATCGCCGATGTGGCCTTCCATGCGGTAGCCGAGTTCGCAGAAGATCCATGCGGGAAAGAGCAGGAGGGCCAGCGTTTGCTGCGCCTGGTCACGCAACAGCGCCCATCCGGCAAAGGCGGCCAGCGCCCACATCAGTACCGCGGCCGGCCAGTGCTCCTGAATGTTGAAGATCTGGCCGACGAGCGCTATGGCCGCGCCGGTGGAGATGGTTCCCACGGCATGGAGCGCGGTGGAGAAGCCTTCAAAGGTGGAACGCGTGAGGCCGCCGGCAATATGGAAGACGGCGACCACGGTCATGACGAGCAGGAAGCGTTCGCCGGGGCCGAGTTGGTCCCAATGCGACGAGACAAAGAGCACCACGCCGCAGGCCAGCAGGATCGCGCCGAGAATGAGACCCGTGACGACGAGCCACTTGAGTCCGGCGGGGCTGGTGGAGGGCGCGGCGGCGTGGGCGCCAGGTTGCGCTGTGGGTTGCGCGGGGCTCTTCGCTTCGAGTGCGCGGATGCGAGCGGCTGTCTCCGCATCGAGTACGCCGGCCGATTGCCAGCGATTTAGAAGGGATTCGATATCGTTCATGGCGATGTGTGGAACATGATAGGCCGAAGGGAGCGAGGGAGCAAGGGAGCGAGGGAACGAGGGAACGAGGGAGCAGGGGAGCAAGGGAGCAAGAAGGCGGGTATAGCCGAACTTCGCAGTAACAGGTTCGCATCAGGGAGACCGGGTTGCCGGCATCTTATAGGGTTGTTGTTGAGACGTTGATGGAGAAATCGTTGCGACTGCTTCCGTTGCCGCGCATCTTAATCTCAATAGCATTTACCCGAAACACCGAGGTGCTTTCATGTACAAATCCAAAGCCTATGCCGCGGCCAGCGCAGCATTGCCACTTGCCTCCACCACGATCGCGCGGCGCGATCCCAGCGCAGACGACGTACAAATCGAGATTCTCTTTTGCGGAGTCTGCCACTCCGATCTCCACCAGGCGCGCGACGAGTGGCACGACATGATGCCGACGGTTTATCCGTGCGTTCCCGGGCACGAGATTGTGGGCCGCGTGACGAAGGTAGGCCCGGCGGTAACGAAGTTCAAGGTGGGCGATCTGGCGGCGGTGGGCTGCATGGTCGACTCCGACGGCACGTGCCCCGAGTGCAAGGCGGGCCAGGAACAGTTCTGCTCGAATTTCACGCTCACCTACAATTTTCCCGACGCGCACCTGGGCGGCGTGACGTACGGCGGCTACTCCGACAGCATCGTCGTGAAGGAGCACTTTGTGCTGCGCGTTCCGGCGAATCTGGATCTGGCGGGCACTGCGCCGCTGCTGTGCGCCGGCATTACCACCTACTCGCCGATGCGCCACTGGGGCGTGACCAAGGGCAAGAAGGTGGGCGTGGTGGGCCTCGGCGGATTGGGGCACATGGGCGTGAAGTTTGCGCACGCGCTGGGCGCGCATGTGGTGGTGTTTACCACTTCGCCCGGCAAGAAAGAGGATGCGCTGCGGCTGGGCGCCGATGAAGTGGTGCTCTCAAAAGACGCGAACGAGATGGCGAAGCACGCGGGCAGCTTTGACTTTATTCTGGACGCCGTAGCTGCTTCGCACGACATCAATGCGTACATTAATATGCTGGCCCGTGATGGCAACATCACGATGGTGGGCGCGCCCAACGAACCGCTGCCGGTGGGCGTCTTCGGTCTGCTTTTCCGGAGGCGCAGTCTCTCAGTCTCGCTGATCGGCGGCATCGCGGAGACGCAGGAGATGCTCGACTTCTGCTCCGAGCACAATCTTGTTGCCGACGTCGAGGTGATTCCGATTCAGAAGTTGAATGAGGCCTTCGAGCGACTGGTGAAGTCGGACGTGAAGTATCGCTTCTCGATCGACATGGCTTCGTTGAAGTCAGAATAGTGGCTGGACCGCGGCGCTCCGCCTTCGGAAGCCGCCGCGGCCCCGAACATACGCAACAAGCAGAAATGGGATCTTATGCAAGTACGCAAGTTGGGAAAGAGTAATTTGGAAGTATCGGCGCTCGGCCTGGGCTGCATGGGCATGAGCTTTTCTTACGGCGTGCCGCACGATGAGCAGGAGATGATCGCGCTGATCCGTGCGGCTGTGGATCGCGGCGTTACGTTTTTCGATACCGCGGAAGTCTACGGTCCGTTCACGAATGAGGTACTTCTCGGAAAAGCGCTGCTTGGGGTACGCGACAAAGTAGTGATCGCCACCAAATTTGGCTTCAACACGGATGGCAACAGCAAGCCTGGGGCGCAGAGCTTAAACAGTCGGCCTGAGCATATCAAGCAGGTGGCCGATGCGTCGCTCAAGCGGCTGCAGACGGATGTGATCGATTTGTTTTATCAGCACCGCGTGGATACGGAGGTGCCGATTGAAGATGTAGCGGGAGCGGTGAAGGACCTGATCGACGCCGGCAAGGTGAAGCACTTCGGTCTTTCAGAAGCGGGTGTGCAAACCATCCGGCGCGCACATGCGGTGTTGCCTGTGACGGCATTGCAAAGCGAGTATTCGCTGTGGTGGCGGAAGCCGGAGACGGAAGTGATCCCGACGCTGGAGGAGCTTGGCATCGGACTGGTTCCCTACAGCCCGCTCGGGAAAGGGTTTTTGACGGGAAAGATCGATGAGAATACCAAGCTGGGGAGCAACGATTTCCGCAGCACGCTGCCCCGCTTCCAGCCGGAGGCGATGAAGGCGAATCAGGCTGTCATCGACCTGCTGAGCGCAATCGGAAAAAAGAAGAACGCGACACCGGCGCAGATTGCTTTGGCGTGGCTGCTCCAGCAGAGGCCGTGGATCGTTCCGATTCCCGGCACAACAAAACTGTCGCGTCTTGAGGAGAACATTGGGGCGGCTGCCGTGGAGTTGACGGCGGACGACCTCAATGAAATTGACGAGGCGGCCGCGAAGATTACGGTGGAGGGTGCGCGCTACCCGGAAAAGCTAGAGCAGATGACGGGGCGATAGTTGGCAAGTGGCGCGCATTAAGTCTCTGAACGCGTGCATTCGTAATAATCTTCGGACGAGTGCGGGTCGGGAGACCCGCACTACAGCCGGTCAGGAGACCGGCGGTACAAAAGACTCGAGACCGGCGGTAGCAGCAGCATCTGAGGCACAGAGGAGAGAAACACATCATGGAGATTCAACGGGCGGGGACGCGGCCTTCGGGCAAAGGGCCGGCGGATTGGTTTACGGGAACGGTGCGCATCGATCCGCTGCTGGCGACCGAAGAGCCGGCGCGAGTGCAGGGAGCGAGCGTAACCTTCGAGCCGGGTGCGCGGACGGCATGGCATACGCATCCGCTGGGCCAGACGTTGATTGTGACTGCCGGGTGCGGACGCGCGCAGCGATGGGGCGGGCCGATGGAAGAGATCCGGCCGGGCGACGTAGTGTGGTTCGCCCCCCAGGAAAAGCATTGGCACGGGGCCGCGCCCTCGACGGCCATGACGCATATAGCGATCCAGGAAAAGCTCGACGGCAAAGCTGTCGACTGGATGGAACACGTGAGTGACGAACAGTACGGGGCTGTGACAGGGTGAATTCCCCGATTAGCATCCAGCCTTCCCTGGTCCCCAAGTGCGAGGGACCAGGGGCACCCAATTTCTTTCAAGGTTCAGCGCACGGATAGACCGATATGGCTACGTTGATTCCGCTTGGAGATGCGTCGCGACCGCATCGGCGTTTTGCGGTGGTGACGTTTCTGATCGTCCTGACGAATGCCCTTGTGTTTGCACGCGAGCTGGCCGCGGGCGATGCATTTGTGATGCGCTGGGCAGTGGTTCCTGCGCGGATTGTGCACGGCCACCACTTGATCACGCTGGTGACGGGCACGTTCTTGCACGCGGGATGGTTGCACATCATCGGGAACATGGTGTTTCTGTGGGCGTTTGGGCCCCGCATTGAGGACGCCATGGGGCACACACGCTACCTATTCTTCTACTTGACGGGCGGCGTGGAGGCGATGCTGGCCCAGGTGGTGGGCGATTACGGCTCGCACGTTCCCTGCCTGGGCGCGAGCGGCGCGATTGCCGCGGTGATGGGCGCGTTCATCGTGTTGTTTCCGCGGGACCGCATCCGATCGCTGATCTGGATTCTGATATTTATCCGCGTGACCTACATACCCGCGGTGTGGCTGATCGGCGTGTGGTTTCTGATCCAACTGTGGAACGCGGGCGCGGTGGCGAGCGTGCAATCGGGCGGCGTAGCTTACATTGCGCACGTGGCGGGGTTTCTATTCGGAGTGGTGACGGCGAAATTGTGGACGCGCAGGGCAGTTGCTGGCTATTAGAGCGTGTTTCATAAATGGTCTGACTGGCTAGCGGGAATCCCTCAGGGGTTAAAACCCCTCGATTTTTCGGCCATTTTCGGCACCCTTCGACTTCGCTCAGGGCAGGCTTTGAAGTCGTGCCCTTTCACGATGCCATTTATGAAACACGCTCTAGCTTGTTGCGTCTGTGTCGTGGGCATTGATTGAGCGATCACCGGCTACGCCAAGCAACAAGGTAGCGATTGTTCGGCTACGCCCCAAATTCCGATTTGACACGCCTTCGATTGCGGGTTATCTTCCGACGTGCCCCCGGTACTTTCCCCTGGGCCCCGATACCGGGCTGCAAAGGAGGCAAGACCATGATTTCCCATCCCCCAAGGACCGCCGGGTTCCTTTCTGGTTCGCTCCTCGTTTTGACCTTCCTGGCGAGCCACTTCGCCGGAGCGCAAGCCCCTAAAATGCAATCGCATGAAACCAATCAACGCTCGCTGCCCAACTCGATTACCCTGGGCGGCGGCACGCATGCGCAGGTGATGCAGCGGCTGCGCGTGATGCGCCAATACACACTGGAAACCGTGCGCGCCAATCCGCGCATGATGCTGGGAGCGCAGCAGCTCGACATGACACCGATGCTGAGCAATCCCAAAGCATTGCCCAACCTGGCCCTGCGCTTGCAGGCGCTGCCGCAACATGTGCAGGTACAGGAGAACACCACGGACCTGGAGGAAGTGCAACAGGGCCTGGTGATTCATCATGTGCTGAGCTACCAGGTGCTGCCGGGCAAGTGCGCCGATGCGGGCGCGAAGGCGCAACTGGCGCAGGCGGGCGTGGCGTGCTTCAGCGAAGAAACGGCGAGCCAGCGCATGGCTGAGTTCAGCATGCCCGGGAACGCACGCTATGTGGCTGACCCGCAAAAGCGGCAGGCGGCCATCGCGGCCTGGCAGCGCAACAGCGCAGCACAGAACGCGGATGCGACGGCGCAGATTGCCAACCTGCGCAAAGCTCTGGCCGATCCCACGCAGCACGCGCAGATTGTGGCCAAGGTAGGTCCGGCAGAAGCGGCGCGGCTCAATACGCTCAACGACGACCAATTGAAGAACGAGGTGATCAACACGGCGGTGCAGCGCGTGGAACAGACCATGTTCGTACCCAACGCGCAGTCGGCCAACTTTGCGCATTCCCTGGAAACGCTGAATGCGACGCCGGGCATGGGTGAGATTGCTGCCGGCAAGCAGTTGCTGGCCGCGGGGAACAATGCCCCGAATGCGCCGGGCTATCCGCGCCTGCTGAGGATTGTGCCCCCGTCGCAATACCACACCACAAACAATTCTTCGAAGCCGGGCGGCGACCAGACGACCGACATCGACCTGGGCACCTACGTGTACCTGACGGGATTCACGCTGGGCCACGATTATGAGTGGAGCCAGAACGTGAGCGTGACCATTAACTGGTGCGTCATCGGCTGCTCGTCAACATACAGCATCGGCGTCTACGCGGGCTTCAACTACGGATTCGGGCTCCGATTCCCCATCCGGACTACGCTCAGCTATCAAAACGTGACGCACGCCAACAATACGGCGCAGGCAACCTTGAAGGCGGACTTTGCGCCGATCAACGGCACAGAAGCTGATTTCGAGTCGACCGGGATCGACCCCTCCCAGCTCTTCGACGGCAAGGAACTGGTGGCGCAGGTGGGCGCAGATGCGGGATTCAACTACAACCTGCCTGTGGTGGGGAGCGGCGGAACGGGATTCTCAGCGACCGTGGACTTTACCGACTGGCTGCCCGCGCCTTATACGGGCGGGCATTTTCTGCCTCCCGCGCCGGGACAGCACGGCATCGACACGCCGTACGTCTTCAACCAGATCGACCTGCTGGGCGGATTGCTCAACTTCGGTGTGCTGGGCGGGCAGGTGTTTCCCGCCGTGGACATCAACCTGCACTCCGACAAGCTCGACTTCACGGTGGACGATGAGGTCGCCAAGCGGAACATCCCGATGACGGCAACCGGGCAAACGGTGAGCGTGGCGGTGAATCCCGGCAATAAAAACGACAGCCACTTCCGCTTCGGAAACCCCGTCTACAACTTGGGATTCACGCTGACGCCCGGCATCGATGCGAATCTTTTCGTGGATGTCGCGGTGTGGTCGAACAACTGGAACTGGCCGGTATGGTTTCCGCAGCTTGCCGTGGATCTGCCGCCCAACGGCGTGGACTTCGGGTGCCACGCGGGGACGACGTGCGTGATCGACTTTGAACCTGAGCACGAGGCAGCGGCGAGCACCGGGTTGCTGCAGCGGCTGGGAAGCGAAGGTTGCACCGAGCACGGCAGCGGGATGAACTGCACCAGGCTGCAAGGCTACCTGGATTGCGAGAATATCGTGAACGCGCACAGCCTGCTGGGCGTGCAGACCTGCGATCCCGGGATGACGCTCAAGGAGGAAGACTCGGCAGACAAGACGCTGACCGGCCAGGGCTGCACCAAGTGCAACACCGCGCAGATGTGCCAGCGCAATAACGGGAGGATCGGCGAGTATCTGTGCCCACTGCAGGGCGGAATGGAGGGATTGTGCCAGACCATGCTGAAAAATGGCGCGATCCTGAGTTGCGGCGTGCTGGTGCCGACCTCGGCGGATCAGATTTTGAGGCGCGGCGGCTGCACGGAGAATGGCGAGACGGGAGCGTATGTCTGCCCCTCGGGCATGGTGGGCCTGTGCCAGCTCTATGTAAAGAACCAAGTGGTAGCTTCGTGCCAGCAAGGGAGATAGAAAAGCAGGGACCAAGGGAACAAGGGACCAAGAAAACGATGAGCGGCCGAGCGGGCGCTTCTATGATCATGGTGTATGCGCTTCGATATCGTGACCATCTTCCCTGGGTTCTTTGAGAGTGTGTTTGCGCAGGGGATCGTGCGCCGGGCACAGGCCGAAGGATTGGTCGAGATCCGGCTGCACGATCTGCGCGAATTCACGCACGATCGGCACCGCACGGTGGACGATCGCCCGTTTGGCGGCGGCGAGGGGATGGTGCTGAAGCCGGAGCCGCTGGCGGAGGCGCTGGAGGCTTTGGGAGTCCGGCCGAGAGCGGAGCGGGGGAACAGCAAGTCAGCGAGTCAGCAAGTCAGCGAGTCAGCAAGGAAGTACGCCGTCGCGGGCGAGCCGCAGACCAGCGCAGGGACGCGGGTGGTTTTGCTTTCGGCGCAGGGGAGAGTGTTTTCGCAGGCGGTGGCGCGGGAGCTGGCGGGCCTGGAGCGCGTGGTGCTGGTGTGCGGGCGGTACGAGGGCGTGGACGAGCGCGTCAACGAGCTTTACTGCGACATGGAGCTGTCGATTGGGGATTATGTGCTGAGCGGCGGCGAGCCGGCGGCGGCGGTGGTGGTGGACGCGACCATGCGGCTGATTCCGGGCGTGCTGGGCAACGAGGCTTCGGGCGAGTTTGAGAGCTTTGGCGCGGCGGACGCGGAGATCGATGTGGATGTGGAGGGGGTTCCGCGGTCGCAGCACGGAGCCGGAGGGTTGCTGGACTATCCGCATTACACGCGGCCGGCGGAGTTTGCTGGATTGCGCGCGCCGGAGGTGCTGATGAATGGGGACCACGCGGAGATCCGGCGCTGGCGGCGCGAACAGCAACTAAAAAAAACATTGAAGAACCGGCCGGAACTGCTGGAAGGCGCATTGCTGAGCGCCGAAGACCGGCGAATGCTGGAAGCGCTGCGGGGAACGAAGGACTGAGTCCACGTCCGTTTACGAATCGCCCATTCGAAGGCCGGGCGTGCTCGGGCGGAACGCTAAAATCGGCGAGGTGTATCCTGAAATTGCCATCATTTTGCAGAAACGGAGAGGCGGCAAAGATGATTCGCAGGGGTGGATTCTTCGCATATCTATTGCTCGGCGCAGCGGTGGCTGCGGCGGGGCAAACGCGCGACCAAAACTGGGATAAGTGCAAGGCCGACGATCCCGATACCAGCATCGCCGGTTGCACGGCTCTGATTGTGGCCGGACAGGAATCAAAGGCCGATCTGGCCAGCGCCTACTTCGACCGCGGCATCGCCTACCGCGACAAGAAGAATTACCAGCAGGCTCTGGAAGATTTGGATCAGGCCCTGCAACTGAAGCCGGATTTTGCCGGCGCGCTGAACACCCGCGGCAATGTCTATAGCGACGAGGGCGAGACCGACCGCGCCATTGCCGACTACAACGACGCGATCCGTCTCGACCCAAGCTACGCTCTGGCCTACTACAACCGCGGCAATGCCTATGGCGATAAGAAGGAGTGGCAGAAGGCCATTCTCGATTACGACGTGTACGTGCAAAAGGCACCGACCGATCCGGATGGCTTTAACAATCGCGGTCACGCCTATATGATGGACGGCGATTACGACAAGGCACTGGCGGATTACCAGGCGGCACTGAAGATAGATCCCAATCATGCCCTGGCGACCTACAACACGGGCGTGGCACAGAGCGACAAGAAGAATTACGCGCAGGCGGTGGCCTCGTTCTCGCGCTACATTGCGCTCCAGCCCAGCGATCCAGATGGGTACGAGAGCCGCGGCAACGCCTACCGGCACGAGACGCAGTACGACGCGGCAATCGCCGAGTACAACCATGCCTTGCAGGTGAAGACGGACTATCCGCTCGCCTACTACTATCTCGGGTTGACGCACGGACTCGAGGCGCAGTACGACACGGCGATTACCGGACTGAACAAGTACGTCGCGTTGGAACCACAAGATTCCGATGGATTCGCGATGCGCGGCCTGGAGTACTTTCTGAAGTTCCAATACGGTCCGGCGGTCACGGATTTTGACAAAGCTCTGGAGTTGCAGCCGAACCGGGCATACGCGTTTCTGGAACGGGGTTCCGCGCATTTGCTGGCCGGCCAGAATCTGCCGGCAGCGGCGGATTTCCAACTCAGCATGGGCGTCGATGCCAGCAGTTCCACGGCGGTTTACGCAGCGTTGTGGTTGCACATGACCAAGGTACGGATGCACCAGACGGGCAACGATGAATTGAAAGAAGTGGCGCAGAAGGCGGACCTGACGTACTGGCCCGGGCCGGTGCTGAAGTACTACCTGGGACAGATGACGGAAGATCAGCTGATGGCCGCTGCCGCCGATCCAGATCCAGAGACCCACATGGGCCGGGTGTGCGAGGTGAATTTCTATCTCGGCGAGGATGCATTGGCGCATCAAAAGCGAGCCGCAGCTCTGGCGCGCTTCCATGCGGTCGAAGGCAGTTGCCTGAAAGACTACGTGGAATACGGCGCGGCCATGGCGGAGCTGAAGCACCCGGCGGCGGCTCCGGCAGCGCCGGCGAAGGCGCCGGCAAGAACGCCTGCTACACCGTCAAAAACGACGATCGGACCCGCGGCGGTGGCGGGCGGATCGTTCAGGACGACGCAGTCGGCTGGGCAAGACGAACCGTCCAAGGCGATGCAGGCGGAAGCCAAAGAATAGAAAAGCGTGGGAAAGAAAAGCTGACCGCAGGGCGTGCGCTGTCGAGCGGATGGGGAGCTTTGTGCTGGGATGCCAAGGCCCGTCGGTGAACAGGCCCTGGCATCCCATGGTTCCGGGGAAAGCAGTCGAGCGGGTTAGCGGGCGACGTTGACGGTGAGGTTGAGATCGACGGCGGTCGGCTGATTGTCCACCGTCCCGGGACGGTAGTGGAACCTGCTGACGGTTTCGATGACGCGAGCGTCGATGAAGGGGCTGAACGACTTGACGACCTGGATGTTCTCGGGTTCGCCCTTCTCGTTGACTGTGAGGGAGAGCTCGACCTGTGCGCCCGAGGGGATCATGTCGAACGCGAGGCCCTGGGGGAGAGAGAGAACAGGGGAGCCGATGAGAACGGGTTGGGTGACACCGGTGCTGATGCGAACCGGGGTTGGGGCAGTGGCGTCGTCCACGGGCGTGCTGGCTTTTGCCGCTGCGGGGAGGGACAGCGAGGAGAGCATAAGGCTGGCTACGAGTATACGGCGCATATAAAACCTCCAAGGCGACGATAGTCACCTACATCATCTTGACATCGCAACAACACGATTGTCAATAACAAAATTTACTTCATTGATTCTAAAATAGATACATTCAAGTAAATCCAGAAGAGCGACGGGGCTGTGAAAATCTTGTGATTTTTATGCGGAGAATTGAGCGCGCTCGCGCGACGGCAGGCGGAAGACTGCGGCGCAGAGATTGGCTGGCGGGTTGAACTGAGAATTCGGGTTGGAGGGCTACTTGAAAGGCTGAACGGGAGCGGGTTGCTGGGCGCCGACCTGCCCTGCGGCGATCGCGGCCACGTAGTAGTTTTCTCCGGGGATGGGCGCGCCGGCAAGGCGGCGGAGCATGGCGATCTGGCCAGCATGGGTGAGGGCGTCGGCGATGGGGCCCTGGAAGAGGCGCTCGATGGGGGCGCTTAGTTCGGAATCGGACGCGAGGAAGGCGTCGAAGGCCTCAAGGGCGGCGAAAAACCGTTTCTGCTCCGCGGGCCAGGCGAGGGGCCCAGAGTTGTGCCAGGAGGGATTGCCTTGCGCCATGGAGAGCGTCCAGTCAAAGAGGTCACCCATGTGGGCGAGGATCTGGATGGGGCGGCGGCCCGCGCCGTCAAACTCGGCAAAGGACGCGGGAGCGTTCTCGAGGGCTCGCGTGGTGCGGTAAGCAAGAGTGGCCAGGCAGTGACGGAGCAAGTCGCGATTTTCGCCCATGAGGGAACTATAGCGCAGGTTGGTGTTTCAATAAGCCTTAGCCGGCCGGCGGCAAAGAGTGAGAATTGCGGTGGCGGGATAGTCTTTTCCAATCGAGGAATGAGCCTGAAGGCGAGTATTTTTCGGGCAGGCGGGTTTTTGTCCTTTCGGGAAGAATATATTGCCAGCCGTCGTCGTGGCGGTGGGAATGTGGGAATCGGTTTTATC
>Ga0302320_10003506_pt1 | contig 36400 bp, 31 predicted proteins | sample Bog_T0_3_FD_202130 | JGI IMG/M metagenome (GOLD analysis project Ga0302320, IMG submission 202130) | Peat permafrost microbial communities from Stordalen Mire near Abisko, Sweden - Bog_T0_3 | ecosystem: Environmental > Terrestrial > Soil > Wetlands > Peat | place: Sweden: Abisko, Stordalen Mire...
AGGTCCGCGAAGGGATTGGAGAAAAAGGCGACCACCCTGTTCGGCGGCACGCAGCTGTCACGGGAAACGGACACCGCCGCCGAGGCGGGGTCGTCCGAGCGGACGACGTTTGTCGCAGCCCGGAAGTCGCCGTAGGAGTAGATGACGATGAGCGTGGAGGGCCGGCCGGAGACGGCCTTTCCGGCCTCACCGGCCGTGGAGAGGAGGCGTGCGGCGGAGGCGCCGTCAAAAGGCAGGCTAAGCCTTTGATCGGGCAGAACCGACTCCTGCACAGCGGCACGGCAATCGACGCGAAGGCTCTCGGTCGAGCGGAAGATTAGCCCCACGGCAACCAGGGAAAAGATGATTCCGGCGCTGCCCGCAGAGAGCAGGAATTTCCTTCCACGCCTGTCCACCAAAAGCACGCCCACGATTGTCAGCAGGAAGTTGACCAGGGTGAGGACCACGTATCCCCAGTGGGCCTCGACGTCCGACAGGCCCGCCTGGAGGAAGATGTTCGTGTTGTAGCCGATGATCGAGTTGACCCCGGTCGCCTGGTTGCAGGCCAGGATCACGCACGCCAGGGCGAACGGGATCACGTACTTGCGGCTTAGGAGCGATTCGCGCGGTCGCCCGCTCGCCGCGTGCGCCTTCTCGGCGGCGGTGGCCTTCTCCATCTCGGCCATCTCGAGATCGGCCTCCGCCGCGGAGCGCGACCTAAGGAGCGCCGCGCGAGCATCGCCGATCCGCCCCTTCCGCTGAAGCCACCTGGGGGATTCCGAAACCGCGATGCTACCGATCACAAACAGGAGGCCGGGGGGCAGCGACACCCAGAAAATGCTTCTCCAAGCCGTGTCCTTGAAGGCAAGGAGCTTGGATGGGTCGCCGAGCTTGGCCACAGCTGCCACCCGGAAGCTGAAGTACATCCCGATCACCGCAGCCACCACGATTCCCAGGGTGAGCAGCCATTGGAATATCCCGGTGCCCTTGCCCCTGCTTTTTGCCCCCAGGCATTCCGCGAGGTAGAGGGGGACCACGACCCCGATGAGGCCCGCGCTCACGCCCTGGAGCAGGCGGCCGAGGACAAGGTATCCGTACCCGTGGGAGAGTGCGATCACTGGAATGCTGGCCACGAAGAGGACTCCGCTGGCGATCATGAGCCGCTTGCGTCCCATCCAGTCCGCAAGCATGCCCGCGAAGAGGGTCGAAATGACGCTTCCCAGGAGGACCGCGGCGACGATGAAGGAGAGCTGGCCCGCGTTCAGGCCGGAAGTGGCCTCGAGGTAGGGGAGCGCCCCAGCGATGATCCCCACGTCAACGCCGTAGAGGAGGCCGCCCAGGCCTGCGACGAGCAGCAGGAAGACGTTGTAGCGCGTCGTAGCGGAGGTGGCCGTCGGGGCGGGGTCGATCATAAGGGGAATTCAAGAACTGGGCTTTGGCGCGGCTTCAGCCAATCCGGGGTAAGCGACCGCGATCACTTGGTCCTTCCAGTGCTCGTCAGAGAGGTCCGCGCGCCGTTCCTGGATCTCTGCTGCGGCAACCAGCAGCCGCATGGGCCCGAGCGAGGGGATGAGCGTTGCCGAGACGTCGGGCTGGGCCGCGGCATCAAGCTTGGCCACGGCCTCGGATGCCTTCTTGGGTGGCAGGGCAGTGCCGGATAGGAGCGACGCAATGGCATCGGCAGCCGCGGCGGTTGCCGCCGCGAGGCCCTGGGCGTGAGGAATGGCCTCGCGAAGGGCGGGATAGGTGCCGGGGAGCTTGTCCGCGACCTCGAGGCCCGCCGCGCCCCATTGGCTCAGGGTCCCCAGAAGGGCCCCGAGCCGGGCCTTGTCAATCGTCCCCGGAGCAAAGAGCGCCTCATCGACCTGCGCCGCAAACAGGCGCGACACCTCGCTCTCGGGCTTCGCCGCGTCGGCTATCCCGATCAAGGGCACCTGCTGGTTCATCCAGACCTGTTGGCCTCCACGGTCATAATGCTTAACGGGCTCGATGACGCTTATGAATGTCCTGAGCGAATCCATGCCCGCAATCTCCAGGTTTGCGCCAACCAAGTGCCTGAGCATCAGGTCACCATTCCGTTCGTGGAGGGAACCGGCTTCGGAAATGCGCCCGCTCACGATCGCGAGCCTTCGGTACATCTCCGGCACGTCCCGGACCCCTGCGGGCGACCAGAGGCGCTCGGCAACCGCCGTTGTCCGAGGCCAGATGCGCGAGTCGATTGTCTCAGGGGAGACGAACTCGGACCACATGGTCGCCTCGCCGCCTAGGACATGGACGCGCTCAGCATCCGTCAGCTTCGAGGCGGAGGGGATCGGGTCGGGAAGGTAGTGGTCGGATGCGGGGTAGCAGAGATCGATGTAGAAACCGTTCGAGAGGAGTCCGTCGAATCCCATTGTGGCAGCCGCCCCCAGCGCCTCGGTCCCACGCCAGGAGTCGATCACGCAATCGCGCGGGAGTTCGGGATTGATGATCTCATCCCACCCGACGATGCGCTTGCCGCCCTTTGCAAGGATTTCGCGGATCCTCTTGTTGAAGTAGGCGTGGAGACCTGCGTTGTCCTTGAGGCCGTGCTCACGGATGAAGGCCTGGATCTTGGGGTTCGCGTTCCACTGCACGCCATTGTTCTCGTCGCCGCCGATGTGGATGAAAGGGTCGGGAAAAAGGGCCGCCATCTCGCCCAGGAAATCCCCCAGGAGCGCGTAGGTGGCCTCGTTCGTCGGGTCGAGGACGGGGTTGAACACGCCCCAATGGCGCTCGATCGAGTAGGGGCCGGGCAGGCTTGCGACCTCCGGGTGCGAAACGACCCAGCTGGTTGCGTGTCCGGGTATGTCGAACTCGGGCACGACCCGGATGCCGCGGATTGCGGCGTAGGCGATGATCGTGCGCATCTGCGCCTGGGTGAAATACTGGCCGTCCGAGCCCATGCCCTGGAGCTCGGGATGGGTTAGGCTCTCGATTCGGAAGCCCTGGTCGTCGGTCAGGTGCAGGTGAAGCACGTTGAGCTTCACCACCGCCATCGCGTCCAGGTTGCGCTCGATCACCTCGATCGGCTGCCAGTGGCGGGCGACATCGATCATGAGGCCCCTCCACGGGAACCTAGGCCTATCGTCGATCGTCACCTGGGGAAGGTACCAGCCGCCCGGCTCGCGCACGGGAAGCTGCAGGAACGTCTCCAGCCCGTGCATCGCGCCGAGCGGGGTCGTCGATTTCAGCGTTGCCTGCGTGGGGCCAAGCTCGAGCGCGTACGATTCGTCGTCGCCCAGCGAAGGGACTGCGGCGCCCTTTTCCGACCATTGGACCACAAGCTTGTAACCGGTGGTCACGGTTTCCTTCGTCGGGTACGGGGTCGTAAGCACGAGCCACCGCGACTGCACGCGGGCGATCGCGTTGGCGACGCCTCGGTTCGACCCGTCGCTCACTCCTACCATAAGGAGCCCCTTGATGGGGAACAGACCTTGCTTCACAAGGACATCGGCGGGCGCGGGCATTACATCCAGGGGCAGCGGCCCGCCGCGAGCCTGCATGGCCATCGCCGCCAGCGCGCTAAAGAGGCAGATCGCGGAGGAATTCTTCCGGGGCATATCGTTTGAAAGCTTCGATCGCCTCGTATTCGGCGAGGCCAAGGGCGTTGTAGGTTTCGGCGAGGCGTCTGCTTCGGTCCTCAGACCTCTGCCAGAATTCCCTGCGATCGTCACCCAGGAAGAGTGCCATGTCCTTTTGCGTTTCGTGACAGAATATGGCGCGGCGCCTGCGCAGGACCTCCTGGGGGCTCAGCGGGACTGCCATGTCGATCTCGTCGGCCGACCACTCGGACCAGGCCCCGCGGTAGAGCCAGAGCTCGCTTTGCGGCACCCACTCCTGCTTTGAAAGGCTTGCCATGGCGTCGCGCAGGGCATGCAGGCACAGCCGGTGCGTGCCATGCGGGTCATCAAGGTCGCCCGCGGCGAAGATCAGGTGGGGCTGGGTCTCGGAGAGGAGCGTTCGCATGGTCGAGCGGTCTGCTTCGCTGAGCTGCCTGCGGCTCCCGGGGCTCGCATGGTAAAACGGAAGGTCAAGGAAATGGAGCCGTTTTGGGTCCGCGCCGCAGACTCGGGCGGCGCTCAAAGCCTCCTGGCGCCTCACGAGCCCCTTCCAGTGGTGGATCTCGGGCGTCTCCGGGAGAGAACCCAGGGTGTCGAGCGAGGCGCACAGCTCGCCGATTCGCTTGGAGTCGACCTCGCGGGCGACACCAGCGTCTCGGACAAAGCGCAGGGCCCGCGCTAGGGCCTCGTCCGAAACGGCATTGGCTCCGGAAACCTGGTAGGCTACATGCACCTCGTGACCGTTTTCAATCAGTCGGCACAGGGTACCCCCCATTCCGATCACGTCGTCATCAGGGTGCGGCGAGAGCACTAGGACGCGCTTCGGGAAGACGCCGGCAGACGGCGCCCTCAGCGGCCGAACCGGCGCATCGCCCGGCCGCGTGCGGCCCGGGTCGCGTCCGCCGGGCCAGCCCGTGATCGTGTGCTGGAGCTGGTAGAAGCCCGCCAGGTTCACGTCGTAGGCCGAGCCATGGATCCGAAGCAGGTCCTGGAGGCCGGCCTCATTGTAGTCGTCGTCCGTGAGCTTAAGGACCGCCTTCTTCCTGAGCTGCGAAAGCCAGATTATCGCGCGGCGCATTATTGCGGGGTCCCACTGGAGGCCCTGGTCGCCAAGCGCACCCAGGAGCCACGGGGTGCGATAGCGCGTCAGGGCACCGGCCGCCGCGCGGTCCACGATAAACTGCACATGGTCGTGCTCCTGCAGGAACGATGCTGTGATTTGCGGGGTGACCGGGCCCTCGATGGCCGCGCGCACGATCTCCGCCTTATGCTGCCCCCAGGCCAATAGGACGATGCGGCGTGCCTCGAGGATCGTCCTGACACCAGCCGTGAGGGCATATCGCGGAGTGTTTTGCTCCCCTCCGAAGTCGCCTGCAGCGTCCCGCCGGGTGAGCGAATCGAGCGTTACGATCCGTGTGCGGGAACGCTTTGGGCTGCCCGGTTCGTTGAAACCGATGTGGCCCGTTCGGCCGATGCCCAGGATCTGGAAGTCGACCCCGCCCGCGGCCTTGATCCGCTCCTCATAGTCGCGGCAGTGCGCGTCGACGGCAGATACCGGTACCGCGCCGTCCGGCACGTGGGTGTTCGCCGGCACGATGTCGACGTGGTCAAAAAGGTGCGCCTGCATGAAATGCCGGTAGCTCCTCGGGTTTGAGGGCTGGATCGGGTAATACTCATCCAGATTGAACGTGACAACGTTGGCAAAGCTTAGGCCCTCTTCGCGGTGCATCCTGACAAGCTCGGCGTAGAGGCCGAGAGGCGTGGATCCGGTCGCAAGTCCGAGGACGGCCGGCCGCTTTGCGGCCTGCCTGGAGCGGATAAGAGCGGCAATCTCGTGGGCGACCGCACGCGAGGCCTCGGCGCTCGTCGGGAAGACCGCTAGGGGCGCGTGCTCATATCGGCTGAGGGTTGCGGTCGATGGGCCTGTCATGGGGTTGGAGGCGGTTGTTTAACGGGTCCTGTAGGCTGTTTGTGATGATAATCGCCTCCGCTCCGTTAAAAAATGGCAGAAATGACTATGTTTTTAACATCGTTGCCACTCCGGGCGCCGGTTCCAGAGGGAGGAGGTCCGGGCTCCCTCTTCAGAGGGGAGCAGGCTCTTGACCCTTTTTTACGGATGATCCGGAATCCCCCTTGTGGCGAATCCCCCCGCTTTACGCCCGGTAAGGGCCGCCTGGTCGGAACCCGGTGCGCTCGCCCTTGCGGTGATCCTTCTTGCAGCGGTCGTGTTCGCATATTTCCCCGCGCTCCTCGGAGGATTTCTCTGGGACGATGATGCCCATGTGACCCGCGCGCAACTCCGCTCGCTCCACGGGCTGTGGCGGATCTGGTTCGAGGTCGGGGCGACCCAGCAGTATTACCCGGTTCTCCACTCGGCGTTCTGGGCCGAGCACCGGCTGTGGGGCGACCACGTGCTTGGATACCACCTTGTAAACGTCCTCTTTCACGCCGCCGCCGCATGGCTCCTTGCGACCATCCTGCGGCGCGTTGCTTTTCCGTTCCCAGCGCTCGCTGCCATTGCCTTTGCCCTTCATCCGGTGTGCGCGGAATCCGTGGCCTGGATCTCCGAGCAAAAGAACACCCTCTCCGCGCTTTTCTACTTGGGGTCCGCCCTTCTCTATCTTCGGTTTGATGAAACAAGGAGGCGAGGTTTCTACGCGGGAGCCCTAGCGCTCTTCGCTCTGGCCCTGCTGACAAAAAGCGTTACGGCGTCTCTCCCCGGGGCCATCCTTGTCATCCTCTGGTGGCGGCGTCCTCTCCAATGGAAAAGGGACGTAGTTCCGCTGCTTCCTTGGGCGGTAGCAGGGGCCGTGAGCGGGGTTTTCACCGCCTGGGCCGAGGCCCGGCTGATCGGCGCGGAGGGGGCGGATTTTTCATTTGGCCCTTTGGAGCGGCTCCTGCTCGGATGTCGCGCCGCCCTGTTCTACTTGGGCAACGCTCTCTGGCCCTCGGACTTGATGTTCATCTATCCGCGGTGGTCCCTCAGCGCCAGCCAGCTGAGCCCCTGGCTTGCGTTCTTGGCCGTTGCGGCGCTCCTCGCGGCGCTGGTGGCCCTGGCCCGCAAGAGCCGCGGACCCCTTGCTGCATTTCTCTTTTTCCTGGGGACCCTGCTGCCGGTCTTGGGATTTGTGAACGTATATCCTTTCCTCTTCTCGTTCGTGGCGGATCATTTCCAGTATCTGGCCCTGATCGGGGTCGTTGTACCATCGGTCTGGGCGATAGGAAAGGCCGCGGACAGACTCCCGTTTGCCGCCGGCTCCTGCCTTGTGTTTGCCGTTCCCGCGGTCCTCGGAATCCTCACATGGAGAGAGTGTGGAATGTACCGGGATTCGGAGGTCCTGTACCGCACCACGATATCAAGGAACCCTGGTGCGTGGCTCATGCACTACAACCTCGCTGTCGTGCTTGGGGAGCGGCCGGGAGGGCTCCCGGAGTCCGTCACCGAATATCGACAAACCCTAAAGCTCAATCCGGGCCACTGGGCTGCACACAACAACCTTGCTACCGCGCTCCTGAAGACCCCGGGCCACACCGATGAGGCGATTGCGGAGTATGAGACGGCCTTGCGCCTGAACCCCGCGTTCGCGGAAGCCCACAACAACCTTGGCGTCGCTCTGGCTCAGGTGCCTGGCAGACTAGGTGAGGCCGTGGAGCACGAGCGGGCCGCACTGCGCCTGCGGCCCGACTATGACGCGGCGCATGATAATCTCGGGGTGTTCCTGATGAGGGGCCCGGGCCCGCTTGCCGACGCGGTCAGGCAGTTTGAGGAGGCCGTGCGAATCGCTCCTGAAAATGCAGGCTACCACTACAATCTGGCGAACGCGATATCCCGTTCCCCCGGACGCCTGGCCGATGCCGAGCTCCAGTACCGGGAGGCGCTGCGACTAAGACCTGGATTTGCAGAGGCCCATAGCAACCTGGGAGCGGTGCTGGCGCGCATGCCGGGCCGGCTGAACGTCGCCATCGCGGAATATGAGGCTGCGGCCCGCCTTGAGCCCGGAAGCGCGCAGATCCACGCCAACCTCGGCAATGCCCTTTCGAGGGCGGCTGGGCGCGGACCCGAGGCCATTGCCGAATATGGCGCGGCCCTAAGATTGGATCCGAAGGACGCCGAGACCCACCTGTCGCTTGGCGTCGCGCTTTCCGACATGCCAGGGCGCCTCCCGGACGCGCTCGCCGAGTTCACAGAGGCTGTCCGACTCGAACCGGGTTCGGCGACGGCTCAGTTCTGCCTAGGGGTCGCGCTTGCCAGGAGTGGCCGCCCCGGGCAGGCGCAGGAGCACCTGGAGAGCGCCGTGCGTCTCCGGCCGGATTTTGCCGATGCGAGGAATGCCCTGGCACGGCTGAGGGCGGAAGGCCGATGAGGGGCAGAAACCCAAGGGACCCGCATGACGCGGGTTCGTTTGACAGGCCCCCGAATGCCGCCGCAGGCTGACGCCCCGCCGTGCCGATTGACCACCAAACACCGAGCAAGGATGCCTCGCATCGGAGACCCGCGGGCGGGATCGCGTGGGCCTACCGCCTCTGCTTGGTGGTCGCAGTTCCGATCCTTTTCCTCGTGGCTCTGGAGGCGTCCTTTAGATTGGCAGGGTATGGAAAACCTTCGACGTTCCTCATCCCGGACGAGGCCCCCGGTTTCTATCGCACGAATCCGGACTTCGTGAGCCTTTTTCTTCCGGGCAACTTCGACCTGAGGCCGCTCAACCTCCGTATCGCCCGGCACAAGGCTCCAAACACGGTAAGGATCATCGTGCTCGGGGAATCCGCAGCGCAGGGTGTGCCTGTCCCAAGTTTTGCCTTTGCCGCGCAATTGAAGGCGCAGCTGCGGCACCGGTATCCGGGAAGGGATTTCGAGGTCATCAACACTGGGATTGTGGCGATAAACTCCCACGTCCTCTACCAGATCGCGCGGGAGATGGCCGGCTTTGAGCCGGACCTTTTTGTGGTCTATGCCGGCAACAACGAGGTCGTGGGGCCGTATGGGCCGGGGTGCGCCTATCTCTCCCAGATGCCTCCCCTCTGGGTGATTCGCGCGAGCGTCTTAGTGCGCTCGACCCGGACGGGCCAGTTTCTCGGTTCACTTGCGGCGCGGCTCTCATCGTCTCGGCAGCGACCCTCCGAGTGGGGTGGGATGTCCATGTTCGTGAACAATGCCGTCCTTGCGGACGACCCAAGGCTTTACCCGGTATATGAGAACTTCACCGATAACCTTTGGGGCATCGTGAGGGCCGCTTCAGGCGCGGGCGCAAAGACCCTGCTTTGCACCGCAGTCGCAAACCTGAAGGACTGTCCCCCGTTCTTGTCGCGCCACGGCGCCTGGCTCTCGAAACCCGAGTTGGCCGCGTGGGAGGGCCCGTATGACCGCGGCCGGCTCGCATGGCTCCTCGGCGATAACCGCGAGGCCCGTGAACAGCTTTCCGAGGCCCTAAGGATCGACCCGGAATATGCGGATACCTCCTTCCTGCTGGGTTCCCTAGACCTGCAGCAGGGTGACGTAGCCTCCGCGCGGCAGCATTTCCTGGGTGCGCTGCACTGGGATGCGCTCCGGTTTCGCCCCGATGCTCCCATTAACGAGGCAATCCGCGAGGTCGCGCAAGGCGCGGGACCCGGCACGAGTCTCCTGGATGCCGCGGTTGAGCTCGGTTCGGACCCGGCTTCGACCGGGGACATTAGCGGGCGCGAAATCCTTTTTGAGCACGTGCACTTTGACTGGGAGGGAAACTACAGACTTGCGCGGCTCATGGCGCGTAGCGCCGCGGCCGCCTTGTTCGGCCAGGATCCCGGGGACGGGGGCTGGCTAGACAGGAGCGCCTGCTCCGATGCCTTGGCCTACACGCCGCACGAGCGCCTGCCGATGCTCCTGCGGATCGATGTCCTTGTACGCAAGCCGCCCTTCACGAACCAACTCACCCACGTGGTAGACGAGGCGCGCCTGGCGCGCGAGATTGAGGGCGCGACCCGTGACCGAGGGGACTCGGCAAAGCTGGGGGCCGCAGCCGTAATCGCGACCCGGGCCATCGCCGAGGATCCGGGAAATCCCGCGCTGGCCGGAATTCTTGAGGGTATAGACCTCGACAGGGGCGACGCGGACGCCGCGTTGCTGCAGGCGAAGAGGGCTGCGGACCTCCTTCCCCGTGACTTTGCGCTCTCCGCTGACCTGGCCTCGGTCCTCATGAGGCTCGGCCGTTTCGATGAGGCTGGCAGCATCCTCATGCGATCCTCGTCGGGGCCGGACCTGGACCTAATGCTCCCCGTGCTCGACCAGTTCTGGAGCCGCACCAAGCGTCTCCAGGAGGGGATCGAATTCATCGACACGGTGCTCGCCAACCGTCCCAGCGACCTGAGGCTAAGGGTGGTAAGGGCGGGTCTCCTGATGGCCTCCGGGGACCGCGCAGGCGCTGAGCAGGGCTATAGGTCGGTATTGGTCAGGGATCCGTCAAACGAGGACGCGCAGGAGGGCCTTGTGGCGCTCCTGGAGGAGGAAGGCAGGGCGGACGAGGCGGCAAAGGCGAGCGTTGACGCGGCGCCGTTTCAGACGAGAAACCAGGGCAACAGCCTGCGGGCTGCCAAGTACTGCGAAGCCCATGGCGACGTGGAGGGCCTTGTGCGAAACCTCCGCACGGCTGAGCAAAGCGGGCCCGTAAACGCCACCTTCGAGCTTACCCTGGCCTTGAAACTCTACCAGCTCAGGCGACTCGACGACATGATGGAGCACCTGGCTGTTGCCCGGAGGCTCTCCACTAACGAGGGCGACGCCGCAGTGACCGATTCGATCGACAGCCTCATCGGCAGGATGCGGATCGAGTGGGAGCTGGCGGCCAATGCCGCCCGCCCCTAGAAGAGCGAGTAGATGAAGGGGGCGACCCCTGAACCCCCAAGGACTGCTAGGACGCCGACCAGGACAAGGACCACGATGATGGGCGTCAGCCACCACTTCTTATTGTGCGCGGCAAAGGAGAGAAATTCAGCGACGGTGCCCTTCTGCTTGCCCTCCGCCTGCTTGCTAAATGAGTTTTTTTCCGGTTCCGGCATTCTTTAGCTTTGGTTGAAATAGCTCCCGGGCTCGCCCTTTTTCTCCCGCGGCACCCAGTACGTCCGGGCCTTGGGGTCAAATTTTCTGGCAAGGGGATCGTGCCCGAACAATCGCATGGTCAGGCCAACCGGGGTTAGGACAAGGAAATAAAGGAGCGCGAGTACGCCGTGCGAGACCACGAAGCCTATGGGGTAGGTGGCATAGCTTAACGCGAGGTACACCCCCTTCAGGGCGGGTGGATACGCCGCACCCCCGAGGGGCACTGCGATCGACAGGACCCACAGGACCTCGGCGGCCGAATGGCGGCCCCGGCCCCACCAGATCCACCCGCTGGCTGCCAGGACCAAGAGCCACGCTAGGCCGAAGACCACGAGTTGGCGGCCCTTGGGATTCTTGTTGATGCGGATGAGTGACATGGACGGCGGGTCTCAGTCGTTCCCGTAGCGGCCCAGGTAGGCCTCAAGGTCGTGGCGGCTTGCTAGGGGCTGTTCGTCCTTGAGCAACACGAAGTCGTCGATGACAAGGACGTCGATGTTCGTTGTCATGAAGCACCGGTAGGCATCAGAGGCGGTGCACACGATGGGCTCGCCGCGGATGTTGAAGCTCGTGTTTATCATGACGGGGCAGCCGGTGATCGCCGCAAAGCGCTCGAGAAGCTCAGCAAGCCTAGGGCTTCGCTCGCCGTCCACGGTCTGGACCCGCGCCGAGTCGTCGACATGAGTGACCGCCGGGATCACCGAGCGGGCCTCGAGGATCCTGTCGAGTCCGCCCGGCTTTACGGCGGCGCCCCTCTCGGGGGCCAGGAGCTTGTCCTTTCGGACCGGGGCCACGAGAAGCATGTAGGGGCTGTCGGTCCCGGGCTTCATCTCAAAGAATTCGTGCACCCTATCGCGCAGGACGATTGGGGCGAAGGGGCGGAACGACTCCCGGAACTTGGTCTTCAAGTTCATCTGGCGCTGCATCTCGGGGTTTCGGGCGTCGCCGAGGATGCTGCGTGCGCCGAGCGCCCTCGGACCGAACTCCATCCGGCCCTGCACCCATCCGACCACTTTGCCGTCCGCAACGTAGCGGGCCACGGCGGCGCAAAGCCCCTCTCCCGCAGGGTAGTGCCGGAACACCGTCTTTTTCTCATTCAAGAGCCGCTCGGTCTCGGTGGCATCGCAGGCGGGTCCCAGAAGCGAGCCGCCTTGACCGTCTGGCAACTCAGGCCTTCGCTCGTTCTCCAGGAGCTGGAACCAGACGAAGAGGGCCGCGCCGAGGGCGCCGCCCGCGTCGCCGGAGGCCGGCTGAATCCATAGATTCTCAAAGGGCGATTCCCTTAGGATCCTCCCGTTACCGACGCAATTGAGCGCCACGCCGCCCGCCAGGCACAGGTTCCTTGATCCGGTGAGCGCGTGCAGGTGCCGAGCCGACCTGAGCATCACCATCTCGGTGACTCTCTGGATCGATGCCGCGAGGTCTGACTCCCGTTGGGTGATGGGTGTCTCCGGCTTCCGCGGCCGGCCGCCAAAGAGCCGATCGAACTTACGTGAGGTCATCGTCAGGCCCGCGCAGTAGTTAAAATACGAAAGGTCCATCCTGAACGAGCCGTCGTCCTTGAGGTCCATGAGCTTCTCAAGGATAAGATCGGCGTACTTTGGCTCACCAAACGGGGCCAGGCCCATCAGCTTGTATTCCCCGCTGTTCACCCTGAAGCCGCAGAAATAGGTGAATGCCGAGTAAAGGAGCCCCAGGGAATGGGGGAAGCGCATTTCGTGGCTGAGCTCGATCCGATTGCCGCGCCCGTGCCCTAGCGTGGCCGTTGCCCATTCGCCGACGCCGTCAAGCGTGAGTATCGCGGACTCCTCGAAGGGGGAGGGGAAGAATGCGCTCGCCGCGTGCGACTCATGGTGTTCCGGGAAGACAAAGCGTTTCTTGTAATGGCCCCCGAGCCCGTCGCTCATCCTAGCCGGCAGCCTCAGCTTCTCATGGATCCAAAGGGGCATCGCCATGCCAAAGGAACGAAGGCCCCTTGGGGCGACTGACAGGTATGTCTCAAGGATTCGTTCGAATTTAAGGAAGGGCTTCTCGTAAAAGACAACATGGTCGATGTCCCCGGGTCCCAGGTCTCCCTCCCTTAGGCAATAATCCACAGCGTGCTTAGGGAACCCGCTGTCGTGCTTCACGCGCGTGAAACGCTCCTCCTGGGCCGCCGCCACGATACGACCGTCGACGACGAGGGCCGCCGCGGAATCGTGGTAGTAGGCTGAAATCCCGAGGATCGCCTTCATTTATTCAAGGCTCGCCCGCGCCCGGCCGCGCGGATTTTCCGCAATCCCGGCAGGCTTAGGGTACCTCAAAGATGCATCACGTGCGATCCCTTCCATGGGTGGCGACGGTGCAGGATTTGTCCCGGGCTAGCGATCCTGTTTCGGCTTTGGCAAGAAAAAGGCCCGGATGCCGAAGCATCCGGGCCTAATGTCGCTGTCGTCCCTAGCCTCGGGGTCTATGCCTACCCCCGGGCAAGTTTAGAAGTTCCAGTGCAGCGAAACCGAGTAGGTCCTTCCGAACTTGTACTCGTCGGCGAGAACCGAGGCAGCACTGGTGTTTTTGAAGTACTGGTGGTACGTCTCGTCCAGGAGGTTGGTGGCGCTCAGAAGAATCTGGATGTTCTTCGTGACGTAGATCGTCGCGTTGGCGTCGACCTCGGCATAGGGCGCAGTCCAAACCGAGCTCTGCCCGTTGAACGAGCTCGACTCGTAGTCATTGCGCCAGTTGTACGTGAGTCGGATCATGCCCCACTTGTTCTCGTAGTACGGGCTGATGTTGAACTGGTCGGGCGAGGAGAACGGCAGAGGGCCACTCGCGCTCGAAGTGTGCATGAGCGTGTAGTTGGCCTGCAGTCCGAGTCCATTGCCCAGAGCCTGCTGGTACGAGAACGTGGCGCCCTCGGAGGTCGCTGCACCGCCGTTGGACGGCCTCGAGATCTCGTACGTCTCCGTGGGATGGCCCGCGAGCGAGTAGTCTGTCCACTGCTCGGGGTTTGTCGCGTTGATGATGTAGTTGGAGATGTCCTTGTAGAACACGTCCACCGCGAAGTACGAGTTCTTCGCGAAGTAGTACTCGTAGTCCCAGTCGAGGTTCGTCGACTCGTAGGGCTTGAGGCTTGCGTTGCCGCCCACGCCGCCGAGGGTCGAGTCATAAAGCTCAACGTAGTTGGCCTCAGCCGCCGTATTCGGGCGGGCGATCACCTCTGCCACGCTGAACCTGCTTACTTGGTCCTGGGCAACGTCGTACGCCAGGTTGACCGCGGGCAGGAAGTTGTTGTACGTGTTCTGCGTCGACTGAAGGGTCGGGGTCGGCGTGCTCAGGTTGTAGCTCGCGCTGGTCGTCGTTGTCTCGACGAAGCGTGCGCCAAAATTGCCCGAGAGGGGACCGTCCGCGAAGCTGCTCTCCAGGTACGCCGCGTTGATGCGCTCATCAATCGTGAATGTCGGCGTCGCCGTAAAGACGGCACCGTCAGTCGGGGGCGTGGAGTTGAAGAACTGCAGGAGGTTCTCACCCGAGGTCGAGCTCGGGAGGTTGCCGATGAAATTGGCGACCGATCCGTAGGAGTTCAGGATGACGTGTTGCGACATCGAGGACGTGATATTGGAAAGACCATCAAGGTAGTTCGACGGAGGCGTGGAGACACCAATCGCCGAAAGGGGCGTCGTGACCTCGTCCGCCCCAGGAACGCTGACCACTGCGCCGTTCTCACCCGCCTTGTGGTCGCTGAAGCGCAGTCCCGCCTTGAAGTCCTTGAGGGCTCCCTTGAGCGGGAAGTCGAGGTCCATCTTAACCCACTTCTCGTCATCGACCTCGGGGTTGCTTGCAATGTTGCCGTAATCGAAGCTCGGCTCGGAGGAGAGGCCGAAGTCGGCGCCGCTATTCAAGTTCGCAGCCGTCGGGTCGGGTCCGGGGACTCCGGTCACGGCGAACGAGGACGAGTTCTTGCTCGTGGCGATATTCGCGCTGGCGAACACAAAGTATTCAGCAAAGAACTGGTGCTGGGTGCCACCGGTCGCCCGCGTGAAGCCTGCGTCCGTCGTGAGGTTGAAGTTATCACCCTTGTAGGTCGCCTTCAGGTTATAATCCTGGGTCACGATTTGGGCGGCGCGGTTGAACGCGTCGATGACGAGGGGGGCCGAGTTGATCGTATAATTGCTCAGGACGCCGCTGGTCACGGTGGCGTTTGTGATGTTCGGCAGGCCCGACCAGTTGTCGCCTGGGTAGATGTAATACGAGAAGTTCACGTTATCCATCGTCTGCTTCACGTATAGGCCTGTGGCCTCCAGGGTGAGACGGTCCGTGGGCTTAAAGACCACGTCGAAGTTTCCTCCCTGGTGGTGGCGGAGCTGCAGGAACTCGGCTGTGTTGACGACCTCGGGTGTGACCCAGGGGCCGGCGGGTTGGCCCGGGAGGGGCCCTCCGACGCCGAGGTTTGCGTTGGTGTCCTCGGCGAGGGACTCGACGCCGTCACGGCGGAGGTATTCGCGGGTGTCCTCGGCTCCTACCAGGATGCCGAAGGTCTTCGAGTCATTGTGCCAGCTGAACATCGCGCTCTCGCTTCCCTTGTTCGTCTTCGAACGGTCGTTGTAACCGTCGGTAATGGTGCCCTCAAACAGGAGCGGGTCCAGGGTCAGCGGGTTTCGGGTGGTTACGTTTACGGTGGCGCCAATGGAGCCCTCGAGGAGGCTCGGCTCCCAGCTCTTGAACACCTCTGCCTGGCCGACAACGTCGGGGCTAAGGAGCAGGTAGTTGAACTGCCGGCTCTGGTTGTCGAGAACGTACCAGTCGGCGGACGAGACGGGCTCGCCGTTGAGGAGGACGCGGTTCAGGTTCGGGTCCGTGCCCTCGATGCTGACGCGTTCGCCCTCTCCGAAGAGGCGGTCCACCGAGATGCCGGGCAGGTGGGAGAGGGATTCCGCCAGGTTGTTGTCGGGGAACTTGCCCACGTCCTCGGCAGTGATGATCTCGACGTTGTCCTGGGATTCGCGCTTTGCCTGGAGTGACGAGGCCAAGCTGGCGGAGTAACCGTTCACAACGAAGGCACCCAGCTGAACGGGCTCGTCGGTTGCGCCCGGCGCCGTCGCCGCGGCCGTGGTTGTCGTGGTGGCCGTTGTTGTGGTCGTGGTTGCTGCCTGCGGATATGCGAGGCTTGTGATTCCTAGAGCTAGGATCGAACACGCAGCAAATCGATGCAGCGCCGTGATGGGACCGGTTTGACCAGAGGTGGTCTTTAGGTCGCGTGGGTCAGGAGTAATCATGGGTGATGTTGGTTCTGGCAATTTGGACACAAAACAGGAGCGAGACAGGCTGCAGGGTCTGCGGCCTGGAAGAAATTTTCGGACGGTGGGTTCGGCGTGGGGCGGGTGTTCGCGGGATGGATCCCGCCGCCCACGATGTTTCGTTAACGGATGAGTATCAGTTGGACGTTCCGCCATGCTGGCGGCAGGTTCTCCCGGCGGCGCCGCGGCCAGGGCAAGCCCGTACCGGGGCCGTGTCCGTGGCATACGCGCGCGCTGAACAATTTGTTTTCAATTTAGGGAAGCCAAGCATTGCCGGGGTAAACGAATGAGGCGGTTTGTTTTTTACGCGCCCATGATAACGCTGGCGTCGCCGTTAAAAAATGGCATAAATGACGATGTTTTTAACAAAAATGTCAGAATCCCGTGACGCACGTGTCCTTTCGCTGGAGAAATTGGCGAACCTGCTTCCTTCGCCGCTGAGGCCGCTGCACGGCAAGCGCGCGGCTCCGCTTGCGCTTCCCGACAACATTGTCTGCTTCTGCCGCCGCTCGGCGACGGACCTGAACAGGCCGCAGCGAGGACGCGCCCTGCACCACAGGTTTGTCCTCATCCTCTCGCTTGAGACAGCGGTGACGGTCGCGGTCGACGACCGCGCCATCCGCCTGAATCCCGAGGAGGGGCTCCTCGTGCTTCCGTTCCAGTTTCACGATTACATCCAGCCCGCGAAGGAGGAATTGCGCTGGCTCTTCATCACCTTCGACATGATAGACACCGCGTCCCTGCAGCCGCTGAGGTTCAGGCCGTTTGTGATCACGCCCGTCGTCCGCCAGACGTGCGGCGAACTGGTTGAGGCCTACCTGACGCGGGGTGAGGGCGACCTGACGAGCCTCCTCCTTGCGGTGCTGCTCCAGAGGATTAGGCAGGCCGAGCCAATCCTTAGGCGCCATTACAAGCCGCCCACGGCGCCCGGGCTCATCATGCAGGTCAACCAGCTTGCCCAAGCCAAGGACGAGCCATTGAGCGTGAAGGAGATAGCGCGATCGCTCGGGATCAGCCCGAGCCACCTAAGGGCGCGCTTCAGGGCGTCCTGCGGGGTGAGCCTGGGGCGCCATTTGCGCCGCCTTCGCCTCGAGAAGGCATGCGGACTCCTACGGCTGAGCCAGAGGAGGGTTACCGAGATTGCGGAGCTCTGCAGCTTCACCTCGATCTACAGTTTCAGCAGGGCGTTCCACACCGCCTACGGAGTCTCTCCCATGGCCTACCGCCACGGCGACCGGGCCCGCAAGAGCGCCGACTAGCCTGGCGCAAGAAACGGAATTAGGCCCAGGACTTGATCCGCTTGGACACATCGTCCGAAAACCGGGCGATAAGGGCCTGAGTGTAATCATGGGCCGACGGGCCTCCCTCCCGGATCACCGGTGTCAGGTCCAAGGCCCATGTGATGCCCGCAAACTTGTCCGTCGCGTGGGAGGTGTGGAAGGTGGCATGGGCAGCTCTCCTGCCGATCGCAGCCAGGTCGTAGCGTTTGCCGCCGGTTACCTGCGAGTCAAAGACGGCAAGGAGCTTTCGGGCGAGCTCGGGGTGCCGACCGGAGTCGAGCGCCACCTTGTCGGAGTCCGAGAGCCAATCCAGGTCCCTCCAGACTTCGCAGCCGAGGACGCGGGCCGGCCTGCGCGCCGCGGGAAGGGAACGGATCGCCTCGATGGAGCGCAGGAGTACGGCGACGTGGGTGTCGTGCTTGTCCGCCGGATTGTGAAGGAATACGACCTCGGGCTGGCATCCTTCAAGGATCGCGGCGAGGTCCGCGGCAACTCCGGGGTGGCCGGGCTTCTTCACGTCGGAGCTGGGGTGGGCGAGCTGGAACTGGATCCCGTATTTGCCGAGACGTGCGGCCTCGCGCTGCTCCTCGCGGCGCACCGCGAGCATCTGCTCGTCCGTAAAGGAGGCGTAGGCGCCGGTCCGCGGGGATCCCGCACCGTTGGTAACGACCACCCCGCCAAAGGACTTCCCCGGTTGGTCCAGGCAATCGCTTATCCCGGACTGGGCCATGATCTCGATGTCGTCCTGGTGGGCGACGATACACAGGTGGGTGACCCGCCTGAGCGCCTCCGACGGAGTAAGTTCGCCTCCCGGAACAAAGATATCCGCCGTGGGGTTCGAGAATTTCATCGTGCTAAATTTGAGTTTGAAGACGCTGCGCGCGAGCCCGCAGTTTCCGAAAGGGAGGGAAGGCTAGCGGCCGCGATGGCCTGTCCGTGGCGTTTGTCCTTCTCGTCCGGCATCCTGACAAGGACCCGCGAGGCCACCGCAGGAAAGTCTGAGGACAGGACCTCCCTGGCGCGAAGGAGCATCCTCTCACCCCCATTGCCCGAGGTGACGCGGCCCATGACGAGCACATGCCTCAGGTCGTAGAAGTCGGCATAGTGTCCGATCGAATATCCAAGGTATGAGCCGAGCGAGTCGTAGACCTGTTCGGCTCGTGCGTCGCCGGAGGCCATGGCGTTCTGGACGGCGACCAGGCGGTCGGCCGCCTGCATCTCAGGCGGAAACCCGAAGCCCGCGCGGTCGGCGAGCCTCGATACGGCCTGCTGGGAGAGGTACTGGACGCCGCACCCGGCGTCGCCGGACCATTCGTCGCGCGGGGCGTCGGCGCGGTAGTCGACCGGTGCGAATGCTAGCTCATTGAGCCAGGGAGTTATATCGCCGCTCGGCCGCACGTATCCGCCGGCCTGGCTTGTTCCCATGGAGATGCCGAGGACCGCATTGTCACCCAGGGACATAGAGCCCGCGAGCGCAGCCACCTCGCCGTCGTTTGCGACGTCAAAGGGAACGCCGCCCCAGCGGGCCTTCAGGTCGATAAAGAGCCTCCGAATGTCTCGCTCGAACACCTCGGGCGAAATCCCGCGGAAAAGCGATGCAACGCGAACCTCGTTGTTCACGTAAATCCCTGCTGCGCTTCCCCCGATCGCGTCCACCCGGGGGAGGTGGGCCGCGGCCTTCATGAGGGATTCGTGTATGCCCTCGATGTGGTAGGAGGGGTCCCTTTGGAAATAGGGGTCCCATCGCGTTTCCTCGGAAAAGACCACCTTCCCGTTGATGACCGCGGCCGCCTTGCGGTCGCTGCCGCCTATGTCAAAGCCGATGCGGCACCCATCAAGGTGGCGGCCAACGGGCAAGCCCGCGTCGCCTACGGCGGGAAGATCGCTCTCGTGGGCGGCCTGGATATTGAAGGGGCTGCGATAGACCTTGTCCCCCATGAACCCGTAGTCGAAGGCGCGCTCGCCAAAGGGGCTGTAGACTTGCGCAAGGTGTGCGGCTATCTCCGGGGCCCCGGCGATCCTCACCGTCGAGCCGCCCTTCTGCCAGAGCAGGAACTTGAGCAGCCGCTCGGCATAGCGACGAGTCAGCTCGGCCTGCGGATGGCCCAGTGGGAGGATCATGCTTGAGTGCCGCGACGCTCCGCCATCCGGACGCTCCAGGGCGATATGCAGGCTGCGCGCCGCTGGGTCTTTGGCCACCAGTTCCCTGTACGCCCTGTTCCATAGGGCTGCAGGCACGAATTCGGGGTCTAGCGGCGGGCGGTTGAAAGGGGTTATCTTTAGCATGAGAGGTCGAGGCTTGGGCGAAGAAAGGGTCTCAAGCCAGTCGACGCCGAGGAGAAATCTCCCGTGCGCCATCCTACTACTGAAAACATGGATAAAAAATGGCACAATCGACGATGTTTTTAACGAAAATGACAGTAATGCGTCGATTTAAGGCGCGCGCGCACCGCGCAGGACGCGACCTATGGATCGAACGTCCGTGCTTCGCGGTGGTCCTCGGCGATAGCTATGTACCCTTCAAGGTGAACGGCAAAACGCTCATCCTCGCGAGCGTCATCCACATTCGCGACGGCGTCATGGCGCATACCGGCCCAGTGCGGGGGGACCAGGCCGTGGAATCAGGGTATGGGAGCGCGAAGGAATGCGCCCTCAACATCCTCGGCTCGATCAAACTCGCCCTTCGGGGCCTGGATCTCGTAAGGGAATTCCTCTTTATCTCGGGCTATGTCAACGCGGTGGCCTGGCAATCCCTCAACTCGACGGCGGAGGTCCAGGTTGCCATCTTATTTGAATAGGCCAAACCCAACAACCATCATGGACTCAAAAAAAGTCGGCAGCACATTCCTTGGCGCAGGCTGCACATTCATCCTTCTCGGCTTCATTTCCTATGCCGGAGCCGAGGTGGGCAGGGGAGACCGCTACTCCGGCGAGCTCTGGGCATCCCGGTCCCCAGTCCTTGCGCAGCACGGCATGGCAGCGACGGAGCAGCCCCTGGCCTCACAGGCGGCCATCGACATCCTGAAGAAGGGCGGAAGCGCGATCGACGCGGCGATTGCCGCAAACGCCACGCTCGGGCTCATGGAGCCGGTCCTGAACGGCATAGGCGGCGATTGCTTCGTCATCGTGTGGGACCCGAAGACCGGGCAGCTCTACGGTTACAACGGCTCCGGCCCGTCGGCCAAGGGCCGCGACCTCGCGCGCATGCAGGCCGAGGTGAAGGCCGCCTACGTCAAGGCGGGCATGCCCCCGAGGAGCCATATCCCGACTGTCGGGTCGCTGTGCGTGACGGTGCCTGGGACAGTGGACGCATGGTTTGCCCTCCACGAGAAGTTTGGGAAGCTCCCGATGGCCGATGACCTTGCGCCCGCGATTGGCTATGCGCAGAACGGGTTTCCAGTCACGCAGCTCGTCGCGAGCTACTGGAAGGGGAATATGGCCGCGTTCGTGCGGCGTAAGAGTCTGATCGAGGAGACCGAAAACGCCGACAAGACTTACCTCGTCGATGGCAAAGCGCCGAGCGAGGGGGACGTCTTCCGAAATCCGGACTTGGCCAGGACCCTCTCGATGATCGCGAGCGGCGGCCGCGATGCCTTTTACAAAGGGGAAATAGCACGCACGATCGACGCGTACTTCAAGCGGATCGGCGGCGACCTGCGCTACGAGGACTTCGCCGGCTACCAGGGCGAATGGGTCACGCCGATGTCGGTCAACTACCGTGGGTACGACGTCTACGAGCTGCCCCCTAACGGCCAGGGCTTCGCGGTGCTGCAGATGCTCCAGACCCTGAAGAAATTCGACCTCAAGAAGATGGGTGTTGGGACCGCGGACACGCTAATGGCTCTGGTCGAGTCGAAGCGCCTGGCCTATGAGGACCTGGCCAAATTCTACGCCGATCAAAGGTTCGCCCGCGTTCCTATCAGGGGCCTGCTTTCCGGCGGCTACGCGGACCAGAGGCGGGCGCTGATTCACCTCGACCACGCGAATGCCTCCATCGGGCCCGGGGACCCGCGCCTGTTCGACGGCGACACGACCTACTTCGCAACCGCGGACGCGGACGGGATGATCGTCTCGATCATCCAGTCGAACTACCGCGGCATGGGATCAGGCCTCGTGGCGGACGGCCTGGGCTTCATGTTCCAGGACCGGGGTGAGCTCTACTCGCTCGATCCCGCCGCCGCCAACGCCTACGCGCCGGGCAAGCGCCCCTTCCAGACCATCATCCCGGGCTTCGTGATGAAGGACGGCGCGCCCTTCATGGCGTTTGGCCTCATGGGTGGGGACATGCAGCCTCAGGGCCACGTGCAGGTCCTCACCAACATCATCGACTTCGGCATGAACGTCCAGGAGGCGGGCGACGCGGCGCGCTGGCGCCACTACGGCAATGCGGAGCCGACCGGCGAGGCGTCCGACGGGATCGGAGCACTTGAGATGGAGTCAGGTTTCGATCCGGCGGTTAAGGCCGAGCTCGCGAAGCGCGGATTCAAGATCGAGCCCGGCTCTGGAAACTTCGGAGGCTATGAGGCGATCATCTTCGACTCGAAGCGGCATGTGTACTCGGGGGCAACCGAGATGCGAAAGGACGGGGAAGTCATCGGGTACTGACCGCGGTCCTCCTCTGGGTGCGGTCCTTGCCGGCATCGCCACCCACCGGTGACGGCGGCGCGCGCCGCGGGAGATCTCACATCCCCGGAAAGCCACCCTTGCCTTTCATGGCCTCCATCTGGCGCATGAGCTTCTTCTGGTTCCCGCCCTTCATCATCCGCATCATCTTCTGCATCTGCTTCGGATGTTCTTGTATAGCAAGTTATGTGATTTCGCCTGCCATTAACTCCGGGCTACGCAAGGCGCGTTAAAGGCAGTTAGCGTCACGTTTTCCCCTGTTCCTTTTTGTCCCGCCATGCGGCCGATTCGGAGGGCGATGACAGCCCAGGTATGGCGATCGCCTGACATAGAGCCCGTCTGCGCCTGCGTTGGGGCACCCGGGATTTGAACCCGGTGCCGTGTTGAGACCCGCCCAGAGATATGTGTGCCTTATTGAGACCTTCGACCTTTTTACCTCTTAAATTGACCTAATCTGCCCGAAACCCATGCCCCTTGCACCTCCGCAGGCGAGCACACGCTGGTGCCACCGAGCGAACTTACGTAACTTGGCCGGTTGTGTCGCGTCTCCTGATGGTCCAGCCTTCAATTCAACTCCAGCTCATATGTCCGACACCTCCGCTCCTAAATCCAGCAAGGCCCTTCTCGGGGTCGTTGCTGCTCTGCTCTTCATCATGGCCTGCACGGCGGCCCTTTACGTTTACAAATACGCTCAGTCACAAGAAGAGGTGACGACTCTCACCTCGCAGCTCGAAGATTCGCAGGATCAAATTGCGAGACTGCAGCCGCTCGCGGCAGCAGCCAAGACAACCGATGCCATTTCGCAAACCACTCCTAAATCCAGAATGAAAAGTGCCCACGGTCAGACATCGACATGCTTTCAAACTCACGCGCTTCAATGGCGTGAACTGATAGGCGCCTGCCGTAGCTAGCAATAGCAAGCTTAGTGGTAAGCTACGGATTTCCATCATCGGAGACAGGACGTGGAGCGAATCGAAGAGACGATTGAGAACGACCGCCAAGAGCGAAAACCTTACCCACACTGCAAGGTACCCTGCCATGAAAGCGAACGCGTTGCGTGGAACATAATTTTCGTCGCCTTCCGTGACTTGTAAATTGGCGAGATCCAATACAGCTGGCGCCGCGGACGGCAGCATCATTCCAATCATCATTACGATCCACATCGCGCAGAGTAACAGAAGGTGCACCGAATCCCACCTGTCTGTCATCATCCACGCGGACAGGCCCGTCATGCTGCCTTGCATGTCGAGCGCCATAGGTACGATCCAGCCCCAGCAAGCTGTGACAATTCCGGTGAGGACGAATGTTACTAGACGACGATCGGACCGAAACAATTCCTCGGCGGCGAATGCAGCTCTTTTGAATGAGCAGTTGATCGGAAAAATCATCGGCGTGCGAAATGAGCGCGGCCTCGGTCGGATTCGGCGTTGTGAGCGCTTGGATTCTTACACACACGCGGAGCCAAGTGCCGCTCAAGTTGCCTTATCCGCTCAATTCGCAACGACTGCCAACCTGTTGAGTCGCTCATTCGTTCAAGCTTTGCCGTACGCGTCATGGAAGCGCCACCAAAGGCCCTTTTCGTTGCGCCCCTGCGGGGCGCGGTCGAGCCATTGGTACATACCCCAGAGGCCATCCAGCCCACGCGCGTAGGCGGAATAGGCGTGGTAGACGACGCCATCCTTGAGCACGAACGTGCTCATACCCGGCCTTTCGCGGGTATAGGTAGCAACGTCGGTCCCGGTCATGGCCGCGACTGGATTCTCACTCGCCTTACCGATTCCTTTCCGAATCGCTCGCTCCCGCTGGTAGTTGTACTCTGCGCCATCGCGCTGCTGCTGCTCAGTGAAGGAGACGCCGAAGTCGCCGTTGAAATCGTTCCTTGCCGAAGACGCCCACGGAAACGTCCAGCCCATGCGCTGCTCGAACTTCAACAACATTGGAAGCGGCGCGCGGGAAACAGCCGAAAATGCGACGTCGTGGTTTTCAAGGTGTACCACGATGCCGTTGAAACCGTCCGCGATCGCCGAGCAGGAGGGACAGCCCGCCTTGTAGTCGGGCCCGAACATAAAGTGGTAGACGATTAGCTGTGAGCGACCTTGGAAGAGATCCGCCAGTGAGGCGCTCCCTTTTTTCGTGTCGAATCGATACTCCTTTTCAACTTGCACCCACGGCAGCCCTTGTCGTTGCCGGGCCACTTTGTCGCTGCGAATGGTTAGGTCCTTCTCCGCCTTCAGCAGCTTGAGCCGGGCGACAAGCCACTGCTCACGCGTCCCAGTTGTGTGTTTCGTCTTCTTGACCTTTTCCTTCGCCAGATGTTTGGAGGTTGTTTTCATTACTTGTTAAGTTTTTTCGATCATGATTTTCCGCTATTTTCCGGATGTTTTCTTGGCAGCCATTTCTTTTTTGATCCGAGCCTCCTCTCCAGAGCGGTATTCGGCCACACGATCATAATCGGCCGCTTCGAGTGCGAATTGGAGGGCGGTGGCTTCGAGGTCCTTACAGTACGCGGGTGTGCCAGTCTGCTGGCGCCACGAATTTTCCAGCGTGCCACAATCCACTGGGTCGAAACCAAGGTCGTCGATAAGACGAAATACGAGTGCTTTGCTATCTGCTGAATTTCCCGCAACGGATAGGGCGATTCGACCCCGCGATCCTTTCGGTAGCGCCTTCTCGGAGAGGCTCGTCGCGAAGATCATATTGAAAGCTTTAATTACGGGACGTCCGATTTGCCGCGCGACCCACTGGCTCTCCGGCATACCTTGATCAATTTCTTTAATATGACCATCACGAAGGTCCGGGTGATAGTTACTGGTATCGACAACAACAACGTCCGATGCGCCTTCCGCGAAGAGACCTTTCGGGAGATCGACAACTGCCTTTGTCGGTATCGAGACGACAACGATTTCTCCAACCTTTGCCGCTTCCAGCACTGAAACGGCCGTTGCACCCATTTCGTGTGCACAATCGGTAATACTTTCCGGTCCCTTTGAATGCGCAATCGAGACTCGGTGGCCGAGTTTGGTGAAACGGCGCGCCAGCGTCTTACCTACCTGCCCGAAGCCAATGATTGAGATCCTCATATGATTACTGGGTTTTCTGAGGTTGCCGCATTGAGTTGTTGTTGCGGATATGGGTTAGGCCCCCCGGAAAGCGAAAAGTTCGTCCCAATTGCATGAGGTGAAATCCCCTGGCGAACGGGCGGGATTGGATTCGCCCACTTTAGGCCCGGATGCGCCCCCTGGGTATGGGGCATTACCCTAGGCAATGCCCCCTCCCCGGATCAAGGCAGCCATTCGCCGCCCTGAGCGACATTGTCCCGGGTAAAGAAGCGCGAATTGAGCGTGACCTGTCTCGGGACCGTCTTCCCGTGCAGGATCCTAAGCACGGCCTCGCGGCCCCCCGTCGGGTATTGGAAGGTCAGCGTACCTAGGGAACCATGACGAAGGAGCATGGCACACTGTCAAAACCTTCCGCCGCGCTTTTGCATCTCTTCCATCTGTCTTTGAAGCTTTTTCGAGTTTCCTCCCTTCATCATCCTCATCATCTTCTGCATCTGCCGTGGGTATTGCCAGGACAACAACTTAGTTCTTTCTCCTTATTGAGACTCCTCCCGGCAAATCTGTTTATGGTGGCACATCTTGGCACAAATTTATGCAGGGAAAGGGGTGCAGATAAGATTTACCGAGCCATGTCTACGAAAAGAGTCGAAGTGCAGCTACCAGTGTTCGGTGGAGGTGCCTCTTGCGTTCTGTGGACACGTGGCCGACGATAGCAGAAATCGCCGCCTTTTTCACAACTGGAAATAGGAGGCAGTCGAAAACAGTGAGGTGATCCAAGCCGTCCGCTTCATCCAAAAGGATTTCGGCTGGGCGCAATTCGTGCGCGGGCCTGTGCGTCGAGCCATAGATTACATTAATCCGATCTACTCGGGGTGAAGATGCAACTTCGGCCGGGGAGAGAACGATGGCGGGATGTTCATCGCGGTCATTGGCGTTAATCCGGACCCGGACAATGTCCCATTGGCGAATCGGAGTCATCGGTCGAGCGGTTCTGGATCCACAGGCAGGGAATTCAGATATGCGGCGCGCTCTTCTCCGACCGCAAAATGTCCTTCAGGGAAATGTGGAATGGGTTCCGGTAGCGTTGCCTCGACAAGCTGGAGTATCCGCTGTCCCCGCCGAATAAACACGGGGCGCTTCTTGAGCGCCAAATCGGCAAGTGGGCCCAACTTGGCCTTGGCCTCAGTCACTGAATAGGTCTTCATTTCGGACTCAATCGAGTCCGAAAAACGAACTTACACAATCAAAATCAAGAATTCCTGAGCGATCCTCGATCGCGTTATCTATTTAATGATAAAAGAGATTTACATCCCCGGGAAACCACCCTTGCCCTTCATGGCCTCCATCTGGCGCATGAGCTTCTTCTGGTTCCCGCCCTTCATCATCTTCATCACCTTCTGCATCTGCTGGAACTGCTTTAGGAGCTGGTTAACGTCGGCGATCCTGACCCCGGCGCCGTTTGCTATACGCAGCCTTCGGCTGCCGTTCAGGATGTCTGGCTTACGGCGTTCCTGGAACGTCATCGACTTGATGATCGATTCGGTCCGTAGCATCTGGTGCTCGGCATCGTCTCCCAACTGGACGCCGCTCATGCCCGGGATCATCCCCATGATGCTCTGCATTGATCCCATCTTCTTTACCGCCTGAAGCTGCGCCAGGAAGTCCTCCAGGTTGAAGTCGGCTTTGCGCATCTTCTCGGCCATCCGCTCCGCCTCGTTCTGGTCTATCGACTCCTGGACTTTCTCCACCAGGGATACCACGTCACCCATGCCGAGGATCCGCGAGGCGAGCCGGTCGGGGTAGAATGTGTCGAAGTCGTCGGTCTTCTCGCCGATGCCGACGAACTTGATCGGGATTCCCGTGATCGACTTGATCGAGAGGGCGGCACCGCCGCGCGCGTCGCCGTCGAGCTTTGTGAGGACGAGGCCGGTGAGCTGGAGGGCCTCGTGGAAAACCTTCGCCACGTTGACGGCCTCCTGACCGAGGGCGCCGTCCGCGACCAGGAGCACCTCGTCGGGCGACACCGCCGTGCCAAGCCTCTTTACCTCCTCCACTAGGCCTTCGTCGATCTGGAGCCTTCCAGCCGTATCAAAGAGAATAGCATCCGAGCCTGCCGCAATGGCCGCCGCCAAGCCGGCTTTGCCGATCGCGGGAACGTCCTTTGACTCGCGGTCCGCATAGAAGCCTAGCTCCTCCTGGCGCGCCAGGATCTCCAGCTGGTCGATGGCCGCGGGGCGATAGACGTCGCAGGCCACCAGAAAGGGCCGGTAGCCGCGCTTCTTTAGGAGGCGGCCCAGCTTGGCCGTGGAGGTCGTCTTGCCGGAGCCGTGGAGGCCGACCAACATGACCTTAAGGGGCCTAGCGGCGCTCAGCTCAGTCGAACCCTCGCCAAGGAGGCGGACCAGCTCGTCATGGATGATCTTTATGATCTGTTGGCCGGGCGTGACGCCCTTCAGGACCTCCTGGCCCGCGCACTGGGCCTGAACGCGCTCCGTAAATTCCCGGGCGACCTTGAAATGGACGTCCGCAGTGAGGAGCGCGGCGCGCACCTCGGCCAGGGCCGCAGCCATGTTCTCCTCGGAAAGCTTGCCGACGCCGCGCAGGTTGCGCAGGGCGGAGGAGAGTTTGTCGGTCAGGGATTCAAACATGCGAACCCACGGGATTGCATCAATGAGGGCTCCGTTGCAACCCCGGTAATCGCTTTTGGGATGGCTAATCCCGGGGCATCCATGCGAGGCTCGCACCCCTCATGAACCCTGTCCTCAAGCTGCTCCTCGACGGCAGCCACCTCACGACGGCGCAAATGGCGCAGGTTGCGGGCATGCCCGAGTCCGAGGTCAACAAGCACCTGGAACAGCTCAAGAAGGACCGGATTTTTCTGGGCTGGCGCCCGGTGCTGGACCTTTCGCGGGAGTCCGTTGCGGCGGTAAGGGCCGTGATCGAAGTGAAGATAACGCCTGAGCGGGGTGGGGGCTTCAACCGCCTCGCCGAGCGCCTGAGCAAATTTGACGAGGTCGAGTCGTGCTACCTGATGTCGGGCGCCTACGATCTCCTTATCTTTGTGAACGGCCCGAGCCTGCAGAAGGTGGCTGGGTTTGTATCGGAGAAGCTCTCGACCCTGGAGGGCGTTCTCTCGACGAGCACCCACTTCATGCTCCGGTCCTACAAGGAGGGATCCTTCCTGATCGAGCACTCGTCCATGGAGACGGACCGTCTCAAGGTGTCGCCATGAAGCGCTTCATCGCACGCCACGTCGGAACACTCCCAAAGTCGGGTATCCGAGACTTCTTCGAGATCGTTTCCAAGATGAAGGACGTGATCTCGCTCGGGATCGGCGAGCCCGATTTCGACACCCCCTGGCACATCCGCGAGGCCGCGATCTATGCTTTGGAAAAGGGCAAGACCCACTACACCTCGAACCTAGGGTTGGTGGAGCTTAGGCGCGCCATATCCACTTACGTGGAGAACCACTACGGCGTGTCCTACCGGCCCGATGACGAGATCATCGTGACCGTGGGCGTCTCGGAGGCGATCGACCTGGCCCTTCGCGCCCTGCTTAACCCGGGCGACAAGGTGCTCTACCACCAGCCCTGCTACGTCTCGTACAACCCAAGCGTGGCTTTGGCGCACGGGGTGGCGATCCCTGTGCCCACGCGGGCGGACGACGGTTTCGCGCTCAATGTTGCCGATATCGAGAAGGCGTGGCAGCCGGGGTGCAAGGTATTGATGATCAACCTCCCGTGCAATCCGACGGGCGGCACGTGCGACCGCGCGAGGCTGGAGAAAATCGCCCGTTTTGCAGTCGAGAAGGACCTGATCGTCCTTAGCGACGAGATCTACTCGGAACTCGTATACGACAATGTCCATACCAGCATCTCGGTCTTCCCGGGGATGAAGGAGAGGACGATCTTCCTCCATGGGTTCTCAAAGGCCTTTGCGATGACGGGATTCCGCATCGGATACGCGTGCGGGCCCACCGAGCTGATCGACGCGATGATGAAGATCCACCAGTACTCGATGCTGTGTGCGCCGATCCTTGCGCAGGAGGCTGCGGTCGAGGCGCTCACTCGGGGCGAGGACAGCGTCAAGAACATGCGGGAGCAGTACCACCGCCGGCGCGACCTGGTGGTGCGCAGGCTCAATGAGGGCGGCCTTCAATGCCGCGCCCCGGGCGGCGCGTTCTACGTGTTCCCAAGCGTCGCTGCGACGGGCCTTGGCGACCGTGACTTTTCCTACGGGCTATTGAAGGCGCAGAGCGTGGCCGTGGTCCCAGGGACCGCGTTCGGCCCGAACGGCCAGGGCTTTGTTCGGGCGAGTTTTGCAACGGGTTACGACCAACTAGTGGAGGCTTGCGATCGGATTGAACGGTTCGTGAACGCCACGACACCATGTTCCGCTCCGTCGTCATCGTAGGCCGCCCCAACGTCGGCAAGAGCCGGCTCTTCAACCGCATTGCGCGAAAGAGGATCTCCATCGTTCACGACCAGCCGGGAGTGACGCGGGACGTGATCTCGGCGGATGTGGACGACGGCTACACCCTGATGGACACGGGCGGCCTTGGCCTTAAGCCCGGCGAGACCTCGAGCGCCGCGATCATCGCGGCCTCCGAGCGGCAGGTGGGCTTCGCGGTCGATACGGCTGCGCTCATCCTTTTCATCGTCGACGGGCTGGACGGCATCACGGCTCTCGATGACAAGATTGCGAGGAGCCTCAGGCAGAGCGGAAAACCCGTGATCGTGGTCGTGAACAAGGCGGACTTTGGGGACGAGAAGGCGGACCACCAGGGCGTCATGCGCCTGGGCCTTGGGGAGCCAATCTTTGTCTCGGCGGAGCACGGTCGCGGCGAAAGCGAGCTGAGGGAGGCCATTCTTCAGAGGATAGGCCTCCCCCCGAAGGACCCGAATGCGGAGCGGGTTCGGGTGAAGACTGAAAACGGTCGGATCCCCGGCCCGATCTGCATCTGCTTCATCGGCAAGCCCAACGTCGGCAAATCCTCGTTGGCAAACCGGCTCCTACGGAGCGACCGGCTCATCGTGAACGAGCTGGCCGGCACGACCCGGGACGCGATCGAGCTGCCCTTCGAGTTCAAGGGGCGCGACAAGAAGATGCACCCGTTCAGGCTTATCGACACCGCCGGCATCAAGTCGGCGACGAAACTCGCCTCCTCCGTGGAATACTTTTCCCGCCTCCGTTCCTTGGACGCGATGCAGAGGGCGGACGTCGTGTTCCTGGTCGTTGACGCCCTGGACGGCGTGACGCAGCAGGACAAGGCCATCGCAGGCGAGGCGGTCAAGGACCGCAAGCCGATCGCCGTGATCGTAAACAAGTGGGACCTGGTGCTCGCTGCCTTCAAGAAGCCCGGAGGCATAGCCGGTTCCAAGAGCGAGCGCGACTACCGGGAGAAGTATGAAAAGGCGCTTTTCGAGCGGCTCTTCTTCACACCGGGCGCCCCGCTGATCTTTGTTTCAGCAATGAGCGGCTTCGAGGTCGACCGGATGCTCAATGCCGCGGTAAAGCTCCACAAGACCCTCGACAAGAAGCTCCCGACAGCGCGCCTGAACGCCTGCCTGGCGCACCTGACCGAGCGCACGCCGCCGCCCGCGATTGGCGCGCGACGGTTCAAGATCTTCTACGCGACCCAGACCGGCAACCGCCCATTCCGGATCAAGATTTTTTGCAACCGGGAGGAGCAGCTCTCAGAGAGTTATCGGCGCTACCTGGAGGCGGGTCTCGTGAAGGAGTTCGACCTTGCGGGCTGCCCGATCGAGTTCGACCTTGTCGGCAAGCCCCGCGGCGAGGCCGTCGACCGCAGCGGCTGGAAATAATCGCCATGGGGGACCCGATGAGGCTCGTTTTCATGGGTTCGGATCCGCTGGCGCTTCCGCTCCTGGACTGGCTGGCAGGGGAGGGAGCCTCGCTCGTGCGCCTGGTGGGGATTGTGACCGGCCTGGATCGGCCGTCCGGGCGCGGCCACGCCGTGAAGCCGAACAGCATAAAGGCCTGGGCCGTGGGCAGGGATCTTGCGGTCCTCCAGCCCGCCAAGCTCGACGCTGTGGCATACGCGGACATCTGCGCCCTGGGCCCGGACGTTGCCTTGGTGGTGGCCTACGGGCGCATTCTCAAGGACGACGTAATTGCGATTCCCCGCTTGGGCACCCTTAATCTGCATGCGTCCCTTCTCCCCAAGTACCGCGGCGCCTCGCCGATACAGACTGCGGTGGCCTCGGGCGAATCCGGGACGGCCCTCTCCCTTATGCGGATCGTTCGCGAGCTCGATGCCGGGCCGGTGGCAGACATTGAGCGGGTGCCGATTGCCCCGCTGGACACGGCGGCCGACATCGAGGCAAAGCTTGCCCATGCGGCGATTCCCCTGGTGTCCCGGTCGTTCCCGCTCCTGCGGGACGGGGCGCTCGAATTTAAGGAGCAGGACCGCGCGTTGGCAACCTACTGCAGGCGGCACGAAAAGTCGGACGGTGTGCTTGATTTCGCATCGCCAGCGACGGTGCTTTCGGCCCGGGTAAACGGCCTACAACCCTGGCCTTCCGTCTCGGCCGAGATCCTGGGGGCGCCGATCAAACTGGGGCATGCCGATTGGCTGGAGGCCCCGGCCGGGGCTCCGGCCGGGACCGTGACCGGGTCGGATTCAGCTGGGCTCTGGGTCGCGACCGGCCTCGGCACGCTTCGGATTCGAAGGTTCCAACGGCCCGGAGGACGGATGCTCGAGGCGGCGGAATTTCTGAGGGGTTTCCCCGTGCCAACGGGCACCGTTCTGCCCTCGCGGCCCATGCCGTCGCTTGTATCGGATGTTCCGTTCAGGCGCTGACGGCCGCGCGCGCTTGCGAAAGGTGGGGCTTTCTACGCCCGCCGCGAGGATTTCTTAGGCCTGGCAGGGCGGGGGGAGTGGCGGGCGACCTCTGCGTGACCGCTCTCGTTTCCGACCTCCTTGTACCAACCGAAGCTGAACGCCTGCCCCAGGGCAGCCGTAAACGGCAAGGGCTCGAAGGCGGCATAAATGGGCCTCAACCCCATCGGCATCGGAATATGATATGATCCCCTGAATCCATTCATCAACCTGACTAGATCGGATGTTTTGCCGGTCCGTTTAGCCTTAAATTGGCCCCGGGCGGCCCCGCCATCCTACATGCCGCTTGTTTTCAGCGGTCGATCTGGCAAGATCGCGGGCCGATGCGAGGCAGGTTCTATACTCCCGGCCGGACGCTGGTCTGCGCCGCAATATTGTCGTCGATTGCCCTGCCGCGGATCCGTGCGCAGGCCGAGGTCGCGGACTTGAAGGAGGACGTCCACGGCCTGTCGCAACGCGTGAACGAGCTTTCGCTCAGGGTGGAGCAGCTTGAGCATGACAACGCGGAGTTGAGGGCGAAGCTCTCCAAGGCCGAGGACAACAGGGATGCGGTCACAGAGGCGCAGCTAAATGGCGCCGTTGCCGACCTAAACGCATCCGTTGCCGTGGCTGTCTCGGCCTCGCGGGCTGAGATACTGCACCAGGTTGCCACGCAGATGGAGGTCCTTGCGAAGCAGACCAATGCCGCGCTGGATTCGATCGCCAAGGCCGGCCCGCAGCCCCAGGTCCGCGCCGCGTCGTCCCCTCCCGCGCCAAAGCCGGCGTTTGGCGACTCCTACCCCAAGGAGGGCATCAGCTACACCGTGGCAAAGGGCGACACGGTGGGCCTGATAGCAAAGAAGACGGGCGCCAAGGCGCAGGACATCATCGACGCCAATAAACTCCTGGACCCCTCCCGGATCCAGACCGGGCAGGTCCTTTTCGTGCCGGGAGGCAAGTAGGTGCGGCGATTTTAACCATGGCATCCCCACAAAAATCCAGGCTGGGTCGCGGACTCGGCGGCCTTATTTCAGCGGCGAAGCCGCCCGCAACTCAGGCGGCTGCCCCCGCCGGCCACGCGCCGCTTTCACCGGGCTATCTCGAGATCCAAGTGGGCCTTGTCGAGCCGAGCCCCTACCAGGCGCGGCGCGAGATTGCGCCCGAGCAACTCACCGAGCTGGCCGAGAGCATCAGGAGCGAGGGACTCCTTCAACCGATCGTGGTCCGCCGGCACGGTGAGAAGTACCAGCTCATTGCTGGGGAGCGTCGCTGGCGGGCCTTCCAGCAGTTGAAGATCAAGTCCATCCCGGCCCGAATCGTGGAGGCGAGCGATGCATCGGCAGCCTCCATCGGCCTGATCGAGAACCTCCAAAGGGAAGGCCTGAATGCGATCGAGGAGGCCCAGGGGTTCGCGAGCCTGGTGAGGGATTTTGACCTCACCCAAGAGACGGCTGCCGAGCGCGTCGGAAAGAGCCGGGCAGCCGTTGCGAATTCCCTGCGACTTCTGTCTCTGGACGCCGAGATCCAGGGCTATATCGCGAAGAACCTGCTGAGCGTCGGGCACGCCAAGGTGCTCCTTGGAGTCGAGGACCCCGCGGCCAGGACGGTCCTTGCCCGGCGCGTGATCGAGGAAGGCCTTAGCGTGCGCGTCACGGAAAAGCTCGGAAAGTCCGCGAAGGTCTCGGGGTCTGCCAAGGCGCCGGCACGCAACCGGGCCCTCGCCTCCCGCGATGCCGCCGCCGTTGAGAGCATCCAGAAGAGGCTGACGTCCCACTTGGGGGCGCGCGTGGCGGTAATCCACACCCCGAAGAAGGGAAGGATCGTGATCGAATACCGCGGCAACGAGGATCTTCAGCGCCTGCTCGAGAAACTTGGCCTCGAGCCTGCCGACCCGGTTTGACGGCTTTAGGGCAGCGTGATCTGCCGGGCCGCCGGGTCGGGGTTTTGCCGGTAGAAGAGGGCGGTGTGCCCGACCGCGCCCACGCACGCGCACCGGCCCTGTTCGGCAATCGTGGCGCACCATCCCGGGCGCTCGGCGCGCTCCGCGCCCAGGAAACGAAGCTTCACGAGTTCCCGGGTGCCGATCACCCTATGGAATTCGGCGAAAAAGGCCGCGGTAAGGCCGCCTTTTCCGACCTTCAGGGCAGGCGCGAGGAGCTGTCCGTGACCCCTAAGGAATGTCTTTTGCGCTCCGGTGAGAGGGGATTCTTGCATGGACCCCACCGACTACACGGATAGGACCCCCTTGGGAAACCCCAATATCGCTGTGGGCCCGGAAAATCGACGGCAGGCCGCCCGGGCCCGGCCTGAAAGGACTCTGGAACTGCCTGCCGCCAAGGCGTTGACAACACGCGGCCGGGTCTGCTTGGCTGATCCTTCCTCGACATGAGCATCTTCCTTGGCATCTGCACGTTCGTCCTGATCCTCACCTCCGTCATACTTATCTTGTTGGTGCTCGCCCAAAAAGCGAAGTCCGACGGTGGTATGGGCGCCGCCATGGGCGGCGGTGTCGCCGAGGCCACCTTCGGCGCCGACACGGGCAACGTCCTGAGCAAGGCCACGATCAACGCTTCCATCGTCTTTTTTGTGCTCAGCTTTGCCCTTTACCTGGGCCGGATTTACGAGGGCAAGCACGCGTCGGCTGCCGGTGGAGCGCTTCCATCGATCTCGGTCCCAGTTTCGGCAACGAAACCCCTGACGGGACCAACCGCTCCGGCATCGGCCATCCCGACGCCGGCGCCGTTGGCGAAGCCCTGATAGGCTTTTGAAGAGCTCGAGCGAGCGGTCCCGGCATTGGGTTTGGGCGCCCGCCCTGGGCGCGGTTTTCGCGGCCTTGGCCGCAAGTATTACCCTCTCTTCGCGGTGTTCAGGGGCCCCCGCCGCTCTCCCGGACAAGCCCGCGGCAGCCGCCATTCTGGAGCAGTTCCGCCAGATGGTGTGGGCGGAGCCGATCTACGCCGAGTTCGATCTGCGGCAGATGCCCAGGCGGGGTGACGAAACGGTCTTCCGCGGCCGCTTCTGGGGCACCCGGAACGCCCAGGGGCCGGTAACCCGCCTTGAGCTCGACATAGGCAAAGGTGGCTTTTCCCACCGCTTTCTGGTTCAGGGAGGCTTTGACGGATCCCTGTGGACCTCGGATGGACCTGGAGCTGGCGTGGCCAACGAGGCCGCCTTGCTCTCCCCGCTCGCACCGGGAGTGGAGATGACTCCGCTCGACGTGCTCCCGATGCAATACCTCTACTGGTTGGATGCCAACCTTGTGGGGATCACACGGATACGCGGACGCCCGTCCTACGCTTTTGACTTCACCCCATCGGCGGACTTTCTGGCCGGCAATCCCGGCATTCGGTCGGTTAGGGCGTACTTGGACACCCAGTACGATGCGCTTGTCCAGTCGGAGACCTCAGGGCGCGATGGCCACATTTTTAAGACTCTTTCACTTTTGGAGCTAAAGAAGGTCGGCGACCGCTGGATACCCAAGGACATGGACGTCCGTAACGAGGTCACCCGGAACAAGACCCGCCTGACGCTCACGGCCGTCGCCATTGGGAACCCCCAGGATCCGAGGGCATTTGATCCGGCGGAACTCGGTTCACCCCTTTCCCCCCCACCGCCTAAAAGTGTCATCCGGCTAAACCAGTAGCCACGAATTGAAGAATTTCGTTGCGGCGGGGCCTTCTCGCGTGCCTGCTCAAAACCCGTTCAGGTTCAATAAATGCCATGGCAACACGCTCTGCATCGGCTCCGCTCACGTTCGATCTGCCGATATCCCTGATCGCCAAGATTGAAGGCAGCCGGCGCAAGTATGGGCTGAAGACGGCGAGCGAGGTTGTGAGGCTTGCGATCGATGAGTTCAACTTCGAGGACTGCAAGCCGGCGCGGGATCCTCACCGCCAGGTGTCCGTCCGCCTCGGCGCCAACCAGCGCGCGATGCTCAAGCGTTTCGCCAAAAAGAAGAACGCGAGCGTCGGTGAATTGCTCCGATTTGCCCTCGAGGGCCTCCCCTCGAAAAAGCCCAAGTCCCGTTAGGCGGACGCCGGGTCCCCAAGAAGGACCGGAAAAATTGGGGCTATCCCATCTTGCGTTTGGGGCCCGGGCGTCCTTTTAGTGGAGCCCTTTGTTCCCGATGTCATCCGCTCCCACACCCCCCCTCTCAAGCTGGGCACAGAACATTTCGCCGTCGCCGACCCTTGCCGTGGACGCCAAAGCCAAGGCGCTCCAGGCCGCGGGCGAGGATGTCTGCAGCTTTGCGGCCGGTGAGCCGGATTTTGACACGCCGCAGCACATCAAGGATGCCTGCGCGGCCGCCCTTCAGGGTGGCAAGACAAAGTACGTGGCGACACCCGGGATCGAGGAGCTGAGGAAGGCGATCGCAGAATCCTATGCAACCAATTACGGGTTAAAGGTTTCCCCGATCCAGGTTGTCGTTAGCCCTGGCGGGAAGTTTTCCTGCTACCTGGCGATCATGGCCACGTGCTCACCTGGCGACGAGGTCATCATCCCCGCCCCCTACTGGGTGAGCTACCCCGAGATGGTGAAGCTTGCGGGCGCCGTCCCGAAGGCGGTCTTGGCGACTGACAGGACGGACTTCAAGCTCCGCCCGGATCAGCTTGAGGCTGCGGTCACCCCCCGCACGAAGCTCCTGATCATCAACTCCCCGTCGAACCCGACCGGGGTCGTCTACTCCCGCAAGGA